>WNGC01002284.1_pt1 | contig 11710 bp, 6 predicted proteins | sample 5400051 | NCBI WGS metagenome assembly WNGC01 (sample SAMN13153368, study PRJNA577476) | soil metagenome | isolation source: 20 cm soil or saprolite under grassland replicate 2 | place: USA:California | collected 2016-06-15 | reverse complement strand
ATCCGGGCAGCGCCTATGAAGAGGGCATGCTGCTCGCTTCGATCATCGAGCTCGACCCCAAGAAAGGCATCAAGAACTATCAGCTGGTCAACGGCTAGGAGGTGAAGCGCTAGAGCATAGAGCAATCGACACCGTCGTTGATCAGTGAACGACACGCGAATCAATCAATACGGAGGTAACTATGGCGACAACGACAGCGAATCCGCCAAGGCAAACGCTGTTCTTGCGCAACGCCACCGGGCTCGTCAAAGCCTGGTCGACGTTCGACGCCTTCCTCTATTCATTCTGGTCGATCAACCTCGTGACGCTCGGCCTCTACGGCATGTCGTTCCTCTATGTCATCCCTGACGGCCAGGTGCTCGGCGGGGTCCTGCTCACCGGCGTGCTCGTCACCTTCCTGGTGTTGACCTACGCCATGCTGGTCAGCGCCATGCCGCGGGCCGGTGGCGACTACGCCTGGCAGAGCCGCATCCTCGGCGGCGGCGTGGGCTTCGTGCTGGCCATCACCGGATGGTGGTTTACACTCTGGCTCTGGACCCCGATCTACGCCAACATCCTGGTGGTCCAGTTCTTCGCGCCGCTCGCCTATACGCTGGGATTGACCAATGTCGCGACGTTCTTCAGCAGCCAGGTGGGCGTCTTCGTCAGCTGCCTGATCGTGCTCGCCTTCGTCAGCTACGTCGTCACCGCGGGCATGGAGACTTACGCGCGCATTCAGAAGTTCTGCTTCTGGCTGGGCTTGGCGGGCCTGGTCGTCATGATCGGCCTGCTGCTCTTCTCCAGCCACGACGCGTTCGTGAGCGCTTTCAATCGGGAGGCGAGCTCCCTCTTCGGCGCCACGGGTAACGCCTACCAGGCCACCCTCGACGCGGCGGCCAAGGGCGGAACGAAGGGCGTCTCGTTTGGGAGCTTCGGCTTTGGCGCGACCCTGCTCCTCCTGCCTTTCCTCGCCTTCTACCTGCTCTGGCCTAACTGGGGAGCGACGCTCTACGGTGAGGTCCGCGGCGCCAGGGAATACCGCAAGGTGTTCAATGCCATGTTCTGGGGCCTGTGGATCACCGTGGCCCTAGTCGCGATCATCCTGCTGGTGATTGTCAAGACAATCGGCTGGGACTTCTACAGCGCCGCCAACGCGGCCTACTGGAACAGCATCTACGTCGCCGGATCCGCGGCGCCGGCGATCCCGATCTGGCCCTACCCGGTGATGTTCGCCGGCTGGCTGGTGAGCAATCACCTCTTCCAGGCCATCCTGATCGCCGTCATGGGACTCTGGTTCTTCGGCTGGGCCGGAACCCTCTTCCTCTCCTCGACGCGCGTCATCTTCGCCGCCGCCTTCGACCGGGTGCTGCCCGAGTTCGCAGCGAACATCTCCTCGAAGCGCCGAGTGCCGTACGGTGCACTGCTCCTCATGATCGTGCCGGCGATTCTGATAAGTCTCGCCTGGTCCTTTGCACCAAGCATCCAGACCTGGTTTCTCTGGGCGACTGGTGTGATCGCGATCACCTTCCTGGGGACTTCGATCGCCGGGGCTATCCTGCCCTGGCGGCGCCCTGACATCTTCCAGAACTCGCCGATCGCTCGTTACAAGATCGTCGGCGTCCCGGTCATCACCATCACAGGTCTGGTCAGCGCGGCCTTCCTGCTCTTTATGCTGGCCGAGTGGTCCTTCAGTGCCATCTACGGTACCCAGCTAGTTGACGTGACCGGGTCCAAGGTTCACATATCCAACCCGTCCACACTCGTTTATTTCGCAGGGACCTACCTCTTGGCGATCGCCATCTATGTAGCTGCGCGAGTGATCCGGAAGAATCAGGGCATCGACCTGGCCCGGATTCACCGAGAGATCCCGGTTGAGTAGTTCTTCGACGTTCTGAGCGGAGCGGCGCGCGCATGACTCAACTACCGAGCCGTGCGCGCGCCATCGTGATCGGCGGCGGAATTACCGGCACCAGCGTCGCCTACCATCTGGCGCAGGCCGGCTGGCGAGATACGGTGCTGCTGGAGAAAGCCGAGCTGACCAGCGGCTCGACCTGTCATGCGGCCGGGCTGGTCACCCAGTTCAACCCCTCACCCACCATGATGCGGTTCCGTCGTTACAGCATCGAGCTCTATCGCCGGCTGGGCATCTTTGAGACCGTCGGTAGCCTTCGCTTTGCCTCCAGTCGCGAGCAACTGTTGGAGCAGCAGCGTGGCGTGAGCCGCGCCCGAGCGATAGGGCTCGACGTCGAAGTCGTTTCGCCTGAGCAAGCCGCGCGGCTGATGCCGGCGATCAGTAAAGACTCGTTGTTTGGTGCGGTCTGGGTGCCGGGGGACGGGGCCATCGATCCGCATACGGCCACCTTCGCCCTGGCGAAGGCCGCCCGCGACCTCGGAGTCAAGGTGCTGACCGGGACGCGGGTGACCGGGATCGAGCTGTCCTCGGCCGGCGCCGTCCGGGCGGTCCGGACGGAGACCGGGCGGATCGAGGCCGAGGTGGTGGTGATCGCATGTGGCATCTGGGCCCCGCAGGTGGCGGCGATGGCCGGAGCATTCGTCGTCTCCACCCCGGTCGATCACCAGCACGCCGCGCTGCAGGCGGTCGAGGGCGCCGAGCTGCCGCCAGAGATGCCCTGCTTCCGCGACCCAGACAACCTCATCTATGGGAAGGCCGAGGCGGGCGGCGTGGTGCTGGGCGGCTACGAGCTGGACCCAAACGCGCGATGGATCGACGGCGTTCCCTGGGAGCACGCCGGAACTTCTCTGCCGCCTGACCAGCATCGGTTCGAGCCCCTGCTCGCGGGGGCGGCGCGGCGGTTTCCCTTCATCAGCGAGGCCGGGATCGTGAAGCTCGTCTGTCATCCGGACGCCATGACCCCCGACGCGAATCCCCTGCTGGGTCCGGTGCCGGGCGTACGTGGGCTCTTCATGGCGGCCGGGCTGTCGTTGAACGGGTTTGGCGGCGCCGGCGGAATCGGGAAATCGCTGGCGGAGCTGATCACCGCGGGAGACAGCGAGCTCGACCTCTATGCCTACCGGCCCTGGCGCTTCGGCCCGGTCCATCGCGACCATCGTTATGTGGCCGACCTGGCGAGAGAGGCGTACCGCTATTACTACTTCCTCCGCTATCCGTACGACGCCGACGAGTGGGGCCGGCCGCGCCGGACGAGCGCCCTGCACCACCGGGTCCAGGACCTGGGCGCGGTCTTCGGACAAAAACATGGCTGGGAACGGCCCGAGCACTTCGAGCCGGACAGGCCCTGGCGGCGGGCAGGCGCAGACCAGCGGCGCTTCGGCTGGACCCGTCCGCCATGGTTCGAGCTGCAGGCAGAGGAGCATCGCGCGTTCCGCGAACGGGTCGGGATCATCGACATGACATCGTTCGGGAAGGTCGAGTTGGGCGGTCCGGGCGCGCTCCCGCTGCTCGAACGTGTCACGGGCAACCTGATCGCCAGGCCGGTTGGGAGTGTCGTCTACACCCAGCTGCTCGACCGCCGCGGCGGAATCGCGGGGGACGTCACGATCACCCGGCTCGGCCCGCATCGCTTCAGGCTGGTCACCGGTGCCGGGTATGTGAACAGCGACCTGGGGTGGCTGCGCCTGGAGCAACGCGAGGAGGATGGGCCGGTTGATTTGCGCGAGACAACGGAGGATCTATGCGTCGTCGGAATCTGGGGCCCGAATGCCCGTGCGGTGCTGGAGGGCGTCACCGACGACGACGTGTCGGAGGGAGGTTTCCCGTTCATGCAGGCACGCGACATCCGGATCGCGGGATTCGCTGTCTTCGCCCAGCGCGTGACCTACGTCGGCGAGCTGGGGTGGGAGTTCTATCTCGATCCCCGCGTCGCGGTGCAGGTGTGGGATCGCTTGATGGCCGCCGGGGAAACGTTTGGCATTCGGCCGGGTGGCTACCGAGCGCTGGACTCGCTTCGGATGGAGAAGGGTTACCGGTACTACGGCTCCGACCTCACCCTCCTCGACAATCCGCTGGAGGCCGGGCTCGGGTTCTGCGTCCGGTTCGACAAGGGCGAATTCAATGGACGGGAGGCGCTCCTGGCGGCGAAGGCTGCTGGCATCACGCGGCGTTTGCGCACCCTGCTGGTCGGCGACCACGAGTACGCGACCATCTATGGCGGAGAGGCGGTCTATGCCGATGGTTCGATCGTCGGCCGGGTCCGCAGCTGCGCGTATGGATTCACCGTCCGGCGCAACATCGCATACAGCTATCTGCCGGTCGGACTGGGGCCCGGAGCGCAGGTCGAGGTGGAGTTATTCGGCCGGCGCGTGCCGGCCGAGGTCAGCACTGACGCCGTGCTGAAGCGCGAGCAACTGGTCGGCCATGACGCAAAGCCTGTCGCGAGCTGAGGCCGCGGCCGGACGCGTCTCGCTGTGGCGAGGCAAGGACGTCAAGATCTCTCCGCTGTCGGGCGGGTTGACCAACGAGAACTACCTGGTCGAAGCCGGCCGCGAGCGGTACGTGATGCGGATCCCCGGGACGTCGACGGAATTGCTCTCGATCGACCGGGTCAATGAGGTCTATAACGCCAGGGCGGCGGCCAGCACCGGCATCGGACCGGCCGTTCTGGAGCATGTCCCGCAGCTTGACGTCATGGTTCTCGAGTTCATCCCCGGTCCGACGATGTCGGCCGAGACCCTGCAGTCGGAGCGGATGGTGCGGCGAATGGCCGAGTCGTTCAAGCGCCTGCACGCCGCGTCTCCCTTCCTGAAGGCGTTCGACATGTTCCGGCTGATCGAGGCCTACCTCCAGATCGTCGAGGAGCACCAGGTCCGGATCCCCGCCGATTACCGGCAGCGGCTGCCCCTGCTGGCGGAAATCGAGCGGGCGGTCCGGGTTGGGGCGCTCCCCAACGTGTCCTGTCACAATGACCTGCTCTGCGAGAACTTCATCGACGACGGGCAGTGCTTGCGGATCGTCGATTACGAGCTCAGCGGGAACAATGATGCGTGCTTCGACCTGGGCAACACGGCGCAGGAGGCGAGCCTCGACGATGAGTTGCGAGCGGTGCTGTGCGAGGCGTACTTTGGCCGGCTGGACCGGCAGCAACTCGCCCGGATGAACCTCTTTGCCCTCATGTCCGACGTCGGCTGGACGCTCTGGGGAGCCATCCAGGCCAAGATCTCGACGCTGGATTTCGATTTCACTGACTACTACACGACGCGATGGAATCGGGCGCTTACGGTCATGGAGTCGGATCGCGTTGCAGCCTGGTTGCGGGAGGCGCGAGGTGCGGGCCCTTGACAGAGTTCGTATCTCAGAAGAGACTTTCGGCGTATACCAAACGGCGCCGCTCAACTGTGGAAGGAGGATGAGATTCGTTGGCCGTGCTTGACAGTGTCCTGAAGGCGTATCAGTCGCCGACCCGCATGGTGCATGCCATCGGGGCGCTCTCCGCCCTTGGCCAGGAGGCCGCAGCATTGAACATCAAGCGCCCGCTGGTCGTCACCGACCAGGGAATCGTGAAAGCCGGGCTGCTCGACGAGGCGCTCAAGCCGCTGCGCGCCGCTGGTCTCGACCCGGTCTCCTACGACCAGGTGCGCGCCAACCCCGGCATCGCGCTCGTCGACGCCGGCGCCCGCTACTACCAGTCGGAACGCTGTGACGGCCTGGTGGCGATCGGCGGCGGCAGCTCGATTGACGCCGCGAAGGGGATCGGCGTGGTCGTCGTCCATGGCGGCAGCATCGCGCAGTACGAATGGGGCAAAGACCCGATCCACTCCCGCATCCCACCACTGGTGGCGGTCCCCACCACCGCCGGCACCGGCAGCGAAGTCACGCTCTGGGCGGTGATCACAGACCCTGACCGAAAGGTGAAATTCAATGTCGGCGGAACGCCCAACATCGCGTCCTGGGTGGCGCTGGTCGATCCCGCGCTCAGCGTCAATCTCCCGGCCGGCGTCACGGCCGGAACCGGCATGGACGCGCTGACCCACGCGATCGAGTGTTACACCATGGCCTATCACCAGCCCTTCACCGATGCGGTGGCGCTGCTGGCGATGGAGTACTGTGGCCGCTACCTGCGGGTCGCATACGCGCAGGGCCACAACCTCGAGGCGCGGTACCACATGAGCATGGGGGCGATGCTGGCCGGCCTCGCCTATGGCACGGATTCCGCCGGCGCGGCCCATGCGATGAGCCAGACCGCGGGCGGCGTGCACGACGCGCCGCATGGGGCGCTGACTGGCCGTCTGCTCGCCCCGGTGATGGAGTACAACTACGCCGGCGAGCCCGAGCGCTTCGCCCGGATCGGCCAGGCGCTGGGGCTCGAGGTCGCCAACAAACCGGTCTGGAAGGCGGCCGAGGTCGGGGTCGAATACGTCTACCAGCTAACCGAGGACCTCGATATCCCCTCGCTCAACCAGCTCGGCTTTTCCGAGGAGGAGATTCCCATGCTCGCCGAGAAGGCCGCGGCCGACTCGCAAAGCATCGGCAATCCGCGGGACGTCGATGCCAAGAATTACGAGAGGATCTACGCCCGCGCCTTCGAGGCGGGCCGCCACCGCAAGGTCGCCCGGGCGCTGGCCCACGCCGGCTGACGGTATGTGGACCAACACGCTCAAGCCGTACGACATCCTCTCTGCCGAGCAGGTTCAGCAGATCGATCACCACGCCATGCTGATCCTGCAGGAGATCGGCGTCGACTTCTTGCACCCCAGAGCCCTCGACCTCTTCCGGGGCGCCGGATTGAAGATCGAAGAGAATCGGGTTCGCTTCGAACGCGCCTTCATCGAGGAACAGATCAGGAAAGTCCCGGCGACCTTCGAGGTGCAGGCGCGGAACCCGAAAAATTCAGTCGTCATCGGCGGCAACCACATGGTCAACGCGCCCGTCTACGGTCCGCCCTTCATCACCGACCTCGATCGCGGCCGGCGAGGCGCCACCATCGAGGACTTCACGAACTTCGACAAGATGGCGCAGGCGACGCCGCAGATCCACTGTGCCGGCGGCACCATCGTCGAACCGGAGGATCTTCCGCTGGAAACCCGCCACCTGGACATGGTCTACTCGCACATCCGCTGGACCGACATGCCCTACATGGGCAGCGTCATCTCAGAGGAGGGCGCGCGCGACTCCATCGAGATGTCGTCGATCCTGTTCGGCGGCCGGGAGAACATCGAGAAGACGCCCGCCCTGCTCGCCCTGGTCAATGTCAACAGTCCGCTGCGATATGACGACCGGATGCTCGGCGCTCTGCTCGAGTACGCGGCCGCCAATCAGCCCGTGATCGCGACCCCATTTCTGATGGCCGGCGCGATGTCGCCCATGGGCCTGGCCGGCACCCTGGCCCAGCAAACCGCCGAGGCGCTGGCCGGCATCGCGCTCATCCAGCTCGTCCGCGCCGGAGCACCGTGCATCTACGGGTCGTTCCTGACGAACATCGACATGCAGTCCGGCAGTCCTGCCTTCGGCACCCCGGAATCAGCGATGGGCATCCTGGCCAGCGCCCAGATGGCCAGGCATTACAAGCTGCCATTCCGGGGCGGAGGGGCGCTGACCTCGTCGAAGGGCCCGGACGCGCAGGCGGCCTACGAATCGCTGATGTGCATGTGGCCGACGGTACTCGGCGGCGTGCACTTTGTCCTGCACGCAGCCGGCTGGCTGGAATCCGCGCTACTGGCCTCGTACGAAAAATTCATCATCGATGTTGAGGCGCTCCGGATGTTCGAGTGGATCCTGAGTCGGGGCATCCCCTTCGATGACGAAGGGTTCGCCATGGACGGCATCCGCGAGGTCGGCCCGGGTGGGCATCATCTCGGCTCCGAGCACACCATGCGGCACTACCGGACCGGCTTCTACCGACCCTGGATCTCCTCCACCGAGAACTTCGACCGCTGGCAGCGGAACGGCTCGCGGACCGCCGATCGGGTGGCGAATGAGAAATGGAAGCAGCTGCTCAAGGACTACGCCGACCCCGGCATCGATTCGGGGGTGGATGAACAGCTCCAGGCGTTCATCGAGGTCCGCAAGGACGCCATCCTGCATGCCCGGGTCTGAACGCCTGCCGGACCGGGCCCGGGTGGTCATCATCGGCGCCGGGATCGTCGGCTGTAGCGCCGCCTATCACCTCACCCGGCTCGGCTGGCGCGATGTCGTCGTGATCGACCAGGGACCGCTGTTCCGCGCGGGGGGTTCGACCTCGCACGCGCCGGGGCTGGTGTTTCAGAACAATGTCGCGCGCACCACCTGCCGGTTCGCGATCGACACGGTGGAGACCTACCGCAACCTCCAGCTCGACGGCGAGCCCGTCTACTGGGAGGTGGGCAGCCTCGAGGTGGCCGCAACTCCGGAACGGTGGGAGGAGCTCAAACGCAAGCATGGCCACGCGACCTCCTGGGGGCTCAAGACCCGTCTGATCGGCCCCGATGAAATCAGCCGCCTGGTGCCGATCATGCGCACCGATCACCTGCACGGCGCGATTCATGTACCGAGCGATGGGACCGTGAGGGCGGTCCAGGCATCGGAAGCCCTGGCCCGTGTGGCTGAGGAGGCGGGAGCTCGATTTCTTGCCCGCACGCGCCTGACCGGCATCGACGTCAAGCAGGGGCGCGTCACCGGCGTGGAGACGGATCGGGGCCGCATCGTAACGGAGCACGTCCTCAGCGCCGCCGGCATCTGGGGCCCGGTCATCGGCCGCATGGCCGGCGTGCCAATCCCCCTTCAGCCACTGCAGCACCTGATCGGCATCACCGATCCCCTGCCCGAGCTGTCGGGCGAGACCGGCTGGCAATCCATGCCCATCGTTCGCCATCAGGATCGCTCGATGTATTTCCGCCAGGATTACCGCCGCTACGTGATCGGTGCTTACCGGCACGAACCCGTCCTGGTTGATCCTCAGGAGCTTCGCTCGAGCTGGGACGACGGCCTGATGCCGTCCTGCGCGCCGTTCCGCGACGACCTCTTCGCCCCCTCGATGGCTTATGCGTCGGAGCTCTACCCCCCGCTCGAGTCGGCGGAGCTGGTGGAGAAGATCAACGGCATGTTCTCGTTCACGCCGGACGGGCATTCCCTGATCGGCGAGTCGCTCGATGTGCGCGGCTTCTGGGCTTGCGAGGCCGTCTGGATCACCCACGGCGTGGGGGCGGCCCGCGCCGTGGCCGAGTTGATGGTGGAGGGTGTCCCGGATCTCGACCTTCGCGAAGAAGATCTCAACCGGTTCTACCCACATGCGTTCACCCGCTCGTATCTGCGCGCCCGTGGAGCCCAGAACTATCGCGAGGTGTACGACATCATCCACCCGTTGCAGCCGATGGAAACGCCGCGCAAACTCCGCCTGACGCCCTTTTACGAACGGGAGCAGGCGCTGGGCGCGATGTTCCTCGAGGGTGCGGGCTGGGAGCGGCCCCAGTGGTATGAGGGCAATAGCCCCCCACCCCGACCCTCCCCCACAAGGGGGGAGGGAGATTCGGCGAGGGCTATCCCAGGCCGTTCCGAATGGGCGGCCCGGTTCTGGTCACCGATCCAGGCTGCCGAGCATCGAGCGGCGCGCGAGCGCGTCGTGCTCTTCGACGCGACGCCCTTTAAGAAGATCGAGGTGTCGGGGCCGGGGGCGCTTACCTATCTGCAGCGGATGGCGGCAAACCAGATGGACCACCCGGCCGGCAAGGTGACGTACACCGCGATGCTCAACGAGCGCGGCGGCATCATGACCGACCTGACAGTCACCCGCGTGGACGACGACCGGTTCTGGATCGTTACCGGGGGCGGCGTTGGGATGCACGACCTCGCCTGGATGCGTCGCCACCTGCCCGACGATTCCAGTGTCCACCTGAAGGACCTGACCTCGGGCTGGTGCTGCATCGGCGTCTGGGGCCCCCGGGCACGCGATCTCGTGCAGCCGTTGAGCCAGGAGGACGTTTCGAACGCGGCGTTTCCCTATCTCACCGCCCGCTCGCTAACGATTGGCAGCGTTCCCACCTATGCGATTCGGATTTCATATGTCGGTGAGCTGGGCTGGGAGCTCTATACGCCGACGGAATACGGGTTGCGTCTCTGGGACATCCTGTGGAAGGCGGGTGAGGCGCTCGGGGTGGCAGCGCTCGGGGGTGGGGCCTTCGACTCGCTCCGGCTGGAGAAGGGATATCGGTTATGGGGCGCCGACATCCACAGCGAGCACAACCCCTATGAGGCAGGCCTGGGCTTTGCCGTCCGTCTCAACAAAGGCGCCTTCATCGGTCGTGACGCGCTGCTGCGGATCAAGGAACAGGGCATCACTCGGAAGCTGGCATGCATGACGTTCGATGACCCGGCGGTCGCGGTGCTCGGAAAAGAACCAATCTTCCAGTCACCCTCCCCCGCTGGGGGAGGACACGGTGGAGGCGTGCTTGGTTACGTGACCAGCGCGAATTTCGGTTACACGGTGGGAAAGAGCATCATCTATGGTTACCTGCCACTGGACGGCGCCGAGGAGGGGTCGAGCGTCGAGGTCCAGTACTTCGGCCGGCGCTACCCGGCCAGCGTCGTCAAGGAGCCGTTGTACGACGCGCAGATGACAAGGCTCAAAGAGCTGCCGGTGCTGGCAGGCTCGGGAGGAGCACGATGAAGGTTGTCGAAAAAACCCCGGCGCTGAAGATGTTCGTGGGTGGCCGCTGGGTCGACTCCGAGAGCCAGGCCACCTTCGAAGCGGTAAGCCCCGCGACCGGCGAGGTGATCGCCACGCTGCCGAAAGGCACCCGGGCTGATGCGGCGCTCGCCGTCGAGGCGGCGCATCGGGGGCGGGCGGCCATGGCCGGGCTCGGCGCCTTCGAGCGGGCGGCCCTGCTGCACCGGGTGGCCGACGTCATGGACCGGCGGCGCGAGGAGCTGGCCCGATGGCTGAGCCTCGATCAGGGGAAGCCGTACAAGGCGGAAGCGCTGGGAGAAGTCGGGGAAGCCGTCGAGTATTTCCGGATCGCCGCCGAAGACATCAAACGACTGGAGACCAATGTCATCCCGTCGATGGCGCGCAACAAGCTCGTGTTTACGCTGAGGGTTCCCCGCGGCGTGTACGGTGTGATCACCCCCTGGAACTGGCCGCTGACGATGGCCACGGAGCTCATCGCCCCGGCACTCGCCGGTGGCAATAGTGTGGTCTGGGCACCGGCCACCTCGACGTCGGCCATCAGCGTGAAGTTGATGGAGTGCCTGACGGAGGCGGACCTCCCGGCGGGCGCCCTGAATCTGGTCACAGGCCCCGGCTCGGTGGTGGGCGATGAGATCGCCGGCCATCCGCTGGTCGCCGGCGTGGGCTTCGTCGGCTCGACCGAAACCGGCCGATCGGTCGCCCGGCGGGCTGCCGGCAAGCATGTGATGCTGGAGCTGGGCGGCAACGGCCCCATCGTGATCTTCGATGATGCGGACCTCGGCCGGGCCGCGGAAGGAACGATCACCGGCTGCTTCCTGTGCGCCGGGCAGAGTTGCACGGCTGGGGAGCGCATCCTGGTTCAGCGCGGGATTCAGGACGCGTTCCTGGCGCGACTGACGGCGGCAATGACCACGATCAGGCTGGGCGATCCGTTCGACGACGGCACCACGATGGGTCCGCTCAACAACGAAGGCGTCGCCCAGAAGATGGACGAGCATGTGCGAGACGCGGTCGACCGCGGCGCGACCGTGGTCCAGGGCGGGCGGCGGGCCGATGGATATCCAACCCGCCTTTATTACGAAGCCACGGTGCTGCGCAACGTGTCGCCGGCGATGCGGGTCAGCCGCGAGGAGACGTTTGGCCCGATCGCTCCC
>WNGC01005188.1_pt1 | contig 11712 bp, 9 predicted proteins | sample 5400051 | NCBI WGS metagenome assembly WNGC01 (sample SAMN13153368, study PRJNA577476) | soil metagenome | isolation source: 20 cm soil or saprolite under grassland replicate 2 | place: USA:California | collected 2016-06-15 | reverse complement strand
CGCAAGTGCGCGGCGCCGTCGGTCATCTGCATCGTGGACACGATCCAGCTCTGGTCGCCGGAGCGCTACGAGAAGGGCCTCACCGCCCTCACCGCCGCCACCCCGATCAGCCACCGGGAAAGCCTGTCGCCCCGCGTGAAATCGCTCAACTACCTCTCGCACATCCTGGCGAAGGTCGAGGGCATCGCGGCCGGGGTCGACGAGGTCATTATGCTGGATCCGCACGGCTACGTCGCCGAGGCGAGCGGGATGAACCTGTTCGCGGTGACGAACGGCACGCTCAAGACGCCGCCCGCCTACGCGGGAATTCTGCGCGGCGTGACGCGCGATGCCGTGATCGAGCTGGCGCGCGAGGCGACCTACGGCGTCGAAGAGCTTCCCCTGAACCGCTACGACCTGTACACGGCAGACGAGATGTTCCTCACCGGCACGGCCGCCGAGATCGTCGCGGTCACGAAGTTGGATGGCCGCACCATCGGGAGCGGCAAGCCGGGCCCCACCACGCAGGCGCTTGCCAAGCGCTTCAAGGCGCTCGCCACCCGAGGGGACTGACCCCCCTCAACTATTGACAGGACTTGGGGTTAGCCGCATATTGGCGGGCCCTTGTTTGCAAGGTGGTGATGCATGCCATGGAGAGTTATCGCCCACGGCGACCAAGTTTGGCACGTGGACGCCCTCGCCGAGCGCCCGGCCAACGCCGAGGCATGGCAGCTGGTGTTGTCCTTCCGGGCGGCGTCCGAGCGCTCCCGGCGGTCGTTTTGGACCCTGTACCCCCTGGAGGCCAGCTCGAAATCGTCACTGTTCATTCAGGCCGAGCGTATCCCCGACACGGCTCTCTCGCAGCTCCTGGCTGAGCGACTCGCGTGAGCGACACGGAGCGCCTGCGCTTTGAGGACTTCGACTTCCAACGCCTGCCGAGCGGCCGCTGTCGCGCCAAGGTTGTGCTCTCGTGGGCGGACGGGCGGAACTTCACGGGCGAGTCCGACGGCGTGATTTCCCAGGCGGGCGAGTTGCGCTGTTGTGCGGAGGCGACGGTGCGGGCCCTGGAGCGGGTGGTGCAGCCGAAGCTGGGGTTCGAGCTCCTGGGCGTCAAGGCGGTCCGCGCGTTCGATGCCGTCGTGGTGATCGTTTCGCTTTCGGCTCGACAGGAGGCGCGGGCTTCGCGCCTGGTGGGAGCCTACCTGGCCGAGACGGATCCGCCGCGCGGCGCGGCCCTTGCGGTGCTGAACGCCACGAACCGCATCCTCGGGAATTTCTTCGCCACGCGATGACCGGGAAAACACGGCCTCGACTGCTCGCGCTGACGGGCGCGGCGCTGTGCGTCACGCTGAGCGCCGCGTGCGGCGGCGCCCGCGGCGTCGGCTCGGCGGCGCCGAGCCCCGCGGCCTCCGATTCGACGGCGCTCTCCCTCTCTCCGTCCGCGCGGGGCGCGGACTCGGTCGGGGCCGTCGCGGCACGCGCCGAGCAGGATTCCGCGGCCGACCAGAAAGTGCTCGACAGCCTCCATCGGCCGCACCCTCGCGCCGACAGCCTGGTCGGAGGGGGGCGTCCCGCCGCGACGTCGTCGATCAAGGGCGAAGACGTGGAGCGTGAGGCGGAGCGGCTGTTCGGCGCCGAGGGCCGGGCCGTGATCGGCGCCGCGCCGTCGCCCGAGCCGACCTTCGACATCGACGTCACCAGCTTCGCCACGAACCGGCGCGTGCTCGAGTACCTCGAGTTCTTCCAGGTCGACTCGCGCGATCGGTTCGAAATCTGGCTCGCGCGGCTGGGCCGCTACCAGGGCATGATCCGCGAACGGCTCCGCGCCAAGCGGCTCCCGGAGGACCTGCTCTACCTCTGCCTGATCGAGAGCGGCTTCTCGAATACCGCGGTGAGTCGGGCCAAAGCGGTCGGGATGTGGCAGTTCATGGCGAGCACGGGGCGCCTCTATGGGCTCACGGTCGATCCCTGGGTGGACGAGCGCCGCGACCCGTTCCGGGCGACGGAAGCGGCCGCGAACTACCTCGCCGATCTGCGGGAGCGCCTCGGGAGCGTGTACCTAGCGGCGGCGGCGTACAACGCCGGCGTGGGACGGATCGAGCGGGGCATCGACCGGCTGCCGGGCGAGCCGGACTCGGTGGACGATCACACGTTCTTTCAGCTCGCCGACCGCCGCTACCTGCGGCGCGAGACGCGCGACTACGTTCCCAAACTCATCGCGGCGTCGCTGATCGCGAAGCAGCCGGCGCGCTACGGCTTTGAGGTGGAGCCGCTGCCCGCCCTCACGTTCGATGAGATCACCGTTCCCGACGCGACCGGTCTCGATGTCGTCGCCCGCCTCGCCGACACGACCGTGGCGGCGCTCCTCGAGCTCAACCCGCAGTACGTCCGGGGCGTCACGCCCCCCGGCCGGAGCGTGGTCGTGCGGGTGCCGCGCGGGCGCGGGACGCTCGTGGCGGAGCGCTACGACAGTCTCCCGGTCACCGAGCGCATCACGTTCGTGGACCACTATGTCTCGCGCGGCCAAACGCTGTCGGACATCGCGAAGCGGTATCGCGTAAGCGTCACCATGATCGAGGGTGCGAATCCTCGCATCAGGGCGCATGCACTGCGCGTGGGCCAGCGCCTCATCATCCCCATGAGTGGGCGCGTCGTGCCCGCCTCCGCCTGGTCGCTGCCCCCCGAACCCCGCTGGCGCCGGGTATCGAGCACGGACGCGAGCGCCGGGAACCACCGCGTGCGCTCGGGTGAGACGGCGACCGATATCGCGCGCCGCTACGGGGTGTCGCTGATGGCGCTCCTCAACTACAACGGCTTGACCATGGGCTCGCTGATCCGGCCGGGCGACATCTTGAAGATTCCGCAGAAACAATAAAAGAATAAAGGCGTAGCACGACGGCGTAACACGAAAGGCGTAGGGAGCCTCCCCCACGCCTTCGTGCTACGGTGCTGTGTAACGCCTTTTGTGCTACGTCTTTGTGATACGCCTCTTTTCTTGTGCTACGTCTTTAGCTCTTCCGGCGGTAACCCTTCATGAGGGCCGCCGCATAGCCGTTCTGCGGGTCCTTTCCGGCATCCAGCAGCTCCTGGACCCTGGCCGGCCCGCGGTTGTAGGCGAGCAGCGCCAGCCGCAGCTTCGCGTCGGCATTGCCTTCGTAGCGCTCCAGCAGATCGCGCAGGTAGCGGAAGCCGAGCCGCAGGTTGGTGCCACGGTCGTACAGTTGCGCCGTGGTCAGACCGGGCTCGTACAGCCGGGCCGTGCTCGGCAGCACCTGGGTGTACCCGATCGCCCCCACTTTGCTCTTCGCCTTGGGGTTGAACCCCGACTCCACCCGCACGAGCCGGAACGCCAGTGCCGGGTCCACTCCCTCCGCCAGGGCGACGTCGTAGATCGCCGCTGCCAGATCGGCCGCGATGACGTAGTGCGTCGAGAAGTCGATGATCGCGTTGGCGCGCTCGAGCTGCAGCCGGGCGACCGCGAGCTCTCCCCGGGTCGCTTCGAGTGCCTGCTCGAGGGAGCGCAGCTCCCCGATCAGCGCGGGCGCCGTGAGCGGCGCCGGCTGATCGTCGGCAGTGGCGCGTCGAGCCCAACCGCCGATGCTGCTCACCACCAGAGCGCCGAGGAGGATGAGCCCTCCCTGCAGCATCAGTTTCTGGGTTGTCGTGTGCATAGCCCTCTCTTGTAAGTCCAGGCGGTCTCACGCTGGCACCGCCCCATCAATTCGTCGTCAATCCGCGGCGTCGCGCCGCCAGTCGCCGTGCGTGCCGCCGGTTTTTTCCAGCAGCTGGACCTTTTCGATCTCCATCGCGCGATCCGCCGCCTTCACCATGTCGTAAACCGTCAGCAGGGCGACCGAAACGGCAGTGAGCGCCTCCATTTCCACGCCCGTCCGCCCGACCGCCTTCGCGGCGGCCCGCACCCGCACTCCCGGCAGCCCCTCGTCCAGCGTGGCGTCGACCTCCACATGGTCGAGGCCCAGGGGGTGGCAGAGCGGGATCAGCTCGGCCGTCCGTTTCGCCGCCAGCGTTCCCGCCACCTCACTCACCGCCAGCACGTCGCCTTTGGCAACCTGCTGATCCGCCACCAGTCGGAACGCCTCGCGCGACATCCGGATCGCGCCTTCCGCCACCGCCGTCCGCACCGTTACAGGCTTGCCGCCCACGTCCACCATGCGCGCCCGGCCTGCCTCGTCCACGTGCGACAGCTTCATATCGACCCCCCCGCCAGGTCGTCGGCCAATACCGCCGCCACGAGCTGTGGGTTCACGTTTCCCTGCGCCAGGCCGCGTGCTTCGAGCACCCGTGCGATCGCCGCGACCACTTTTTCAGTCTCGCCGCCAGAGCGCGCCTGCTCGCGTAATCGCTCCAGCAACCCGTCCAGCATGTCGGTGAACCCGCCCCGCGCCTGGAAGGGCTGGAGACCGAGTGCAAAACCGTAGCGGCGCACCGGACCCTCTCCCACCGCCGCGAGGAATCGCTCTGCGTCTGCCGCGCCCCGCGCGCGCCCGTTTCCATCTGCAAGGAGCCTGCCTATCCGCCCGTCTGCCAGTGCAACCCGTTGCGTCAACTCGTGTTGCCCAGTGATGCCGAGCTCACGCTGCGCGAATGCTGTCACGACGCTGTCGGCCAGTTGTGCCACACGAACGCGCACTACGCGAGACAGAATCGTCGGGAGCAGCGCTTCAGGAGCGGCGGTCGTCAGAATGAACGCCGTGTCCGCTGGCGGCTCCTCCAGTGCTTTCAGTAACGCGTTCGCGGCCGCTTCCGCTCCCGTCTGGGACACCAGACGCTCGGCATCCCCGATCAGGAACACCTTCCGCCGACTCAACGCCGGCGTCAGCACCAGGCGTCGAAGCAGCAGCCGTACCGCGGCGATCCCATGGCTCGCCAACCCCGAGGGCGGCTCGTACAGCGGCTGCTGACGCCGCGCCGCCATCTCCTCCCCTAGTGCTTCCTCGACCAGCTCCACTTGCCTGTCCGCATCGCCGCCCTTCTTGGACGGCTCGAGCGGGACGAACCAGTGCACATCCGGGTGCGAGAGGTTTAGGACCAGCTTGCATTGCTGGCACTCGCCACACCCTTCCCCGGCCTTGACCCCGGCCGATTCCCCGGCTCGTTCACAGACCAGCGCCTGCGCCAGGCACAGTGCCAGGCGCTGCTTCCCGACCCCTGGCGGGCCCTCTAACAGGAGCGCTTGTGGCAACCGGCCGGAGGCGATGGCGCCTACCAGCCGGTGTCGGATCCCCGCATGGCCGTACAGGGGGGGGATTGGCATGGCGCCAATCTAGTCTGGAGTGTGAAATGGGGTCGGTGTGCAAAACGCAACACACTGTATGGCAAGCTTTTAGGTCAACTTAGCAGGGCTTGTGCTAGTATAACATGTTAAATGATATCATGTTATAGAACAAAGTGAGCACACACTCGCGAGATTGTGCTCAATTTCCCTGCGTTTTCGGTGTCCATTCGGAGTGCGCTGACGCAACACCAGCCGTCCTCTATGGTGGCGTTGGGGCAGTGCCGCCCACCACCAGCCGTGCTGCGGCCCGAAGTTGGGGCGGCTGACCCACCACGACGAGCACGTCGTCGGCGGCGAGGCGGAAATGGGGACCCGGCGTCGCGATTTCGTCACCATCCCGACCGACCGCCAGCACTAACGCGCCGGTCTGGGTCCGCAGCCCGGTGACGGCGAGCGTCTTTCCGACGAGCGGCGAATCCGCTGGCACTCGCAGGCGCTCCACCGCCATTTGCGGGATGCCGGCTACGGCGCCGAGGCTCAGTCCCGCTCCGTCGCCGCCGCGCAGCGCTTCGTAGTGCGACGAGCGGATCTGATCCACCAGGCGCTCGATGTCGGAGCGGGGGACACTGTAGTGGGCGAGCACGCGGGCGAAGATCTCGATCGAGGTCTCGAACTCCTCGGGGATGACGACGTCCGCCCCCAGCCGGGTGAGCTCGGGGATCTCCGTCACGTAGCGCGTGCGGGCGATGATGTGGAGGCGGGCGTTGAGGCTGCGCCCCACGCGGACCATCCGGCGAGTGGCGGCCGGGTCCGAGATCGCGACGACGAGCATGCGGGCGCGCTCCGCCCCGAGGGCGCGCAAGATCTCCTCGCGCGTGGCGTCGCCGTAGAACGCGGGCTCGCCGCGGGCCCGGGCATGGTGTACGGTTTGCGCGTTCAGCTCGACGATCAGGTACGGCGCCCGGATCGACCGGAGCGCCGCCGTGAGGTTCCGCCCATTCAGGCCGTACCCCGCGACGATCACGTGGTCGGTGAGCGGTTGCTCGGCGAGCGCGATCGCCCCGGGGCGGAGGCCCGGCAGGAGACGGTCGAGCGGGACGAGTCGCTCCAGGCCGTCCAGGAGCACCGGGCCGCCCTGCAGGAGAAACGGTGTCACCAGCATGGTCAGAACGGCCACCGCGAGAAATGTCTGGTAGAGCCCCTCCGAGAGCAGCCCCGTCCCGCGGCCTTCCCGCGCCAGCACGAAAGAGAACTCGCCGATCTGCGAGACCGCGAGGCCGGCGAGGAGGGCCACTCGCCCCGAGTAGCCCAGGGCGGCCGGGCCCACGGCCGCCAGCAGGGTTTTCCCCCCCATCACACCCACCACCCCGCCCAGGGCGAGCGCCGGGTGGTCGCGCAGGAACTCGACCTGCACCAGCATGCCGACCGCGACGAAGAACAGGGAAATGAACACATCGCGGAACGGCAGCAGCTCGGCCATCGCCTGGTGACCGTAGTCGGATTCCGAGATGACGAGCCCCGCCAGGAACGCGCCCAGGGCGAGCGACGCGCCCGCCGCCGCGGTTGCGAGGGCCGTGAGCGTCCCGATCAGGATGACCGCGATCAGGAACAACTCTCTGCTCCGGGTCTTGAGGATCTCGGTGAGGGCGCGTGGGACCAGGGTCCGCGCGAGGACCAGCACGCTGATCACCACGAGCACCGCCTTGCCGAGAGCCAGCAGCAGCGCCCCCGTCCCGCCCCCCGACCGTCCGGCGAGGAAGGGAAGGACCAACATCATCGGGACCACGCACAGGTCCTGGAAGATCAGCACCCCGGTGGCGAGGCGGCCATGTGGAGCATCGATCTCGCCCTTGTCGGCGAGCCCCTTGAGAACGATGGCGGTGCTGGAGAGGGCCACGAGGAAGCCCAGGAGCAGCGACACCCGCCCGCTGAGATGCAGCGTCAGGGCGAGGACCCACGTGAGCATGACCGTGAGGCCCACCTGGGCTCCGCCGCCGGCGACGACCTGGCGCCCCATCTCTCGCAGCCGGCTGAGGGAGAACTCGATGCCAATCGTGAAGAGCAGCAGGATCACGCCGACTTCCGCGAGGCTCTCGACCTGGTGCACATCGGAGACCAGACCGAGCGCGTTGGGTCCCAGCAGGACGCCGGCGACGATGAACCCCGGGAGGGCAGGGAGCTTGATGCGGTGAAACAGCAGGATGACGAGTAGGGAGACGGCGAAGATGATCGCCAGGTCTTTGAGGACCGGGTACTCGGTCATGGCGGTTCGTGGTATGTCATTGCCTCGGGCCCGGTTGGGGTTACGCGGTGACGCAGGGCACAAGTCTCGTGTGAAGACCATAATGGAAAATCGCGTCGCCGGGTGCAAGGTTGTGGCGCGCATTTCGTGCAGCATTACCCCTCACCACTCTCGGGTATCGACAGGCGTGGGCACGAGCCGGTTCAGGTTGCTGCGGCAGGACACCGCCGGTCGCGACGCGGAGCTGTCGCGAACGGAGGCACAACTGCGCGCCACCGCGCGTCAGCAGGAGGCGGTCGCCCACGTCGGCCAGCGGGCCCTGGCCGGCGCTCCGCCGGACGAGCTGATCGCCGGTGCCGTGGCGCCGGGGTCGGTTGGCGCGACGGGGCGGTAGGGCGCACGGTCTTGCCGGCGGACCCGGAGTCGCACGCGGGGTACGTGCTCCGCTCGACGGGGACCGTCGTGGTGGAAAACCTGGCCACCGACACGCGCTTCGGGAACGCACCGCTGCTGACGCCACACGGCGTGGTCTCGAGCCTCAGCGTCCTGGTGCACGGCAAGGGCCGACCGTTCGGCATCCTGGGCGTCCATGCCGCGCAGCCCCGCGAGTTCACCATGCACGATACGCACTTCCTCCAGGCGGTGGCGAACGTGCTGGCCACGGCGATCGACCGCGCGCAGGGCGAGGAGGCGTTGCGACGGAGCGAGGAGCACTTCCGCTCGCTCATTGAGAACGGGTCGGACATCGTCACGATCGTGGGCGAGAACGGCGTGTTCCGCTACGCGAGCCCATCGGTGGAGCGCGTGCTGGGCTATCATCCGCGCGACCTGCTCGAGCGCAATGCGTTCGACTTCGTCCACCCGGAGGACATTCCGGTCGTGGCGGAAGCGCTCTCGGGGGCGATACGCCACCCCGGGGTCCCGCAGGCCGCGCAGTTCCGGTTCCGGGGGCAGGACGGTGCGTGGCGCGTGCTCGAAGCCGTGGGGCAGGCGCGGTTGGATCGGGGTGGCTCGGTCCAGTTGATCGTCAACGCCCGCGACGTGACCGATCGGCGACGCCAGGAGCGGGCATTGCGCGAGAACAAGGAGCGGCTGCGGACGGTCATCGCCGGGGCGCCGCTCGTCTTGTTCGCGCTCGATCGTGACGGGGTGTTCACGATGGTCGAGGGGCGCGGGCTCGACGCCGTCGGCGTGCGGCCCGCGCTGCTCATCGGCCGCTCGGTGTTCGAGCTGTTCGCGGACCTCCCGCATGCCCTGGCGGACGTGCGCCGTGCCCTCACGGGGGAGATGTTTTCGTCCACCGTGGAGGTCTTCGGCGTCGTGTTCGAGGCCTGGTATTCACCGATCCGGGACGCGGATGGCAGCGTGGCCGGGGTGATCGGCGTCGGGACCGACATCACCGAGCGGTGCCGGGCGGAGGCGGCCCTGCGCCGCTCGGAGGAGAGTCACCGCGCCCTGGTGCAGCACGCCTCGTACGCCATCTACCGGTCTTCCGTCGACGGACGCTTCCTCACCGTCAACCCGGCCCTCGTGCGGATGCTTGGCTATGAGTCCGCGGAACAGCTGGTCGCCGTCGATCTCGCGACCGACGTGTACGCCGACCCGGAAGAGCGCCGGCGGATTCTCGCGCGCTTCGACTCGGAAGACGTGGTCGAGGGGGTCGAGGTGACGTGGAAGCGACGGGACGGCGACGAGATCCTGGTGCGCCTGTCCGGTCGCGCGGTGCGGCGGCCGGACGGCGCGATCGACTGCTTCGAGACGATCGCGGAGGATGTGACGGAACGGCGCGCGCTGGAGGAGCAGCTGCGGCAGTCCCAGAAAATGGAGGCGATCGGGCAGCTCACCGGCGGCATCGCGCACGACTTCAACAATCTGCTCACCATCATCCTCGCGAACTCGCAACTCGTCGCGAAGGTGCTGCCTTCCAGCCAGGGGGATGCCCACGCCGATCTGCGGGACGTGATGTCGGCGGCGCTGCGGGGCCGCGTGATGGTGAAGGAGCTGCTCGGCTTCGCGCGACGCTCACGACTCGATCTCCAGCCGGTCCACTTGGGCGGCCTCATCGCCGACCTGTCCGGGTTCCTGCGACGCATTCTCCCGGCCGACGTCGAGATCGTCATTGCCGGCGGCGACGATCTCCCCGACGTTCGCGCCGACGTGCACGCCACGGAGCAGATCCTCTTCAACCTCGCGACCAATGCGCGCGATGCCATGCCGGGCGGCGGCGTGTTGCGGATCGAGACCAGTCGGGTCGGCGAGCACATCTGCCTCTCGGTGGGCGACACGGGAATCGGGATGGACGAGGACACGCAGGCACGCATCTTCGAGCCGTTCTTCACCACCAAGCCCCCGGGGAAGGGAACGGGCCTGGGGTTGGCGACGGTGTACGGCCTGGTGAAGCAGCACGGCGGCGGTATCGAGGTGGACAGTGAGCCGGGGAGGGGAACGCGATTCCGGATTTACTTCCCCGTGGCGGACGGGGTCGCCGCGGCGAAGCGCCCGCGCGTTGGCGACGCCGCCGTTCGTGGCGGCCGCGAAACCGTGCTGGTGGTGGAGGACGACGACCAGCTGCGCCGATCCGCCAAGCGGATCCTCGAGGCGGCGGGGTACCAGATCGTCACCGCGGCGGACGGCCTCGAGGCGCTCGAGGCCCTGCGCCAGACGGCGGGCGTGCAGCTCGTGTTTTCGGATCTCGTGATGCCGCGACTGGGAGGACACGCGCTGTACGACGCCGCGCGTCGCGAGGGTTGCACCACCCCGTTCCTGTTCGCCAGCGGCTACTCGGACCCCGGGCGCGCCGCGAATCTCGACCCGGCGGCGCCCCTGCTGCACAAGCCCTGGACGGAGTCCGATTTGCTGGGGCGCATCAGAGAAATTCTGGACCGTCCAACACCTCTCTGACCTTCCGCGCGAGCGTGTCCGGCACGAACGGTTTTTGCAGGAAGGCGACTCCGGCGGTGAGGACCCCCTGGCGGACCATCGCGTCGTCGGTGTAGCCGGACGTGTACAGCACCTTCATGCTCGGCCGCTCGGGGGCGAGCCGCTCGGCGAGCTCGCGGCCGCTCATGCCGGGCATCACGACGTCGGTCACGAGGATATCGATGCCGCCCCCGTGGCCGGCGGAGAGCTCCAGCGCCGACGGCCCGTCGGCGGCGTCGAGCACCCGGTAGCCGCGGGCCTCGAGGCTGCGGCGGGCGAGGGTGCGCACCGGCGCCGCGTCCTCCACCAGTAGCACCGTCTCGTCACCGCCGCGCACCGGCTTCGGCTCCGACACGGGCGGCGCAACTTCGGCCACGCCGGGCACGCGGGGCAGATAGACCTTGACGGTCGTGCCGTGCCCCGCCTCGCTGTAGACCCAGATGTAGCCGCCGCTCTGTTTGACGATCCCGTACACCGTGGCGAGCCCCAACCCCGTGCCCTTCCCGACCTCCTTGGTCGTGAAGAACGGCTCGAACAGGTGCGCCTGGGTCGTCTCGTCCATTCCGACGCCGGTATCCGCCACGCCCAAGCACACGTAATCACCCACGGGCATGCGGTGGCGCCGCTCGACGTGCTCCTCGTGCAACGTGACGCGCGTCGTCCCGATGCTGAGCCGCCCGCCTCCGGGCATGGCGTCGCGGGCGTTGACGGCCAGGTTCAGCAGCACCTGCTCGAGCTGACCGGGGTCGGCGTTGACCGCACCGGCGGCTGGATCGAGTGACGTGGCGAGCTCGACGTCCTCGCCGAGCAGCCGCCGCAGCATCCGATCCATGTGCGCGACGACGCCGTTGAGGTCGAGCACCTTGGGAGCGAGTACCTGCCGTCGGCTGAACGCCAGGAGCTGCCGTGTGAGCTCGGCGGCCCGGAGCCCCGCGTGGCGGATTTCCTCGGCGTCCTCGCGCCGGGGGTCGCCGGGCGGCGTACTGTGGAGGAGCAGCTGGGTCGAGCCCAGGATGGCGGTGAGCAGGTTGTTGAAGTCGTGGGCGATGCCGCCCGCGAGCTGTCCCACGGCTTCCATCTTCTGCGACTGGCGAAGCTGCTCTTCGAGCTGGCGCTGGGCGCTCACATCGCGGGCGAGCACGAGCCGGGCGCGGCGGCCGGCGAAGTCGAGCGGTCGGGCGACGAGATCCACATCGAATCGCCGGCCCTGCTTGGTCCAGTGGCGGACCCCGGCGCGGACGGCACCGTCGTCCGATCGGCTGGCGAGCTCCTCGTCGAGTCGGGCCTGCTCCTCGGGGGGCCGAATGTCGCGCAGGGTGAGCTGCAGGAACTCGGG
>WNGC01002282.1_pt1 | contig 11712 bp, 6 predicted proteins | sample 5400051 | NCBI WGS metagenome assembly WNGC01 (sample SAMN13153368, study PRJNA577476) | soil metagenome | isolation source: 20 cm soil or saprolite under grassland replicate 2 | place: USA:California | collected 2016-06-15 | reverse complement strand
GCACTGGACCGTCAAGGGCGCCAACGCCATCATCGCCCTGCGCTGTAGCAAGCTCAGCGGACGCTTCCAGGATTTCTGGGAACGCCGCTCCGAGCGAAAGCAGGTGGCTGCATGACTTCCCTAAATCTGATGTGCGCCCACGGGACACTACACTAGTCCCTAGGTCAGGTGGGAAACCCGCGAAATGGTTGATAAACAAAAACACCTTGACACTAGATTACATATTGTATACAGGATACGCCAATACCCGGTCCCTGGGTTCTCGGGGGAGGAAGGATTTCCGGACTATCTCGCTAGTCCTCCATCGAATCACAAGGAGCGGGTGCTTTAATTTTTCCCGTTCTGGACAGGAGGAGTAAATATGTCGCGTTCCTTCACCCGTGGATTTCTCGGGGGTATCTTGGTGTGTTCCTGGGTTTTCTCGGAAGGAATGGTGGCCCCCGGCTGGGGCCAAAGCGGTTCACAAGGAACGGTGACAGTGACCGTTGTAGATACGGGAGGTGGTGCGGTTTCCGATGCTCAATTAGAGCTTCATGATCTTGCGACAAACGACGTACGCAGAGCTGCGACGCAAGACAAGGGTGCATACAGCTTCGTGGGTCTCTCCGTGGGAAATTATAAATTGACGGTGTCCAAGGTCGGCTTTCAGGCCGCAATATTCGAGTCCATCACCGTTCAGGCGGCGCGCGTGACGGACATCAACGTTACGCTGCAGGTTGGCGCCGTTTCCCAAGAAGTGGTCGTGAGTGCCAATGCCACCCCGCTTATGGAAACGACTTCCAATGCCATCGGAACAACGATTGACCTGAAACATATTGAAGAGCTGCCCCTCGGCGGCCGCAATTTGTCTCCGTTATCGACACTGGTTCCAGGGTTCACGGGCACATTCAACGGCATGCGGCCCTCCGCGCAGAGCAATAACGTTGACGGAATCATCGGCAACACCAGCCGATTCAAGAATGGCGGCGACTCTGCGCCCTTTGGGCAAGCGCGTATCGAAGACATTCAAGAGATGACCATTCAAACCGACCAGCTCGATTTGAACCAGGGCTTTGGACAAGCGAACATGCAGGTCAATTTCGTGACCAGACGCGGCTCCAACGCGTTTCATGGCCGCCTCTTTGACAATTTCCAGAGCAGCGCGCTGAACGCCAACAGTTGGTCAAATAATGCAAATAGAGTTCTCAAGGGCAAATTCCATCTAAATGATTTCGGGGCCAGCGTGGGCGGCCCAATCTTAAGGGACAAACTGTTCTTCTTTGCGAGCTTTGCCGAGTTCAAACAACCTGGTGCTTTCCAGCCGTCCAACACGGTTCTGATACCCGCTGCCCAGCAAGGAAACTTCACCTACTTGGGTACGAACAACGTCCTGCAGACAGTCAACGTGTTGACAATCGCGCAGAATTCCGGTGTGAAGGAATTCTCTGGCGCCCCCATCCCTTTTACCGTGAATCCAAACATCGCTGCCGAGCAGCAAGCCATCAATAAATCCCTTCAGTATGGAGTTCTCACAACGGGAACCGATCCCAACATCAACACGCTGATCTGGTCCCAAAACCGCACGATTACTCGTTATTTCCCGACGGTTAGGCTGGACTATAATATTTCGCAAACTTTCCGGGTCAATTTTGCGTGGAACGAAGAAGAGGAGAATATCCCGACGGGGCTAGCGCCACAATTTCCATGGCCGGATTTCGCCTATCAAGGGGATGGCACTAAGAACAAAAGTTACACCGCATCCCTGGGGTTTGACTGGACCATCCGCCCGACTCTCGTAAATCAATTCCGCGGAGGCATGCTGTATTTATATCAGGCCGGCGCCTACAAGGCAGGAAGTACCTATCAGAAAAGGCCTCTCGTGTTTTGGAATATACCGAATACGAACGGGTTCAGCTCCGGAGAATTCTTCTATACCACGCAATCAAACTATTACCCGCTTTTTAATTTGTCTGACAACATGACGTGGCAGCGGGCCGCACATACTCTAAGTTTCGGCGTATCGTGGTATCGCGAGCAGGATCACTATTGGAATCCGCCTCTAGGATATCCCAACATCAACTTGGGCCTTGCCGCTGATGACCCGGTGCTAACGAACAATGTTTTTTCAAATACAGGAGCAACTGCAACATTACCAAATGCCACTAATCCCCAGCGAGACGAGGCTCGAGCCTTGTACGCAGCGCTGGTGGGACGCGTGACTCGAGTTTCAGGCGCTCATCCAGTCGATCCCAAGACCACGCAATTCAAGCCATTTGGAGCGGTCAACCTCGACGAACTGCAGCAAGCCTATGGGTTTTTTGTTCAAGACTCCTTCCGAATAAAGCCGAGCCTCACTCTGAATTATGGTCTGCGCTGGGATTTCACCGGAGACGACCACGACCTCGCTGCGCTCTATCACGGCGTCGCCACTCCTGGGGACCTTTGGGGCCCCACGGGGCTCAACAACCAGTTCAAACCAGGCTCATTGCTGGGCAATCCAGACCCGCAATATGTGGCCAGCAGCCACCAGTATAAACCCTGGAACGTGAGTCCCCAGCCCTCCGTCGCGATTGCGTGGAACCCGCAGTTTCACACTGGGCTCTTGGGAACGCTTACTGGAGGCCAAACCACAATCCGTGCAGGCTATGCGTTGCGACGCTATACCGAGTCCTACCAAAACTTCTGGAGCTATGCCTCCAATTATGGTTCGTTCTTTTATCAAAGCTTTAACTCCAGGGCAAATCTAACGGGCGCACCGGGAACCTTCACGCCCGGTACCGTCTCTCTAGGCGACACCACCAAACCGCCGTTTGTTAATCCCAGTCCTGGAGTTGTCACGGCGCCTCTGACGTATTCGGATACATATCCTGAGTCGGGATCGACCTTCGGCCACGGGCCTGGTCTGGCTGGCATGGACCCGAACATTGCCCAGCCGCGCATTCATTCATGGAATTTCGGCATCCAGAGGGCGCTGGGCAGGAACAACGTGATCGAAGTTCGCTATGTAGGCAACGGGGGGAGCAAGGAATGGATTGGAATAAACGTCAACGAAATCAATGTCTTCGAAAACGGTTTCTTGAGGCAATTCCAAGCCGCTCAAGCCAACCTGGCAATTAACCAGGCAAATGGGCTCAATTCGTTTGCCAACAGGGGTCTTCCTGGGCAGCAGCCGCTGCCCATCTTCGACGCGGCCTTCGCCGGAGAATCCCTGAACGGCGGATTCTTCGCCGACTATCGGACCCAGCAGTTCATTGATTGGCTGAATCAAGGGCAGGTCGGAGCCATGGCCGCCAGATTTACCGGTACAGGGGGCCCGAATTACTTCTGCAATTTGGTCGGGCCCGCGTTTACACCCTGTGTGACTTTGGCAAATTACAAGGGTCAGGGCGCCGGGTATCCGATCAACTTCTTCCAGGCGAATCCTTTTCAGACGGGAAACGGGGTGATGTACTTGACGTCTGCCGGATATTCCAACTACAACGGTCTGCAAATTGAATTCCGGCAGCAGCAGTGGCATGGAATGCAATTCAACGCCAATTACACGTACAGCCATTCACTCTCGCTGGAGTCTCCACCGGCCAATGGCGACAGCATTCTGGTCGGAATGTCTACTCTGCGCAACTTGAGACTGAACTATGCGCCGAGCTATTTTGATCGCCGCCACGTCGTGCATATCTTCGGGACCTATGATCTTCCCTTGGGGCGAGGACGGCCCTTCCTCAACCACAGCGGCCTTCTAGACAGAATCGTCGGCGGGTGGACCTTGGGCACGATCATCACCTACCAGACCGGGCTTCCCTTCAAAGTAACCGGTGGATATTCGACTTTCAATAACATTGCCGATGGAGGCGTCGTTCTCAACGGTATTACCGTCTCACAATTGCAAGATGCCGTCGGCGTTTACCGCACCGGACGTAACTTTGTTAGCCTCATCAATCCTAAGTACCTGGTGAGTCCCACAGGCGGAGGAGTCAATCCGGCCTTCATCACCCCGAACACCACGCCCGGAACAATCGGAGTGATTCCTTGGCTGCATGGACCACACACCGTCACAACCGATGTTTCTCTCACCAAGAATATCCCGATTACCGAGAGGATTCGGTTCAGCGTGCAGGGTGAGTTTCTGAATGCATTCAATCACCCGACCTTTACCACCGTTGTAAATACCACGATGAATGTGCTGAGCAATAATTTTGGAATCGGTGGCGGCTCCAACGCGTTCCGCGCGATCCAGTTCCGGGCGAATCTGGAGTTCTGAGGGAGATGATTTCAAGTGTGCACTGGTTGCCGCGGGTGTAGTTATCCGCAGCACCTCGTCTTTGCCTATTCGGAGCGGAGGAGCCGGAAGCTTGCTCCCCCCACTCAGTTCCCTTCTTTGGTTCCTGATCAAGCCGGGTCGAACAACAGAATTTCGGCGCTGTCCACACTGGGGAAACCCAACCGCTTTTTCCGTAGAGACGCCCAGTGCATTTGGGCAGCGCGAGGCGTGTGGCCGGCGCGATGCGCGGAACATTGTAAGCAAAGGCTCGCAGAATGCAAGCGCTTGCACTTTTCGCGTTTTCGGCTACAGTGTTTGCCCATGCGCCTCCAATTTTCGCCCTCGGCGCAGAAGCGGCCGTGGAGCATCTCCTGCCGTGGAGTCGAGAAATGTCACTGAAACTATGCTGCACTATGGCCGTCGGCTTTGTGCTTTGCGGAGCGGCGTTCGCGCAGACGCCGTTGCCGCCGATGCCGGGACGCCGCATCGTAACCATCTCCCCCGCTGAAAAGCGCGGAAATGAGCCATCGATTGCGGTCGATCCAAAAAACCCCGACCACGTGGTTGCGACGTTCCAGCCGGCAACCATTGCCTATTCGACCGATGGCGGCCGGACGTTTGCCACGGCGGAGCTGCCGCCCGTGGAAGGCTGGCGCGGCGGCGGCGATGTCTCTGTGGCCTTCGACAACAAAGGTCACGCGTATCTCGGCACTTTGCATTTCGACAAGCTCGGCAGCCAGTCGTATTGGGCGCACGGTGCAGGCCGCAACGGAATTTTCGTGCGGCACTCGCTCGATGGGGGCAAAACCTGGGAAAAAGACGCCGCCACCGTCAAAGCATATCAAGGTAATGAAGCCGAGATTCAGTGGGAAGACATGCCGCGCGTTTTCGCCGATTCCCAGCCGAAGAGTCCTTTTGCCGGGAACATCTACGTTGGCTGGATTGAATGGCAACTCGACAAGTCCATCATGCTGTTCGCTCGCTCGACGGATTCGGGAAAAACGTTCTCGCAGCCGATGCGCATCAGCACGCATGCGGGCCTGCCGCGCGATGACAACGGCGGCCTTGTTGGCTTCGTTGGAGTGGTCGGAGCGGACGGCACGGTCTACGGCATCTGGAACGATGGCAGCACCATCACGTTCACACATTCGCGCGACGGCGGCAGGTCGTTTGAGCCTTCGCGCGTCGCGATTGATGTTGCGCCGCCATATTTTGGCGGAGCAGGCGGCATCCCGGGCGTTTCCCGGGTCATGGGTTTCCCACAGATCGGAGTCGATGCGCGGCCCCGACAAAACGGAGCCCTGTATCTGACCTGGAGCGATTATCGCAATGGCGACGTGGATGTATTCTGCGTCTCTTCGACGGATCACGGGAAAACGTGGTCCAAGCCCGTTCGCGTAAACAGCGATCCGATTCACGACGGCATCGACCAGTTTTTCCAGTGGATGGCCGTCGATCCAGTCACGGGCGATGTATACGTGCAGTTCTATGATCGCCGCGAAGATCCTGCCAATCGCAAAACGGGTTTTACACTGGCGCGCTCAACCGACGGCGGCAAATCTTTCGTGAGTTACTCGTGGTCGGAATCGGCGTTTGAATCGCAGAACGCGTTTCTGGGCGACTACACGTGGCTGGCGGCGTACAACGGGAAAGTCTACGGCGCATGGACGGAGGCGCTGCCGGTCTCAACAGAAGCGCCATCGCCGCAGCCCGGGCACCCGCCGCGGGCAATGACAGTGGTGCGCGTGGGCTTTGCGGATTTCTCCAGCGTCAGGTGAGAAATTGCGACGATGATGGTACACGCTACCGTATACCGTAGTTCGTTCGTTGTCAGACGCGCGTTGCTGGGGATCGTATGCAGCCTTGAAGTGGCCGAAGCGCCTTGAGAAGCAGAGGCTCGGAGTCACCTGAAGCAAAAGTCCGACGACGTGCGAACCCATCCGGAGGGTGCTAAATGAAAATCGTGATCCCGCCCATGAAAGCGCTCGTTCTATTAGCTGTGTTGCTCGGTTCGCCACCCGCCAGCGTGCAGGGGACCCGCGCAGACTATGAGCGCGCGGCAGGATTTCTAACCGACAACGTGGAGCGGTCTGTTCAGCCGGCGGATATCCGGCCGACTTGGGTCGAAGGCACTGACAACTTCTGGTATTCGGAAGCCCGGGCGGCACACTGAATTCGTATTGTAGACACGGCCAAGAGTACCGCAGGCTTGCATTTCGACCAGAGCAAACTTGCCGAAGAACTCTTGAAGGGATGGGCAAGCAGATTCGTATGGATCGGCTGCCGTTCAATTCATTTGAATTTGTGTAGAACGGCGCGGCGATCCGCTTCGGCGCGGAAGGACAGCGGTGGACCTGCGATCTTTCGAGTTACAAGTGTAAGAAAGAAAAGCTGCCAAGTGTGAACGAAGAAGGTTCGCCGGACGGCGACTGGGCGGCGTTCGTGAAGGACTACAACCTTTACGTGCGGGACCCGCTGCATGAACAAGGAGGTGAGTCGTGAAAGTAAACAGGTGGGTGTGTCTGCTGTCTGCGTTTGCTGTTTCTCTCGCAATCGGTTCCTCTGTCCTGGCACAGGTTACTACCACGGGACGGATTGTAGGTACTGTCCGCGATGCTTCGCAGTCGCCCGTGCCTGGCGCTGAGCTGCGGCTGGAGAATTAGGGCACTAAACGTGCTCAGTTCGCGACCTCCGCCGCGGACGGTGGTTTTGTGTTCCCAAGCGTCACGCCAGGCGTGTACGACCTTACAGTGACGATGAAAGGGTTCGAAACGGCAGTTTATAAGGGCATTGTGGTTAACGCCGCGCAAACCACCGATCAACCCCTAAGTCTGAAGGTCGGGGCGTTGAATCAGACGGTCGAGGTGGTCGGCGCTGTTCCAGTGCTACAGACGACAGCCACCACCGTGGCCAACACTGTCGATCAGAAGTACTTGCAGGATTTACCTCTAGCTGGGAGAGACACACTTCCCTTCACCCTCCTCTCGGCTGGCGCCCAGCAGGGAGTCACGCCACGAGACAGCACCTTTGACGGCATGCCCGGGGCAGGAATCAACATTACGTTGAACGGTATTGCGAACAACGCCCAGCGATTTAAGAGCGGCGGCACCAGCTTTTTTGCGTTCGTCACGCCCCGTTTGGAGACAGTGCAGGAGGTCACGATTGCCACGTCGAACCTCGGAGCCGACAGCACGGGTCAAGGATCGATGCAGATCCAATATGTAACTAAGTCAGGGACAAATGCATTTCACGGCGAGGCCTTTTGGCAACACCAAAACTCTGCTCTGAACGCAAACGGTTGGTTCAATGACGCCCGGGGGATCCCCAAGCCCGTCTTCATTCAGAACGACCAGGGGGGTACGCTCGGCGGACCGATAATTAAGAACCGTCTCTTCTTTTTCGTAAGCTACGCGCAAGTCATTACGCCGCAGTCGGGGAACTTCTCAGCACTCGTACTCACCCCGTCGGCGCAATCAGGCACTTTTAGCTACGTGGGCAGTGACGGCGCAACCCACAATGTGAACCTCCTTCAATTAGCCCAGCAAAACGGATTCACGAGTTCCGTTAACACAGCTATCGGCAATCAGCTGCAAAAGATCCAATCCTCTACGTCGGCGGGAGTTCTCGCTCCCTTCGATCCGATCCAGGGCCTCTTGAGTTGGGTGGCGCCGTCGCCTACGATCAACTATTATCCGACGGCACGCATCGATTACCAGGTGACGCCTAAGCTTCTTATCAGCCTTTCGGATACATGGGCGCGCGGCGTTAATTCCAAGGGATTTCGCGGCACAGTCCTCCCAGGTGTTTTTACGCAAGAACAGTCTCAAGGGCAAATCGCCAATCCGTATATTGGCACTGTGAATGCCGCATGGACGCTACGCCCGAATATGGTCAATGAAGCCAGCTTTGGCGTCCAGAGCAATCAGGAGACATTCGGCATCGGCTTCGACATTAGCCTTTTCAAGCCGCGCTTACTGAATTTCCCCCTTCAGTTGCCCAGCGGGCTGGAAGAACGAAATGGCCAAGGGTTTGGTAACACGTTTCAGCCCCGCAACAACCCGGTCTACAACGTGGTAGACAATTTCCACTGGCAGCGCGGCGTTCATGCCTTCTCCTTCGGCGGAAATATGATCCGGTCCTCTGTTCATCAGTCCACGCTGGGTGACGCGGGCATCCCCCGCTATAACTTCGGAGTTGTCAGCGCAGACCCGGCGAACTCAATGTTCACTGCGTCGAACTTTCCCGCACTGCCCTCCGGCGCTGCGGGCAACAACGTGTTGAACGATGCCAGGAATCTGTACGCCTTACTTACTGGGCGAGTGTCCAGTGTCAGCAAGACGGTGAACATCGATGAAAAAACGCACCAGTACACGGACTTCACGCCTGTAATGATCCGGGAGCGCGAGACGTCTTTCGGTCTTTACTTTGCGGATTCCTGGCGGATCAACCGCGCGCTGACCCTGAATTACGGGTTGCGCTGGGATTTTCAAGGCGACAACGAAAACACAAACAACATATATACGAGCCCGAATCTGATCGATCTTTTCGGGCCGTCCGGTGCACTTCCTGGAACAAATCCCAGCACGCCCAGCCTCTTCGACCCAGGCTCTCTACAAGGCGTGTCTAATCCCAGTATCTACCAGCGATCGAAAGCCTATAACCCCGATTACATCAACCCCGCTCCGCATGTGGGCATTGCTTGGAATCCTTCCTTCCGGAATGGACGGTTAGGCCGGCTCTTTGGCGACGCAAAGACCGTCATGCGAACGGGCTATTCGATCAGCTATTACTCCGAGGGCTTGCTCAACTTCTCCGACTTGGCGGGGAATAATCCAGGCTTGCGGCAAGCGGCCACTCTCGTGCCAAATGTGAATTTTGCTCCAGGATCGCTCAGCGTGAGCGATCCCCTGCCGGCATTCCCGCTTTTTCCCGTGAGCTTCAGCTTTCCGCTGGCGCTCTCGAATTTTGCGTTCAGGAACCAGACGGTTGGAACCATCGATCCCAACGTTAGAGCCCCTTTCGTCCAAACGTGGTCCTTCGGCGTGCAACGGGAATTGAGGCCCGGCTCCGTGTTCGAAATCAGATATGTAGGCAACGCGGGTGAGAGGCTCTGGCACACGTACAACGTAAACGAAGTCAATATCTTCGAGAATGGCTTTTTGGATCAATTCAAGGCAGCCCAAAACAATCTCTCCGTCAACGCGGCAAACGGCATGAGTAATTCCTTTAGTGACCAGACCGGGTTTGTCGGCGTGACCCCGACGCCGATCTTTAATGCAGCCTTCAACGGCCAATCCGCAAATGCTGGATTCGGCAACAGCGCATTCATAAGCCTGCTGGCAAGCGGGCAGGCGGGAGCTCTTGCAAACGCTCTGGCTCAAAACTCCGCCTATTTCTGCCGCATGGTGGGAAGCACCTTCGGGCCCTGCACAAGCTTGGGCTTCAACACGCCGGGGCAGTATCCAATCAACTTCTTCCAGCTCAACCCTTATGTGGGAACTGCAAACCTTCTGGACGACAATTCCTTTTCGAGCTACCACGGATTGCAACTGGAATTCCGCCAGCGGTTTTCCCACGGCTCGACTTTGAACGTAAACTACACTTGGTCGCATTCCCTGACCGACCGCTACAACAAGGCTGTCGACAACACCAGCAATTTCACGACGCTGCGCGATCTAGGACTCGACCGGGGACCTTCGCCCTTCGACATCCGCCATGTCGTTCAGGCCTTTGGGACATATGACCTGCCGTTTGGGAAGGGCCGGAGATTCTCTGTCAACAATGCCTTCGTGGACAGAGTCGCCGGTGGATGGACGGTCGGTTCTATATTCCGCTTCCAGACGGGTCTTCCCTTTAGACTGAGCAGCGGGCAACTAACTGTCAACCAGCAAGACTCCGGTGTCGTTGCGAACATTCCGGTATCGCAATTGCAAGGCATGGTTGGAGTGTTCAAGCCTGCCACGATCGGCTCAGGCGTGTTTTATGTCAATCCGAGCCTCGTCGGAAGCAACGGACAAGCCAACCCTAGCGACTTGGCCTTACCAACTATTCCAGGACAATTCGGCAGTTTCATTTATCTGCATGGTCCAAGATTCGTCTCGGACGATCTTTCTATCGCCAAACAGATGCCGATCATCGGCGAAAGGCTCCGCATAGAGATCCGCGCCGAAATGCTTAACGCGTTCAATCACCCCGTCTTCCAGGTCCCGACAGGCGGGACCTTTGGCATAAATCCGATCAGCATTGCCTCGAGCAACTTTGGGCGGACGAGCACAACAACGAGTATCCCACGGCAGGTTCAGTTCCGCGTGCGATTCACGTTCTAGCGCCAGCGCTCCAATTGGAGTGGTGCGGAAGCGGCTCCGGCAAATCGCGAGACGTCTCGCGGTGAATCAAGCCGCGGCAGGGCGTGCAGAAAAACGTCTTGAATCAAATCCTCGACGGCCACGTGCAGCGTTATTGGTGGGACGCAAAGCGACCACTTGGGGTCCTATCTCTTCGGAAGTGTCCGACTGGATTCAGTACCAGCAAGGAGCCATCAGCAGATCCGCTACAACCCGTCGCAACCTCAAGAAATCACAATCGACGACCTCAATGCCAGGTCATTTCGCGAGCCAATGAAGTTAGGCGGCTGGGGCGTAGGGCTGATTTTGATCGGGTTGGTGCTAAGAAGATGACCGTGGTCCTGTGAGTTGTTCCAGACATCCCATGCGATTTCAGTAAAAAAAGTATGGCCGAGATCGGCGATGACGAGGCCCATCATGTTGGTACGACCGGTAATCAGAGACCGCGCGGCAAGGTTCGGACAATAGTGGAGCTCTTGGCAGAGCCGCAAAACACGCGCCCGGGTCTTGGCGCTGATATCGGGACAGTTGCGGAGCACCTTGGAAACCGTGATGATGGAAAGGCCGAGGTCTCGCGCAATATCCGTCATTCGGACGGGCATGAATCTTGATCTCTACTGCAGACTACCACGGCTTCATTGCAGATTGTCGCGATACACCGTGCACACCGATTAAAGGGCCCTCGCCGCATTGGATTGAGCTTTCGGAAAAGCCGTTACGAAACGGTTCCTGTATAGATTGTTGAGCTGGAAGCGGATGAAAACTTCCGTTTTGATGCAGCGAACAGTGTGCTTGGTCCGGTAAAGCCGGCCACACCGCAATGCGATGAGGCGCTCAATATATTGAAATGAAATGAGTTAGAAGTGGAGTCGCGGGCGAGCGTTTACGTTAACGTCATAGTTTTTGCTTGACAAAATTCAGGCATCTAGTATTTAAATACTACCCACCGGGGTTTGCTCGTCCAGAATAACGTTATTGGGTAAGAGGGGTGGTTCGATGGTAAAGCGCTTAATTTTCAGTTTCGCCGTTTTGTGCTGTCTGATTTTGCTCGCAAGCGGGCTCTCTCTGAGGGCTCAAGGCATTTTCGCGACTTTGACGGGAACTGTGACAGATCCCTCGGGGTCGGTGGTA
>WNGC01002280.1_pt1 | contig 11713 bp, 9 predicted proteins | sample 5400051 | NCBI WGS metagenome assembly WNGC01 (sample SAMN13153368, study PRJNA577476) | soil metagenome | isolation source: 20 cm soil or saprolite under grassland replicate 2 | place: USA:California | collected 2016-06-15 | reverse complement strand
ACGGACGATCGAAACGCGCGCGCCGACCGCTGGATCCGCGAAGCACACCTTGGCATGACCATTGAGCCCGAGTGGTGGCTCCGGATGGAGTGCGGCTGGCTGGCCGAGGAAACGCCGATTGGGCACGAGGCCGGCATCAGCCGGCTCTTTCGCCGGGCCGCCACCGAACGCAAGCACGTCGAACGTCCGCGGCCGAACCCGACCGAGGCGAGCTGGCCTTCCTGGCTGCAACGGCGAAAGCTGCCCTTTGAGCCGGCCTGGCGACATCTCGTGTGATCGGCCGTGTCGCGAAATTCCCCTTTCCAAGGAGACAAGCCAATGGCAATCAACAACCTCGCACACGATGTCCTCATCCTGGGCGGCGGTCACGCCGGCGTCCGAGCCGCCCGCCAACTCATCCGGCGCCAGCGTCCCGGCGAACGGCTCGACGTAGCCCTTGTCAGCCGCGACAACGTCGAACTCTGGCACGGTCTCATGCCACAAATGCTGGCCAACACGGTGCAACCGGAGCACGTCGTCGTGCCGCTCCGAGAGGTCCTGAAAGGAGTCAGTATCTACGTCTACGAAATCCGCGAGATCGACCTCGAGCATCAACGGGTGACGATCGATCGAGGGACGGACGGCGAGGAGCTGATCCTCACTTATCGAACCCTCGTGCTGGCCATGGGATCGACCATCGATCTCTCGCGCTTTCCGGGCATGCTCGAGCATGCATTGCCCACCAAAACCATCGGTGACTTCGTTCACGTCCGCAATCAGGTGATCGGCATGCTCGAGGCAGCGTCCGAGCAGTCAGACGCGTCGGTTCGCGAGGAACAGCTGACCTTCGTCGTGGCAGGCGCTGGCTTCGCCGGCGTGGAGGTTGCGTCCGAGATCGACGAGCTGGTAGGGCTGTCCCTGCCGTTGTATCCTCACCTGTCGAGGCCGCAGCTTCGGATTATCAGCGTCGACCCGGGAACGCGCGTGCTGCCAAGCATGAGCGAGAGGGTTTCGGCGATGGCGTACGAGAACCTGACAAGGCGCGGGATCGAGGTGCGGTTGGGCACCGCGGTGGCGTCGGCTTCGGCGCACGACGTGCGGCTCTCGAACGGAGAGGTGATTGCTAGCCGCAATCTAATCGCGACCGCAGGGACTGGCATCAACCCGGTCGTGCAGCCCCTAGCGGTCAACTTCGTTCGCGGACGAATTCTTTGCGATGAGTTCGGGCGCGTCAGCGGCTGGCCGGGCGTCTTTGCCGCGGGTGATGTGGCCGCCATTCCGGATTCTCATCGGACCCCGTATCCGCCAACCGTGACGTTCGCGATCGCCGCCGGGGAATCCGTCGGCATGAATGTCCTCGCAACCTTACGCGGCGAGCCGCTCCGGCGCATCGAGCACGAAAGCGTCGCCCAGGTCGGAATCATGAGTCGGCGCTACGCGGTAGCTCAGATCCGGGGCTGGGCCGTGCAGGGGCGGCTTGGTGTTCTTGCTGGTCGCCTGCTGTTTCTCAGCTATATGCCAAATTGGCGGCGGCGTGGCCGGCTGCTCCTTGATTGGCTGACATCCTGTCTCTTCGGACGCGATGTCACGGAACTGCAGATGGACCGTACCAGCGGGCTGTCGAGGATGCGCTTCAAGGCCGGCGACGAGATCGTTCGGGCGGGTGAGCTTGGGAACCGCTTTTATGTGATCACCGATGGCGAGGTCGAGATCATCGACCGCCGTGACCGGGCACGCGTGCTGGGCCGCCTGGGCCCAGGTGAACACTTCGGTGAAATCGCCTTGAGCCAGGGTGTGCGGCGCACGGCCAGCGTCCGCGCCGCGAAGGACACCGGGGTCATCGCGATGGACCGGAGTGACTTCCGCCTACTTTCGGAAAGCGTGCCGGCGCTTCGCGCAGAGTGGCGGCCTGCGTCCGTGCCGGTAGCAGAGGCGTAGCCGGCCATGGCTCTTTCCTTGCTCGCGCCGACCATTCCCGAGACGAAGTACGCGCGAAACGGCGAAATTCACCTCGCCTACCAGACGCTCGGGACCGGTCCGCCTGATCTCTTGGGGGTGAGCTCCGGCCCGTTGTCGCATGTCGAGCAAATCTGGGAGCAGCCGGCCATCGCGCGGGTGCTACGCCGCCTCGCCTCATATGGCCGACTGGTGCTCTTTGATCAGCGCGGGACCGGACTATCCGATCCAGTTGCTCCCCACCAGGTCCCGCGCCTCGAAGAGCACGTCGAGGACATGCGGGTGATCCTCGACGAAGTCGGGTCCAGACGCGCGGTCGTCCTCGGCTACGCGGCAGGTGGAGCGCCCGCGATGATGTTTGCCGCCACGCATCCAGAGCGGGTGGAATCACTCATCCTCTGGACACCGTATGCCCGCCTGCGGGTCGATGATGACTACCCCATCGGCGCGACTCCTGAGGTGGTGGATAGGCTGGTCGGACTCACGCTTGCCGAATGGGGGAAAGGGGCATCGATTCCCGCCATGGCGTCGTCAATGGCGAACGATGAGCGCTTTCGGGCCTGGGCGGCGCAGATGGAACGGCTGGCCGCAAGCCCGGGGACGGCCGCCGACCTGATCGCCCAATGGCACGAGATCGACGTCCGCCGCGTGCTGCCCGCGATTCGTGTGCCCACCCTGGTCTTGAGCCTGAAGAACCAGCCCGTGTACAGCCCCATGCTCTCTCGGTATGTCGCCGATCACATTCCCGGGGCTCGCTTCGTCGAACTGGAGGGGACTGACCTCCTCGCTGTGACCAACGCGATGTTCCCAGCCATCGCGGATTTTCTTGGAGCCAGCTTTCAACAATCGGATCCGGATCGTTCATTGGGCACCGTGCTCTTTACGGACATCGTGGGGTCGACAGCGATTGCCGCGCGCATCGGCGATCTCCGCTGGCGGGACCTTCTCGAGTCGCACGACCGGATCCTGAACCGCCAGGTCGAGCGCTATCGTGGACAGCTGATCAAGACAACTGGGGACGGCGCCCTGGTCCTGTTCGATGGACCAGCGCGGGCCATCGCCTGCGCCGAGGCGATTCGCGATGCACTCCGGGCAATCGGCTTGGAAGTCAGGGCCGGCCTGCACACCGGGGAGCTGGAAGAGCGAGAGGATGCCGATATCGGCGGGATCGCCGTGCACATCGGCGCTCGGATCGCGGCTCTTGCGGGACCTGGCGAAATCCTCGTTTCTCGGACGATCAAAGATCTCGTTGCTGGATCGTCGCTCCGGCTGGAGAGCCGGGGCACGCATCAGCTGAAGGGCGTACCCGAGTCCTGGGAGGTCTTCGCCGTCATGGCTTGACATCCCGCCTGGCCTGATTCGTGAAATGCAACTACTTGTGCTGAGCTAGCAACTCCTCAACGGCTTGGGGAAGCGTCGTCTCGAAGTCGAGGAGCTTTGCCCATTCGGGCGTGATGCTGATTCGTGCCATTCGTGGATATAAGCCGCGAACCTGCGCGTCGAACCCATCCCACTCCTTTCGGGGAACGTACCTGTGCGAAGCTTCGAGGTAGTCGTCCGGGACGCCATCGATGAACTCCATGCTCGCCGTGCCACGCACGAGCAAGATGCGTGGTGGCTGGGTTTGAGTGTCAATGGTGAGGGCGACCCTGGGATTAGATCCGAGGCTTCGCACTTTCGGCGCGTTGTCCGGAGTGCACACCACGAACTTCCCCCCTTTCCACACATAGCCGGTCGGGATCACCCGCGGATATCCATCTCGGCCGATGTAGGCCAGGTGAGCCAGAGGAGAGGAGCGCAATAACTCCTGCGCCAGCGGTGTCGCTAGGACCGTGCTTGCAGATTCCTTATCCATATCTTTGAGCCTGATCGAGTATCTAACCCGGACTCTGGGCGCCAACTCTACTCCGGCGGCAATTGCGCTGTCCACACCTGGTCGGCCGATTGACCCCAACGCCCCGGTTGGAGACTGCTCCGCGATGCTGGGTCGCGGCATTTCCGTGCCGAGTGTGGCCATTTTTCTGGAAATACCGCGACCGCGTGGCGGCGTTACGCGCAGGCCGTTGAGTGTGGTCGACTACGTTAGAGATGGCAAAGCGGACCGGGAGCATGGTTATCGTCGGCGCGGCGATGACCGGCGGGAACGCCGCCGTGGCGCTTCGCGAGGAGGGTTACGCAGGCCGGGTGGTGCTGCTCGGCGACGAGTCGGCAATTCCATTTGGCCGGCCACCACTCTCCAAGACCTATCTGATGGGGCGCGAAGACTTGAAAAATTGGTACGTCAAACCGCGCGACTGGTATGAGGCCAATGACGTTGAGCTGATGACCGGGCTGAGGGTGGAGGCGATCGATATCCGCGCACGTGGGGTGACGATGTCAGGTGGTGGCACTCTCAACTACGACGGTCTTTTGCTCGCGACCGGCGGGCGGAATCGTCGCCTGCCGCTGCACGGCGCCGACCTCGACGGCGTATACCAGCTGCGCACGGTGGGTGAGTGCGATGCCATCAAAGCCGTAGCCGCTCCGGGCAAGCGTGCCGTGGTTGTCGGCCTGGGCTTCATCGGCGCCGAGGTCACCGCCTCGCTCACCTCGGTCGGCGTGAAAGTCATCGCCGTCGGCAGTGGAAAGGGACCGCTCGCGAGCGTGCTCGGCGATCAGGTCGCCGCGGTGATGGCCGCCATTCACAAAGAGAAGGGCGTGGAGCTAGTGCTCGGCGACCAGGTCACGGGATTTGCGGGGACAGATCGCGTCGAGGCCGTCATGACACGGAATGGCCGCCGCCTGAAGTGCGACTTCGTGGTCATTGGCGCCGGCATCGTCCCCAACGTCGAGCTCGCCAGGGATGCCGGCGTCGCCGTTGACGACGGGATTGTGGTCGATGCTTTTGGTCGCACGAACGTCGCGGCAGTGTTCGCTGGCGGCGACGTCGCTAATCATGAGCATCCGCTCTTCGGCCGCGTGAGGGTCGAGCACTACAACAATGCCGAGAAAATGGGCCGTGCGGTGGCGCGGACGATGCTCGGGCGGCTCGAACCATACGACTATCTCCACAGCTTCTGGTCCGACCAGTACGAGGACAAACTGGAATACATCGGCTTCACGCGACGCTGGGACCGGTTCGTGGTCCGTGGCAGCCTGGAGGAACGCCGCTTCCTCGGCTTTTACTTCAGCGGCGGCAGGTTGCTGGCGGCCCTCGGACTGAACCGTGGGGGCGACCCCGAGTTGGATGAGTCTGGCGAGCTCGCAGTGTGCGGGCGAGTCATCGCGGCCGGCGGCCGCGTGGATCCCGCACAGCTCGAGGACGAGCGCATAGATATCCGCGCCATGCTCATGTGAACCTCGCCGTTAGTCTGTTGCTCGGCATTTCCGATCCGACAGAGAGGATTTTCAGGAAATGCCGCGACCCTCTGGGAGTCCGGTCGTTTGCGACCGCCACTATCGTGCTCAGAAAAGCACGAGACCGAGGGGCTAGCGGCTCGGCGGCCGGATATAGTGGCAGAGCGGGCGAGATTCGGAGTTCGCCCGGGAAGCGCGACGTCCGGGGCGACGTAGACGTCAATCGAAAGTGGACTGGTGCTCATATCTCATTCTCCTCAGGTGGCTTCAGGCGTCCGCTTGGCGATCTCGGTCCGCGCGGCTTCGACGGCCGCGGGCTGTGGCGGAGTGTTGAGGGTAGTCGGACGCTCGGAAGCACCCATGGATGTGGTCGTTGACCACGCCGACGTTCTGCATGAATGCGTACACACTTGTCGGCCCCACGAAGCGGTACCCCTGAGACTTCAACTGCTTGGCGAAGGCGTCCGCCCGCGGCGTCGACTTGGGGAGACCTCCGAGGGACCGCGGCGCCAGTCTCCGAATGCTCTGGTGGGATTTCGCGAGCGCTAAAAGGCTCGGCGATGCGGACCGCATCGCCCGCGCATTGTCGACTGTGGCCCGGATCTTGCCACGGTTACGGATGATCGACGGGTCCTGGAGCAGCCGGTCGACGTCCCCGTCCGTCATCGCCGCGACCTTTGCAATGTCGAACCCGCGGAAAGCCCTCCGGAACGCACTCAACTTGCCGAAAACGATCGACCAACTGAGCCCGACCTCGAAGACACCCAAGGTAAGCGCCTCGAACATCGCCGACTCGTCGTCGGTGCGCGTGCCCCAGACCTCATCGTGGTAGCGGCTTAAGGGGCTGTCGCCAGCTCCAGCCCAGGAGCAGCGCGCGTTCCCGTCGTAACTGATGATGACGTCGCTGCCCATGGCGCCCTCCTGCATCAGCCTCCGGAGCCTTTCGCACGTTGCAGCTCCGCAATCTGGGCACGCGCGGCACCTACGAGCTCCGCGTTGGTGTTGGCATGACCAGCGAGTCCCCACCCGCCTTCGACCGCCTCCGTGAGCAGCACCCAGGTCCTGTCTGCGAGCGACGCATCGCCGGCGGCAGCCGCAACCAGGTCGGTGAACTGGCGGACCACGGCGAGCTGCTTGTCACGATCGAGCGCCCCTGCGTTCGTAAGCACCTGGACCCTGACGTAGCTGCCGTCTCCCTCGACGTTCGAGAGCGTTCCGTTGGGGAGATCGTGGACGAATCCCGCGGTGTTCTGGCGGAACATCGGGATGTCAGGAACCTTCTCAATCTTCATCAGCGTAGTGGCGAGCTCACGCGCGAGCGACTTGGGGTCCTTGAACGTTCCTCTAGTGGCGTATACGTCGATCATGGGCATGGCAATTAACTCCTGCTAGCGGGAATTGATGCGGCTGCTTCGATGAGCGTCACGACCTCGCGGGGGTGGCTGACCATCGCCAGGTGGCCCGCGGCGACCTCGACCGTGTCCGCGCCCATGCGCTTGGCGAACATCCGCTCAGCGTCCGGCGGAATGGCCTCGTCGTTCTTGGCCACCAGGTACGACGTGGGGTGCGACTTCCAGGCAGGGCTGCCCATCACGTCTTCGAACGTTGTCATGGAGAGGCCCTGCTGCACCGCGAACAACACGCGCGCCTTCACCGGGTCCACGCCAGCCGCGAAGTGCCCGACGAAGTCGTCTTCGGGCAGCCAGCCGAAACCCTGCTCGTCAACGATCAGGTGAGCCAGCGCCGGCGACGGTGGTCCCCCGCCGAGTAGCGCGCCCAGCGACTCGCCCTCAGCCAGCCCAAAGGCGGCGATGTACACGAGCGCACCGACGTTCGGTGCATCGGTTCCGAGCGCCGTGATGATCTGGCCGCCATAGGAGTGGCCGGCGACAACCGTCGGGCCGTCCTGACGGCGGAGGACCTGCCGTAGGCGCGCCACGTCGGCTGCCAGCGAGGTCTCCGGAAACTGTGGCGCAGTGACCGTGAAGGCGTTGGCCTGGAGCGCCTCGATGACCGCGCTCCAGCTCGATCCGTCGGCCCAGGCACCGTGGACGAGAACGACGTTTGGCTTTTTGCTCATTGGGCTCCACCTCGATTGGAAAGTTGAATCCATTCCCGATGATGCCGCGGCTGAGAAGCCGCGCGCATCAGTCGACCGACTGATATTCAGTCGGGATTGGGAGTGCGCAGCGCGTTCCGCAGCTGCGTGCGCGCCGTGATGCCGAGCTTGGGAAAGATGTGATACAGGTGCGAGCCGATCGTGCGGTGCGACACAAACAGCCGCTCTGCGATCTCGCGGTTCGAGAGACCTCGAGCCGCCAACTGGGCAATCTGTAACTCCTGAGCCGTCAGGCGCTCGCTCGCATCGGGCGGGCGTCGCCGGCCGACCGACTCGCCGGTCGCTCGCAACTCCTCGCGAGCCCGTCCACCCCAGCGCCTGGCACCGAGCGCGTCGAACAGCGCCATACTGTTTCGCAGTGGGATCCGCGCGGCAGCTTTGTGTCTCTGGCGACGGAGCCAGCGGCCGTAGGAGTAAAGCGTTCGAGCGCGCAGGAAGGGCGTCCCGTCCAAGTCCTGGCTGAGCGCCGATTCGTAGAGATCGCCCGCCGCGGCATCGGGTGCCAGTAGCGGCCGCGCGCAGCTCAGCCCGGCGCACAGAATGGCCGGCTTGCTTCGCGTCGCGATTGCTTCGAGGTCTGCCACGACGGCGGTAGCGCGTTCGAGCTGCCCGCTGCCTGTCGCAGCCTCGACCAAGTCGAGAACGGACGGCCAGCGCATGAAGCGGTGAAAGACGGCGTCCTTCTCATCGAAGACGGGCCATAACGCGACGAATGCTGCTTCGTGACGGCCATCACCGAGCGCGGCCGCGGCGCGAGCCAGATGCGCGGTCGCCAGTAGCGGGCCGCCGTTCATCGCGAAACTTGACCACTCGGGCTGCGCCAACACACCGTCGGTGTCCGGATCGTTTCCGCGGAGTGCCGACACCAGCGCCCCAATCAACGCGCCAGTTAGGCCGAACTGGGGTTGGTTGGTTTCATGCGCCAATGCGGCTCCTTCGGCCGCAGCGGCCGCTGCAGCAGTCCATTCACCGGCAAAGGTCGCGGCCCACGAGTAGTGCACGAGCGCCTGCGTTAGGACACCGAGCCTGACCTGGTCGCGCAAGCCATCGACGGCAGCCGAGAGGAACCGAGCGCCAAGCGCGAAGTCTCCCGACTTCTCGGCGGCGATTCCAACGTACATCGCCGCGATCGCATCGGGCACCTCGTGCAGCCTGACACGCGACACGTGGCTCATCACCGCCGGACCAGTCTCCTCGGGATCGGCCAGGGCCGTGACCGCCAGCACTCGTGGATCGCCGGCAGGAACAGAAAAAGTTTCTGCTGCCTCGACGAGGTACCGGCGAGTCGTCGGCCTGGTTCGCGTCCACCAGGCGCGGTGCGCAACGGGCACCAGCGAGCGTAGCGCCATGTCCGGGTCGCCGCCGTCGTTGGCGATCTGCCGTGCGATCGTGACGAACGTTTTCGCAGCCCCGGGCTCGACCCAGACGTTGCCGCTGGTCATCTCGCCAAGCCACGCGAGCCGGGCGCGGTCCGACGAGCCGACGTCGAGTTGCCTTGCCTCGTCGGCGAGCCGAGACACCACATCGGAAAGACCGAGCTCGTACCCAAGCTCGGCCGCCGATACCAGTCGGTGTCCCTTTGTCCGCGGGTTTGGCGTCAAACCCGCCGCACGTTCGAGGGCGGCCGCCGCTGCGGTGACCGCCCCCCGGCGCACCGCCGCATATGCATACCGTTCGAGCTCCGCGGCGACTTCCTCATCGCGACCGACGGCTGCCATGGCGCGGTGCCAGAGCCGGCGTTCCTCATCAGAAACGACTTCGGCCAAGGCACCGTACATCTCGAGCACTTCCCGCGAGTTGGCCGCCTGACGCACGGCCGAGCGGATGAGTGGGTGGCGGAAGCGTATCTCGCCTTCGCCGATGTCGACAAGGCCGGTCTGCACCGCCGGGTCAATAACCGACAGCGCTGTATGCGCAGCCGCAAGGACCTCAGCAAGCGAAGCTCGACTGTCGAGCGCCGCGGCGAGCAAGACGAGGCGTGTCTTAGGCGGTAGGTCGCGCAACCGTGTCGCGAAGGCGTGTTCCAGCCTGGCGGTCAGCGTGGTCGGCGCGAGGGATAGGCCGCTGTGCGGCACCGTTCGCGGCAGCTCGACCAGCGCAAGCGGGTTGCCGGCTGCCTCTGCCAGGACACGGGCACGCATGATCGGGTGCAAATCGGGTGCGCGTAGATCGAGAAGTTGGCCCGAAGCAAGCGGACTCAGCCGCTGAAGGTCGAGGACGCGGATCCCGGCATTCTCGATCGGGGTCTGATAGCCGGCCCTGACTGCGGCCAGCAGAACAACAGGCTCGTCCTCCAGCCGGCGAGCGATGAAGGCCAGCACCTGTACGCTCGCGCGATCGAGCCAGTGCACGTCATCCGCACGTGCGACCATCGGCGCCGATTCCGCCGCGCGGCTAAGAATCTGCAGAGAGGCCATCGCGACGAGGAACAGGTCGGGCCTACCTTCGGCAGTGACGCCGAACGCCGCCCGCAGCGCCTGCCGCTGCGGTTCGGGCAGGGCGCTCGCCAACCCCAGAATCGGGCGGAGCAGCTGATGGAGGCCGGCGAAGGCAAACTCGGCTTCGGACTCTACGCCGACGGCCGTCAAGGTTTGGGCCCCGATGGCGGTGGCCTGCCGGCGCGCGCGCTCCAGCAGAGCCGACTTGCCGATGCCGGGCTCGCCCCGGATCAGGATCGAGCCACCGACGTGCGCTATGTGACCGATGAGTGAGTCGACGACCTCCGACTCATCGTCGCGTCCAATCAGCTCGCCCATGGCCACGACATGAGGATAGGGTGGGTAAGGTCAATGGAGGGCGCGTAGCTTTCGCCGCGTCTTCCCGTCTAAATTGCTGGGCGGCTACCAGACATAGTGGCGGAGCGGGCGAGATTCGAACTCGCGAACGGGGTACGCCCGTTACGGCATTTCCAGTGCCGCGCCCTCGACCAGACTAGGCGACCGCTCCGCAGCGAGTCGATTCTATCGGCCGTCCCGGCTTCCGGAGCGCCGGCCCTTGCCAGAAGGTCGGCCTTCAAGATTGAGCGCGGCGTTGATCACCGAAAGATGGGTTAGAGCCTGCGGGAAGTTACCCAGTAGCTCGTTCGTCTCTGGATCGAATTCCTCGGCGAAGAGCCCGAGATCGTTTGCGGACTCGGTGACGCGGCTGAAAAGGGCTTCCGCTTCTTCACGCCGCCCCATCTGAGCCAGGACGTTGACGAGCCATAGCGTGCAAATGATGAAAACGCCCTCCGGTTGGTGGAACTCTGACTGGTCCGGGACGTACCGGTAGAGGAACCCCTTGTTGCTCAGCTTCTCCTGCAGAACCTTCACGGTCGAAACCACACGCGGATCGGTCGGCGGGAGCATCTCGTACATCGCAACCGCCAGGGCCGTCGCATCGAGGTCCTTGTGACCGAGCGCCTGCGTGAAGGCGCCGATCTCCGGGTCGTAGCCGAGCTCGAGCACCTGCCGCTTGATGGTGTCGCGAGTGCGCCTGACAGCGGCGCGGCGGACCTTGCCCATGCGCAGCGCCGGATCGAGCCGCAGCGCGCGGTCGAGCCCAACCCAGAGCATCACCTGCGAGTAGAGGTAGCGGCGCGGCCGGCGCCGCGATTCCCAGATTCCGGAGTCTTCCATCTGCCAGTGCTCGAGGATGTAATCCACGACGCTCAGCAAGATCGCGCGTCGCGGCTTGGGCAGCTGTTTCCTCGATTGCCACGCCGTGTAGGCGGTCTGGATGAGCTCGCCGTAGATGTCGAGCTGGAGTTGCTCGACCGCGGCGTTGCCGATCCGGACGGGCCTCGATCCGCGGTAGCCCTCCAGCTCGTCGAGCACAAACTCGGGTACACGGTCCTCGCCGTCGATCGCGTACATGACCTGAAAGTGCTCCGGGTGACGATCATGCGCGGCACGGACCCAACGCAAGAAGCCATCCACCTCGTCCTCGAAGCCGAGTTGATGGAGCGCGTTTACCAGGTCGGCGGTGTCGCGGATCCAGGTATAGCGGTAGTCCCAGTTCAACGAGGCGCCCGGGCTCTCCGGTAACGACGTCGTTGGCGCCGCGACGAAGGCGCCGGTCGGCAGGTACTGCATCAGCTTCAGGGCCAGCGCCGATCGGTGCAGGGGCTCGTCGAACCGGCCCCGGTAGCTCGAGGACCGTAGCCAGCCGACCCAGTAGTCGTCCGTCTGATGAAGGAAGGTATGGGCCTCCTCCATCGATATCGGCGCCGGACGTTTGCCGCCCCGCTCCGTGTAGTGGAGCAGCACGACGGCGCGGTGACCGGGCATCACGCGTCCCGTGACGGTGGCGACGCCATCGTCCAGCCGGAGCGTCGCGCCGTCC
>WNGC01002278.1_pt1 | contig 11717 bp, 5 predicted proteins | sample 5400051 | NCBI WGS metagenome assembly WNGC01 (sample SAMN13153368, study PRJNA577476) | soil metagenome | isolation source: 20 cm soil or saprolite under grassland replicate 2 | place: USA:California | collected 2016-06-15 | reverse complement strand
GCCGCACGCCGGGTGAGCCTGATTGGGATGCCGACCCGCCGGCGTTGTACGGCACGCTCACGACGCCCGAGGGCGCGCGACCGGTGCCGACGATTCCCTCGAGCTACGCGCGGTATTACGAGAATGTGCGCGACGCCATCCTCGGCAAAGCGCCACTCGCGGTCACGTCCGCGCAAGCGCTCGACGTGATGCGCGGGCTGGAGCTGGCGGTCGCCAGCAGTCAACAGCGTTGCGTGCTGCCGTGGACGACGTAAGGCATCGTTGTGAGAGTTTCCCCTCTCCCGCGAGTCCTCACCAGAGGCGGAACTCGCCGCCAAGGTCACCGACTCGGCGCCACGCTGATCGCGGCGCGTTCTACCGATGCGACCAACGGGGTTGGGCCAAATCGACCCGGTTGACAGAAGCGTCCCTGAGACGTACTTCCTCCTTCCTCGCTCCGGACCTCCCCGATCGGCCCGGGCGCGTGCGGGCCCCCCCGGTTCGAGGAGACGTTATGAGACGACTGCGCTGTATCATCGCCGCCCTAGCGGCGGTGCTCTGGATTGCGCCGCTCTCGGCGCAACAGGCCACGGGGACGATCCGGGGGCGCGTCAGCAACGCCGCCACGCAGCAGCCACTCGCGGGCGTTTCGGTCACGGTCGGGAGGCGTGCCGCGGTGACCCGGGCGGACGGTCGGTATCTCCTGAGCGACGTACCCGCCGGTACGGACACCGTTCGCGGGCGGCTCATCGGGTACGCGCCGGCGACGCAGGCGGTCACGGTAGCGGGTGGCGATACGGTCACCGTGGACCTCGGGATGACGGCCCGCGCGATCAACCTCGCGTCCGTGGTGGTGGTCGGGTACGGGACCAAGCGGGCCGGCGATCTCACGACGTCCGCCAGCCAGTTGGGCGCGGAGGACTTCAACCCCGGCACTATCACGAGCCCCCAGCAGTTGATCGAAGACAAGATCCCAGGCGTGCAGGTGGTGGACAACAACGAGCCCGGCGGCGGGCTCTCCGTCCGCGTGCGCGGTACCGCATCGGTGACGGCGTTGAGCGAGCCTCTCTATATCGTGGACGGCGTGCCCTTGGGCACCGGGTCGGGCGGAGGACTCTCGGCGGGCCGCGATCCGTTGAACTTCCTCAACCCGAACGACATCGCGAGCATCACGGTGCTCAAGGATGCCGCCTCCGCGGCGATCTACGGCACCAACGCGTCTAACGGCGTGGTGCTGATCACCACGAAGTCGGGGCAGGGGAGGCCGCGCGTGGAATACGGGAGCGGCTTCTCCGCTGCCTCGGTCACGCGGCTCCCCTCGATGCTGAGCGCCGCGCAGTTCCGCGCGGCAGTGACGCAGTACGACACGGCCGGGGTGGCGCAGCTGGGGACGGCCAACACCAATTGGTTCGACCTCGTGGACCAGACCGGGATGGGCCAACAGCACAACGTCGCGGTGGCGGGTTCCGGAGCCAGCAACAACTATCGCCTGTCCCTCGGGTATTTCGACCAGAACGGCATCCTCAAGGGGTCGTCCACCCAGCGGGTCTCCCTGAACGTCAATTACAACCAGCGGCTGTACGACGACCGCCTCGACTTCAAGGCCAACCTCATGGGCTCGCGCGCGTACGACCAGTTCACCCCCAACGGTGTGCTCTACAACGCCGCGCAGATGGGGCCGACCCAGCCGGTCTTTGATCCGACCAGCGGCACCGGCTACTACAACTGGCCCGGCAATTCCCTGACGTCGGCGGACAACCCCGTTGAAGTCTTGAATGGCGCGTTGGATCACGGCACGACCTATCGCAGCGTCGGCAATCTCACGGCCAAGTACGATTTCACCAGGCTTGCGTCGCTCCCCGGCCTCACCGGAACGGTCGACCTGGGCTACGACGTGACCTATGCCGACCGCGTAAATTTCTATCCGAACGACATCCACCTCGAAACGAAGAACGGCACCAACGGCAGCTACTTTCGCTCGCAGAACACGCAAGTGAATACCGTGCTCGACGCGTATGCCGACTACGCGCCCCCGTTGACCCTCGGGCCGGGCAACGTCGATGTCACGGTCGGCTATTCGTACAGCCAATCGCACGCCAACTATCCGTCGATCTTCGCAAACCAGCTTCAAAGCAATCTCCTGCGCGACGCCGGGATCCCGCAGACGGCGACCCCTCCCGTCCCCTCCTTCGACGTCCAGGACTCGAAGCTCATTTCGTTCTTTGGGCGGGCCGGATACAACATCAACGACCGCTACCTCCTGTCGGCGAGCCTGCGGCGCGATGGGTCCTCGCGCTTCGGGGCCGGGAATCAGTGGGGAAACTTCCCCGGCGTGTCGGTCGGCTGGCGCATCTCGCAGGAACGGTTCCTGCGCGACGTCTCAGCCATCTCGGACCTGAAGCTCCGGGCCTCGTGGGGCAAGACCGGAAACCAAGCCTTCGGCAACTACCTGTACGTGCCGACGTATCAGTTCTGTAACTCGAAGGCGCAAGTGCAGTTTGGGAACCAGTTCGTCTGCCCCGCCCGCCCCAGCGGGGTCGATCCGCACATCCGGTGGGAGTCCACCCGCACCTGGGACGTGGGCGCGGACTTCACCCTGCTGGGGCAGCGGCTCGCGGGGTCGATCGACTGGTACACCAAGCACACGGACGACCTGCTCTTCAACGAGGTCGCCGCGGCCGGCCAGTTCCTCTCGAACTTCGTCACCCGGAACATCGGGAGCGTGAAGAACACGGGGTTCGATCTGGGCGTGACCGCCCGGCTCCGCAACCCGTCGCCGACCGGTGGACTCTCCTGGACCACCAGTTTCAACGTCTCTCACAATACCAATTCGCTCCTGACCATCAACCCCAACGCGGTCGGCACCACGGGCAGCCAGATTCTCACGGGAACCATCGCGGGCGGTGTCGGGAGCACGGTGCAAGTGCTCGAGCCGGGCGAGCCGATCAACTCGTTCTTTGTGTGCCAGCAGGTCGCCAGCGGCGGAAAACCGGTCGAGGGCGTGTACAAGACGCTGGCGGGCGCCGACACGACCGGGTGCGCCCGAGGCACGAATACCCGAGCCTTCCATGACCCGGCGCCGCACTGGATGTTCGGGTTTACGTCGGACATGACCTATCACCACTTCGACCTGAGCTTCACACTCCGCGCGTGGCTCGGCAATTACGTGTACAACAACGTCGCCTCCAACCTGGGCGACTACCGGGAGCTCAAGGCCGGCAGCTCGCCGTACAACCTGAGCACCTCGGTGCTGGCTACGGGCTTCAAGATCCAGCAGCTGCTCTCGGACTACTACGTCGAGAACGGGTCGTTTCTGCGGATGGACAACATCGCGGTGGGCTACACGTTCCCGTGGCAGGCCCAGCAGCTGCGCCTGTATGTCAACGTGCAGAGCGCGTTCACCATCACGGGGTATAGCGGCGTGGACCCGACGGCCGGTGTGAACGGCATTGACAACAACATTTATCCCCGTTCACGTATCGTCACGGGTGGTCTCAATGTCCAGTTCTGAGACGCCGATCGTGGCTCGCATCTCCCGCACACGGAGCGGCTATATGCACACCAATCGTTGGACGGCGCTCGGAGTCGCGGCCACCCTCATTGCCCTCGGTGCGGCCGCATGCACCGATCCGACCGTGGCGCCGACGAGCACGGTCACGGGCGCGAATTACTACAACGACCCCGGCTCCTACCAGGCCTTCCTGGCGAAGGTCTACGCCGGCCTCGCGGTCGGCGGTCAGAACGGCGGAGATGGGTCGACCGACATCCAGGGGATTGACGGAGGCTTCTCCCAGTACATGCGGCTGTATTGGGAGCTGGAGGAGTTGCCGACCGACGAGGCCGTCATCGCCTGGGGCGACCAGACCCTGCCGGAGTTGAACACCCAGGGCTGGAATCCGTCCAACACCTTCGTCAACGCGATGTATTATCGCGTGTACTTCCAGATCGGGATGGCGAACGAGCTCCTGCGCCAGACCACGGACGCCGTGCTCGCGGGCCGGGGCGTGACCGCGCAGCTCAAGACCACGATCCACACCTACCGCGCCGAGGCGCGGTTCCTGCGGGCGCTGTCGTACTGGCATGGCCTCGATTACTTCGGGGACATTCCGCTGCTGACGGAGAACGACCCGCTCGGCACGATTCCCAAGCAGAGCACGCGCGCAGCGGTCTACAACTACGTCGTGAGCGAGCTCACGGCGATCAGGGATTCCCTGCCTTCGCCCGGCGCCAGTACCTACGGTCGCGCGACGGGCCCGGCGGCAGACATGCTCCTCGCGGAACTCTATCTCAACGCCGGCGTCTATACCGGCACGCCGAACTACGCCGGTGCGCTGAACGAGGCAACCGCGGTGATCGGAGGGGGCTACTCTCTCGCGCCGAACTACTTCAATAACTTCGAGGCCGACAACAATACGTCGCCCGAGATCATTTTCGCGGTCCCCGAGGACGGCATCCACACCCAGACCTACGGTTCGACCAACTTCATCATTCACGCGTCGTGCGGCAACAGCATGAACCACTCCGACTACGGCGTGGATGGTTGCTGGTACGGGTTGCGCCTCAAGCCCTCCGCCCACGACCTCTACGGGGCGGGGGACCGGCGGGCGGCCAACTTCTACACCACCGGCCAGCGCGTGGCCGTGGCCAGCATCTCGACCTTCGGCGACGGAATTCCCAATCCCAAGTTCACCAACAAGACGTCGGGTGGTGCGACGGGATCGAACCCGTCGTTTGCGGACACCGACTTCCCGATGTTCCGTCTGGGGGAGGCGTACCTGATCTACGCCGAAGCGAGCCTGCGGGGCGGGGGCGGCACGCGAGCGCAGGCGCTGGCCTACGTCAACGCTCTGCGGTCCCGGGCCTTCGGCGATACGCTGCACGGCATCCCGGACGCCGGGTTCACGTTGCAGACCATTCTTGACGAGCGGGGGCGTGAGCTGATTTGGGAGGCGCACCGCCGCACCGACCTGGTACGGTATGGCCTCTTCACCGGCGGCGGCTACATCTGGGCCTGGAAGGGCGCGAATGCCTACGGCACGGATTCGACCGGCGTCGCGACCGACGCGCACCTGAATCTCTATCCGATCCCGGCGAACGAGCTGATCGCCAATCCAAATCTGAAGCAGAATCCCGGTTACCCGGTTCAATAGCGCTGCGCGGCACCTCTTGGCCCTTCACCACGCCTCCGTCGCTCCGGCGGCGGAGCTGTGGTGCGTTTGCGACACTGCTGACTGGGGCCGCCGCCTGCTCCGGCGGGTACACCGCTCCGCACATCACGGGCAACCCGCCGCCCCCACGGCCGCTGCTCTCCCCCACCTACCGCCCCACCGGCCACATGGCGGCGGGTGACGTGTTCGTGCAGCTGTTCGAATGGAAGTGGCCCGACATCGCCGCCGAGTGTGAGACCGTGCTCGGCCCCGCTGGGTTCAAGGCGGTGCAGATCTCGCCGCCGGAAGAGCACAGCGTCCAGCCCCCCGACTATCCCTGGAGCGAGCGCTACCAGCCCGTGAGTTACAGCATCGCGCGCAGCCGCTCGGGAACCGGCACCGAGTTCGCGGACATGGTGCAGCGCTGTAAAGCCGTGGGGGTCGACATCTATGTGGACGCCGTCATCAACCACATGACCAACTATCCCAGTCCCGGCGTCGGGAGCAACGGCACGGCGTACACGAAGTACAACTACCCGGGGCTATACGCGCCGAGCGACTTCCACACGCCGTGCACCGTGAACGACTACTCCAACGCCGCCAACGTGCAGGACTGCGAGCTGTTTTCGCTGCCAGACCTGAATACGGGGCTGGCGTCGGTACGGCAGAAGATCGCCAGCTACCTGATCATGCTGGCCCGGCTGGGCGTGGCCGGGTTCCGCATCGACGCCGCCAAACACATCCAGCAGGTGGAGCTGGACGGCATTCTCGCGACCGCGGATTCGACGGCGACCGCCGAGAGGCGCGCCGTTCCGTACTACTTCCTCGAGGTGATCGGCGGGGCGGGCGAGGCGCTGTCGCCGCACGATTATTTCGGCGAGGGCTACAGCTCGGGCGGCGCGGCCGACCTCACGGAATTCACGTTCGTCGGCGTGGGCGACAAGTTCCGCGGGATCGGGGGCCAGCACATCTCCCAGCTCAACCCCACCGGGCCACCCGGCAGCCAGTTTTCCCCCGCCGCGTGGGGGCTCATGCCCTCCGACAAGGCCGTGGTGTTTCTCCAGAATCACGACACGCAGCACGACTGCGGCATCAGTTATCGTGACGGCACCGTGTTCCGGCTCGCAAACGTGTGGATGCTGGCGCAGCCGTACGGTTATCCGTCCATTCTCTCGAGCTATGCGTTCGATTGTCCCGCAGGGAATATGATGGGCCCCCCGTCCGACGCCGGCGGCAATACGAACGCTGTGACGTGCGCGTCGACCCTCGAGACGGCCACCATCGGTCAGTGGGTGTGCGAGCACCGCGACCCCTACATCCGGGGCATGGTCGCCTTCCGGAAGCTGGTCGCCGGTACCGACATCAATCATTGGTGGGACGATGGCGCCAACGCGATCGCCTTCTCGCGCGGCGACAAGGGCTTTGTGGCCATCAGCCGGGAGAGCGCCGCCGTGGACACGACTGTTGCCACGGGGATGCCCCCGGGGACCTACTGCGACGTCCTGACCGGCGGAGTGACGGGGGCGTTGTGCGCTGGGACATCGGTGCTGGTGCAGACGGCGGGCGCCGTCACCATACACCTCGGGCCCAATTCAGCGATCGCGATCGACGCCGCGACCAAGCTGCCGTGAGCTAGGCCATGCCCGTCACCGCTGCGGGGGCAGGCCCCGCGTCGATCAGTTGCTTGCTGAGCGGGTCGACACGCAGGTTCAGCCCCTCCAACGACCGCGAGCCCAGCAGAACGAGGTCCCCGGCTTCACCAAACACGACCTCGTCCAGAGTTTCGATGCCCGCCACCCGCACGATCACTCCTCCCGTCCAGCGGGCCAGCACGGTGCCGTCCGCCTGCCGGAAGCGCCACATCTTGATGCGCTCGATCCCGAGAGTCTCCAGGACGGGGGCGGGAAACCACGACAGTTCCGCCCCCGTGTCAACCAGCACGGACTCGAGCGTCCGCCATTCACTCGGGCGCGCGGGGTTCGCGAGCTCGAGACCCACGCGAAACGCACCCATTTCCTCGTGCATACTACCTCCTAGCAGCTCGCCGAGTAGTACCATGGGAACGCAAGCGGTGTCAATCGCACGCGCCGCCCTGCTCGGCGCCGGGCTCCTGCTGAGCGTCTGGTTGGCCCCGCTCGAGGCGCAGCGCGCATCCGGTGTCGCGCCCGCTTGGACCCGCGGCGCCGTCTGCTACGAGGTCTTCGTTCGCTCGTTCTACGACTCGAACGGCGACGGCATCGGAGACTTGAACGGCCTGATCGAGAAGCTCGACTACATCGCCCAGCTCGGCGCCTCATGCATCTGGCTGATGCCCGTGGCCGCGTCACCGAGCTATCACGGCTACGATGTGAGCGACTACTACAAGGTCGAGCCTGCCTACGGCACCAACGACGATTTCAAGCGCCTCGTGAAGCAGGCGCACCGCCGCGGCATCGTGGTGCTCGTGGACATGGTGCTGAACCACAGCTCGAGCGAGCATCCGTATTTCCAGGCGGCCCTGCACGATACGACGTCGCCCTATCGCGCGTGGTACCGGTTCGCGCCTCAGCCGCTGGGGAAGGGGCCGTGGGGCGGGGAAGCGTGGCGCCGCTCCCCGGTGCGGGACGAGTACTACTACGGCGTCTTCTGGAGCGGGATGCCGGACCTGAACTACGAGACTCCCGCCGTCCGGGAGGAGGCGAAAAAGATCGCCACTTTCTGGCTGCGCGAGATGGATGTGGACGGCTTCCGGCTCGACGCTGTGCCCTACGTCGTGGAGGAAGGAAGCTGCCTCGCCGGGTGTCCCGGCACCCACGCCTTCCTGCGCGAGTACGCCGCGCATCTCCGCGGCGTCAAGCCCAACGCGTACACGGTCGGCGAGGTGTGGGCCGGCATCGACGCGATGCTGCCGTATTACCCCGACCAGCTCACGTCGTACTTCGGCTTCGAGCTGTCCGATTCGCTCCTGTCGACGGTCCGCACCGGTGCGGCGGCAGGGCTGCTCACCGGCTTCCTCAGGCTTCAGGATACGCTGCCGGCGTACCGCTGGTCGCCGTTCCTGACCAACCACGATCAGACCCGCACGCTGACCGCGCTGGGCGGCGAAGTCGCCCGCGCGAGGCTCGCGGCCACGCTGCTGCTGACGTTGCCAGGTCTCCCCTTCATCTATTACGGCGAAGAGATCGGGATGACGGGGAACAAGCCCGATCCGCGACTGCGGACCCCCATGCAGTGGAGCCCGCGTCCCGGCGCAGGCTTCACGTCGGGCAAGCCGTGGGAGGCGCCGCAACCGGACTCGCTGACGACCAACGTCGCCGTCGAGGATCGCGATCCCAAGTCGCTGCTCAACCTGTATCGGCAGTTGCTCCACCTGCGCAGGCAGAACGAGGCGCTGGCGACGGGCAAGCTGATAGCGCTGTCAACCAGCAGCGCCCAGGTCGCCGGCTACCTGCGCCGCGCGGGCGAGCACGCGGTGCTGGTGGTGGCGAATCTGGGAGGCGCGCCCGCCTCCGGTTTCTCGCTCGGATCCCGGGACAGCGTGCTCCCGCCCGGGAGGTACACCCCGCGCAACCTGCTCGGCGGTTCCCAGGCAGCGACGCTGCAGGTCGGCGCTGACGGCCGAATCCGGGAGTACGTACCGGCTGCGGCGATCGGATCGCGGGAGAGCTTGGTTCTCGAACTCAGGCGCGCGGGGCGGTGAGCAAACACGGTCGGACAAACATCGAAGGGCCGTGGTTTCGTCTCCACGGCCCCTCTCGTGCGTGGCTAAGTGCACGCAGGACTCTCGCAAGATCCGAATGCAATGTGTAGCGGGCCCCCGGTGGCGTCAAGTTGCCAGGGTGCGGGTGGTGGGACTCGAACCCACATGGGCTTGCGCCCCGGATCTTGCGAGAATCCTGCGTCTACCAATTGCGCCACACCCGCACCGGTTTCGGCAATTGACGTCAATGGCAATCGAGACGCGCGTCGGCAAGAGACCGTGCCCCTGGTGGACACCAGTGTGGTGAGGTCCGCGAGTTCGTGTGTCATCGAATTGATGCGGGTCGGAGCGAAACAAGGCGTATTTCTGGCAGTCCTCACCACGCTCGCGTCATCGGTTCAGGCGCAGCGCGCCGATCGCCACGTCTATCTCGACAACCAGGGCGTCGTGCGCTGGCGCGACGACAAGCAGGAGGTCACCCTCTTCGGGGCGAACTACGTGCTGCCCACGGCCTCCGACTACCGCGCCGCGGGTTACCTCCACGCCGATCGCAAGAAGATGATCGACGAGGACATGGCGCAGTTCGCCCGCATGGGCTGGGACGGGCTGCGGCTCACGTTCTGGGGCGACTGGGAAGCCTCCGACTCGGCCGGCAACCTGATCGCCAACGAGCATCTCGACTTGCAGGACTACCTGATCGCGCAGGCGCGGGAGCGCGGCATTTACATGCTGTTCAGCCCCATCCAGCTGTACGGCTCGAACTGGCCCGACGCATTGTCTGATACCTCGCCACCGGGCTTCGGCCGGCACTTCGGGAAGGCCCGTATGGGCACCGATCCCGCGGCGCTTGCGGCCCAGGTCAACTACCTGCGCCAAATCCTGAACCACGTGAACCGCTACACCGGCCTGGCGCTGAAAGACGAGCCCGCCATCCTCTTCATCGAGCTCGTCAACGAGCCCTGGCATCACCCCGAGAACCTCGAGGGTTCGATCCGCTATATCAACGCCCTCACCGATGCGGTGCGCGCCACGGGGTGCAACAAGCTCGTCTTCTACAATGTGAGCCAGGACTTCAGGATCGGGGAGGCGATCAGGCGCAGCAAGGCGCAGGGGATCACGTTCGGCTGGTATCCCACGGGCTTGAACTCGGGCCACGAGCTCGTGGGCAACTACCTCCGCGGCACCGACGCGTACCCCGACATGCTGCGCCCGGAGCTGGCTCGGCTGCCGCGCATCGTGTACGAGTTCGACTCGCCGGACCTGCGCACCGGGTACATGTATCCGGCAATGGCTCGGACGTTTCGCGCGGTGGGCGCGCAGTTCGCCGCCATGTTCGCCTACGACATGCTCCAGACCGCCTCGCGCAACCTGGGGTGGCAGACCCACTACTTGAACCTGGTCTACACTCCCCGCAAAGCGATGAGCGCCATTATCGCGGCCGAAGTGATGCACCGGCTGCCTCGCATGCGCTCGTACGGCTCCTACCCTGAGAACACGCGGTTCGGCGACTTCCACGTCTCATACGACGGCGATCTGGGCGAGCTCGTCGCACGCGACGCATTCCTCTACGCCGGCTCGACGCGCGCGGCGCCGCCGGACCCGGCCGCGCTGCGTCGCATCGCCGGCTACGGCTCCTCGCCCGTGGTGACGTACGACGGGGAGGGGATCTACTTTCTGGACAAGGTGCGCCCGGGCGTCTGGCGCCTCGAGGTCTACCCGGACGCCGTGCCCGTGCGCGATCCATTCGAGCCGCCCAGCCCCGACAAGGTCGTGACCCGGGCGATCAGCCGCGCCTGGTTCATGACGATCACGCTCGCGGACCTGGGCGACCGGTTCAGCGTGCAACGCATGAACGGTGGCGGTCAGGCGGTCCCTAAAGGACTCCCTGACGGTCGCGGGCGGTCACAGGCGGGGCGATCGGAGGGCGGTCGGTTCGCCGTCACTCCTGGTGTGTACGTCCTGAGCGCGAGCGGTCCGGTGGATCCCGGCACGCTCCCCGCCCGCGTGGGCCAGATTGGGTTCACCGAGTACCATGCCCCTCCCGCCGACTCGCTCCCGCCGGCCGCGCAGCCGCTCGCCGCCCCCGAATATCTCGCGGAGCGGCCCGCCGAGTTGCGGGTGCGCGTGGTGGACGGGACTCCGCCCGATTCGGCGGTGCTCTTCCTCCGGCCCACGGCTGGAGCGCTCTACTCGGGCTTCACGCTGCACCCCGCGGGCGGTTACGTGTATGCCGCCGCCGTTCCCGCGACCGCCTTGCGGGAAGGGCCGCACGAGTTCGTGGTCACGCTGTTCCGTGGGGACTCGACCGTGACTTTACCGGGCGGCCTGCACCTGAAGCCGACCGAGTGGGACTACTCCGGCCGCGCATCCTGGACGCTGAACGTCGTGGGCCCAGCGACGCCGCTGCGGTTGTTCGACCCGGGCCAGGACGCCACCCGGCTGGCATTCACCCGCATCGGCGATGCCGGGCGGCGTGGCCTGTTCCGCGTGACGCTCTCCGAGATCACCGGCCAGCCGGTGTTCCACTTCGAGCTGCCGGTCGATGCGCGCGGTGGGAGCCCGCCCGACTACACGGCGTCGCTGGTGATCGAGGACCGGATCAAGGCCCGCCAGGAGACCATCGCCGGCACCGTCGCATTGCACGTACGGCTGCGCGGCCTCGGCGAACGCCAGATTCTGCACGTGACATTGATGGAGGATGACGGCACGAGCTGGACCGCTGCGGTACCCGTGGACAGCGCCTGGAGCGAGCCGGCAGTGCCGCTCACGGATTTCACGATCGGCCGCGGCGTGCTGCTCCCTGAGGGATTCCCCGGCGAGTGGAACTACTGGGTGGGGCCGGCGACGGGGCGGGGTGGCAGCGGGGACCGGCCGCGGCTCGACCGGGTGGAGCGGTTGCAGCTCTCGCTGCG
>WNGC01002276.1_pt1 | contig 11720 bp, 13 predicted proteins | sample 5400051 | NCBI WGS metagenome assembly WNGC01 (sample SAMN13153368, study PRJNA577476) | soil metagenome | isolation source: 20 cm soil or saprolite under grassland replicate 2 | place: USA:California | collected 2016-06-15 | reverse complement strand
GAGTTTGTCTTCATCAGGTAAATTGATCGGCGATCTTAATGCCATAGCCAAAGATATGCCTCGCCTGCCCTCAATCTCGCAATCGGGCGTACGGTGGATTGGCCTATGAGTGAAAACCCTATTATTCCGTGAGAAGCGCTTCTTTATCCGCTTAACAAAAAACCTTCTTCCATGCGTAGTGCATTCTCCAATTTTGTTGCGAATCAGCGACGGGGAGTAGCAGCCCGATGTTATTGAGCAGAGAAGCTCCGCCGTACGGCGCAACGAGCGCCAGTTTCATTGCTCTAAACTCGCCCGCGTGCTCGGTTCGCCTATCCTTTAATACGGCATGCATTTTGGACTGCCACGACCGGAATAAGTTTCAGGAAACCGAAATGGTTACGCCTCGCGAATTATTTCTGTATGGCACAAAATAAACAAAGTATTTCGACGCTCAACAGTTTGATCGAAACGCTCAAAGACGGGGAGGAAGGGTTCAAACAAGCCGCTGACGGCGTGGTGGATCTGCAGTTAAAATCGCTCTTTAACGAGTATTCGCGGCAGCGCGGGCGCTTCGCGAATGCACTGCAGACCCAGGCGCAAAGTTTAGGTGAGTCGAAGCCCGAAAGAAGTAGCAGCGCTGAAGGCGCGTTGCATCGGGCATGGATCAATTTAAAGTCCGCTGTTACCAGGGGGAATGATCATGCAATTCTGTCCGAGTGCGAGCGAGGCGAGGATTCTGCCGTGAAAGAATACGAGAAGGCGTTGAACGACGACCTCTCTCCCTCCTTACGGGAAATCGTTTCCAGTCAATACAGCGAAGTGAAGAACGCCCACGATCGCATTAGAAATCTGCGAGATACGAGAAAATAGAATCGTAACTCGGTGGCTGCGCCATGTCATCAGTCAAACTGAGGGCAGCGCCTCTTCGGCGGGTCCAGCGATAACCTCGCCGGTGGGTTTGAAGCGTGAGCCGTGACACGGACAGTCCCAAGTCGATTCCGCGGAATTCCAGCGAACGATGCATCCCATGTGCGTGCAAATTGCAGAGACCTTATGCACTTTGCCTTTCGAATCGCGATACGCGGCGATTTTTCCCTTAGTCGATTTGATTATCATGCCGCTGTTTGGTTCGAGTTCGCGCACTGAATCCGCTTCCGCCCGTGTCAGACGATCTTTAATGAGATAGTAAGGATAATCCTTGTTCTCAATTAGATAATTCCACACCGCTTCCTTGACCTTTTTCCGATTAACATCGAACAAATCTGTCCAAGGATTTTTCGCGCTTACTGCCCAATCACGCGCCATCACAGCAGAGATGGTTCCAAAGGTAATGCCGTTGCCGCAAAATCCGGTCGCGATGAACTGACCTTCTGCGTTTTGTCCGATGAACGGCAAACCATCGTGCGTTTCGATCACCTGCCCCGACCACCGATGTTCGATCCGCGCCTTCGGCACGATTTCTTGCAACTTCGGTACCAGACTAGCGAAACAATTCTCGGAATTTGCGACCTGGCCGGTCTTGTGATCAGCTCCACCGAAGATCGCATAGTCAGAATCGGCATGTCGATCTACACGCAAATAATTGTAGGGATCAAGCGTATCCCAAAAGAGGGCGATGGGTAACGAATCGTGGGGAATTCTCGCCCCCAAGACATAACTGCTGTAGAGAGAAAGCTTGGTTTGAAACAAGGTGGCTTTCGCCACACTTGCCAGCCCGACCAACGGATTGTTCGTGGCCACTATCACGCGTTCGAATGCAATCCAATGGCCGTTCACTTTCACGCGGCGCTTTTTCGCATCGAACTCGCCGGCCTCGCTTTGTTCGAAGATATTCGATCCTTGGCCGGGGATTGCCTCAACCAATCCAGCGAGATACTTGCGTGGATGAAATTTTGCCTGATTGGCAAAACGCACCGCCGGCAAATTGAACTGTGGAATAGCATCGAGGTACGTCGCGTCAAAACCGAGCGAATTTGCAAGCTCCGCTTCTTGCTTGATCGAATTGCTTTCATTGTCCGAGCTGCCGTCCATTGGGAGATGCAAATAGCCTGGGACCCGACTGAATTGGCAATCGAGCTTTTCCTGTTCAACAATCATTTCGATTGTATCGATCGCGGCTGCGCCTGCATCCCAGGCGGCTTGCGCATGGTCGTTACCGAAATTCTCGACCAGCTTCTGTAGACGCACGTCGGTCACGTAAGTGAGATGCGCAGTCGTGTGACCGGTATCGATCATCGCGATGCGCGTTCGTTCAGTCAGCGCAACGCTCAGGCCTGCTTTCTTTAAGAGATATGCCGTCGTAACGCCAGTTATGCCGGCGCCGATGACCAAAACGTCGACCGCGACGTCGCGATTCAGTGCCGGGAAAGTTTTGATCGGCACGGTGTCGATCCAATAGGAGGTTCCTTTCACTCCCTTTCCTTCGTGCGCCAGCGCCCGTTCAGTCTTCGACAAAAAAAGTTTTTCTGGCGCGACGCGCGCGTGTCGACCTGACGATTCAGATATGTGAACGTGAGTAAAAGCGTGTCCGGCCGAGGTCGTTTGAACGTGCCGTCAAACGCTGATCTCGCGGAGCTGCTTGCCCGGCAATCAGAATGCGAAGAGGGGATTCTTGCGCGCGCATATCGACGCGCCGCGCGCAGCGCTTTTCTCTGGCCGGAGGATGCGGTCACACTTGTCGCGCAAAATCGATCGCTAACCGAACTACGCGGGATTGGTCCATATATTGCCAAACAAGTTCGACAGTGGATCGATAAACCGCTGCAAGTGTTGCTGAAATCGCCGCCGATTCGCCGCGAATTTTTGACACTGGCGGAAGCACGCAAACTTCTAAACAAAGATCCGACATGGTCGAACTTGTTACGCGGTGACCTGCAGATGCACACAACGTGGAGTGACGGGTCGGGTACAGTCGCGCAAATGGCAGAGGCAGGATGCAATCGCGATTACGAATATGTCGCGATAACGGATCACTCAAAAGGACTGAAAATCGCGGGCGGCATCGACGAAGCAGAACTGCGGAAACAGGCGGCGGAAATCGCAAAGGCAAATGTATTGATGTCGCGCGACGGCGGCAAACTCAAAGTGCTTAGCTCGATTGAGATGAATTTGAATCCGCGCGGCGAGGGCGATATGGATCCGCGATCATTGTCCAAGCTGGACCTCGTGCTCGGTTCTTTTCATTCCATTCTCCGGGTGAAGGAAGATCAAACTGAACGTTATCTTGCTGCCTTGCGTAACCGAAACATCCAGATTCTCGGCCATCCACGTGGTCGCATTTATAATTATCGGGTCGGTTTGAAGGCGGATTGGCCGCGTGTTTTTGCGGAAGCTGCCGAGCTCGACAAGGCGCTAGAGATTGACTGCTATCCTGACCGACAAGACCTCAACTTCACCTTATTAAGAATCGCGCGGAAGGAAGGTGTAAGAATTTCTCTTGGGACTGACGCGCATCATCCGTGGCAGCTCGAGTTCATTGAACTTGGTCTCGCAGCGGCACTCCAAGCGAAAATTCCAGCCGAACGAATTGTCAATTTTATGTCGGTTTTAGACTTGAAGCGTTGGGTTCAAAAGCTGCGACAGGGCAGCGCACGGAAGCAGTGAATTCCCTTGTCACTGATTTTATCCAAGTTCGCCCGGAACGACCTAAAGTATGAAATTCTTAAAGTTTCCTAGCATTTAAATGCGACCCATCAGCCAGAGGATTAGCACGATCAAAAGAACGAGGCCTAGCCCGCCGCTTGGGTAGTAGCCCCAGCCGGAGCTATACGGCCAACTTGGCAGAGCGCCGATTAATAGAATAATCAGAATTATTATCAGGACTGTGCGCATCAACGAAGCGTATTCTCACTCGGCGCGGAATGGCAACTTTTCTATGCCTGTTCCCTTAAAGAAGAGCTGTCGTCGAAACAGCGTCCCGCAGCCGCAGTAAGCGTACATGTCAACGTGTGCGACACAGTTTTCATTACGTCCAAAGGTGCGGTTTGGGGCGAAAGAATTTTGCTATGCCCAAAGAAGAAGCAATCGAAGGCGAGCGTTGATAGATATTTCGGACGGCGCTTTTAATGGACATCCGGCAAACCGATCGCACGGGAAATTCCACTATGCCTAAGCAAAAGAAACTTCAGCCACCTCAACATCAAGACCGGCAACCTGGCCGCGAACACAAAATGAAGCCGCGCCCACGAGCCGAGGACGAAAAATATCGCGGCAGTGGAAAATTGCGAAACAAGCTAGCGCTCATCACTGGCGGCGACAGCGGGATCGGCCGCGCGGTCGCGATTGCCTTTGCAAAAGAAGATGCGGATGTTGCGATCGTCTACCTCGAAGAGCACAAGGACGCGAATGAGACCAAGCGCCTGGTAGAAGAACAGGGGCGCAAATGTTTGTTGATCGCTGGCGATGTCGGAGAAGAGGAGTTTTGTCGAAAAGCTGTCGAGCAATCCATGAAGGAGTTCGGCAAGATCGACATTTTGGTGAATAACGCGGCCGAACAACACCCGCAGGAATCAATTGAGAAAATCACGGAAAAACAGCTCGAGCGAACATTTCGCACGAACATCTTCTCGTTCTTTTTCATGACAAAAGCGGCGATGAGACATTTGAAAAAAGGTGCTGCGATTATCAACACAACGTCAGTCACCGCTTACAAAGGCAGCCGACATCTTCTTGATTACTCTTCGACCAAAGGGGCAATTACAGCTTTTACGCGATCGCTCTCACAAGCACTTGCCGATAAAGCCATTCGCGTAAACGGTGTCGCCCCGGGTCCGATCTGGACACCTCTTATTCCAGCGACATTTCCGCCGAAAGACGTCGAAACGTTTGGCTCCGATGTTCCCCTGGGTCGGCCCGGCCAACCGGAGGAAATTGCGCCGAGCTTTGTGTTTCTTGCCTCGGACGATTCGTCGTATATGACAGGACAGATTCTGCATCCAAACGGCGGTACTGTAGTGAATAGCTAACATCGAGCTAAAATTATCTCTTCCCCCTGTTCCAGGGCCCAGTCCGCCGAAGAAATCCACTAAACCCATAAACGCTCTGTTTTGGGCGAGTGTTATACTAATCTCTGATTCTCGAATTGATTCGCACGCCAGCTAGAAATCGTCCGTGCCCGGACAGAAGTTGCCAGCGCTACAAATGTCTTTCTCTAGTCTCGGCCGCGACACGGCGGCCCGAAATCATGAGAGATAAGAAAGCGCGGACGCAATGGCAGTTATTGCAGAGCATTACGACAACTGCGAGCAGCGTTCTAATGTCTTTTCGTGCGACTTCCACGGCGTTTCTGCCGCGTACGCGCCGATGTCGATCTTTGCCGAGGTATTCTCGATTTGCGCGCGCGCACAGTTGACGATCGCCGAGACCCTTTCTTTTTCGCAGCCTTCCCCTGTGACCCCCGGCTCCGTTTGCGCGACTTAGGCCGGGACTTTTTCACCGGATGTCGTTTTAGTGCACGTTTAACAGCCTTCCGAACTGGCCGTTCGCCGGTCGCTGCTTTTCCCGCCAGAGCTCCGACGACTCCCCCAACCACGGCGCCCACTGGTCCAGCTATGCTGCCGATTGCCGCACCGGTTACGGCGCCAGCTGTTTGCTTCGGGATTGGCGGAACGTGGATGTCTTCAGATGTTGGCGGACTTGTTTTCTTCTCTGTGTCCGGGTGATTAGGCATAAATGGCAGCTCCTGAATGTCTTTATTTCAGACTATATATATTCGGACACCAAAGTGGATATAGCCGTAAAGAAAATAAAATCACGTGGTCGTGCATCTCGATCACGTTGCCACCTTCATCTGGAAGCGTCATGGTCGAACGCAATTTTGAGGTTCGGCTACCGAGAACTCAAGAATTTCCCCCAGCAAAATCGTCCCATCTACTCCAGCTTGTCAAAAGTTTAACGAGTAGATAAGCCACCAGGATCGCGAGTAGAAGCTTCGCAATCGCTGCCCAGCTGATCGTGAACTCGACTTCGCGCGGCATCAGGCGCAGCTGATCACTCGACCCCCAGTCTGCGCTTGTGCGGTTTCTTGCGCGAACGGGTCGTGACTTGGCGTTTGTTGGTGGCGATGATCGGTGGCGCATGAGGAAGTGCCAAAGCGCGAGCCAGATCTTTTTCCGCTGTAAGATCGAGACGGAGCGGAGTGATTGAGACCCAGTTGTACTCGACAGCCCAGCGGTCGGTCCCTTCCTCCGCTCCTTCCAGCGGCGTGACCGTAAACCAATAAATCGGTCGGCCCATTGGATCTTTGCTGGGCACGACTTTGCCGTCGTATTGCCGCACGGATTGGCGCGTCCAACGAATGCCGCGTGGTTTTTCAGGCAAATTCACATTGACGAGAGACATCGTTTTTTCTTCTAGCAGCAAATCGAGCACCTTTGCGACGTACGGCTCGAGCTTGTTGAAATCTGGCTCTTTCTTTTCACTTACGAATGTGCTGATTGCAATCCCGCGCACTCCGAGCAGCGCGGCTTGCTTTGCCGCCGCTAACGTGCCGGAATGCCAACAGGAGTTGCCAAGATTCAAACCGAGATTGATCCCGGAAAGAACAAGATCGACGTGCCCCCAATGATGCGTGCCGAGCGCAACGCAATCAGCAGGTGTGCCGTTGACACGATATGCCGTAAAATTGTCCAATCGGATCCGCTTGTATCGAAGCGGCCGTGAAGCAGTGATGGCGTGACTCATCGAGGACTGCTCGACATCAGGCGCGACGATGCGAACCTCGCCGAAACGCGACGCTACTTTTGCCAGCGCCGTGATGCCTGGACTGTAGATGCCGTCGTCGTTCGAGATCAGAATTCTCATCCTCATCCTATTAAGAAACGCGTGTCGGATTGGTTTTGGACGAATAGTTTGCGGAGAAAGCGCATGCGAATCACATTGATGCACAATCCCAAGGCCGGCGACGCCGAGCATGGAAAGAAGGAGTTGATGGCCGCGCTGGCCAAAGCAGGACATCACGCGACTTATCAATCGACCAAGAAAAAGGATTACAAGAAAGCTCTAAAAAACCCCACCGATCTCGTTCTTGCCGCCGGCGGCGATGGCGCGGTTGTCAAAATAGCCTCTCGACTCGTCGACACCGGCATTCCATTGAGCGTTCTTCCGCTGGGTACAGCCAATAATTTGGCGCGCAGTCTCGGTTTCCTCGCTTCGCCTGAAGAAATCATTGCGCGACTCGAAGGCGGGAAAAGACGCGCCTTCGACATCGGTGTGGCTCGAGGCCCGTGGGGCAGGCGGTACTTTTTCGAAGCTGTCGGCGGCGGTCTGTTCGCAGATTATGTCCCTGCCGCGAAAGACAAAGGCAAGAAAATCGGAAAGCTTTCCAAGGAGCAGGAAATGGCTCGGCATGTTTCGCTGATGTGCCGATTGCTTCATAATTACCCGGCACAACGATGGAAGATCGACATCGACGGCAAAGATATCTCCGACCGCTACGTACTTTGGGAAGCAATGAACATCCGCTCAGTCGGGCCGGCCCTGTACCTCGCCTCGCAGGCCGCAACCAAAGATGGTCAGCTTGATTTTGTATGCGCGCGAGAAGTCGATCGCTTGCTTCTTATGGAACATCTCGAAGCGCGGCTTGCAGGGAAAAAGCACAAATTTCCGTTGCCTATCCGAAAGTTCCGCCAATTACGAATTATTTGGCAGGGATCGCCGCTTCACGTCGATGACGAACCTTGGCCACGGAAAAAGCAGAAGCCGAAAAGCCCAAGCGAAATCGAAATCACGGTCAAACCATCCGCGTTGGTCATTCTGCAACCAACGCTCGTTGGCGACTAAAGATTACGGTTTCGCGTGAGATGGGCTTCTTCGATGAGTCCTTTCATGCCGTGGCAGGTCTTGCCCTTTGGTTGCTCGTCAAGCTCTTCGAAGACTTGTTCAAGCCGTTCTACGTTGGTTTTGGTTTGTTCCAGTATCGCATCCCAGGAGATGCGGGCGAATTGCCGTCCCACGCCCGAAAGACTTCGCTTGCGTCGCGCTCTGCCGGCGTAGGCTCCATGTAATTAATTTCGCGGATGAGCATTGATCGGATGCACCGCTCCCTGAGTCGCTCCATACACTAACGGATGGGGTCGGTGCCGTTCCGATGGACGGATTGAAAGAGCTGCTGCGGCGATTCAATTTAGATGAAAGCAGTTGTTTATCACCGGCCCGGCCATGTTGAAGTGAACGACGTCGATGATCCAAAAATTGAAGATCCGCAGGATGTGATTCTGCGAGTGACTTCTACCGCAATCTGCGGCTCGGACTTGCATATCTACAACAGGTTTTTCCCGCAGCTGAAAGACATGATCATGTGCCACGAATTCATGGGCACTGTTGAGGAGACGGAGCGGAACGTGAGCAACCTGCGTAAAGGCGTCGTGTTGCCAGATTTTGAAAAATAAAAAGACACGCACGGTGCTTGCTTGAGTCGATTGACCTTTAAAGGAGGTGAAGCAATGTTAGGTTGGGCTGTAACTTTTCTAATAATCGCACTAGTAGCAGCAGTGTTTGGTTTTGGCGGCATCGCTGCGGCGTCAGCGGGAATTGCCAAACTTTTGTTCTTTCTGTTCCTGGTCATCTGCGTGGTCTTTTTTCTCCTCGGCTGGAGGGGGGAAGAGTCCCTTAATTAGGACAGGCTCCTACCCTACAGCAGCGAGTCGTTTCGCTGATTTTTCGGTGGTAGCGCGATCAACGCCGGAAGACTAGGCCTAGGAAAAACCCGATTCCGAAAGCTGTGAATACTGCCTTGGTCGGATTTTTGCGCACATATTGGTCCGCATCTTCCCGGAAGGTGCGGACCTGATCTCGGGCATTGTCCCAGGTTTGCTCCGCCTTACCGCGATACGCACCAGCGAATGCAGCTCCCATCGATTTCAAATCCTCGGCCGCTTGTTGCGCGTCAGCTCTAGTACTTTGTAGTTCCTGGGTGTCTGTCATGCCAGAACCAGTTTGTTGTGTTTCATTCTCGTCAGCCATTGTAATCTTCCGTTGATTTACTTTTTCTTTAAATCGGCTTGGAATGAAAATCCTCAATCGGGACGGCGGATGATTGCCCGATCAGACAAAATCCTATGACACCCAAACGATTTTCTCGAAGCGGAATCGCGGCCGCGTTGGTTACGAACGCCACCATCGATTATGCCAAGTCGTGATTTACGTTTTTGAGAATCCCGTCGATGCGCTGACGCCAGTCACGAAAGGGAAAACTTCACCATGTCGGGTTCAGATCTGCTTTCAAGGCGATAGAACGCCCGGCCTTAACAAGGAAATTTGAAGCGCTCAAAAAAAACCGCCTGGATTTACTGGCAACGCGCCCTGCGAACCGAGTCGCTGGAGCACGGAACGCGGCGGCGAATGGGAACCAGTTGCGCCCAAAGTGGTCGTGGAAGTGGCCTACGATCATCTTACCGGCGGCCGATTCCGGCATGACACAAAGATTTTTCGCTGACGCCTCGCGTGCTCCTGGAAATGTCTGAGACCTAAAGCACGTTGCGCTGTTGCGCCAATAGATGAATATCCTGAAACTGCCTTTTCAGTCGCGTTCGGGGCAGATTGGGTGCTTCGGCGGCTTATTTGGGGCTTTGCGGGCAAGTGCAGGGCTCTTTAGGAAAAGCTCATGCCCGAAAAAAACATCGACCTCCACGGCAGCGCACCGGACAAACATAAGTTCGCGCTGCTGTTAATTGACGTTATTAACGATTTTAATTTCCCCGAGGCGGATCACTTACTGAAATATGCTCGGCCAATGACAAGACATCTCTTACGCTTGAAACAACGCGCGCAAAAAGTAGGCGTGCCCGTCATTTATGTGAATGACAATTTTGGGCGATGGAAATCCGATTTCCGGCGTACGGTCGAGCACTGTGCGCGGCATGGCCGCAGTCGCGAAGTGGTAAAGTTACTGCGGCCGGAAGAAAACGATTACTTTGTGCTCAAGCCAAAGCATTCCGGATTCTTTTCGACCAGCCTCGATACGCTTCTCCGCTACTTGGAAACGCAAACGTTGATTCTCACCGGGATCGCCGGGAATTTTTGTGTTCTTTTCACAGCGAACGATGCCTATATGCGCGATTTTAACTTGTTTGTGCCGTCGGATTGCACGGTATCAAACACAAAAAAAGAAAACGACTCTGCGCTTGCGCTGATGAGAAAATTCCTGAAAGCTGATACGCGTTTGTCTGCTCGAATCGTTTTGCGCGCGGCGCCGAAGAGGAGAAAAAGACGCGGTAATCGTGTACTCTAGACGGTCGTTTGGAATGGGTAGCGATTTCGGTAACGCCGCCCCTTTTACATCGTAAGCACTGTAGTTAAGAGTCACTTGCTCTGCCAATTGAGCTAACGGTGCAACTAACGCTTTACCAGGTGAATGTTAACCGAACGTGTACTTTCGTGCTTTAAAAATCGATCCGTCCCTGTTTTTATTCTAGACAATATTTTTTTGTCTATCTGACATGTTCGTATGAACATGAAAACACTTTACTCTGTCTCTGGGCGCGGATGTCGCGCAAGTCAGCCGGCAAATTTCAACAGCTGGAGTTGAATTTATGGACGCGGCGCTCAACGCGGTGATAGTCGCACTGAAGTCGATTCGCGATCAGGCTGATTCAGTTCTCAGAAAGATCGAACAGCCGAGACGAGAAAGGTCCCTTGCTTGGAAGTGAACCACTTGTGGGCATGGAAAGCATTTTACTCGTCCCGCGCTCGCAAAAGTGGCCGCCCTATGCCCGAAATGTGGCGGAGCAGCCTTTGATTCTATCTGATGCACTCGTACTTGCGCGGAGAGCGGCTGGAAAACTTAGTGTAACCGATTGCGTTGTTCACTGCGTTCGGCTGGATGTATCACGTGCGACCGAATGGCAGCGCATCGGAAATTAGATCAATCGCGTCGATATTTCCAAGTCATATCCTGTAAGGTTGGGTATGAGACTTTCGCGGAAGAATAGCGATCGCGTTTTGGTGGTCGGCATTTTCCAAAGCCCGAAGACCGGTCGGGCTGTGCTGAAAAATCTCCATCGCGCTCGGTTTCGCCGCGCCGCCGCGATCCACGCTTCGGCCAGAGGCCGGCCGCGGATCGAGGAACATGGGATTTCGGCGATCGGCGGATCGGCCACCGGTTCGGTTCTCAGCCTGGCCCTTGGCGCATTTATCTTCTGGGAGCGCGGAATGCTGGCCGATTACCTTCCGGCTGGGTTGACCCTGCTTCTCGCTGCGTTCGCATTAGCGGGCGCTCTCACCGGCTGGATTCTCGTCCGGTTGCTTCAGGAGCATGTCGCCGCGGCGAGCCTGGCGCGCTGCGCGAGCACGATCCTGCCAGGCGAAACGGTGGTCCTGGCTGAAATTCGAGCCACCGAAACGTCGCGTCTGCTGGCGATCATGCGGGACGTGGAAGCAGAGGCGCCCGTGACGTTTGCTTTTCATTCGCCGCCGCATTTCCGATTCAAATCGAGCGTACGACCGCTCGGTCATGAACTGCCTTCGGGTCAGCGTCTCGCGGAAAATGCCGCCCGCCTAGCGGACGAGATTCCGGTCAGCCGCGAAGCGAAGCCGCGCGGGCCATCCTTTCTGAGCCGGTTGCGCGAGATCGAGCGGGCGCTGGAATGGGCAAACGCCAGCTTAACGATGTCAGCCGAAGTGCACCACGCCTTCACCCTTTCGGCGGAGTGGCTGCTCGATAACGCCTATTTGATTCGGGAACAGGTGACCGATCTGCGGGAGAGCCTCCCGCAAAAACAGTACGGAAAGCTGCCTCTCAT
>WNGC01002272.1_pt1 | contig 11732 bp, 10 predicted proteins | sample 5400051 | NCBI WGS metagenome assembly WNGC01 (sample SAMN13153368, study PRJNA577476) | soil metagenome | isolation source: 20 cm soil or saprolite under grassland replicate 2 | place: USA:California | collected 2016-06-15 | reverse complement strand
TGGCTGCCCTCAGCAGTCGGGTGCGCGCCTTGTCCCGCGCGCCCTCATCCTCAAAGGCCACCTGGCTGAACCGCGCGAGAGCGTTCCGGACGTGTGCCGCATCGTGGATCGGCAGCCGACGTTTCCCATGCGAATCGATATATGCGAATGCGCTATCCGGGAGCTTTGCTCGCTCCTTCGCGCCAAGCGGTGGCATGCCCCGGATGATCGCAAGAACCGGCGGGCCGACAAGGGTCGTTTTCATGCCCCTCCAGGGTTCCCGCCAGCAGCCCCGACCAATGCGCCCAAGTCGCTCAGCCGGCGGCGAGCCGAAACCGCGAACGCACATCGGTAAGCCTGATCGGTAGCGTGAGCGGCCTGATGGGCGATGACATAGTGAGTTCCGACCCTCAGGCGGGCATGCCACCGCGCGCTTTGCGCGACCGTGTCTCGTCCGCAGGGAAGGGTGCCCGCGTTCACGCCCTGAAGGCAAGCGATGCGCTCGTTGAGACGGTAGGCGGGCTCGCCGACCGGGCGATCGACCGCGTGCTGCTCACCGGCGAGCCCGTTACTTCAGCCGCCGATGGCAAGCGGCTCCTTGCCGGCCAAGCCGACACGGAGGCATTTGCGGACGACATCCAACGAGTTGTCGTGCTCGCGGTGCCGGTCGTCCGCACACTCGCACGGGGCGCCCGCTTCACCAAGGTGCCATGGGTCATGGTTGCCTCGAGCGCGGTCTCGATCGGGGTCGCCGTCCGCACGGGGGTGCGAGAGCTGCAGGTGCTCTCTTCGCTCGTGGCCCACCGACTCGAGCAGGCGGAGGGCGTGCCAAGCGACCCGGCACTCGTCAAGAAGGTGGCGATCGACCTGTATCTCGCCCCGAAGCGCACTCCTCGCCTGGCCGACGACAGGCTGCGCCTTGTTCGACTCGCTCGCAAGTGGGTGTTCAGCGGGGCCTTCGGCCGGAAGACATCGAAGCGGGCCGCGAGGGCACTCGACGCCGCCGAGCGACTCGACGCAGCCGCGCTCTCTGGGCGCTGGGAAGCGGTGCGTCGGCGCCGAGGGAAGGGAACGACGGTTCGACGTTAGCAGCGTGTGCGCTGCAGAATTTGACCCGAGCCGACGTGGCTGGCGGCGTACACGAAGCTGCGAACCCAGTGGAACTTCCCTCGGAGAGGGCAAACCGACCAGAAGTCGAAGTTCCCATACGCGCGATCGCCTGCACGGTTCAGGGTCATCCTTCCCGTGACGCCAACGTGCGCGTTCGCCGCAGCCACAAGGGCACGCCGGAGAGTGGCGGCGGCGCCGGTGCCCGCGCGCTGCCGCGCTTCGACGGCGATTCGCAGCGCGTCGTATGCCGTCAGTGCGAGCGCGTCGGGGTTGCGACCAAGCCTGTTCCGGGCTCGGGCGAGAAGCGGGGCGGCGCGTCGGACCAAGGAGTCGGATAGGCCGACGGTCGGATTCGGATAGCCGACCGAGTGCGCGAAGGCTGCGGCAGGTTGGTCGTTGACCAGGCGAGTCGTGAGCGCGACGCCATCGCTGCCGTACCACGGCACTTGCAGTGTCGAATCGGATCGAGCGGCGCGGAAGAGGTCGACGACCTCGTCGAAGCCGGCGAGGTAAATGCCGACGTGCTTCGCGCCGGCGGTGCGAAGCAAAGCCGCCTGGCCGGAGATCGACGACGCGACCGCGTTGAACGGCGTTGGCTTCGTCGCGTAGGGAACACCCTTTGAGACCTTCCCGCCGACAGCGAGGAACTTCCGGCGCACCGAGCGCGCGAGGCCGGTGTTGCCTGCGTCCCGCCGCCAGACCGGAACGATCGCGTCGATCCCGTCGTGCCGCAGCAGTGCAACAACCGCCTCGCCCTCGCGAAGGTCATCGGGCACGAACCGGAAGACATTGTCCGATGCCTCCGCAAGCGAATGGGCCGTGCTTCCTTGGCTGATCACGAGGACCCCGAGGCTCGTCGCCGCGCGCCGCACGGCGGCGACTTCGCTGCTCTTCTGCGGACCCACCACAATTCGGACTCGATCCCTGGCTAGCCGCCTGAGCTGGCGGAGCGCGATTGCCGGCTCGCCCCTGGCGTCGACGACGCGGAGTCGAACGCGTAGGCGTGCCCCCTGCCGCGCTAGGGCAGCGTTCGCGTCGGCTTCCGCGAGCTGAAGGGTCACGCGGCTCGCGCGACCGAGTGAGGTCCAGCCGCTTGCAAGGTCGAGGATCGCCCCAACGACGAACGCGTTCTGCGGCTGACTGGCGGGTCTCGCTGCATCACCGGGTGTGATCGCGAGCGTGGCGAAAAATGCGGCGAACAAAAATGCGACGGCAGCACGACGGGCGCCTGCAGGGAGGAGCCACATCGTCCCACGCGGCACCACGTCGCCAGCCTATGCCGGTCTCCGCGAGCCGTCAACGGCCCGCCGCGAGCCACGAGCACGAGTTCGCCGCTGACCGTCCCGAGCCGGAGGCACTACGCTGGGCGCGTGGGGGAACACGTGCCCCTCTACGCTTCCGCCTATGCCGGCTTCAGCGCCCGAGAGGAGGTCCGCCGGCAGACGTACGGCGATGACCTCGGCCAATCGGGTTGGCTGACGATCGACGAGCTCGAGCGCTTCGCGGAATGGCTCAATCTCGGCGCCGGAACGCGCCTCCTCGACGTCGGCTGCGGAGCGGGCGGCCCGGCACTTCGCCTCGCTGAAACGATCGGCTTAACCGTAGTCGGCGTCGACATCCTCGCGGAAGGCATCGCCACCGCCAGGCAGCTCGCGCGGGAGCGAGGTCTCGACGGTCGCGCCAGTTTCCTGCAGGTGGACGCGGGCGGGCAGCTTCCGTTCGAGGATGCGAGCTTCGACGCGGCCCTCTCCGTAGATGCGATGTGTCACCTCCCAGATCGTCTCGGCATCCTCCAGGAATTGCACCGCGTGACATCCCCCGGCGCTCGGGTCCTCTTCACCGACCCGACGATCATCACCGGGCTGGTCACTGATGCAGAGCTCGCCGACCGAAGCTCGATCGGTGTTTACGTGTTCTCGGTCGCGTCCGCTAACGAGCAGCTGATCGGTGAGTCGGGTTTCCGGCTCCTTCGCAGCGATGACCTGACGGAGAACATGGCCGCGACCGCCGGCCGTTGGCACGACGCCCGGACGCGATTCAGCGACGCGTTGATCGCCGACGAGGGCGTGTCCACCTTCGATCGCGTGCAGGGGTTCCTCGCGAGCTGTCACCTGTTGGCGAGCGAGCGACGCCTGTCGAGGTACGCATACCTCGCGGCGAGATGACGAGCGGAGGCATGGTGGGGCTCGCGGCGGACATCAATGAGGTAGTCCGCAAAACGGACGAGGCAGGTCTCCGGTTGATTCGTTTCCTCTGGTGCGGAAACGACGGCACGGTGCGGGCGAAGGCGTCGAGCCGGCACGGTTTGGAGCGACGTCTCGAGAGCGGCATCGGGCTGACGGTGGCGATGCAGGCGATGAACGGACTCGATCAGCTCCAGCCCATTGAGGGGCTGGGCCCGGTCGGGGAGATCAGGCTCATCCCGGACCTCACTACCTTCCGGATTCTGCCCTACGCCCCGCAGACGGGCGCCGTTGTGACCGACCACGTCGACCTCGACGGCGAGGCCGCCGCCGTCTGTCAGCGCTCGTTCTTGAAACGGATGGAGGCCCGCCTCGCCGAGCGGGGGCTCGGCTTGCGCGCCGCGTTCGAGAGCGAGTTCTCGCTCGCGACTCAAGTGGACGGCCAATTCGTTCCGGTTGACTCGGGCCTCTGCTTCTCGACGATCGCCATGACGGCCGCGCAGGATTACGCGAACGAGCTGGCGGCGGCGCTGGAGGCTCAGGAGATCGTCCTGGAGCAGTACTACACCGAGCTGGGTCACGGGCAGCAAGAGATCTCCATCCGTCATAGGCCTGCACTTCGGGCGGCGGACGAACAGTTGCTCGTCCGCGAGACCATCCGCGGCGTTGCCGCCAGGCACGGCCTCGTCGCGTCGCTTGCACCCAAGCCGTGGCCGGACAACGCGGGAAACGGCGCGCACGTCCACTTCTCCCTGTGGGAGGGAAAGCGCAACAGCTTCTACGACGGCTCGGCGCCGGATCTGCTCTCGGGCGAGGCCCGCTCCTTCATCGCGGGCTTGCTCGAGCATCTGCCGGGGCTCTGCGGCTTGACCGCACCCAGCTTCAACTCATACCACCGGATCGTGCCGCAACATTGGGCCGGAGCGTTCACATGCTGGGGACATGACAACCGCGAGGCGCCGGTGCGTGTCGCTTCGGTATTCGGTGGGTTGGAGGAGGCCTCGACGAATGCCGAGCTGAAGGCCTGCGACGCCAGCTGCAACCCGTATCTCGCGCTCGGGGGTCTGATCGCGGCCGGACTTGACGGGCTCGAGAAGGGACTCGAGCCGCCGGAGCCGGTGGAGGTCGATCCAGCAACGATCGCCGAGGACGAGCGCGCCGCCCGCGGGATCATGGAGCTGCCGGCGACCCAGGCGGAAGCGCTCGACGCGCTGGCCGCCGACCCCGTCCTGACGGCAGCCCTCGGTTCCGTCCTCGCCGAGTCGTACCTTGCCGTCCGCCGTTCCGAGTGGGCGGCCTACTCCGCGGGAGACGCGGCATTCGAGCAACAAGGCCACTTCGCCAAGTACTAGCCTCGGTCGGCCTGGTCGACCAGCATGCGCACGGGATCCTGCGTGAAGCTCCGGCGTCGCTCGATGTCTTTCGCGGCCTCTTCTCCGAAAGCCTGGACCCGCGTCAGTGGCCCCATGTCGCGACCGGCGTTACCTACCAGCGTGCGATCGCGGTGCTGGCGGAGCATCTCGGTTGCGAACCTGCAGAGCAGGCCGTGTACGAGCGACGGCTTGCGTCCGATCCGGCCGAGTATGCGGCCTCGCTCCTGCGCGCCACCGGCACGGACTGGCTGCTCATCGACGACGGCTACCCGCCACCGGGCACGTGCACGAGCTGGGACGAGCTCGGCGAGCTCGCCGGGTGTGAGGCGAGGCCGATCATGCGAATTGAGCGGGTCGTGGAGGAGCTTGGCGCGGCGGCCGCCGCGGACGAGGCCAGGTCGGCACGGAGGCGAGGTTTCGTCGCCCTTAAGACGATTGCGGCCTACCGCGGCGGCCTCGACCTCGAGGTCGCCCCACCGGGCCTGCGCGAGGCGCTGCTTCTCGCGCTCGAGGCCAACGAGGCGAGCGGCGATCCGCTGCCGGTTCAGGTCCACTGCGGCTTCGGCGACTCGGACCTGCACCTCCCGCGCGCAGATCCCGGCTGGTTGAAGCCGCTCATCGAGCGTTTCCGCGAGACGCCGTTCGTGCTGCTCCACTGCTACCCGTTCGTGCGCGAGGCGGGCTGGCTCGCACACGTCTACGGAAACGTCTGGTTCGATCTCTCACTGACGATCCCACACGTGTCCCGGCCGGCCGAGGTGCTCCGTGAGGCACTCGAGCTGGCGCCAGCCTCAAAGCTGCTCTACGCCTCGGACGCAGCACGCACACCCGAGCTGTACCTGCTCGCGGCCACGTGGTGGCGAGAGGCTCTTGCCGAGGTGCTGATGGAGACGCTTCCGACGCCGGCCGCCGAGCAGGCCGGTCGAATGATCCTCCGCGACAACGCGCTCGCGCTCTACGTGCCGGGAGATCGCAGTGGCGATCGCTTATATGGTCTCGGCTGACACGAGGCTCATCAACCGCTCAACCGGGCGGTCGACGGTGGACGGTTGGTGGCTCCGCGAGGCTGATCGCTAGGGGAGGTCAGTACTGAGTACCGGCCGCGTCATTCTCATCGTCCTTGGCAGCATCGTCGCCCTGCTCGGGCTCGGTCTGGCGGCAGGCGGCGGCTTTCTGCTCTGGACCGACCTCACCCAGCGCGAAGGTGGCTATCTAACGACCCCGACTGAGCGGTTCGCGACGTCGACGTACGCGCTGACGCGCGAGAAGCTCGAGGTGGACGCGGGTGGGTCGGATTGGATCTGGAACGACAACTGGTTGGGCAAGGTACGGATCCGCGCTGAAGGCGCGTCTGCAAAGTCGCTCTTCATCGGGATTGGCCCAGAGCCGGCCGTCGCCGGCTACCTCGGGCGCGTCGCACACGCCGACGTGGAGGACATCGAGATCGATCCGTTCCGGGTCACCTACCGTCAGGTTGCGGGGGCTGCGCCGGGGCGACCGCCAACCGCCCAGAACTTCTGGGCGGCGTCCGCCTCGGGCCCCGGGAGCCAGACCGTGACCTGGAAGGTGCGTGATGGCGACTGGTCGGTGGTCCTCATGAACGCCGACGGTTCCCGCGGCGTCGCTGCCGACGTCGACCTCGGGGCCAAGCTGTCGTTCTTGCTCTGGGTCGCGATCGGGGTGCTCATAGGCGGCGTGCTCCTCCTCGGAGGGGGTGTCGCGCTGATCGTCCTTGCCGCGCGGAGGGGGCCGCCTCCGGCCCCGCCGCCAACGCCGGCCCCAACCACCGGCGAAACGTGAGATCGAATCGCAGGAACTGGCTCGCCGTGATCCGACGCCGCGCCGTTCGCACCGTCTAAGTTCCGGCTCGGTCCCGGGGGGCATCTCCGCTCAGGCTCGAGCGCGTTCGGAGCAACGCTGGTGCGGCGTGCGAACATATGTTCGTGGCGAAAGAGGCGACCATTCTCCACGCCGACGTCGACGCGTTCTTTGCGGCGGTCGAGCAGCGAGATGACCCTGACCTCCGTGGACGGCCTGTGATCGTCGGCGCCTGGGTTGTACTCGCGGCCAGTTATGAGGCGAAGGCCCACGGCGTCCGCACGGCGATGAGCGTCGCGCGAGCCCGTCGCTTGTGTCCACGAGCGATCGTGGTTGAGCCCCGCATGTCGGCCTACGCCGAGGCGAGCAAGGCCGTCTACCGGGTGTTCGACGATACGACGCCGCTGGTCGAGGGCCTGTCAATCGACGAGGCGTTCCTCGACGTTCGCGGGCTCAGGCGGCTCTCGGGGACACCCACCGAAGTCGCCGAGCGGTTGCGGTGCGCTGTCCGCGAGCGCGTCGGGCTAGCGATCACGGTCGGAATCGCGAGGACGAAATTCCTTGCGAAGGTGGCGAGTGGGGTGGCCAAGCCCGACGGTCTGCTCATGGTGCCGCCCGGCGGCGAACTCGCCTTTCTTCATCCGCTCCCGGTCGAGCGGCTCTGGGGTGTCGGGCCGGTGACCGCGTCGAAGCTCCGTGCCGTTGGGCTCACCACCGTCGGTGAGGTCGCCCAACTCTCCGAGGCCTCGCTCATCGCACTGCTCGGTCGGGCGTCTGGGCGACACCTCCACGCTCTCGCCCACAACCGAGATCGCCGGCCGGTGCAGGTGCGCCGCCGCCGGCGCTCAGTCGGGGCGCAGCGTGCGCTCGGCCGTTCGCCGAGGTCGCTCGATGATGTCGATGCGGCGCTCGTCGCGCTCGTCGACCGCGTCACCCGCCGGATGCGGGCTGCCGGGCGGGTCGGACGCACGGTCGTGCTCCGGCTTCGCTTCGCCGACTTCTCCCGCGCGACCCGCTCACACACATTGCCTCACGCGACCGCTAACACCGAGACGATTCTGATCACGGCGAGAGGGCTGCTCGCAATCGCTGCGCCGATCATCGAACACCGAGGGATCACCCTCGTCGGGGTCGCGGTCAGCAACCTCGAGGACGGCCGCGCCTTCCAGCTCGCGCTGGCAATCGACCGTCACAGCAGCGACGCACTCGACGCCGCGATCGACGAGGTGCGTCAGCGGTTCGGATCGACTGCCGTCACCCGAGCCGTCCTCCTCGGGCGCGGCCAGGGACTGACGATGCCACTCCTTCCCGATTAAAGAGCCACCGGTAGCGCGACTTGCACTACGAACGTATGTTCGCTTTCATCTGGAAGGTGCAGCTTGCACTCGACGCACTCGACCGCTTGGTGGACACGCTCGAGGAGCGTGGAACGCTTTCGGTGGTCGACGCAGCTCGATCGCTCTTCGCTACCGCCTCGATCTCCGACGGCCTCGCCTGCTCCCTGCTGGCAGACGTCACCGCCGGCGACAGCCGAGTCGTCTGTACAGGCACCACGGTTTCCCTAACCGGAAAACGAGCCGACCCGTTGCTCGAGCAGGCCGAGTTCGTCGTCTTTGACCTCGAGACCACCGGGCTCTCGGCTGCGCGATGCCAGATCTGCGAGTTCGGGGCGGTTCGGGTGCGGGCGCTCGAGCTCGTCGACTCCTTTCAGGCGCTTGTGAACCCGGGGGTTGCGCTCCCAGAACCGGTAGCCCGCCTTACAGGACTGCGCGAGGAGGAGCTGCAGCGCGCGGCTTCCATCTCCAGCGTTCTTGGCAGCTTCCTCAGCTTTGCGGGCGATGCGCTCCTGGTTGCCCACAACGCTCGGTTCGATCAGCGCTTCCTCGAGCGGCAGCTGGTCTTGCTGCACGGTCGACGCCTGTCTGAGCCCCCGCTCTGCACGGCCGCGCTCGCCCGTCGCCTGCTCGAGGGCCGCCTACGCCGAGTCGGCCTTGCCTCGCTCGCCTACTTCTTCGGCGTTCCGACCAGGCCCTGCCACCGCGCCCTTCCGGATGCCGAGGCGACGGCGCAGGTGCTGGTGCACCTGATCGGGCTGGCCCAGGAGAGAGGAGCGAGGCGGCTCTCCGACCTGCGTGCGCTCGCCGCCCCGCGAAGACGCCAGGTCTATGACAAGCGTTCCCTTGCCCGCGGCGCACCCACCCGGCCCGGCGTCTACTTCTTTCGCGACCGCTACGGGCAGGTGCTCTACGTCGGCCGGGCGCGCGACCTGCGCTCCCGTCTTCGCTCCTATTTCCAAAGTGAGCGCCAGCGGCCCTCGGTGGAGGCGGCCTTGCTCGCGCTCGAGCGGATCGAGTGGCGCGTGCTGGGCTCTGAGCTCGAGGCCGCACTCGAAGAGCTACGGCTGATCCGCGAGCTCGAGCCGCCAGCCAATTCGCGTGGGCGCCGGAAGGAGCATGGCCTCTACCTGAGGCGCCGGGGCGAGGATTTCGTCGTCACCAAGGCAGCGACCCAGCTCGGCCCGATTACGAGCCGCCGAAGGGCTTCGCTTGCCGCCCGCGCGCTTGCCGGGAGCACGCCCGAGGAGCTCGACGGTCTTTTCCAGGGTGGGCCGCTGCCGCGCCTGCGGGCACGGCTTTCGCATTTGGCTGAGAGCCTGCGCTACGAGGAGGCGGCCCGGCTGCGGGATCGCATCGAGGCGCTCGAGCACGTCGTCGAGCGCCTGCGGCGGCTGGAGCGGCTGCGCCGACTGGAGCTCTGCTTGATCGTTCCGGCGCTCGAGCGGAACTGGCAGAAGGCTTTCTTCCTCTGCGGCGGCGGAGTCTGCGGCGTTCGCTCGCTGCCGCCGGGAGCAGGCGCGAGGCTCGAGATCGAGGCCGGGCTGGCGCTTTGTCGGGTCGCCCGCGAGCGCGCCGGCGAGACGCTAACTATCGAACAGGCCGAAGACCTCCTGCTCGTCGACGGCTTCGTCCGCCGTCCGCCGCCCGAATTGGCCGTGCTGCCACTCGACGCTGAGGAGATAACGGCGCATCTGATGGGCAGACGGTTTCCCCGGGCTGCCTAACATCGCGGCCTCGAGGCCACGCCTATCTAGAAGGCAAGTGCGGTTGAAGTTACAGCGGGCGTGCGGTCAGGCCACGTGTAGGACGAGGATGGTTAGCCCGAGCCCGAAGCCGACGAGGGCGAGGAAGAACGCTCCCAGGCCAGCGATCGCGACCAAGGCAATGCGGCGCGGCAGGATGCTCCAGGCGAACGCAAGGAGTGCCGTTTTGGGCCCCAAGGGCCACGAGGGCGGCTCAAGGGCGAGCCGCCGGCGGATCTGACCGAACAAACCGGTTCCGAAACGAGCACGCTCGGCGGCTGCAACACGTGCCCGCCACCGGTGGATCATCTCGTCCGCCTCCCTCCGCTCCCTGCGGCGGTGGAAGGGCAGGACCTTCCGACGCTCGCGCCAGAACTCGAGCGAACTGCGTGCCTGCTCGAGGGGCAGCGGAGCCAGCATCTCTTGGACCAGGAGCTCGTCCGCATCGCGAATCGCAACGAGTTTCATCGGGCGACGATTCTAGCCTGGCCCGCCGGCTTGGAGACATCGGCGTCCCGACCCCGAGCAACCCGAGCCCGCGCTAGAACGTGTGTCGATGGAGTCATCACGCATAGTGTTCACGCCCGACGAGGTCGAGCGCGCTCGGCGCTACCACCGGCCGCTCTACATCGTGCTTCTCGTCGATACGACGTTTGGACTGGTGGCTTTGTCGCTGCTCGCCTTCACACGCGTCGGATCGTGGCTGTACGACGTTGTCGACGAGCTTCCTTGGTGGGGACGGGCCTTTCTTTTCCCGATCCTCGTGCTCGGAACTCTGACGCTGCTTCGTTTGCCGCTCTCGTTCTGGCGTGGGCACCTCCGCGAGCGCCGGTGGGGTTTCTCGACGCAGACTGCAGGTGGCTGGTTGCTCGACCGGGCGAAGGGCTTCGCGGTCGCGGCTGTGCTGAGTGCGGTCGCCGTTCTCGCTTTCGTCGCTCTCGCCCGGGCGCTGCCGGGGGCCTGGCCGGCTGCCGCGGCGCCGGGGGCGGCGCTGCTCGTGCTCGCGCTTGGCTTCGCTGGGCCGATCGTGCTCGAGCCGCTCTTCAACCGTTTTAGGCCGCTGGGCGACCCGGCGCTCGCCGGCGAGCTGCGTGCGCTCGCCGAGAGTGCGGGCGTGCCGGTCCGAGATGTGCTCGTCGCCGACGCAAGCCGTCGGACACGCCGGGAGAATGCCTACGTCTCGGGTCTCGGTGGGACACGGCGGATCGTGCTCTTCGACAACCTGCTCGACGCGAGTGAGCCGCGTCAGATCAGGCTCGTCGTCGCGCACGAGCTCGGCCATCGACGCGCGGGGCACGTCGAGCGCGGGACGCTCTTGGCGATGGCGGGTTCTGCGGCTGTCGTGCTCGTCCTCTGGGGACTCCTATCGTGGCCCGCATTGCTCGAGGCGATCGGCGCCTTCGGCCCCGGTGACCCGCGCGTGGCCCCGTTCCTATTCCTGGTAGTCGGCGTCTTCGAAATCATCGGGCTACCGCTCGGGGCGGCGCTCTCGCGGCGCTGGGAGCGTGAGGCCGACCGCTCCTCGCTCGAGCTAACCCGCGATCCGGAGGCGTTCGAGTCGGCGCATCGTCGCCTGGCACGGGCGAACCTCGCCGACCTGGAGCCACCCCGGGCTGTCTACGGCCTCCTCTTCAGCCACCCGACACCGCCGGAACGAATCGCGGCCGCTCGTGCCTGGGCGCGCCGAGCGACGAAGAGCTGATGCGACTCCTTGGGGCGAGTCGGGGCAGGGCATCCAGGCTCTGCGGCTAGCCGACGCCCCCGGCGAAGAGGGGAGGCCGTTTGCCCCGACTCGGTCTGATTGTCGGCAGTGCGACCCGATGGCCTTAGCGCTTTTTCCCGAGGTCTCGTCGTCGACGGCGTTTCGTGCCGGGGCAGTCAGCACCGCAGTACCGACCGCCCCAACGAGATATGAGCGATCGTCGAGCGGGGTGCCACACCCAAACGTTCGGTCGACGTCAGACCTACGGCCGAAGCGGCGGAGCCACCGCTACGGCTCAATCGCGCCCGGAATCCCACCGGAGCGCACCTTTTCGGGCTCCCCTTTAGCCTGGCCGGCGCCGGGTCTTGATCCCCTGTTTCGACTGGCCGCTGCCGGCAATTTTCTTTGGCGTGCGACCCTCGCCGTTTGTGGGCTCGCCGGCCTCGACTGTCGGCACGGTCGACTCGGCCTCGCCGCTGTTGGCAGCT
>WNGC01006687.1_pt1 | contig 11733 bp, 8 predicted proteins | sample 5400051 | NCBI WGS metagenome assembly WNGC01 (sample SAMN13153368, study PRJNA577476) | soil metagenome | isolation source: 20 cm soil or saprolite under grassland replicate 2 | place: USA:California | collected 2016-06-15 | reverse complement strand
GGCCGTCTGGGCCAGCCGGGTCAGTTCCTCGAGCGTGCCGCCGCCGTCAGCGTCGGCGGACAACCCGACCAGTACCGCCCGCTCCGGCCCCCCGTCGGTCGCCCGAGGGAGCGCATCGCCCTCCACACGCTCCTGCCGTATGCGATCAAGCCCCCGGCGAAACTTGTGGCCCTGGGGTCCTCCCGTGGTGCGGATCGTCGGTCTCCTCTACCGGCCGCCGGGTCGGGCCGCGGCGCCGACCCGGTCGCCGATGCGGCGGATCGCCTCGGCAAACCGATCGTCGGGGGCGGTGAGCGAGATGCGGATATGACCGTTCCCGCGCTGTCCGTACCCGACCCCGGGCGCGACCGCCACGCCGGCGGCCTCGAGGAGGTGCGCGGCAAACGAGACCGAGTCGTATCCCCCCGGCACGGGGATCCAGAGGTAGAAGGTCGCCCGCGGCATGGGCGCGTCCAGCCCGGCGGCACGGAGACCGCGCACGACGGCGTTCCGCCGCGCTTCCCAAACCGCCACCCGCTCACGCACCGCCTGCTGAGGACCCGTCAACGCGGCGACGCCCGCGGCCTGGATTGCGGTAAATTGTCCGCTGTCGATGTTGGTCTTCAACGTCCCCAGGGCCCCGACGGCCTCGCGGTTTCCGACCGCGAACCCGAGCCGCCACCCGGTCATGCAGTAGGTCTTGCTGAGCGAGTGGAGCTCGATGCCCACCTCTTTGGCCCCCCGCGCCTCGAGGAAACTGGGCGGCCGGAACCCGTCGTAGGCGATCTCCGAATAGGTGTTGTCGTGGACGACCAGGATCCCGTGCCGGCGCGCAAAGTCCGCGACGTCGTTGAAGAGGGCGAGATCGGCAACGCCGGCCGTCGGATTGTTCGGGTAGTTGAGGAAGAACACTTTGGCCCGGCGGGCAACCTCCTCTGGAATCGCCCCCAGGTCGGGCCGCCACCCGTCCTCGGGGCGCAGCGGCACCGGGTACGGTGTCCCTTCCGCCATGAGCGTCGCGGTTTGATACACGGGATACCCGGGATCGCTGACGAGCACCACATCGCCGGGATTCACAAACACCCAGGGGATGTGCGCGAGCCCCTCCTTCGAGCCGATCAGCGCCAGGACCTCACGATCGGGGTCAAGGGAAACGCCGAAGCGTCTCGCGTACCATCCCGCCACGGCCTGGCGAAACTCCGCCGTGCCCTCGTAGGGCGGGTAGACGTGCGTCGCGGGGTTCCGCGCGGCCTCGGTCAGCGCTGCGACGATGTGCGGCGGGGTCGGGAGGTCCGGATCTCCGATGGCGATGTTGATGACATCGACCCCCTTCGCGCGGAGCGCCGCCCGCTTCCGGTCGAGGTCGGCAAACAGATACGGCGGGATGCTGCGCATCCGGCGAGCGATCTCCATCAGGCCCTCCCCTGCTTCGGCATCACACCGTGATCATAGCACGGATTCGCCCGGCGACCACCTCTGGGGAATCGTCGCCCACATCCAGCCAGCGGTAGCGGGGATCCCCGCGAAACCAGGTCAGCTGCCGCTTGGCGTACCGCCGGGTGTTGCGCTGGAACGCCGCCCGGGCCTCTTCGAGGGACACGCTGCCCTCCAGGTACGGCACCATCTCTTTGTACCCCAGCGCCTGCAGCGCGGGGAGCGTCTTCGCATACCCCGCCGCGAGCAGGGCGCGCACCTCCTCCACCAGCCCGGCGGCAAGCTGCTGATCGATCCGCCGGTGGATGCGCTCATAGAGGCGCGCGCGATCCGCCGTCAGCGCGATCATCAGGACCGGCCCCGGGGCGCGGGGCGCGACCTGAACGTGGGGAGCCGTCTGGGCCGGAGGACGTTCGTCTCCTGCCCCGGGTGCCGGCCGCCGGAGCACCGGGATCGGCGCCCCGGTCTTACCTTTGCTCCACTCCTCGCTTCGATCGGCTTTCGCCTGCACCTCGAGCGCCCGAATAACCCGCCGCACATTGTGGGGATGGATGCGCCTCGCCACTTCGGGGTCGATCTGGAGGAGCCGCCGGTGGAGGGTGCCCGCGCCGCCGGTGCGCTCTTCCGCCTCCAGCGTGGCGCGCAGGCGCCAATCGGGCGGGGCCGCCGGGATCTGGAACCCATCGATGACCGCGCGGATGTACAGCCCCGTCCCTCCGACCAGCAGGGGAACGCGGTTGCGCCCGCGGATCCCGGCGATGGCCATGCCGGCCAGGCGCTGGAACTCGGCCAGGGTGACGACCTGGTCGGGGTACGCGATGTCCAGGAGGTGGTGCGCCACCTGCCTGCGATCGGCGGGGCTGGGCTTGGCCGTCCCGATGTCCATGCCCCGGTAAATGACGCGCGAGTCGGCGCACACGACCTCCGCGGGGATCTGCCCGGCGAGGGCCATCGCAGCCGCCGTCTTCCCCACGGCCGTCGGACCGGCGATGACGATGAGGGCCGGATCCCCCACCCCGGATCCCCTAACGGCGGCGGCGGCGACGACGGCGGCGGGGCGCACCCGGCGCGGCGGCCTGCGCGCCCGGCGGTCCTGCCGCAACCTCTGTTTGCAGTTGTCCCCTCTCCGGTTTGGAGCCCCCGGAGGGGGGATGCGAGCCGTCAGCGGCCGCCACGAACGCGCCCTGCCCGGCTCCCCGGTCCGGCGCGGCGCCCCCGGCCGCGGGCCCTTCGGGCCGGATGGTGGGGGTCCCCGGGGCAGCGGCGGCGCCCGGCCCCGTGCGCGGCCCCCTGGGCCTGGATGATCTCGCGGGTGATGATCTTGCCGGGGTGGGCGATCTGTCGGGCGCCGGCGGCCCCGTAATGGATGGCGCCCGGTGCTGCCGGTCGTCGAGCCAGAGGAATTGCCGCGGCGCCGAGCGGCGATCAAACGCGTAGAACGCCCGATACAGATTGCGCGCGATCTCCACGGCCTTCGCGGCATTGTCCGCCGACAGCAGCGCCTCGATCTTCGTCTCACCGCCCCGGCCCGCGTGTTGGACGTCTTCGTACTCGCCCTTGTAGTGCGTGAGCATGTTGCGCCAGGTCCGGAGCGTCGACAGGGCCCGCAGGTCCTCGCCGTCCTCGTCGAAGGTCTTCCCCGTCTTGCTGACGAGGCGCGTCACCTCCATCCACTTGCCCTCCGGCGACATCCGGTCGTAGTGGCGGTACCGGCTCCCCAGCCGGTCCGCGCCCACCATGTTGATGAACGCCTCGACGGCGAGAAAGGACATCAGCAGCGCGACGAGGCTGTGCGTCTGCTCGCCCTCACGGTCCGGAGGGGACGCGCGGGCGCACCGGGCGGCGGCATCCGCGTGCTCTCGCGCCATGGCGAACATGGTCTGCTCGAGGTGGGTCCGCTCCCACGCTTCTTCCCCCGTGCCGGCGTTGGGCACGGGGACGCGGGCGGCCGGCGGGGAGGTCGGCGCCACCCCGGAGGCCTTCCCGGGACCCGGTGTCGTCGGCGGCGGGGATGCGCGTCCGGCGGGTGTCGAGACCGCGGGCCCCGGACGCTGCCGGCGTCGATGCGATCCGTTCATGAGGTTTTCTTCGGCGTTACCGCCTCGGCCTCCCCCCCTGCCGCCGAGGATCCCCGCGCGGGACGAACCTCCCCACCACCCCAGGGGGGACCTCGAGGCGGCACGACGAAGATAGACGGGCATGAGCGAGCTGACGCCCATGATGCGCCAGTATCGGGCGCTCAAGGATCAGCACCCCAAGGCCATCCTGCTCTTCCGCCTCGGCGATTTCTTCGAAGCGTTCTTCGATGACGCCCATCTGGTCGCACGGGAACTCCAGCTCACGCTGACCAGCCGGCCGGTGGCGAAAGGCCGGCGGATCCCGATGTGCGGGATCCCCCACCACGCGCTCCATTCGTACCTGCGGCGTCTGATCGACCGGGGCCATCGGGTCGCCATCTGCGACCAGGTCGAAGACCCGAAGCAGACCCGGACGCTGGTCCGCCGCGAGGTCGTCCGCGTCGTCACGCCCGGCACGGTCATCGAAGACGACCTCCTCAGCGCGCGCGAGAACAACTTCCTCGCGGCCGTGGCCTCCGGGAGCAACGGGTGGGGACTGGCGCTGGCCGATCTGTCCACCGGAGAGTTCTATGCCACGGAAGGAGAGACCCCGGCGCATCTCTCGGAGACGCTCGCCAGCTTTCGCCCTCGAGAGCTGCTCGTCCCCGATGATTCCGAGGCGGCGGCCTTCGTCATGGAAGACGTGTCCGCGACCGCGTACGACGCCAACCGGTTCGACCCGGCGGCGGCAGGCCGGACCCTGCGCGAGCATCTCGGGGTGGCCACCCTCGATGCGTTCGGCCTCTCGAGCGCCCCCCTCGCCACGGGGGCGGCCGGCGCGCTCGTCCAGTATCTCCGGGAAACGCAGAAGGGGCCGTTGCCCCACCTCCGCAGCGTGCGCATGCTCCCCCGGACCGCCACCATGATCCTCGACGATCCGACCCAGCGGGCGCTTGCCCTCTGGGCGCAGCCGCGGGACGCCCGAGCCCAGGACACGCTCCTCGGCGTGCTCGACCTCACCGAGACGCCGATGGGCGGCCGCCTGGTTCGCCGCTGGATGCGGCAGCCGCTCCTCGATCGTGAGGAAATCCGCGCCCGGCTGGACGCCGTCGAGATGTTCGTGGTCAACGCTCCCGTCCGCGAGACCCTCAGGGCTCATCTGCGGGCGATCGGGGACATCGAGCGGCTCGGCGCCCGTCTGGCCCACGAAGCGGGCACGCCCCGCGATCTCGCAGCGCTGCGCAGCGCGCTCGAGGCGTTGCCGGCCCTCGCGCCCATCCTGGCGGGCCCCGCGGATTCGCGCCTTGCGCCGGGGGCGGCCGAGGAGATCCGCGCGCGCGCAGCCGCGCTCGCCGTCCCCCCTGATCTCGTCGAGGTCCTCCGCCGCGGGCTCGTCGACTCCCCTCCCCTATCGCCCAAGGACGGTGGCCTGATCCGGCCGGGATTCGACCCCGAGGCCGACCGCCTCCGCGCCGGCAGCCAGGCGGCCCGCGAGTGGATGGCCGGGCTCGAAGCCGCCGAGCGGGCGCGGACAGGCATTCGCAGCCTCAAGGTCGGCTATAACCAGGTGATGGGTTACTACATTGAAGTGAGCAAGGCCAACGAACGTCTGGTGCCGCGAGAGTACATTCGCAAAGGCACGCTCGTCGGCGCCGAACGGTACATCACGGCGGAAATGAAGGACCGCGAGGCGCTGATCCTCACCGCGGAGGTGCGCATCGCCGCACGGGAGTACGAGGTGTTCTGCGGACTGCGGGATGCCGTCCGCGCGCAGATCGCCCCGCTCCAGGCCGCAGCCAGGGCGGTGGCCGAGACCGACGTCCATGCGGCGCTCGCCGAAGTCGCCGTCCGCCACCGGTACGTCCGGCCCCGCCTGGTGGACGAGCGGGTCTTCCGCGTCGTGGGGGGCCGCCATCCCGTCGTCGAGCAGGCGATCGGGGTCGACCGGTTCGTCCCCAACGACCTTTCGCTCGATCCGGGCGGCCCCGACATCTTGATCGTCACCGGCCCAAATTTTGGCGGCAAGAGCACCTACATCCGGCAGGCGGCCCTCATGGTCGTCATGGCGCAGATGGGCAGCTTTGTGCCGGCGCGCGAGGCCGAGATCGGCACGGTCGACCGAATCTTCACCCGCGTGGGGGCAAGCGACGATCTCGCCGCGGGCCGGAGCACGTTCCTCAACGAGATGATCGAGGTGGCGCGCATCCTCACGCAGGCCACGGCCCGGAGCCTGGTCATCCTGGATGAGGTCGGGCGGGGCACCAGCACGTACGACGGCATGAGCCTGGCGTGGGCGGTGGTCGAAGATCTTCACGACCGGGTGGGGGCGCGGACCCTCTTCGCCACGCACTACCACGAGCTGACCGAACTCGCCTCGCAGCTGGCACGCGTGGCCAACGCCCAGGTGCTCGTTAAGGAGGACGGTCAGGATATCGTGTTCCTCCACCGTGTCGCGGCGGGGGCGGCGGCATCATCCTATGGAATCCATGTGGCGCGCCTGGCGGGAGTCCCCGACCCCGTGATCCAGCGGGCGCGCGAGGTCCTGGCCGGCCTCGAGACAGCCTCCGCGTCCCAGCGCTCGCCCCGCGCCGGGCGCGGCCCGTCGCGCAGCCAGCAGCTTCCGCTGGCGCTGCCATCCCCCGTCGAGGAAGCCCTCCGGCAGGCCGACCTGTCCCGCATGACGCCGATCGAGGCCCTGAACTTCTTGTCCACCCTCCGGACCCTCCTCGAAGCGGGGACGTCCCACGGCCCACCTCAGCACGTGCCCGGCCGGCGGGGGCCCGGGGGCGAGCGGCCGGCCAGCACAGTGATCCCATTCCCGTCGCAGGGGACCCCACGGCGGACGTGAGCGCAGGCCCCGGCATCCAGGTCCTCCCCCAGAGCGCCGCCGAGCGCATCGCGGCGGGAGAGGTGGTGGAACGTCCGGCGTCGGTCGTGAAGGAACTGATCGAGAACAGCCTCGACGCCGGCGCCCGGCGGATCGCCATCGAGATCGGGGGCGCCGGTCAGCGGCTCATTCAGATCAGCGACGACGGCGCGGGCATTCCCGGCTCTGAGGTGTCGCTGGCGTTCCAGCGCTTTGCCACGAGCAAGATTCGCACCGCCGAGGATCTGCGGCACGTGCACACCTACGGGTTCCGCGGTGAGGCCCTGCCCAGCATTGCGGCGGTCGCCCGCGTCCAGATGGTGACGCGCATCCAGGGGGCGGATGCCGTCAAGATCGTCATTGCGGAAATCGCCGGCGCGGGAGCGCGCGGTGATCGTTGAAACGGTCGAGGGGCTGGCCCTGGCCGCGCCCGAGGTCGCGTTCCGGCTGACCGACGAGGACCAGGAAATCCTATGGTTTCCTCCTGAGCGCTTTGCCGAACGGGCACGCAGGGTCCTCGGCCCGGAGGTGGCTGCGCACGCCCTGGAGTTCACGGCAACCGGAGCCACGGGCACGCTCGCCGGAGTCCTCGGCACCCCACAGGTGGCCCAGCGCCGGAGAACGCACCAGTGGTTCCTCATCAACAACCGGCCGGTCCGGAGCCCGCTGCTGGCGCGCGCGCTCGCGCAGGCGTACCACACCCTGATTCCCGAGGACCGGCACCCGGCTGCCGTGCTGTCCCTGCGCGTCGCGACGGAGGATGTCGATGCCAACGTCCATCCTCGAAAGGCCGAGGTCCGGTTCGTGCGGGAGAGGCAGCTGTTCGAGGACGTTGAGCGAGAGGTCCGGCGGACCTTGCACCGCGTCCCGCTGCTCCATGTCATCCCCGCGCAGCCCCCGGATGCGCTGTCTCACGCTGCGGCCGCGGGCGGCCGGGAAGACCTTTCGGCTCACGCCGCAGGCAGGGATGACCTCGGTGTGCCCCAGCGCCCGCCCTTCGCCGGAGACGCCCTGGAAATCACGGACGCCCTCTCCTCGGATCTCCCCTGGCCGCCGATCCGGGTGATCGGCCAGCTGGCGCTGACCTACATCCTCGGCCAGTCCGCGAAGGACCTGGTGCTGATCGATCAGCACGCCGCGCATGAGCGGGTGCTCTTCGAACAGCTCATCGCCCGCCGCGCGCGCGAGGGCGTGCAGGCGCAGGGGCTGGTGACCCCCATCGTCCTGGAGCTGACGCCTCAGGAAGCCGCCGTCCTGACCGACCTGGAGGCTCCCCTCCGGTCGCTCGGCTTCGACGTGGAGCTGTTTGGACCCAAGACCGTGCGCCTCATGGCCGTCCCGGCGATCGCCGGCCACCGCGCGCCCGGCGAGGTCTTCCGCGCGTGCCTGCGGGATCTCCAGGACGACCACGGCCCCCATGCCGGCCGGTCGCTCGAGGAGCGGCTGACGATCGCCACCGCCTGCCACACGGCGGTGCGGGCCGGGGACGCCCTCGACCCGACGATGATGGCCGGCCTGCTCGACGCGCTCTCGCGGGCGGCGGACCCGTTCTCCTGCTTTCACGGGCGCCCGACGATGGTCCGGGTGCGCGCGACGGAGATCGAGCGGTGGTTCTACCGGCGGGGGTGAGCGCCGGCCGGGAACACGCCTGCCGCCAGGCGGCCGCGGAGAACCCAGGACCCCGCGGAAGTGATCTCCACGGGCACGGTCCGGCTGGTGAGCCCCAGATCGCCGTCCATCGTGACGATCTTGTTGGTGCGGGTGCGGCCGACGACCCCGCCGCGGGTGCCGGGACCTTCGACGAGCACCTCCTGCTGCGTCCCCACGAGCCGCTGGTTGACCTCGGCGGCGATGCGCTGCCCCAGGTGGTTGAGCGCGTGGAGGCGGCGCCGCTTGGTCTCTTCGGGGACCTGATCGGGATCGCCTGCGGCCGGGGTTCCTTCGCGCGGGGAGTAGATCGCCGTGTTCACCATATCGAAGCGGATCTCGTTGACCAGCCGGATCGTGCGCTCGAACTCGTCATCCGTCTCGCCGGGAAACCCGACGATGACATCGGTGGACACACTCGATGCGGGCATCGCCTTCCGGATCGCGTCCACGGTCGCACGGTACTGCGCGGTCGTGTAGGCACGGTGCATCCGCCTGAGCACCTGGTCGTCCCCGGCCTGGACCGGCAGGTGAATGTGCTCGCAGACCTTCGGCAGCTCCGCGACCGTCCGAATCAACGTCAGGGTCATGTCCCGGGGGTGGCTCGTCGTGAACCGGATCCGCTCGATGCCTTCCACCTCGTGCACGAGCCGGAGCAGGCCCGCCAGGTCGCGGCGCGGCGACAGATCGTGCCCGTAACTGTCGACATTCTGGCCGAGGAGGGTGATCTCCCGATACCCCTGCGCGGCGAGCCCGGCCACCTCGGCGACGACGGTCTCAGGCTGCACGCTCCGCTCGCGGCCCCGGACGTACGGCACGATGCAGAACGTACAGAACTTGTTGCACCCGTGGATGATGTTGACGAACCCCCGGACCGCGCCGCCCCGCAGGGCGGGCAGGCTCGGGAGTGGACGGTCGCGCTCCGCGCGATCCCAGACCTCGTAGACAGGCTGGCAGCCCTCCCGCGCCTGCCGGAGGAGTTCGGGGAGCCGGTGGATGTTGTGGACGCCGAAGACCAGATCGAGGTAGGGAGCCCGCTCGCGGACGCGCTCGCGGTCCTTCTGCACCAGACAGCCCGCGACCCCCAGGATGAGGCCCGGCCGGAGCCGTTTGAGCGCTCGAAGCTCGCCCAGCCGTCCATAGGCCTTGTCATCCGCGCCTTCGCGGACGGTGCAGGTGTTGATCAAGATCACATCCGCCTCGGCGGGGTCGGCCGTTGGCCGATATCCCATGCCTGCCAGCAGCCCGGCCATCGCCTCCGAGTCCCGGACGTTCATCTGGCAGCCCTGGGTGATGATGTGAAACCGTGGTGCCTGCTCCATCACCTTTGTCCCAACCTCTGCTTGCCGGTGGCCCCACTCTGGTATGGAGTCCCCGCAAGGGTACTCCTCCCTTCGACCGGCTTCCTGCCGAGGGCGGTTGGGCCGGCTGGGGTTTCACCGCCGCCGAACAGGAGATTCCCGGGATACCGCGAAAGCACAGGCAAAGGGGGGACCGATCATGCAGACGGTCCTGATCGCGATCTGCTCGAGCCCGGATTGCACCCGACACGCGGCCGCGCCTCAATCCGATCAGTTGCCCGAGCGATGCCCCACCTGCGGCTCTTCCATGCTGGAGCGGTGCTGGAAGTGCGAGCGGGCCCTGGCCGACCCGTTTGCTTCCTACTGCACGTACTGCGGAGTCCCGCTCAAGCGGATCTTACCGCGATCCGAACCCCGCGAGCCGTTCCTGGCCATCTGCTCCAACCCCGAGTGTGACGGCGCGGTTGAGACCATCCGAATCGCTACGCTCCAGTCGCGGTGTCCGAAGTGTCACTCGCCGCTCGTCTCCCACTGCTGGAAGTGCGGCGCAAAAGTCGTGGACCTCCACCAGCACTACTGCGAGAACTGCGGGGTGCCGCTCAAGCGGCTCCGCGCAACATCGAAGTCGTAACGGGGTTTTCTGGGTTACGGGGTCAGGGGCGTTTTCCCACCGCGCTCGTGCCTGTCGGCTGACAACGCCGGCCCGGATGAGCTGCTCCGCTCATGCGCAAGGTGGCGCGTGCGTGTTCCACCCGGCCGCGGGAACTCGGAGCAGGCCGCGGGCGGCGCGTACGACGGCGCTCGGTGAGCGCCTAGAGTTGGAAGTCGACCAGCGCCGAGACACCGACCCCGTACACACGGTGCAGGTTCCCGGCGATCGGGTTGAGGCTGTCGACCGGGATCAAGCCCCGGAGCCTCACCGAGCCGAGGACCGACCCTTCGATCTGCGCGACCGCCTCCACTTTGTTCACCGCCGACGCGGGTCCCTGCACCTGAGCCGCCCCGATATACGCCCCGGGGCTGCTCGAGGCAATGCCGACGCCCACGCTGAGGATCGGCACGACCTTGGTCATGTCCCTGTTCTTCGCGTTGTTATTGGCCATCAGCGAGTTGATGGCGTCGTTGATCTGCGACCCATACTGCTTCACGACGTACCCGATTCCGAAGAGCTTGATGGCCTGGATGATCAGGTTCCCCTGCCCTACCGCGGGTTGCACCATCCCCCCGACCACGAGCCCCGCGATCAGTGCCACCGCGACCACCGCCCCAGCGTGCGTACGCATCGCCGCCTCCCATCCACTCGATTGTCTCACCCACGCCGCCCGTCCCCTCCGCGAGTACCCGTGCGTACACCCGGCTGTCCCCCGATTGGCGCTGCTGATCGATCCGGATGACGTCCCCCTGCCGCTCACCCCTGATCCTCACCTACGAAGAACGTGAGGCGCGGCGAAAGTGTTCAGGCATGCTCGGCGACCTCTTCCAGCGACCGGCCCGCCGTCTCCTCACCCAGGAACAGGACGATCAGGAGGGCGATGACAAGGGCGCCGGCGAAAATGCTCAACGCGAGCCCGCGTCCGGCCGTCCACGACCGCATGAGCAGCCCCAGCATCGCCGGCGCCAGGATCGCCCCGGTGCGGCCGGCCGCGGAGGCCCACCCCGTTGCCGTGGCCCGGATCCGGGTGGGATACAGCTCCGCGGCGTAGCTCAGGATCACCGGCCACGACGCCAGGACGCCGCCCGCCAGGGCGATCGCCGCCCCCACCACCCCGGCTTCGCTCCGCGCCATCGCGACCCCGGCGGCGCCTGCGGCCGCCATCGCCAGCCCGCCGATGATGACAGGTTTCCGCCCGACGCGGTCGATCAACAGCGTCGCCACGATCACCGGGAAGCCCATCACCAGGGAGACAAACAGCGACGTCTGCGCCGGATGCGGGAAGCCGGCCGCCGCCAGCAGGGCCGGCAGCCAGATGATCGGGCCGTTGTACGCGCTGATCATCACAAACCAGACCGTCCAGATCACGAGGCTGCGCCGCCGGAACCGCGGGCTCCACAATTCGCCGAGGTGCGCGAGCATCGAGACCCGGCCCGCCTGCTCCTGCGGCGGGAGATCGGGCGCGACGCCGTACCGGTCCGCGAGCCGGCGGGCGAGCGCCTCGGCGTCACGCCGGCGGCCGTGCGCCACCAGGTAGCGGGGCGATTCCGGCACCAGCCATGGACCGACCACGGCCAGCGCGAGCGGCAGGAGCCCGACCAGGAACACGAGCCGCCACTCGACCCCGTGAGCCACGATCACTCCGCCCAGCGCCGCCAGGATCCACCCGGCGATCCAGATCACCTGCGTCCAACCCATCAGCGCGCCCCTCGACTCGTGGGGGGCGAACTCGCCGACGAGGCTCGTCGCGACGGGGGCGACGCCGCCAAACCCGATCCCGGCGATGAAGAGGGCGAG
>WNGC01004745.1_pt1 | contig 11733 bp, 13 predicted proteins | sample 5400051 | NCBI WGS metagenome assembly WNGC01 (sample SAMN13153368, study PRJNA577476) | soil metagenome | isolation source: 20 cm soil or saprolite under grassland replicate 2 | place: USA:California | collected 2016-06-15 | reverse complement strand
CCCGTGCGATTCCTTGCGCTCGCGACCGACTACGACGGCACGCTGGCGACCGACGGCGCGGTCGATCCTGAAACCGTCGCGGCGCTCCGGCGGCTCGCGGCCACCGGTCGGAAGCTCATCCTCGTTACCGGTCGCCAGCTGAACGACCTCCTCCGCGTCTTCCCCGACGCCCGGCTCTTCGACGCCATCGTGGCCGAAAATGGCGCGGTCCTCCACCAGCCGGGAAGTGGTGATACGCGGGTTCTCGCGCCGCCGCCGCCCGCACATTTCGTCGAGACGCTACAACGCCGCCGGGTCGAGCCGCTCTGGCGGGGTCAGGTCGTGGTGGCTACGGTGCAGCCCAACGACACGGTCGTGATGGATGTGATCCGGGAGCTCGGCCTCGACCTGCGGGTGATCCTCAACAAGGGATCGGTCATGGTGCTGCCCGCCTCAGTCGACAAGGCGACCGGACTGCGGGCGGCACTCGACGAACTCGCGCTGGACCCAGAGCGCGTGGTCGCCATCGGCGATGCCGAGAATGACCAGGCCTTTCTGGCCATGAGCGGATACGGCGTCGCGGTGGCGAACGCGCTCGAGACACTCAAGGCCGCAAGCAAACACGTGACTCGCGGCGAGGCCGGCGCGGGCGTGCGCGAAATCATCGAGTCACTCATCTCCGATGGCTGGCGCGGCGACGAACCACCGCCAAAATGAAAGAAGGCCGCCCTCGGGCGGCCTTCTTCTCGTGGCGTCAGTTGGTTCGAGGTTTAGCCGCCTGGCTGCACCTCACTGATGCGCGTGTACCAGTTGGCGAGCGTGGAACGTGTTCCACCGCAGCTTCCGAACGGTGTCGAGGTGTACTGCGCGAGAGTGCAGGTCTGTCCGATGTACTCCGACGCAACCCAGATGTTGTTTCCGTCGACCACGGCGGCGCCGTAGTCGCCCCATCGTGGACGGGCGGGGTTCGGAGCGTTGTAGAGCGCGTAACCGGTGAAGCCGTCAGCCGGGCCAAGGCCGGTCGCGGCCACTTGCACCGCGCCTACCCCGGAGGCGTTGATCGACGCGAAGGCGGCGCTCGGATAGAAGTCACGGCCGACGAGGGTAAAGGCCATCACGCCATTGCCATCAGGCCGCACAGCGATCGCCGGATATATCACGTTATTCTGCTTGACCGCCAGGTATCCCTGGTTGACCAGAGTACCGCCATTCGCGGCCGGATCCACCACGAACCACTCGATGCCCGCCCTCGTGTTTGCGGAGGAATTGACCGCGGTGTCGAGAGCTCCCCACAGCTTGCCGGCTGCGAAGACGACCTGCTGCATCCGGGTGTCGTTGCTATCGAGCGCGTACTCATGTGGTTGGGCGCGAATGGATCCGCGAAGCCGTTGAGGAAGGTGCCGCAGGCGTTGCTGTTCAGGCAATCGGCCAGAGGCGTCTCACCCACTTTTTGCTCGGAACGGGCCGGCACCACGTACGCGCCGACCGTCAGCACTTTGTGGGCGAGTGTGATCGACGGGTTCTTGTTGTCCAGCGAGCTGGTGTTCGTGAGCGACCACACCAGTAGCTGATGCGAGCTCCTGGGGCCGACGGCCACGCCATTGCCGTGCGCCTCATCCGCGGCGTTGGAGCTGAGGAAGTACTCGGTGCCGCCATTCGCCGTCGAGTTGAGACCGGCCGGGACGGTGGCGGGCCAGATCGTAAAGCCCGAGTTCCCGTTGTCCATTCCGTGGGTGTCGATCTGGGTGACGGTAACGGTGGCCGCGCCCTGCGCTAGCGCAGCCTTCGAGAAGGCATATAGCTGGGCGCCATGGAAGTCGTTGCCGAAGAACGAGTATTCGTTCGTCGTCAGATAGATCCCGTTCGCATCGGCGCCCAGGTGCGGGTAGTCGCCGAGGCACGCGTTGGGGTTCGTGGGCAGCGTGGGCTGCCCGTAGGGGGCAATGCCGGTGCAGCCGTGGTTCGGGGTTCCCTGCGTACCGTCATCCTGGACCGGTACGCGGTAGATCGTCCAGGCGCCGGCCGGATTCCCGGTCTGGCTGACGGCGAGATCGAGGTGGTTAGTGCCGGTGAAATCGCCACCACGAATGTGGTGAGCGGGATCACTCACGGGGTTCACATCGATGGTCAGGACGTCGGCGAACCAGCGGTTCGTCGCCACGTCGTAGTAGCAGCTCGGGTCGGTGACGAACGGCCCGAACGTTCCCGTCGACCGGATAATCTGCGCCGGGTAGCCGAAGAAGGTGTTGAGGTCCGTCGTCCCCTTCACCGTTCCGCCCGACGGGTCGTAGATCTTCATCACGTCGTTGATGATCTCCATCTCGACGCCGTTGCCGACGCACAGGCCCTGGTCAGGAGGCTCGAGCGAGAACTGGTTGCCACCGTTCGCAAGGCGCTGATCGCGATGCTTCAGGCCGTTGAACGTGCTCAGGACCGCCAGCGGCCCGCTGCTGTTCACGCCCTGGCCCGCGGTCACCGGGACGAGGTCGACGCTTGGAGCGCCATGGGCGATCGAGCGGCTTCGATTGACACCGTTACTCCGGCTAACGCCCGCCGTGCTCCCGCCGTCACCCAATCCCGGCCCGAGCTCGGGCTGCTGAATGCCGTTATCGGCGCCCGCGGGCGCCGCGTTGAGTGAGGTCACGCCGGACGCCGAAATCTGTCGAATGCCGGCGCTGGCCGAAGCCCCCGCCGGCGCCATCATGATCGCCGACGCGAGGACCGCGACGACGGCAGACGACGTTGCAAGCCTATGTCTAAACACGCTTCCCTCCTGCTGATGATTGGCAGCCACGCGAGCAGTTGGACCTGGTCAAAGCCTCCCCGCCCTCGTGGGACTGATTCGACAACCACAATATCGCCCTACCTCAGCCAAGTCAACGTTCCGTTAACCGGTGTTAAGGCCGGCGCCGTGCTTGCGACTTTTTTGACTCCCAGGGCGGTTGACAGCGCCCCTCTCTGACCGCAACGCCCTCCCGGCGCAGCCGCCGCGCCTGCTCCTCCCCACCGTGTGCCGCCAGCTCGCCGTTCGCCCGCACGACCCGCCACCAGGGAAGGCCCAGACTGTTCGCAAGCACATTGCCGACCGCCCTGGCTGCGCGGGGATATCCGGCCCGGCGGGCGACTTCGCCGTAGCTGACCACCTGGCCACGGCCGACGTCGCGGACGACCGCCCGCACCGCCTCGACAAAAGATCGCTTCTTTTCGATGCTAGGCGCGCTCGGGCGCCGCTTCGTCCCGGGAGATCAAGACCGGGTCGGCCCGAATCGCGATCCGGACTCTCGTCCCGGCCGGCAGCGCGGTCGCCTCCGATGTCGGTAACTGGGCGAGCACCGTTATGTCTCCGAGGTCGATGGTGACCCGGCTGGTAGCGCCCAGGAACGCCGTGGCGATGACGGTCCCGACGAGCGGCGCGGCCGCCGTTTCGCCACCGCTCGCGACGGTTACCGCCTCGGGGCGCACCAGGGAGGCCGACGAACTCGGCGACGAAGGGGGTGGCGGGTCGGGAGTAGATCGTGGTCGGCGGTCCCAGCTGTTCAATGCGGCCCGAGTGCATGACCCCCACTCGGTCGGCGATCGCGAGCGCCTCCTCCTGGTCATGGGTCACGAACAGGGTCGTGATCCCGACCTCGAGCTGCACACGACGGATCTCGTCGCGCAGCCGTGCCCGCACCTTCGCGTCCAGGGCGGATAACGGCTCATCGAGCAGCAGGACCTTGGGTTGGATGGCGAGCGCTCGGGCCAGCGCCACACGCTGTTGCTGACCACCCGAAAGCTGGTGGGCGAACCGATCGGCGAAGCCGGATAGCCCGACCAACTCGAGCATCTCGCCGGCCCGCTGGCGTCGCTGGCGGGCGTCGACCTTCCGCATTTGCAGGCCGAACGCGACGTTCTGCCAGGCTGTCAGGTGCGGAAACAGCGAATACGCCTGGAACACCATGCCGACATCGCGCTTGTTGGTCGGCTGCCCAGTGACGTCCGCACCGCCGACGACCACCCGTCCGCTGTCGGCTTGCTCCAGACCCGCGACCAGCCGTAGCGCCGTCGTTTTGCCACAGCCGGATGGCCCGAGCAGAGCCACCAGCTCGCCAGGGGCCATCGTCAGACTCAAGCCGTCGAGCGCCGTCACTCCGGCGTAGCGACGCTGGAGGTTCTCGAGCCGAACCTCGACACCTGCGCGCGTGGCGGTCCCCACCCCCGCTGCGGCGACCGTCGTCGTCACCTCGGGCCTGCAGCCGCGATCGGGTACGGCAGACCGGTCCGCTCAGGAGCCACGCGCCTTCGCGGCCGGCCGAAGAACGACAGAATCACGAGCAGGATAAAGGCGAACATCAGCGACGCCACGGAGACCGCGATCGACGTCCCCGCATTGGCCAGACCGAGCTGGAAGATTTCGACCTGCAGGTTGAGGTAGCTGAGCAGGTTCGCGAAGGTGAACTCACCGAGGACGAGGGCGACCGAGAGCAGACACGCATTGAGGAGCGCGCTAGCCATGTTCGGCGCAATGACGCGAAACATCACAGTGCCCCAGCCGGCCCCCAGGCTGCGGGCCGCCTCGGACAGTGTTTTAACGTCGATTGCGGAAAGACCGGCATCGAGCGCGCGGTACGCGAACGGCAGCACCAGAATGAGGTACGCAAACGAAAGCAGGAAGATCGTGTCGACGAGGTTGATCGCCATCCACCGGTAGACGGGCGATAGCCCGACCACCAGGACGATCGCGGGGATGGTCAGCGGCAGGAGACACAGGAATTCGATGGTCCGCTTCAGCCGAGGCAATCGGAGGCGAACCCAGATCATGGTCGGCAGCAGCAGGACCAGCATGCCGACTGACGTGATCGCGGCGAGACCCAACGAGTCGCGGATAGCCCCAAGCAGGTCGGGATAGGTCACGATCGTGGTCCACGCCTCCAGCGTGCGGGGAGCGCCGACCCCGTTGCCTCGCGTGGAAAACTCGAACATCGCACCGATCGGAACGAGGAAGAAGGCGCCGCCCAGGACGAGGACGATCACGCGAAACACGCGCAGCCTGAGCCGGCGAGCCCGTGTCATCGGACCGCCTGGTAACCCGAGTTCATCGAAGCCACCGCGACGTCCTGCGTTGAAGCAGGGCATAAAGCGTCATCACGATCGCCACGATCACGACCATGCCGAGGGCCAGCGCTTGCGCGAGTCCCGGGTTGCTGCGCCCGGTCTCACTGGTTAGAAAGTTGCTGATCGCGATCGGCACGATTGGATTGCCCTGGCTGATGAGTGCTGCCGCGGTGGCGTAGGCGGAGAACGCGTTAGCGAAGAGCAGCAATGTCGCGCCGAGGAAGGCTGGGGCCAGAAGCGGACCGGCGACATAGCGCCAGTAGTGCCAGGTGCCGCCGCCGAGGCTCTCGGTCGCCTCCCGCCATTGCGGGCGAATGCCGTCGAGTGCGGGCAGAAAGACCAGCACCATGAGCGGGATCTGAAAGTAGGCGTAGACCAGCACGAGACCCGGCAGCTCGGTGAGCCACACGCCATTCGCATAGATGTCGAGGCCGCGCTCCTGAAGCCACAACCTGATGAAACCCACGCTCCCGATGGTGGCGATGAAGGCGAAGGCCAGCGTCACACCGCCGAACTGGGCGAGTACACCACACGCGGACGAGACCACCCGACGCAGCACCCCCTGTGGGTTTCCGGTGGCGACCGCGTACGCCAGCAGCGCGCCTGCGACCGCGCCAACGACGGCGCTCGCCGTGGAGATCAGCAGGCTGCTCACAAAGGCGTTCAGGACGAATCCCTGGTTCAGATCGGTGATGTTGGACAGGCTCGGGCCATCCTTGCCCACGAACGCGCCGACGACGACGATCACGGTGGGGAGAAGCAGGAAGAGGCCCGCGTAAAGCAGAAATGGAAGCGCGCCGATCCAATGGAGCGGGAAACGGCGCCCGCCCTCTCGAGGGCGGAGCGCCGTCTTCAACTCCGGATTGGCGACAGCGGTCAACCGATGGCCTTGGACCAGTTGTCTTTGAGGTACGCGTTGGCTGCTGCCGCCTGGTCATCGCTCATGAAGACCGGCGTTCCCTTCACCGGCGGCAACTTCGCCGCTGCGGCCGAGTCGACGCTCCCCGCCGTCGTCATGGCGGCCATACGCACCGGGTGTGCACCGCCCCTGAGGAACTCGTTCTGTCCGGCGTTCGAGTAAAGGTACTCTTCCCACAAGCGGGCGGCCGCCGGGTGTGGTGCACCCTTGTTGATCGCCTGCGCATAGGCGGCAACCACGGGGTTCGTCGGCAAAAAGAGCTTCCAGGTCGAGACGTCTTTGACGTGGGTCTGGGAGTTGTAATCCCATTCGAACAGCACTGGCGTGGTGCCTTCCTTGACCGTGGCAGTCGTCCCGATCACGTTGACCCAGTTGCCCTTCGCCTTCAGCTGCTTGAAGAAATCCACGCCCTTGCTGATGTCATCGAGCGAACCACCGTTGGCGAGGCTCACCTCCATGATCGAGTTCACCGCCTGGTTCGAGCCGAGCGCGTTGCCTGGAAGGGCGACTTTGCTCTTGAAGGCCGGACCAAGCAGATCCTGAATCGAAGTGATGGCCGGCACCTTGCTGGAGTCGTAGCCGATCGCCATGGCGCCGCTGTAGTCCTGGACCCACAGGCCGGTGGGCTCCTTCGACTTCGCGTCGATATCATTCCACGTTGCGACCTGGTAAGGAGCAAAGCGATCGACGTTCTTTAGAGCGACGGCCATGCCAACGTCAACCACGTCGGGAGCACGGCTCGTGCCGGCGAGGCTGCCGATCGCGTCGACTTCTTGCTGGCTGCTGTCATTCGGGGCGGCTGAATTCACGTGGATGCCGTATTTGTTTTGGAAAGCCGTGATGGTCACCCCGTAATTGGCCCAGTCGGGAGGCAGAGCGATGACGTTCAGCGTGCCCTCTTTCTTGGCCGCTGCCACCAGGGCGTCCATCCCACCCATGTCGGCTGCGGACTTTGCGCTTGCCGCGCTCGTGGAACTGGTGCTCGTTCCCCCGCAGGCAGTCAATACGGTCAGGGCTCCAGCCAGGATGCCCAGGTGGCGCAGGCCACCACCCCTCAAGAAGTCGCGTCGCCGATGCCAAGCGTATTCCATGTTCCCCTCTCTTCAAGTCGACCTGATAGTTGCCCCGTTTAAATCATCTCTCGGGCCGCTTGTCAAGGAAAGGCGGATTAAGGGTTTGATCTCACGAACCAACCAGGGGGGCGAACGTCTCGCGGACCGCTTGCTCCCCATCCACGCCCTTCGCCGTGATCGACAGCTCGATTCCATGGGGCGACTCCGACAACGCGAAGGCCATCCAGGCGCAGCATCCACCCTCCAGCCGGACAAGTTCCGTGAGCGAGTCGGCGAGCCCCCGGGTTGGCGTGAAACTCACGCGCAGGCCACCTGGGATCGCCGCGGAGGCCGTGACATGATTTCCGACCTTGCGCCACGCGGCCTGCCGGTCGCGATAGTCGGTGGCTGTCAGGCTGCAGACGAGGTTGCTGTCTGGCACGGTCACTAAGCTTAGTTGGAGCTATGAGTCCGACAGGGAATCCGAATATTGCGCCATGGTTGGCGGTGCGTGACGCGCAGAAGGCGGTTGACTACTACAAGGCAGCGTTCGGTGCGGTCGAGCTCTACCGTCTGCCTGCCGACGATGGGAGCCTCGCCGTGGTTCAGCTCGCTATCGGTGGAGCGACGTTCTGGGTCCAGGCTGACAGCAACGTCAGTCCGTCAGGAGCCGGCACCGGATTGGTGCGCATGATTCTGTCGGTCGACGACCCAGACGCGGTCTTCGAGCGTGCCGTCGCGGCGGGTGCCGCGGTGGTGGCGGCGATCCATGAGGACTACGGCTGGCGAACCGGACGCGTCACCGACCCCTTTGGTTTCGATTGGGAGGTCAGCAAACAGCTCAGCTGATCAGCGCTGATCGACGACGGACAGAAAGTTCCCCGCAGGGTCCTTGAACCAGGCGATGTCCGGGCCCCGATTCTGCGCCCTGCCGCGCAAGATGCCTTTGCCGTCAGTCTTAGGTTCATTGTCGTAGTGCTCGAACTGCACGCCTCGACGTGCGAGCTCATCCACGGCCGCGTCGATGTCATCGACCACGAGGTTCAGGATCGTGAACGTGGCGGGTTGGTGGTCACGCTTGGGATAAGCGAACACGGTGCCGCCGCCGGGCAAATGTAGCCGCACTCCAACGCCGTCGTCCTCGACATTCAACCCCAGCGTCTCGGAATAGAACCTCTTCGCTGCCGCCAGATCGCTCACGGAAAAACCGCTGAATGCTCTTGTCGGTCTAAACATGAATACCCTCCTTGAACTTAGCCCCGCGGTAGCAGGTCCAGCTGAAATTGAGGCGGCAGCGCTCGTGGATCGAGCAACTCGGGACCTTGATTACGCACGTCGTTCACCAGCGGCGACGCTGGCGCCAGCCGGAGCCAGCCGACGGGACAGGGTTTAAGAAATTCGGCGATCTGCGCGAGCGATAGGTCTTCGAGAACCCAGGTCGCGGCGTCCTCGTCGTTCAGCGCCACCGGCATCCTATTGTGGAGGGGCTCGATGTCGCCGTTAGGAGTCGTCGTCAGGATGGTCGCGGCCAGCTGCCCCTCCCAGCTTCCCAGGAGGCCGGCCAGATTGAGGACCTTGCCGTCCGCGCGAGAGACGGCCACCGGCAGCCGGCGTCCACCGATGGTGTGCCACTCGTAGAAATGACTTGCCGGCACGAGGATCCGCTGATCCAGGAGGAGACGATGGTAGTACGGTCGGACGATCGCGGTCTCCGAGCGGATGTTGAAGAGCCCGCCCTTCCGGCCGTCGATGCCCCAGCGAACCACGTCGGCGCTGTGCGGCCCAACAGCGACGACCGGATCCGTGGGCGCAACGTTGTATCGAGGCTCCTCATCGGGAGCATCCCTGAGCCACGCATAGGTGGCCAGAAGCTCGGCCCGATTGAACGAGAACGAGATGCGACCGCACATCAACCGCTCAGCTTGAACGCCTTTTCGAGCAGCCGCTTGACCGCCGGGCGCTCAGCATCCGCCGGCGCGCGCAGCGTGATGAAACGAGAATCCTTTCCCGATCCCTCCAGCAGCCCGCTGCCGTCGTCGAGCTCACGACCCCGGTAGAAGAACATCGTCGAGTGCCTCGGGAAGGTGCCGATCCCGACAACGTTCGCGCCGTCCACCGCGTAGCGCACGATCTTCCACATGTAAGTGCTCGAGCGCGGCGGCTGGCTCTGATAACTGATCTCGTCCGCGCCGGGGGCGACGCCTTTCACCGCCCGGCGTGCCGCCTGCACGATCGGACGGACGGCCGGCGGGATCTTCTTTATGTGCTCGGAAACGGGGATGTCCTTGGTGGCCGCCATACTCTAATTCCGCTTGGGCAACTCTTGGACCGCCCACTTGTTGCCGTCCGGGTCGCTGAAGTACACGAACCGGCCCCATGACAGGTCCTCGATCTCAGTAACCGCAACCCCGCGGCCGGCCAGTTCCTGGTGCGCTTTTTCGATGTCGGGCACCACCATTTGCAGGCCCTCGATTGAACCGGGCTTCATCGTCGTCAATCCGGTGCCGATGTAGATCGAACAGGCCGAGCCCGGCGGCGTCAACTGCACGAAACGCAAATCCTCGTTCACTTGCTGATCGTGGTCGGCATTGAAGCCCACCTTGTCGACATAAAAGGCCTTGGCCCGGTCGACGGCCGATACCGGCACGGCGACCAACTCGATTTTCCAGTCCATGACGTTCCATTCCTCCTCGTCGTCGTCTGATGAGACGCTGTCGACAGTATTTGACACCTCGCGGGCCACCACGTACGGTTGCCCCATCCAGTGGCAAAGCCCGGCGTTTCGCCCGGAAACGATCGCTGCCTCGCGCAGGCCCTCCTTGAACTCGGTGACTGCGGACGACGCACAGCAGTGGCTCGCGAAAATGCGCGACACAATCGCGCTCTACGGCCCGGCCTCCCCGCTCATCGCTCATGTTGAGCGGCGCTTAGCGGCGACCGCGAGGCCGATGAGTACCGACCTGAGTACCGACTGAGCCTTTTACCGCATTTCGGCGGCCCGCCCGCCATGGGACGCTCGTCGGCGGGCAAGCCTGGAGGCCGACCCAAGCATCACGATCAAAGAAGGAGCATATCGATGAGGAAGACTGTCCATCGTTTCGCTCGACTCGCAGCGTGTGTCGTGGTCGGCGCGGCCCTGGGGGTTCCCATGGCAGTGGCGGCCGCCGACACTTCCATTCAGCCGCTGTCCGCTACGTTGGTTGCGAGGGGCGCCGAAGTCGACGTTACCGTCAGCTTCACCTGTCCAGCGGGGTATATCGTCGGTAACGCCTACGGCATGTCCTACGGCGGCGCCGGCATATACCTGCAGCAGGCTGTGAGCAAAACGGAGCAGGCGGCGGGTTCTGCTTTTAGCAACGGGCAAACCTGTACGGGCCAGCCGCAGACGGCCGTGATCCCCGTTCTGGCGAACGCTCCCGGACCGCCGTTTCGCAATGGAGCCGCTGTGGTATTCGCCTCCCTGCAGGCCTGCGATGCCAACTTCAATTGCGTCAATACAGGGTCCGGACCGGTGACCCTACGGATCAGCCGCTGAGCTGATCCGTTAGGTCGTAAAGACTCGGTGCCTCCAGGCAGCCCAACGCTCCCGCTCGCGCGCCTGAGCTTGCTAGACTCGGCCCTTGGCCGTGGTGGAGTGGCTGCTCGACTCCGATCCCGCCATACGCTGGCAGGTGCTACGCGATGTTACCGATGCGCCGGCAGACATCGTCGCGGCGGAGCGCGCGCGCGTGGCGACCGAGGGGTGGGGTGCCCGGCTGCTGGCCTTGCAAGGCGAAGACGGCCAGTGGGAGGGAGGCGCGTTATTCCCTGCGCGGAGGGCTAAATCCGGTGGCGGCGAGCAGCCGACGGGCCAGCCCTGGACCGCCACCGCATACAGTCTCGTCAACCTGTACGACTTCGGTGTCGACCCCCACGCCGACACGGTGCGCCGGGCGGTTGCGCAGGTGCGAGAACACTGCCGCTGGGAGCATGCCGGCCAGCCGTTCTTTAGCGGCGAGGTCGAGCCGTGCATCAACGGTATGACCGTCGCGCTCGGTGCCTACTTCGACCAAGATGTCGATGGTGTCGTCACCCGTCTGCTGGGTGAGCAGCTCGAGGACGGCGGGTGGAACTGCGAGGTGGAGAACGGTTCGGTGCGCTCTTCCTTCCATACCACAATCAGGGTTCTGGAAGGGCTGTTGGCCCACGAGCGCGCAACTGGCGGCTCGGCGGAATCCATCGCGACTCGCCGCCGGGGTGAAGAGTACCTCCTCGAACGGAAGCTGTTCCGGCGTAAGAGCACCGGCGCGGTCGTCGACGCCGCCTGGCTGCAATTCTCGTTTCCCACCCGCTGGCACTACGACGTGCTTCGCGCTCTGGAGTACTTCCGCGCGGCCGGGGATCCGCCGGACCCGCGCGCCGACGAAGCGATTGGTTTGCTCCGATCCAAGCAGCAGTCTGACGGCAGGTGGCTCCTGGAGAACACGCATCCCGGCGCGGTCCACTTCGCGCTCGAGGACGGCGATGGTCGGCCCAGCCGCTGGAACACGCTGCGCGCGCTGCGAGTCCTCCGCTGGTACGAGCAAAGCCACCAAACCGTTCCGACTCAAGGTGTCGTAATCAGCCGAACGTAGGGAGGTCAGCCGGCGATCGACCTCGGAGCGTTCGCGTCCGACCCAAGCCTCCCTCGGCATACTCCGGCCATGCGCG
>WNGC01002271.1_pt1 | contig 11733 bp, 14 predicted proteins | sample 5400051 | NCBI WGS metagenome assembly WNGC01 (sample SAMN13153368, study PRJNA577476) | soil metagenome | isolation source: 20 cm soil or saprolite under grassland replicate 2 | place: USA:California | collected 2016-06-15 | reverse complement strand
TGGCGGCCAAGCCGCTGTAGTCACCGCCAGCCCCGAAGGTCCCGTTGTCGAATACTCCCTTATCTTGAGGGGTGTCGGGACAAGAGGTAGCGCTCGATACTCTGACCTCTGGCAGGAACGTTTTTCCTCCATCGAGTGAAGCCGTGAAATAGACATCGAAGCAACTCTTATCGTGAATCTCGTACCAGCTCACACCGATGACACCGTCTTTATTGACAGTGATGCTCGGAGTGAAGGAACGCGCGGCTTGGCTATGATTCAGGCCCAAGGGTTCCGACCACGACTCGCCTCGGTCATCCGAACGTTGAACGAGCACTCCGTTGAACTTGTCGGCGATACACAGCCAGAAAAGGCGACCCTTGCCATCCACCGCCATCGAGGGCCACCCGCCACGCGACTCGCACGATTCCGAGACGAGAAGCGGCTCGGAGAAAGTTCGCCCTTCATCGCTGGACCGAACCAGCCATGATCGAGGTCTGAGAAGCCATTTGTCGCCATGTTGGCAGCAGTAATCGTGAAACCCAACCACAAACGTGCCGTCACTGAGAACCACCGGCCCTTCTGCTTGATATCCCAGGTTGCTCGCGATGACATCAGTCGACGGGCCAAAGGTCCTTCCGCCATCCCCCGAGTGGGCAACGGAGACGGAGTCTCGGTGTTGGCTGGAACTGTTGTGCACTCCCCCGCCTGACGCCACGTAGACGTGATTTCCTCGGGCGATGACCATCGGATGATCGTGGTGTGATCCAAGACCGAGCGGCGTCTCAGGCCACGTGCGCCCACCATCGGGCGACCGTAGTAAGAAAGCGTTATCTTCCCGGCCCTTTACGTAGCCCAGCACCACCATGATCGCTGAGCCATCCGGGAGTATGACTCCCCATGGATCACCGCCACACTGGACAGGAAGAGCGCGCCGAATCCAATGCTGCCCGCCATCAAATGAGGCCCACGCCACGCATGTGCGATTGTTTCCATCGGGAGAATCAAATTGGATCACGCCGACGAGTAGATGATTCGCATTGTTGGGGTCCGCACTCAAATGTGATTCAACGAGAGGTCGCGCAAGGCCATCCACACTGAGCAACCGATCTTCACCAATTTCAATCGCTGGATGCTCTGGGACTTGGGGCGTTAGGACAAAGACGGCGATCAACAATATGGTCCGTTTCACTGTTGTTTTCCTCAACCAGACCGAGACAAACTATTTCATTGCATCGTCGAACTCGACAAACATACTACGGCCGTGACGCTAGCACGACTTCTTGACTGGTGTCTCTAATCCTCCTACAGTCTGAGAAGACTGTCCCGCGGACACGATCGTCCCCATTATATGAAACAGCGGATTTTAAGCAGCCTGTTCCTCCTTCTCCTTCCGCCCACTTTAGCGGTAGCCCAAAAACCGGGTGAACCACCTGCGGCCCACGATGCTCAAATTCTTTGGCAGTTTGACACTGGCGGCTGAGTTTTCTCTACACCTACGGTCGTGGGTGATCTACTCGTCGTCAGTTCCTGCAATGGAATGATACGCGCCCTGGACAACAAAACCGGGGAGGTGAAGTGGAGCTATGACATTCGCAAAGATGGCGAGCAGAGCCAATTTCATGGCGATCCGCTAGTCACCGACGAGCTGGTGATCATCGGAACCGATGGCAAAATGGGACATGTCTATGCCTTCGAGCGATCAACCGGAGCCGTACGGTGGAAATATCGGGTGGAAAACTGGGGCGTCGTATCAGACGTGCTTCGTCTCCAGAACAAAGTCTACGCGGTCACCCTGCGTGATGAGGTCGTCTGTCTTAACCTAGAAGACGGAAAGCTGAATTGGACCTTTCATAGTGGCTATTCCGATCAGGCTACGAATTTCCATTGGACATCCACGCCTGCGGTTTCCGACGACCGCATCTATTTCGGAGGACTTAATGGAATCGTTTACGCTCTGGACGCTCAATCCGGCAAGATCATTTGGAAAAGAGACCTGGCTGCACGCGTTACCACCTCTGTAGCGGTCCAAGGGCACGATCTCTATGTCGGCACAGCAAAGCGCCATCTCTATCGCTTGAACACAGGTTCCGGTGACGTGCTCAGCGACTTTGCGGCGGAATCCGAACCAAGATGGAGCCTTCTCATAGCGGGCGGCTCCCTGGTTGCTTTTCTCGGCGATGAAGTTCTGGCGAGCATCGATCTTTCATTGAAAAAGATCCGCTGGTCCGCGGAGGCCCCCAAAGAGTGGACTTCGGCCAGACCCTACCTGTGGCGCGGAATTGTCTTAGCCGGCAATCGCCGGGAATTGGTGGCATTTCGGCCTTCGGACGGCGCTCGCGAATGGTCACATCAATTCCCGGAGACAGTTCGCGGGATCGGAACTTCCGACGAAGTTCTCTACGTGGGCACCCTCAAGGGCCCCATATTCGCTTACTCTCCCAAGCTGTGAGAGGCAGGGTCAACATGGATGCAAAAAGCCATTGGGAGAAGGTTTATGCGACGAAGGCGCCGGACGCCGTCAGTTGGTATCGCGCGCATCTTGAAACCTCGCTTGCTTTGATTGAGCGTGCGGCTCCTGACCCTTCATCGTCCATCATCGACGTCGGAGGCGGCGAATCCACCCTCGTTGACGACCTCCTTGCACGAGGCTATGAGAACATCACCATCCTCGATGTTTCTCAAACCGCTATCGACGCGACCAAGAAGCGGTTGGGTTTGGCCGCAGAACGAATCCAATGGCTCGTCGCCGATATCACGGAAGCACAGCTTGAGCCCGGAGCTTACGATGTGTGGCACGACCGTGCGGTGTTTCATTTTCTTACTGCAAGCGAGCACCGTGCAGCGTATGTTCGACAGGTCGGCCACTCCGTCAAGCCTGGCGGTCATGTAATCGTCAGCACGTTCGGACCGGAGGGTCCCACAAAATGTAGTGGGCTCGACGTTATTCGCTATGACGCCGAATCACTGCACGACCAGTTTGGCGTGCGCTTCCGTTTGGTGGGGAGCTCCAAAGAAGTACATCGCACGCCATTTGGCACCACACAACAGTTTATGTATTGTTGCTGCGAAATCGAATAAAGGGGTCAACGGAACACTGTGAGTCTTGAATTTTCGCGGAGGTGGCTCCAAATGAAACGTCTATCGGTTTTGCCCCTGACTCTACTGCTATTCGCAACGACAGCTTTGGCGCAAACAAGCCCGACCGACCCAGATAAACTGAAGGCCATTCTCTCGAAAATCCGTCAAGTGCGGCAGGATTTGCAAACCACCACAAGAGCTGCGCAAAGGGCACAAATCCTGGTCTACCGTGTCCAAGCTCAAGAATCCATTGTTAGACGCATGCAGGAGCGTGCTGATGATGCGCGGTCAAAACTCGCTCAGATTCGCTCTGAGCAAAAGAGCCGCGCGGCCAGTATTAAATAGATCGAGGAAAAGCGACGCCGCACCGAGACTCCGACATCGGAACAAAAGGACCTGGAGGATGTCCTTGCGCAGGTAAAAGCAAGGTTCGATGCCGACGCGAATACAGAACAAGAAACTCAAACAAAGCTAACCGACGCTGAAGAACAATTGAGGATGGAACAGGCAAAACTCGGCGGACTTCAGGATCAGTTGGACCGACTGGAAAAAGTGCTGGAAAGTTTCGACCGCCAAAAATAGCTGACACAAGTGGCATGGATTCCAACAGTGGTCACCAATAAGGAGCGGGGCTTTATTTATTCCGTGGTGCTTCTTTACATATTCCCCGCGCCGCAATCGTTGCAGGCTTTGCCCTGCAATCCATCGATACCTTCTTTCGTGATGATGGGAACCATGATGAGTCCCGCCACGGGATCGGCCCACCACAGGCCGAAGATCGCGTTCAGAAGAAGACCCGCAAGGAGTATCGCCGAGAGATAAGTGCAGAACTCGGTTTGCTTCGCGTCCGCGTGCATCGCCGCACTGCGGAGCGCGTGCCCCACTCTTCGTTTCGCACGCGAAAGGAGTGGCATCACGACAAGCGAAACGCAGGCCAGAAGGATGCCCGGAATGCTGTGCTCGGGGGCTCGCTTGGACCACAAGTCCGTCGCGGATTCGTAGATAATGTAGATGGCGAGACACAAAAAACATACGCCGACGACTTGCAAGGCTCGCCGCTCGTTGCGTTCGCGCCGGTGCACATCGGCATCAACCGACATCCTCCACAACAAAACCGAACCCGAGGTCACTTCGATGAAGCTGTCGATGCCAAACCCGACAAGAGATACACTGCCGGCGACCCGCCCGCGATTACGGCCACCAATCCTTCCAAGGTATTCCAACCGATGGTGAAATATTCGAGCCGTCGCCCGTGGCGCACGACAGCGGTACGGGTACGCTCCAGAATGCCCACATCGGCCATACCCGTAGTAGGCGGCTAGCGATAGGCTAAATTCTGTGGTACGCGTGGTGCAAACCGGGCCCCCGAATCGAACTGTTGTGGGGATTGGAACGAGCTCTAGCGCGCTGCCGATCGGGGACATCGGGAATTTGTTTCAGCGAGTCAGGTGTCACTGTCCCCGCACAGAAATTTCAGCCTCTAAAATCTTGCCCTGTCCCGACTCGCAGATCACGACTTCCTATCGCAACGATTGCTTTGACTTCCTTCCACCGAGCCAAAGGTGCCACCCCTGAAGCTCTTATTGTCGCCTTTTGTCGCCTCGCAAAACTTCTAGACTATTCATTCTAAAACAGATGGTTGGTAGGGGCGGTGGGGATCGAACCCTATACCCGGTGATTTTTCAATGTTTTCAATGACTTGCAATGAAAGGGCAAGAGCACCTTTTATTCATTCAAAAGCGACTTGGCCTTACGCAAGCCGGCGATTGTCGCCGCGTGTCGCGCCGCAACACCAATAAGTCGCTACATTATAAGAGGATGTGAAATTGGGACGTGGGGTACAAACCCACGAGCCCAGATATTCCTCAATGGCTTACCAGGAACGGCCCTCTGGGATATTTAAGGAGCCCCAAGATATGGATGGCGGAGAGGATTCGAACTGGCCAAAGGCAACTCCCACGGCGCGTCGGCTGTTTTTCTGTCATACTACGCTTGAGAGTTCATAAGATGCCTTTTTCGCCAGACATTATCGTCACGGGAGAGGACACCCCACGAATCCTGTTGATCGTTGACGCGAAACTCTCATCCCCGAGTCACCCAGAATACGAATCTCAATTGAAGTCCTACATGTTGCATATGCGATGCCCTACCGGTCTGTTCGTCACACCTGATGCAATCGTGGTCTATCGAGACACCTATACTGCCCATTCTGAAAAGTCAGTCGAGCGCGTCGGCCTATTTCCGGCTCCAAAGACTTGGACAGTTTTTAAAGTACCCCATCATGGCTCAGAACTACCTTCAGCGAGAGACACGCACCTTGAAGCTCGATTCGAAGAAACTGTGAAGTCTTGGCTAGAGCAGGTTCGCAACTCACCTACTGACTACCTTAAAGAGTTTCCAAAAGAAACCAGAGATGCCCTAACGGACTACGTTGTGCCTGCTCTGTCTCAAGGAGTTATTCGCGGCAGCGGGCCTCGCGAGTGGCTTGAATCCCGCTAGATGCGTCATGTTTTCATAGAGACGAATTGGGTTGTAGCCTACGCTGCGCCAGCGCACCACAAGATACCGGCCGCTCTTGAACTCTTTGACCGTGCTGCTTCCGGGGGGATCAAGCTGCATTTGCCTGTCATTTGCATCTCAGAGTCAAGGCGACCGATTTTCGAACGATTTCAATCTAGAAACGAAGCTGATCGTGTTCGCCAATTCCTCCTGTGGGCGAGGGACAGCGGTATGGTGAATGCGAATGAAGAAGAAGCTACTCGGCGCGTGCTTGACCGAATGGAAGGACGCGTAAAAGCCGATCTCGAGGGACTCGATGAAGCACTCAACAATCTGAGGGCGGCAAAGGGCATCGAAATTTTCAATCTTAGTCAGAAAATGTTGGAGCGATGTGCCGAGCTTGCTCACGCGAAACTAGACCTTCAACCTTTCGATCAAGCAATCTTGGCCGCAACCCTGGTCCGTGCCGAAGAACTCATCAGCGAAGGTGTGGAACAGATGGATTTCTGTGAGTTGGATTCGCATCTTCAACCCTGGGACAAGGACAGTCGCCCCAAGAAACCATTGGCAGAATTGTATGATCGAGCTCGGGTTTGGGTTTATGGCGATTTCTTACTCCAGGTACCTGCAAAGCCCCCTGAGTGGCCCAAACCAGTGCAATAAGCGACCCATCCGGCCGACCCTTTTTGATTTCATGACGGCGGATATGCATCCGAGAACGAGTGTGTCTGGAGAAATCTCAAACCAATGGTCGGTTACACGCCCCCGACCAGGCGTCGAAACCGTTTGTGACTTGAAGGATCGTTTGGGCACTTTTGAACCATCGTTTGGCCGCTGACACGCGTGTAAGTCTTTTGAATCCGAACCACCGTCAGAGTCCCATTCCGCGCTTTGAACCATCGTTTGGCCGATAGTATAGATTTAGATCCATCCGCTGGCCGCGAGTCCATAGTGGTCGGTCTCCACAGTCCGTTCCTTATCTCCCAAAAAGTTCCCCATTTTCAGTCGTTTCGAAAAAAATGCCCCTCAAGCCAATCGGCGACGGAAGCGTGGGGTGGCCAAACAAACGATGATTCAAATCACCCGCAATCCGGCCAGAGGGAGTGGGCCGTGAAGTCACTGCGGTGGTGCCCGAGGCCAGCTGTCCGCCGGTACTACGTCTGGCCCTATCTGTACTATCGACCGCCTCACAGCCAGACCTGATACTCACAGCACTGACATGAGTCAAGGCGTTGGGCCCTGTCCCCATCTTGGCCCTTCAGGTCAGTCTAGGAGTCCAGCCCATGTTCGCCACACCAGGAACGCGGCGACCCACTAACAACAGCGCCCTGAAGACAACGACCTGGGGCGCGCGACTCGCGGTCTTGGCTCTAATCGCCCTGCTGGCTGCCGGATTGTCCTTTGCCGACGGCAAGAAGCATAAGCTTTCCAAAGACCTCGACGCTCTCAAAGGCGGCCATAACGGCGCCACGGTAGACGTGATCATCCAATTCAACCAAACGCCGACAGTTGCCCACCATCAGAAGGTGCAAAGCAAGGGTGGAGTTCTGAAGACGAACCTGGACTTCATCAAAGGCGCCCACTACTCCGTTCCCGTTGAGTCGCTGGATGACCTGGCAGATGATCCTGATGTGGCCTACATCTCGCCCGACCGCGAGGTGAGGGGATCTCTTGACTATGTAACCTCAGCCGTCGGAGCCAATGTGGCGTGGAGCGTTTACGGGCTCGATGGTACCGGAATCGGCGTCGCCATCATTGATAGCGGCATCCATAAATCTAGCGATTTCAAAGACGCAAGTGGAAAGAACAGAGTTATTTATGAACAGGACTTTGTCGGCGGCGGAACGGATGACTTTTACGGTCATGGAACCCACGTCGCTGGAATCGCAGGCAGCACTGGGAAAGGCTCAACGTGCTCCAATTGCACGCGCACATTCAAGGGAGTGGCGCCCAACGTTAACCTGATCAATCTCCGCGTGCTGAGTCAGACCGGAACAGGCACAGACAGCAAGGTCATCAGCGCCATCCAGGAAGCCATCGCGCTGAAGGACACTTACAACATTCGAGTAATCAACCTTTCTCTTGGCCGCCCCGTTCAAGAGAGCTATACGCTTGATCCGCTATGCCAGGCTGTCGAGGCCGCATGGAACGTGGGCATTGTGGTCGTCGCAGCTGCGGGGAATAATGGCCGGGACAACTCGGCAGGCACTTACGGATACGGGACCATCGCAGCGCCCGGCAACGATCCTTATGTCATTACCGTTGGAGCGATGAAGACGAACGGCACCTATTCCACGGTTGACGACACGATTGCGACGTACAGCTCGAAAGGTCCCACAGGCTTCGACCACATTGTGAAGCCAGACCTGGTTGCGCCAGGCAATCGCGTGGTTTCTGACGACAACATGGCGGCGACTCTGCCGAAGAACTACCGGGCCAATATCGCACCTTTGTCCTACTACCAGAACACGAACGTCACCACGCTCTCCAACCAATATTTCACGCTGAGCGGGACGAGCATGGCCACGCCCGTTGTGAGCGGGGCGGCGGCACTCCTGCTTCAACAATACCCGTCTCTCACACCGGATCAGGTCAAGGCTCGGCTGATGAAAACAGCCTCCAAGAACTTTCCGGCCAGCAGCAGTGTCACTGACCCAGCTACGGGCATTACCTACATCGATTACAACGACATCTTCACAATCGGCGCCGGGTACCTTAACATTCCCGCGGCGCTGGCCAACAACGATGTGGCGAACGGCTCGGCGATGTCGCCTTCCGTGACTTTCGACCAGAGCACCCAGACGGTGTATCTCATCGAAGGCACGAGCGTCGTTTGGGGCACCAGCGTCGTATGGGGCAACTCATTGGTATGGGGCACCAGCGTCGTTTGGGGCAATAGCGTCGTTTGGGGCAACTCCGTCGTTTGGGGTACGAGCGACAGTTCAGGCTTCAGCGTAGTGTGGGGCAACGGCGTTGTCTGGGGAGACGTCTCCACGGATAAATCCACCGCAATGTCGCAAGCCGGCATAGCTATAAGAGGCGAAGATTAAGGCATAGGCAGGTAAAGGCGCAGATGAGTGGAAGAACACAGAAAATGCCAAGCCTAGCCAAAGCCTACATCGCAGTGATCGTCGCAGTTGCCGCCGCTCTATTGACCGTCGTAGCTTATCGATGGAATCCCGAAAACTTCAGCCGCTTCGTCCTGTTTTTTGCGCTAGCGATGGTGGCCTCGGCGATGAAAATTCGCCTGCCGGGTTTTAAGACCACGATCTCCACGAATTGCGTATTCATTCTCGCCGGCATCGCTTTATTCAGTTTTGGCGAGACCGCTCTGATTGGCATCAGCGGGGCGCTTGTCCAGTCCCTTTGGAAGACACAGACCCGACCGAAGCCGGTGCAAGTGCTTTTCAATGCGGCATGTCTGACCGTTTGCACAGCCGCGGCGTTCTGGACTGCGCACGCTATTCCCGCGATGCTCGCTTTAAATTCGATAGCAGTCATGATGGTCCTGGGAGCCTGCGTGTATGTGACCCTGAATACCGGGCTGGTCTCGCTGGTCATTGCTTTGGCTGAAGGACGCCCCCTCAGAGAGATCTGGTCCTCCTGCTATGAATGGACATTCCCGTACTTCCTGGTGGGCTCGGCTGTAGCTGGACTGGCCAGCGCCGCGAGCTACGGCGCCAATGGCAGCAATCTGGGCGTAGCCCTGCTAGTTGTCCCGGCGATGTATTTCGTCTACGTCTACTACCGGATGCACATCGTACGCGCCATACTGGAAAACATTTCCAGCGTAAGCCGAGAAAACGAAGCTGTGCTCACTGGCGCATCTCAAAGCCGCTGAGTTCCCACCCCAAAGCGTCAGATTTGGCGGTCCGGCCCGAGAACTCCTCTCGCGCCCGCGCAGGACCGCGGAGACAAGCGGTCCCCCACGATGGCGCTCAACGGCTGTGACTTGAACGATTCAGTGGCCGTTTTCGAACCATCCGTTGGCCGCACATGTCACTGGAAGAATAATTTTGCCAATTGGGAAGCATAACCTTGCCGCAGGGACAGACAGAAAGCATGAGTTGGCCACAGATGCAGTTGCGCACCGGTTCGTAAGGATAGGAGTACAGATACAGGGACTGTATCTGTGTGGGATCACTCTGAACTTTTGGCAAAGATATGCTTCCCACGCGACTGCGGCGGAGGACGCTTGCATTGCAAATGAAGGACATGACGACTGCTCAGTGGCAAAGATATGCTTCCCAATTGGCAAAATTATTCTTCCAGTGACAGCACATCATCATCCCCCGTAAGCCCTTTAGATCGGATCTCTGCCAGGGAGGGTCTGATCGCCACTAGCCTACGCTTCTTGATCGTCGCGTTCTTGGCGACGATGGCCAGACGAAGATCGCGGAAGTCTTTATAGAAGCGCCTCTTGCTACTCAGTCCGACAGATGCAGCCACGGCCCGAAGGTCCGTGAAGCCGGCCTTACTGAGTTCTTCGATGAGTGCCTTTTCAATCCGGTCCCTGGGCACTGTAGCCTTGCTGGGAGAAGGGCGGGAGGTCCTCACCTCAGTTCGTCGCCTGCCTGCAATTTCACAGCAGAGCGCTGGGAATCGGTACTGTAGCGAAGAGACCGTCCGATACCCCAACTGGTTGGCGATTTCCTGCAGGGGCGGAGGGACGGCTGCTTGTAGAGCGGCTTGCAATGCCGCCTCGACGTACCGATGCCCTACTTCATTTTCCAGAACACCGTTCTGTCCCGCCAAGGCCACATGATCGCATTCAATTCTCCGGCTTACGCATGCAGAATATGTATTACATCGGGCTGGATGCTCACAAGAGGACGATCAGCTACTGTGTGAAGGATGGCAGTGGCACGATTCACGCCGAAGGCACGATCCCTGCCACGCGCTTTGACCTGGACCGCTGGATGAAAACACTGCCGCAGCCGTGGACTACAGCGATGGAAGCCACTGTTTTTACCCCCTGCCGATTTGAATTCGCGGGGAAGAGCAGAATTCGTCACGTTACTTGTGCTTGTGTCCGCCGCCCGAAGATCCACTCACAGAGTACGGGCAGCAAGAACAGCATGAGCACGGTTGAACTGAAGAGTCCGCCGATGACGACGGACGCGAGCGGGCGCTGCACTTCCGCGCCCGTGGAGGTTGCGAGCGCCATCGGAATGAATCCAAAGCTTGCCACAAACGCGGTCACCCACACCGGCCGGAGCCGCCGCCGGGCACCTCCGAGGACCGCATCCCGTACCGGTGTTCCCGCCTTCACCAGTTGATTGATGGAACTGACCAGAACGACTCCATTCAGCATCGCCACGCCGAACAACGCGATGAACCCTACCGAAGCCGACAGGTTCAGCCACAGCGCGGCAATTCCTCCGACCATCGCGAAAGGTACAAGATTATGCCCCACAGCAGAGCAGGCTTCAACCAACGCGTCAACCTTCGAGCTCTAGGCTGCTGCGCTCAGGTTCAATCATCGTGCCGGTGATGAGCATCCAGGAAATGCGGATGGGAGTGTGTCTGTTGGCGGCGACGCGTGAATCCATTCGGAAAACTGTTTTTGTGGCCGAGGATGCCGGTTATAGTTGCCGGGGCTGGTTTAAGGATTTGATCGATTAAGCCAGATGGTTGTGCGTTTCATTTTGTGGGCTCTAACCCCTCGCACAGTCCAAAAGCTTGCATGACTTTCGCCAGGATCCCTGACCGGTTACTAGCCTCGGCCTTGAACATGACGGATCTCAAGAAACTCTTCGCGGTATTGGGACTGATTTCCATCCACCTGGCGATCTGTTTGGTTGTGTATCCCTGCATCAGAAGCCCGAGGGCCTCGGTTTCCCGTTGCGTCAAGCGGAATTCTTGACCGATTTGTAAAAGGTCAAGCGATGCTGGGTGCTTCCTCTTCAGTAGCACGGCCAAGGTAGGCACAAGGTTGTTTCTCAAACGAGGTTTCAGCTTGAACACTCGGACTTGATAATGCCTCTTGCCGGAGGCAAATTCTTTGGAGAATTTTGAGCTTAAGTAACCGTCTCGCTTGGAAAGCAGCGAGTCGATCCTGTGCACCAGAAAATGGCCAAGGCGTTTATTTCTGCGCGTACTTTTCGGATAACAGAGGATGGAAACAGCCTCTTCGTTGGCGTAAAGAGGCCGCAGGAAACGGTCCAGCAACAA
>WNGC01003773.1_pt1 | contig 11741 bp, 7 predicted proteins | sample 5400051 | NCBI WGS metagenome assembly WNGC01 (sample SAMN13153368, study PRJNA577476) | soil metagenome | isolation source: 20 cm soil or saprolite under grassland replicate 2 | place: USA:California | collected 2016-06-15 | reverse complement strand
CGCCACTCACGGCCACCAGCTCTCCGCGCAGCTCCTCGCGCCGCACGCTGCGCAGCAAGCCCACTGCTTCCGGCAGCGCGTACTGCTCCCCCGAAAACCCGCCCACGAAGCGCCCGCCGCGAATCTCGCCGCGCGCCTCAAGCCGCCGGTACACCCGCAGGATGTCGCGCCACGGCGTGAGCAGCGTCTCGCGCGTGACGAGCCGCCGGAACACCACACCGTAGCGGCGCAGCAGCTGCCGCGCTACCGCTTCCGCGACGGCCTCTTCCGGCAGCGGCGCCCCCCCCGGGCGCCGCACGCGCGACCACCGCCCCGCCGTCTCGACCCCGAACGGCGCCACAGCCCTTCGCCGCCGGAACCCCCCGATGGGGCGGCGTCGATCGGACGGCACGAGTAGTGCGCGCAGCCCGGCGAAGCTGTCCGAGGTCACGAGGCCCCAGGCGACCAGCTCACCCAGTCCCTTCTCCACTTCGGTGCGCAGCAGTCCGGTCGCGTTCACGAGGTCGCCGAAGAACGACGCGCCCCGCTCGTCGAGCGCCTCGAGGACGGCCTGGGCCGAATGCGAGAGCGGGAGGTGCGCTGGATCGGCCTGCACCGTCAGGGACTGCCAAACCGTTCCCCGCTCCCTGCGAAACAGCGCAATCGGCGTCGTGCGGATCGGGCCCGCCTTGTGGCCGCCCCCGCTCGACGGCGCAACCGGCGACAGCCGCCCCCAGGCGATCTCCCCCGAAAGACACAGGCCGTCGAGCCACAGGGGATCGTAGTCGCCCAGCCGGGCGGGGAGCACGTCCGCCTCCCACGCGCCCGCCGGCGCCTCGTATCCATCGAGCAGCTCGAGCACTGCCCCGAGCCCCTCGGGCCCCTCGGCGCGCGCGTCGGGGGCGACACGCTGCCACCGCAACTGGAACCGCATGAAGTCGGCCGCGGTGACCGGCTCGATCTCCTGACGCAGCCGGTCGAGCGCGAGGGCCAAGCCCAGCGAGGTTGCGACGTCCGCGGCCGTCGTGGGACCCACCGCCTCGAGCCGCCCCCGCACTAGCTCGCGCACCGCGTCCTCGCGCGTCCACGCCTTGGCGCGATCGCGCTCGGGCACGCTCAGCGCGGGCTCGCATCGAACACCCGGGAACACCGCCTCCAGCATCGGCAGCCGCTCGGCGGCGATCCAGAGTCGAGGCTCGCGCAGCAGTGTCGTCGCGCGCCCCGCCCGCGCCAGCTCATCGAACCATGCTTGCCATTCCGCATTCCGCGTTCCGCATTCCGCACTCGCCAGGGCACCGGTGACGAGTAACGCGTCGTGAAGCTCGTCGGCGGAACTGATGTCGGGCCAGGCCTCTTCGCGCACTCGATCGATCGCCGCCTGATCGAGCTTCCCGAGCTCCTCCGCAGTCTTGACGTCGAGCCCGCGCCGGGTGATCACCGCCTGAGTGCGGCGCTCTTCCAGCGGCGCGTCGTCGAGGAAGGCGTACGGCTTGGCGTTGATCACCTCGTGCGCGAGCGGGGACGGCTCCGTCGTGTCGCGCGCCACGAGCGTGAACTGCCCCGCCGCCATTCCTTCGAGCACGCCTTTCAGGCCTGGGAAGTCCATCGCCTCGAGCAGACAATCCGCGATGGTCTGTTGCACCAGCGGGTGATCGGGAATCTCGCGGTCCCCCACGAGGTTTTCGGGGCACGCGAGCTGGTCGGGGAACACGGCGGCGACCAAGTCCTCCGCATCCATGCGCTGGAGCGGCGTGGGAACCTTCTTCCCGCCGCGCGCGCGCAGCACGGCCAGCGCCCGGGTCGCGTTCCAGCGCCAGCGCGAGCCGAACATCGGCGCGTCGAGCATCGCCTGCACCAACAGATGCTCCGCGGTCTCGGGCTTCAGATACTGGAACACATCCTCGAGGGGGAAGCTGTGCTGGGGTCCGAGCGACAGGACGATCGCGTCCTCGGTGGCGGCGGCCTGGAGCTCGAAGTTGAAGCTGCGGCAGAACCGCTTGCGGAGGGCGAGTCCCCACGCGCGGTTCACGCGACTCCCGAACGGCGCGTGCAGCACGAGCTGCATCCCGCCCGCCTCGTCGAAGAAGCGCTCCAGCACGAGGGTCTCCTGCGTCGGGATGACTCCCAGGATCTTCTTCGAGGCGGCGAGATACTCGATCATCTGACGGGCGGCGGGCTCGGGGACGCCCGGGATCTCGCCCGCAAGCCAGGTGGTGGCCTCGCCCAGATCCACGAGTCGGCCGTCGACGTCCCGGCGCAGCCGGGACACTTCCTGTGACAGCTCCGGCGTGCGACCCGGCGCCTCGCCCAGCCAGAAGGGGATCGATGGAGGCTGGCCTTGGGCGTCGACGACGCGCACCTGGCCCGACTCGATCTTCTGGATCAGATACGACCGGTTGCCCAGCTGGAAGATGTCGCCCGGCATGCTCTCGATGGCGAAATCTTCGTTGAGCGTTCCGACAAAGGTCTCGGTCGGCTCGAGGATCACGCGGTAGTCGCCGATGTCCGGTATGGCCCTCGCCGCGTGGTGAATCCCTCGGCCAGCATCTGCACCACGGCGTCGAAATCCTTGCGCGACACGTCGCGGTACGGGTACGCCCCCCGCACCAGCTCAAACAACGCATCCTCCTGCCACTCCTCGCACGCCACCGCCGCCACGATCTGCTGCGCCAGGATGTCGAGGGGATGCGTCGGGATGATCAGCCGGTCGAGCGTGCGCTCCCGGGCGGCCCGCACCAGCGCCGCACACTCGATCAGCTCGTCGCGCGACAGCGGGAACAGCCGGCCTTTCGGCACGGCGGCCAGGTGATGTCCCGATCTCCCCACGCGCTGCAGCAGCGTCGCGATCGAGCGCGTCGAGCCGATCTGACACACCAGGTCCACGGCGCCGATGTCGATCCCCAGCTCGAGCGACGCGGTCGCGACCAGCGCCTTGAGCTTCCCCTCCTTGAGTCGCGTCTCAGCGTCGAGGCGCTTTTCCTTGGAAAGGCTGCCGTGGTGCGACGTCACCTGGTCCGCGCCCAGCCGCTCGGAGAGATGCAGCGTCAGCCGCTCCGCCAGCCGGCGCGTGTTGACGAAGACCAGCGTGGTGCGATGCTCGAGGATCAGCTGCACCAGGCGCTCGTAGATCTCCTCCCACACCTCGGCCGCCATGACCGCCTCGAGCGGCGAGGAGGGAATCTCGATCGCCAGATCGAGCGTGCGCGCGTGGCCGGAGTCGATGATGCAGGTGCCGGGTGTTGGGTGGCGGGTGCCAGACAGAAAGGCGGCGATGTCCTCGATCGGCTTCTGGGTAGCCGACAGGCCGATCCGCTGCAAACGCCGGCCGGCGAGGTGCTCGAGCCGTTCGAGCGACAGCGCCAGGTGACTCCCCCGCTTGTCGCGCGCCACGGCGTGGATCTCGTCCACGATCACGGTGCGTACGCCGCGCAGCATCTCGCGGGCGCGCTCGGATGTGAGGATGAGATAGAGGGACTCGGGCGTGGTGACGAGAATATGCGGGGGCCGCCGCACCATCTCCTGGCGCTCCGCGCCCGGCGTGTCGCCGGTCCGCACCAGCGTGCGGATCTCCACATCCGGCAGGCACAACGCTTCGAGCGTACGGCGGATCTCGGCGAGCGGCTCCGCCAGATTCTTCTGGACGTCGTTGGAGAGCGCCTTGAGCGGCGAGACGTACACGACCTGCGTGCCGTTCGTGAGCGTGCCCTCGAGGCCCTGACGCAAGAGTGAGTCGATGGCGGCGAGAAAGGCCGCGAACGTCTTGCCCGAGCCCGTGGGGGCCGCGATCAGGGCGTTCCCGCCCGCCTGAATGAGCGGCCAGGCGCGCTGCTGCGGCTCGGTCGGCTCGCGGAAACGGGACTCGAACCAGCGCTCGACGGCAGGATGAAAACCGGGCAAAGACATACCCGAAATATGGCGAAGATTTACCGAAGCAGCGACAGGCCCCGTGTCGCCGCGATACGTTCGACCGTTTCCCCGATCTTGTTGTTGGGCGTCGAGGCGCCCGCCGTGACCCCCACCGTCAGCGGGCCCGTGGGGAGCCACCCGGTCACCAGGCGCTCCTCCTTGGCCCCCACCGGACGGAAGCGGATCGACCCTGCCGCTGGGTCGACGCAGCTCGCATCCTCGATGTGGTAGGTCGGCGCCTTATCGTGGCAGATGGCGGCGAGGTGCGTGGTGTTGCTCGAGTTGTATCCCCCGATCACGACCATCAGGTCGAGCGGGTCGGCGATGAGCTTCAGCACCGCATCCTGCCGATCCTGGGTGGCCGAGCAGATCGTGTCGAAGGTACGGAAGTGCTCGGGCAGCGCCGCTTCGCCATAGCGCTTCGCCATGCTCTTCCGGAGCTCGGCCGCGATGGCGAGCGACTCCCCAGAGAGCATCGTGGTCTGATTCGCCACGCCGACGCGTACCAAGTCCTGTTCGGGATCGAAGCCAGGCGACATCGTGCCGGCGAAGCGCTGCAGGAACTGCTCCCCGCTCCCCGCTCCCTCGATGTACACGCACACTTCGCGCGCGTCCGCCATGTCGCGCACCACGAGATAGCGACCGGCCGGATACTTCGTGACCTGACTGGACGTCGCCTTCGTCTCTTCGTGGTAGTACTTGCCGTGGATCACGGCCGTGAATCCGTCCTTCGCGTACGAGTCCACGCGCTTCCAGACGTTGAGCACGGATCCGCACGTCGTGTCCACGAGCACGCACCCGACCGCGCGCAACCGCTCGAAATCCCTCACCGTAACCCCGAAGGCCGGAAGAATCACGACGTCCGCCGGCGTGACCCCGTTGAATTCAAAGTCACCGCCGTCCGGCCGGTGCAGGAATTCGACGCCCATACCCTGCAGTTTCTTGTTGACGTGCGGATTGTGGATGATCTCGCCTACCAGGAACACCCGGCGCGCGGGGAACTTGGTGCGGGTTTCGTAGGCGTATTCGACGGCGCGGTCCACGCCGTAGCAGAACCCAAACTCACGCGCGAGCCTGAACGTCAGCTCGCCGACCGCGAGAACGTACCCATGGGCGCGGATGCGATCCACCACCTGGCTGTGATAGTCGGCCGCGAGCGCGCCCTCGATGTCGCCCTTGAGCCCGAAGCCGCGGCGGAAGTAGGTCTGCTCCACGAGGTCAATCTAACCGAGCGCCCCGCCCGTCGCGTACGGCGGCCACGACACGCTGCACCACGAGGACATCCTGAAACGGTGCCGGGCCCACGCGGTGCGTCACGGCCGCGGCCGGCAGGAAACCGTGTCCGTCTCGAGCGGCACCGCGTCGAACGAGGCCTCGAGTCCGACGCGCCCGGCAGCGGTCACGTCAAGCCCCGTACCGCGCGCGACGACCGTGAGGACGCCATCTGCCCTCCGCACCTCCACCGCGCCGCTATCGAGCGGGAGGCCGTGCGGCACATCGCCCATCATGTAGCGAACACCCACGGTCGCGCCGCGCGGTGACACCGTGTCGCCCCGCTGCAGAAGCGGCCACGCGCCACCCGCCTGCGAGTCCGCTCCCCTCCCGCCCTCGCGTAGCCACACCACCACGCCGTTCCCCTCGCTCGACCCTTGCAGCAGCAGCGCGCCACTCCCGGTACCCCCGTGACAGCGCCGAGCGCGCGCGGGGGCTTCGAATCGGATGGTGTCCTTGGGCGGTCGGATCACGCGCGCGTGCACTCGGCCCGCCTGCTCGGATGCGCTGCCACAGGCGGCGCCCAGCAGAGCGAGCACGAAAGCGGCGATCCGGGGCGCGCTCAGGGAGTCTCTCGCGCGCCCGGTGGGACCGTGATGCCGAGGACCGCGCGCGCGGCGGCGGGCGTCAGCGTGTGCGGAGCGAGCGCCTCGACCAGCCCTGAAGGCAGAGGGCGCGGTTTTAGCCCCTTCCGGTCGACGCATACCAGCACCATCCACCCCGCGGCACCGAGCCTCGACGGATCGTCGCGCAACACATCGAAGTTGAGTGTCATAGACTTGGTGCCGACGCGGCCGACGTACGTCGCGACACGCAGCCGGTCGTCCAGCCGCGCGGGGTAATAGAACTCGCTATGAACCGCCTTGCGCGGCAGAAAGATGTCGTAACGATCGAAGACCCGGGCGTAGGCGAGGCCGCACGCACGGAACAGCTCCGTCTCGGCGATCTCGAAGAAACGAACGTAGGACCCGTAAAAAATGATGCCGGCGAAGTCCACGTCGGACCACCGGACATATTCTTCGATGATGTACGGCTTGGCGGGCATCGCTTCCCGAACGGTGGAGCCCGAGCGGGAAGCTAGGGGGCGTCAATCCTCGACGCCAGCACGGCAGAGGGCGTTAGACGCGCGTCGCCGCGCCCGTGCCGCGGTGCCCGTTGGGCCGGAGCCCATAGGCACGCAACCGGCGCCACAGAGTGGTGCGGCTGATGCCAAGCCGTCGCGCGGTCTCGGCAAGCTTCCCGTGCGTCACCTCGAGGGTGTCGAGGATGGCCTGGCGCTCTCGCTCGGCCAGCGTCGGGCTGTCGACGCCGTCCGGCAGGAACACGACTTCGCCGAGCTCGAGCGAGCCCTGCTTCAGGGTGCGGGCCCGGCCACCGAACGCAATGAGCCGCTCGCGCACGTTCTCGCCCCGATGCGACACCCCGTCCCCGAGGGCGTCCAGGGTACGCCGCCCCCGCTGGTTCGCGTACACCATCCGGCCGTAGGGGTCGAAGACGATCACGCCCTCGCTGAATGTCTCCATGACGGCCTGCCCTAGAGGGGCGAAGCTCAGTGGAGCTGGAAGACCAGGGTTCTTTTCTCTCGCGGCCATACGTCCTTGCTTAGCCCAATGGGCAGGTCAAAGTTCCAGATGGCACCACCATAAGCTAGACCCGCGGAGCGTCCGGAGGTCACAGCGCGCGGGCATGGGTTTCTAGCGACGCCGGCCCCGCCTCCCGCCCCGCGCCAAGCGCTGCCGTTCCCCCCGGGATAGACCGCTCAGCTGGCGGCGCAGGTCCTCCAACGAATCCGACCGCACGGCCTCGCGCTTGCCCCGGATGACCGTAAAGCGGACCGGTCGGTCGAGCGGGGGCAGATCCCGCGGTTGCAAGCGTCGCGCCTGGCCCTCTTTGAGGCGCAGCCGCACGACGCCGACCCCCTGCTCCACCTCGTAATCCACCGGCACGCGATCACCGTAGAGGTGGACGGACGCCGGGAGTGCCTCCAGGGCACTGCGCTCCGACTCGGGCACTATCTCGTCTACGTCGAGGACCAGCCGCGCGTTGATGAACTCATCCCACGAGCCGACCCGGGCGAGCTGGGCCGCCAGTCGGGCACTCACGCGCTCCGTGGCCGCCTCGGTCAGTCGTCCCCCCGAGCGGCGCCAGTAGAAGCCGAGCCGCTCGAGCGCGCGCCGCACACGTGCCTGGTCGGGATGCGGCGTGTGACCGGCGAGGACGGCCTCGACCAGCGCCGCCCGCGCGGCGTCCGCGAGCTCCGGGGGAAACGGGCTCGGAAGCGGCTCGACGTCGCGCTCGAGCAGGAAGCCGAAATAGCTCACCGTCTGGACCCGCATCAGGCCCTCGTGCCGGCGTTGCCGCTCGAACACGACCGTAGGCGCGCCGCGCCGCGCGTAGCGGCGGATCGCGCGCTCGGGCAGCTGCGTTCCCTCGATGCTGGCGCGCGGCACGCCGAAGCGGTCCGCGAAGTAGCGCAGCGTGCCGGCGACGGCACCCCAGCTCGAGCACACCGATCCGCGGCTCACCCGGGCCTCGCGGCCGTCCGCCGTTTCCTCGTCGATAACCAGGTCGAACGGCTGGATCTTGGCCACGAGATCCGCGAACGCCGCCAGGTTCTTCTCGCCCGCGTGGGGCAGCCGCTCGGGCAGTGGCAGCTCGAGCTGGCGGTACACCGAGGCCATCCCCAGCGCCACGTCCTCGATCGCCTTGACGAGCACGCCGCGGCCTTCGGCCCAATCATCGACGCCTTCGCGGAACAGGTGGCGTGACAGACCGTACACCTCCCCCAGATAGCCGTGCTTGTTGACCGCCTCGGCGTAGACGTTGTACGCCGTGAGGTGATCACTTCCGGTCACGATCAGACCCCGGAGGTCCCGCTCCTCGCGCGTCATGCGGTGCAGCGACTCCCCACTCGCTGCGACGGCCACCATCGGCACGAGATCGGGATCGGCGTGGTACAGCAACTCGCCCCAGGGACGCTCGACCGGCATCGCTTCCACGTCTCGGCCATAACGGGTCAGCCGCCCGCGCTCGATCAGGCCGCGCTCGGTGAGCAGCTCGACGGCGTCGCGGTACGCCTTGCGGTCGAGCGGCACCGGTAAATCGAGCTCGCCCGCATCGACGCCAAGCGCCGCGCACGTGATCGCCACGCGCTCCGCGTCTCCAGCGAGCTGGAACTCCGGCGGCGTCGGCTTGAGCTGGTCGAACACGAGCTCGCGGTCGCTCAGGATGTAGACCTCGCCGCCTTCCACGCGCCCGTGCACCCGCCCCGCCATCTGGAGGATCTCGTTCGCGCCGAGGTAGAGCCGGGTCAGGACGTTCCGACCTCGCTCGACGACGTTGGCGTAGCGCGCGTCGTAAATCACCACGGTGTCGAGGCCGCGGATGTTGAGGGCGGACTGGCCCGCCGCCGTCATCGCCAGCAGAAACGGCCGGCGCACCTGCCCGTCGAGGAACGGCCGGATGACTCTGATAGGCTCACCCCCGTGGTAGAACGCCGTAGGCACTCCCTGCCAGCGGTCGCCGAGCTCCTTCGCGATCTGCTCGACTTCGGCCCGGGTGGGCACGAACACCGCCACGCCACGCCGCTCACGCAGGACGCCCTTCATGAAGCGATCGTTCAGGAACTCGAGCGGCTGCTGCGGCAGGATGCGCACATCGGCCGCCCGCGCGGGATCGAACGCTCGGGTCTCGAGTACCTCGACCGACTCGAGGTAGCGGGCATAGAAGGCCGGATCTACCGTGGCGGAGAGCCAGATGAAGCGGCAACCGGCTCGCTTGCCGAGGGCCAGGCACAGCTCGAGCTCCGCAGACGTCTGGTGGATCTCGTCCACCACCAGGGTGTCCCGCGCGGTAATGAGGCCGTCCTCGAACCAGCGACGCGCGATCCCGGTCGTGACGATCACGACGTTCCAGGTCGGCGTCTCGGGCGTGGCTTCGCGCTCGCGGTTCACAACCCCGACCTTGAGCGGGGCCTGCAGGATGGTCGTCGCCATCGATCGGATCGCGAGCGTCTTGCCGGTGCCCGTCCCCGCGACGATGCCGAACCCTCGCCCGGACGCCGCGAGGCGCCGGATGTCGTCGCCGTGCTCTCGGGCAAGCAGGGTGTCGATATCGAGGCTCATCGCCAGCTCGATGGTTTCGCAAGCGGCGCGCGTCGGGGCGATCACCACGACCCGCCCGGTGGCGGGTTCCGCGGCGAGGAAGGCGTCGGGATCAGGGGGGAGGAAATGGTCGCGGGAAATTCGCACGGTCGCAATATAGATTAGCGGAGGAGGAGAGATGGTCTATCGACCGCTAACCTACTTGCTGGTCATACTCTCGCTTGCGGTCGCACCGCTCGTCGCACTGGCGCAGCGGCTCGAACTCACTTCCGAGAAACCCACTCGGGAGCAAATCGAAGCCCGGCTCCGGTATCGGACCGGCCGGGTCACCCTGCGCAGCGGTCTCGCGACCCTCGACCTGCCCGCGGACTTCCGATACCTCGACGCCCAGGAGACAGAAGTCGTGCTGCGCGCATGGGGCAACCCGGCCGGCCACGAGACCCTCGGGATGCTCGTGCCCGCCGGCGTCCGCGTGCTCGCGCCCGAGGGCTGGGGCGTCATCATCACCTTCAGCGAGGACGGTTACGTCAAGGACGACGACGCAGCCAAGATCGACTACCGCAAGCTCCTCACGACCATGCAGCAAGCGACGCGCGACGCGAATCCCGAGCGGGCGAAGGCCGGGTACGCGACGGTCGAGCTCGTCGGATGGGCCGAGCCCCCGCACTACGACAGTCTGGCCCACAAGCTGTACTGGGCGAAGGATCTCAAGTTCACGGACGATTCGGCGCACACGCTCAACTACAGCGTCCGCGTCCTGGGCAGGCGCGGCGTCCTGGTGCTCAACGCCGTCTCATCGATGAACCAGCTCGAGCCTGTCAGGCGGGACATGGCGAAGGTGATCGGCTCCGTCGAGTTCAGCGGGGGGCATCGCTACACCGACTTCATTCCCGGCACGGACAAAGTGGCGGAGTATGGCATCGCGGCCCTGATCGCTGGTGGTCTCGCGGCGAAGGCCGGGCTGTTCAAGGTGTTGCTCGGGGCGCTCATCGCCCTGAAGAAGGTCATCGCGCTGGGACTGGTCGCGGCCGCGGCATTCCTCCGCAAGCTGTTCCGCCGCAAGCCGGCCGACGCCGCGGCGAAGCTCTGACCGGCCCCCGACAACTGGGCCTTTACAACGACCGCTGCTGAGAGGACTTAGGACGCTGGGCGTGGAGGCGGCGGAGGGGCGACCTGCCGCATCAGCTGGACGACTTCTCCGGGCTCGGCGTGGCGTCCCAGCGCCTTCTTGGAGAAGATGCGGCGACCATCGACCTCCACTTCGAACACGCCGCCCGACGATTGGATCAACTTCACGTCGGCGTGGGGGTAGGTCTTGCGGATTTCGGCCGCCAGACCGGCGGCTCGAGGCTCGTAGTTTCAGACGACGCAGTATTCGATCGTGACGCGCATGGCGTAAACGATAGTCGCGCTTGACAGGCCACGCCAAGGGGCCGACTTTGCTCCGAGCTTGCCCATGAGTGCCCTCTCCCGCCTCAAAGCGTCGCCGGGCCTGCTGGTACGGACGCTCGTCGCGCTCGGTGCCGTGGCGGCCGTTGCCGCGGGACTGGCGGCGTTCGCGTCTCGAAGGGTGCCGCTCGACGCGGAGGGCGCGAGAGAAATCGTGCTGCTGGTCGTGGTGGGCGCGCTGACCCGCCGCTATGGCGTCGCCCTCCCGGGCAACGGGTTCGCCTCCTACATCCTCGGCGTCACGGCGTATGCCATCCTCGATCGTGGTTGGCCGTTCGGCGTCGTGGTCGCGCCGCTGGCGATGGTTGCGGGCGATCTCGGGCTGCGCCGCCTGCCCGTGGCGGCGGCGCTCGACAACGCCGCGCACCTCACGACGGGCGCGGCCCTCGCGGGGTTCGTGTATACGCGGCTCGACGGAGCCACGGGCCCTCAGGCACTCGCCGCGGGCAACGTCGTGCCCCTCGTCGCGTTCCTCGTCCTCCTTCCCTGCGTCGTGAACGGCACGTTCTACATCGAACTGGCGCTCGGACGTACGCTCGCCTGGGTGGATGCCGCCCTCACCGCCCGATGGGAGGGCATCGTGTACGCCTGCTCGGCGGGCCTCGCCCTCGGGTGCCTCGGGCTCGCGCACGCGAGCCTCGACATGATCGGGTTGCTCGTGATCGGCGCCGCGCTCGTGAGCGCCGCGGTCACGAGCGTGTCGGTCATCCGGCGCGGCGTTCATGCCGATGAACTCGCGCTCGTTCAGAGTCTGTCACAGGCGATCGCACGGGACATCAGCCTGGCGAAAAGCTTCCCAAGGATTCAGGAGCTCGCCCGACGGTTGGTCCCGTGGGAGCACATGGGCTTCGCGCGGTACGACGCGGGGACGAACGAAATGGAGCTCGTCGCGGACACGGCGACCGGCGATCGCACGGGGAGCGTGTTCCGCTTCGACGCGAATGCGGGGCTCTCCGGCGAGGCCGTGCGGCTGCGGCGGCCGGTTGTCGCCCACGCACTCTCCCCCGGGCAGGTGGTCGTGCCGGGACGGGA
>WNGC01002267.1_pt1 | contig 11746 bp, 12 predicted proteins | sample 5400051 | NCBI WGS metagenome assembly WNGC01 (sample SAMN13153368, study PRJNA577476) | soil metagenome | isolation source: 20 cm soil or saprolite under grassland replicate 2 | place: USA:California | collected 2016-06-15 | reverse complement strand
CGCAAATAACCGATTGCCAGTGGGGGAAAAGTTACTAAAGTCCCCGGCTTTCGGCCGAACCACTCCTAATGATTTTTCTTGCCCTAACGATTCTGAATTCAGGCGTGCCGTTGTCGATGTTATGTGCCGTCATCGGCCTAGTATTTGCGTTTTTTCTAATCATCACGGTCATTCGTCGCTCGCCCGGCAACGAAAAAATGCAAGAGATCTCGGCGGCCGTGCAGGAAGGCGCGAAAGCATATCTCCACCGGCAAGTCGTCACCATCAGTGCGATCGCGGTCATCATTTTCCTTTTGCTTTTCCGTTTTAAAGATCATCCGACGGCGATCGGTTTTGTGATCGGCGCTTTCTGCTCCCTGGCGGCCGGTTATATCGGCATGCGCATCGCCGTACTGGCAAATGTCCGCACGACGCAGGCTGCAAGTGTCACGCGCACCGCGGCTTTACGCATCGCATTCAATGGCGGAGCGGTGACGGGCTTGCTTGTGGTTGGACTCGCATTGCTCGCGGTGTCGATCTTTTACACCGTTGCGGAACAGATGGTCGGGCATGCTCTGGCAGTGCGAAGTCTGGTGGGTCTGGCCCTCGGCGGCAGTTTAATTAGCGTGTTTGCGCGACTCGGCGGCGGCATTTACACAAAAGCGGCCGATGTCGGCGCCGACCTGGTGGGAAAAATTGAGAAGGGCCTGGAGGAGGATGACCCGCGAAATCCCGCAACAATCGCAGACAACGTAGGCGACAACGTTGGTGATTGTGCCGGGATGGCGGCGGACGTTTTTGAGACTTATGCCGTAAGCCTGATCGGCGCCATTCTGGTAGGCGCGCTAACATTGGCCGCAGAGCCCGCCGCCATTATCTATCCATTTGTGCTCGGAGGCATTTCCGTCCTGGGTGCGATTTGCGGAGTTTTTTTTGTCAATATTGCGGGCGGCAAACCCGCGCCTGTGCTGATGGGCGCGGTAATAACAAACGCTTTGATCTCCGCGATTCTGTTTTGGCCGGCAACCCACTACTTGTTTCCGGAAGGAATAACCATCAGTGGTGTGGTGCGATCCCCTACTCAACTCTATTTCGCTTCGGTTATCGGTCTAGTCATGACCGCCGTGGTGGTCGCCATCACGAACTATTACACTTCGATGCGGTATCGGCCGGTGCAAAAAATTGCGCATGCGTCGGAGACTGGTCACGCCACTAACATCATCGCCGGGTTAGCGGTCGGACAACATGCCACCGCGTTGCCGGTTGGCTTTATCGGCATCGCCATACTGCTCAGTTTTCATTTCGCCGGTCTTTATGGAATCGCGATCGCGGTGATGTCGATGTTATCGATGGCCGGCATCATCATCTCGCTCGACTCATTCGGTCCGATTACTGACAACGCGGGGGGCGTCGCGGTCATGGCCAAACTGCCGAAGGAAATCCGCAGCATCACCGATGAGCTCGATGCGGTCGGGAACACGATGAAGGCAGTGACCAAGGGCTACGCCATCGCTTCCGCGGGTCTGGCGGCGCTCGTTCTGTTTGGATCATACGTTGAAGAATTGCGCGATCACGTCACAGCGCGCGGCGAGGTATTTTCGTTTCAGTTCTCGCTCACTGAACCGAAAGTAATTATTGGGCTCTTTATCGGCGGATTGCTCCCATTCATCTTCACCGCATTCAGTATGGACGCGGTTGGCATAGCGGCTGGCGCAGTGGTGCGGGAAGTACGACGGCAACTCAAAGCAAAACCGGGAATTTTAACCGGGCAAGACACGCCCGACTACGGCACTTGCGTTGATATCGTGACGAAAGCGGCGCTGCGCCAGATGATTATTCCGGCGCTTCTGCCGTTAATTTTTGTGGTCGCGGTCGCCATGATTAAGCCGCTTGGCCCGGTGGTGCTCGGCGGAATGCTTGTTGGCACGATCGTGACCGGATTGTTTATTGCCATTGCGATGACTTCTGGCGGTGGCGCGTGGGATAACGCAAAAAAATTCATTGAAGAAGGAAATCTTGGCGGCAAAGGTTCCTTCGCGCACGCAGCGGCTGTAACCGGGGACACTGTGGGCGATCCGTACAAAGACACGGCCGGCCCCGCGATCAATCCGATGATTAAAGTCGTAAACATTGTCGCGATCTTAATCATTCCGATTTTCTTTTAAAAAAGATGGACAAGTAGTAAGCTCCACAAAACAGGCGTGGCTACGGCTGCTGGTTTCCTAGCATCAAAAACACTTGGTTTCGCGGAAAGCGCGTGCCAGAATCCGCGCCCAAGCCTATGTCGACTGTTTTGATCATCGAGGACGACGCCGATAGTCGCACAACCCTCGCGAAGTTATTTGCGACCGATGGTTGGCAGATCTTGGAAGCGGAAGACGGCGACGCCGGCCTCGAGCTGGCGTTGCACAATCGGCCGGAGCTTATCCTGTGCGATTTGTTAATGCCAAAATTGAATGGCTTTCAGGTTTGTCGCTCCATTCGCGAGCAACTGCAACCAACGAAGATCATTGTCCTATCGGGCCGCGATTATGGAGTCGATCGAACCAGCGCTCTCCAAGCCGGCGCCGACGAATATCTGCTTAAGCCCATCACGTGGGAACTGCTCTCCAGCACGATCGACCGGCTACTGCCCGAGATCCCACGCCGTCCCAGACCAAAAGCTGCGGCGGAACATGAGTCGGTCCCTGCGCGAATAAGGCTGTGGGGCGTTCGCGGTTCAATTCCGGTTCCTGGAAAGAGCACGGTCCGTTACGGCGGAAATACCAGTTGCGTTGAGGTGCGCGCTGATGGCGAGATCATCGTTCTCGATGCCGGCAGCGGGATTCGCCTGCTCGGGCTCGCTTTGGATAAAGAATTTGGACCTCGCTCGATGAAGTTAACTCTTTTGATCTCGCACACTCACTGGGACCATATCCAGGGACTGCCTTTCTTTTCTCCCACGTACAGTCAAAAAAATCTCATCCGCGTTTTGGGTTACGAAGGAGCTCGCGCTGGTTTGGCAAAGATCCTAGCCAGCCAAATGGAGACGCCGTTTTTTCCCGTGAGTTTGCGCGAACTCCCGAGCCACCTGGCGATTGAAGAACTGAAGGAGATGGAGTTTCAAATCGGAAACGTCGAGGTGCGCTCCAAGTTCGCTAATCATCCAGGCATTTGCGCGGGTTACCGTCTTTTTACAAGCTCGGGATCGATCGCCTACTTTCCTGACAGTGAACCGTACGAGCAACTCAAGCAGCAATTGGCCTCGCGCGATGGAATCAGGGAGGACGAAGCGCGCGATTTTGCCATAGCGGAGCGTAAAAAAATGGTCGAGTTTATTCAAGGCTGCGACCTGGCGATCCTGGATACACAATATACGGACGAGGAGTACGCGAAGCACGTCGGTTGGGGCCACAGTTCCCTCAGTAGTGTGGTTTCACTGGCACTTGATGCGGATGTGGGCAAACTCCTGCTTTTCCACCACGATCCGAATCATGACGACGAGATGATCGATAGAATGGTGGAGCACGCGCGTGCGTTAGTGGCAAAGAGCGGGAAGCCTTTGGAAGTGGAAGCGGCCCGTGAGGGAGCTGAGATCCTGCTCGGCGCCAAAGCTCGTCGAGCCGCTTAATTCATGTCGCGAGCGTGACTCCGCTCGACTTGCAGCAGGGCAAATCGGTTTTAGTTTTCTCACTCATTGCCTCGTGGTGTAATGGTAGCACCAGAGATTCTGGATCTCTTTGTCTAGGTTCGAGTCCTAGCGAGGCAGTTTTTCAAAGTCATACCAGTTATTCGACATAAATAGTCATACCACTCGCCAAAATGCGCCTTTCTACATCGCTACACATCGCTAGAATTGTTTTGATTGCCGGATGGTAAATGATCCGGCCACAATCATTAGCAATTTTATGCCCGAAGAATATGAAGAAGAAACTCACATTCTTGCTCGCGTTCGCCTTAATCAGCTGCGCGTCAATCGACAGCAAAGTGGCACGGCTTTCCACAAGCGAGCTCGAGCTGCGTCGGCAACAAATTCAGTATCGCTTGGCTGTGACTGCCTTGCAATGGAGCGTTGGCGGGGGCCCCGTGAGAATCGGTGCGTCCACGGTTAGTGGATACACCGAACAGTTCCGACACGAAGTCGGCCCGGGCAGCCAGGCGGTCATCGGCGAGCGCCACTATTTGCTCGAAGAAAAAGAGGCAATCGAGCGGGAACTAGCTCGTCGCCATATCGCGTTTTGAAACTCCATTACCATCGCGATTGTCACTCGTCTTTTCTCGCTTCCGCCGCGTTCACGAACGCTTTGAACCTGTTGGGATCGCGAGCAACGCCAGAACGGGGCTGTGATTTGCGTTTACGACGAATCCGCCAACGTGATCCAGATCCAGGAACACAAGGGCGATTTCAAAGAGTGGTGAGCGGGGCGAAACAAAAAGCCGGCCGTGTTAAAACGTGACGGCTGATTGCGAAAGTAAGGCTGCTTCGTTGGCTCGACAGCTTACTGATTATTCAGAACGGTTTGCGGTGCAGGTCTACCGAGTTCCACTTTATCGTTCACTTTTTGAATGAGCGCCCTTTGTTCTTTTAGTTCCGCTTTAAGGGCATCAATTTCTCTCTGTTGTTCCTGAACTGTCCGATGTTCTTTGAGGAACTCATTGAGCAACATCGCGTTCACCGCTTCGTAGCGCACGGTATAGATTTCGCCCTTAGTATCGCGTGTTACCAGAGCGGGGTTCACCTTTTCCACTTCCTCGGCTACGAGCCCAAACTGCGGGATGCCCTTAGGGTCAATGTCTTTCTTGTAATGGAAGGTCACAGGTTTGAGTGCGAGGATCGCTTCGCTCGCTTTGTCCATCGGTTTGATCAGGTCCTTGAAACGCTGCGAAGAGGTTGCGGCGATGCCCAGTTGACCGTTGGTGTCTACGACAACTCCTACGCCGCTTGGAATGGTTGTCCCACTAATACCGGCGATAAACGTTTCCGTGTGGGCGGGGTGCATTACGCCCTCTAGGTCCGTGAACGCGACCTCGTTGCCGATACGAATGATGTTCGACTCGGCAGCAACACCGCCATTGCTGATATCGATGTTGTTACTGCCGGTGGTGAGATTCTGACCGGCAAAAAAGCCTAGTGCGATGTTTAGGTTGCCGTGTGTGTTGCTAACGAGCGCATGGGCGCCGGAGCCGGTATTGAAGTTGCCGTTTGTGTTGCGAGCGAGCGCAAGATCACCGTCGGCCGTGTTGTGGTTTCCGATTGTATTGCTAAAGAGCGCGGCAATTCCATCGGCCACGTTGTGGAATCCGGTCGTGTTGCTAAGGAGCGCACCAGCACCGGTAGCTGCGTTCTGGAATCCGGTCGTATCGCTAAAGAGCGCACCGTTACCAAGGGCCGTGTTGAAATTACCGGTGGTCAGGCTCTGGAGCGCGTTAGCACCCTCGGCCGTATTCCCATTGGGGTAGCCTCCGTCCGGTGCCGGGACAACCGCTCGCGCTGCGGGCGAAAGGCCAAAGAGGGCTAACGTGAGCGGGATGAGAAGCAAACCGCACCGCCAAGGCCAGCGGTGAATTGAATTTGTTTTAGTTGGCGTTGTCATTGTTTTTGGTTTCATTTTTTGTTTGAAGCTGGTTTGTTGAACTGCATTAACTGCAATCCAGTTCCGCGCGGAAACCGGGAACCATCCTTGACGAGGCGCTTTGAACAGCCTACCTCGCTTCGGCTGACTCGGGGCTCCAGTTGAATCTGGCGATCGCGTAAAGCGGCGGTCCTAGCGTAGGTCCAGCCCCACGGGCTTCTTCAGCCCGGCCGAAGATGCGTTGAAACGTCGGGTGACGTAATCGAGAACAATTTTATCAGCTCTCCCGACAGCCGTCTATTGGACCTTAGTCCTATACGTTTAGGAGCCGCACCGGCTTCAAGTCACGGACTTTGATGCCTTTGTGTGTCAGTGGCTCCGAAGAGCAATTGACGACCGCCCATGACATTCTTTTTTGGGATCAGGTCGTCTAGGCGGATCAAGCGCATTTTTTTGTTCTTCGACACATTCTCTTTGGCTTTTTTGCTATTAGCATTCATGCCAAGCCTTGCGATTTAGATCTGTTTAGCGATGCCGAGTTTGAAAAAATTACGCCTGCTAGTCAAGCCAATTCGTTGCGATCACGAATCGCTGATTCGAGTTCAACAAATGCAGTCAGTTTTTCATCGGCACGCACATTGAAGCGTTGACCATCGTCGCGATGCGCGTCAGCAACGAAGATCGTTCGCCCGTTGGAATCCTCCGCTGAGACGCAGCTGATGAAGCCATAACCATTTTCGAGACTTTTCAAATGATAGGATTTGGACATACTGTCGTCACAAAGGACTTTCGATAGTAACGGGAAAACGAATCAATCCGTAAGAGAGGCTTGGCGAGAAACCACGTCTGAATTCAAAACTGAGGAGGAACAAATGGCAGTTCGAATCGGTAAACCTGCACCAGAGTTCGAAGAGGAAGCTTGGACAAGAGGAGCGCACGGTCCAAAGAGGGTTGGGCTGTCACAGCATCGCGGCAAGTGGGTTGTTCTCTTCTTCTATCCGCGCGATTTTACATTTATCTGTCCGACGGAGATTGCATCGTTTGACGCGATGCAAAAAGACTTTGAGCGCGAAAACGCCGTCGTTATTGGTGTCAGCACAGATAGCTTCTACACGCACAAAGCGTGGTTCGAGTCGGATCCACGTCTGATGAATATAAACTATCCAGTAATCGCAGACACTGGCCATCAAGTGTCCGGCGCCTTCGATGTGCTTCTTGATGATGGCGCGGCATTGCGCGGAACTTTCATCATCGATCCGGACGGTATTCTCCGCCACATGAGCATCAACGAATTGGATGTGGGGCGCAACGTCAGCGAAACGCTGCGCGTGTTGCAAGCGCTGCGGACAGGCGAACTGTGTCCCGTCGGATGGACGCCCGGTGAATCGACCCTAACAACTTACGACGAATGGCTGGCAAAGGCGTTGCCGCGTTTGTCAAACAAGTGTTGGTGGATACGACCAAAAAGTTGCAGACGACCAAATACTCCGCCGGTCAGATGGTATTCGAACAAGGCGACGCACCCGATCGCTTCTACATTATCAGCGGTGGAGAAGTAGAGGTCGTAAGACGTCAACGCGATGGTCGGGAGAAAATATTAGCGCTTCTTCATCCGGGCGATTACTTCGGGGAGATTGGGCTCTTGACCGAAGCACGTCGAAACGCTTCGATTCGCGCCAAGACAGATGTTGAATTGCTTGCCATGAACTGGGACGATTTTCGGAGAGTTATTGAATCGTCCGAAGCCAGCCGCAAGGATTTTGCTGACATTATGCGCGAGAGATTGGCAGAAGCTTGAGGCGGCAGAAACGCCTTCAAGTGAGTATGGCGCGCCTAACCACCCGCTCCAGCCACCCGCTGGCCGGCGCGAAAGTTCGCTTTTTGATTTACGCCTAGCAGCGCGAATCGCTGATTCAAGTTCCACAAAAGCGGTTAGCTTTTCATCCGCACGAACACATCGGCGTGTTCACGTTTGTTAAAGAGACGCTTTGTGGCACCGTCCAATTACTAACAATCCCGAGCTTATGAACGTCGCCACCGTTTCAATCATCGTATGGAGCTGCCTTGTGCCAGCGTCGTCGCTGCTCGCCCAGTCGGCGTCCAAGGATTCGCATTCTGAACAGGCCGAATTCTATTCATCTGAAAACATCGAATGGAAAGATGGCCCGCCAGCGCTTCCTACGGGTGCGAAGGTGGCAGTGTTGGAGGGCGACCCCGCAAAAGAGGGACCTTTCGTGATGCGATTGCTGTTCCCGGACGGTTACCACATTCCGCCGCACACGCACCCTAAGACGGAGCGAGTTACTGTGATTTCGGGTTCTTTTTACTTCGCCATGGGCGACAAACTCGATCGTTCGGCTGCGCAAAAGCTAACTAGCGGCACATACGGGTTTTGGCCAGCTGGGATGAAACACGCCGCGTGGGCTGAGAGCGAAACAGTGATTCAACTCCATGGCAAAGGCCCGTGGATGATCAACTATGTAAATCCTGCCGACGATCCGAGGAACCCAAAGAAGTCGCTTTAATGGCGACCGTCGCCGCGATGCGCATAAGCAACGAAGACTGTTCGCCCGTAAGAATCCACCGCTGAGACGCAGCCCAACTCCAACCGGCTTTGCTGAGATTGTCAGCGATGGTTTCCCAATACTCCACACTATCGGATTATGCCTCTCTTGTTGTCCGCATAGCAATAAGGGACCAAACAGCGACGCAGCTGCGAATTCTACTTAGAGACGAATCGCCTCACATTTGCTCCTCGTCCGTTTGGATGTGATTCGGATTTCCACAGCGGAAAATAACCGGAGGAAGATACGAAGAAGCTAATTATAGCAGTCGGTCTCGTCTCGCTTGTTGGGTGCCAACAGTTCACCGTCGAACATTCAACACTCGCTCGCGTCACGGTTTACTGGCGTGGCGAAGGTTCAGGAAAGCAGGCGTCTTGGAATGGCAAACAGCTGCGCGAAGGTCATTGCGCTGTCGATCCAAAGAAAATTCCCTATGGCAGCAAAGTGGTCTTTGGCGATGCGACGTGTGTGGCCGTGGACAGTGGACCGGATGTGATCAATCGCAAAGCTGCGCGCTCGTGTGGGCGGAATGCGGCTGAGCGCAACGCGATCGTCATCGATCGCTTCTTCGACACCAAACAAAAGGCGCTCACCTGGGCAAAAGCGCACCCACATTTCATGCCGGTGCGAATTCTTGCGCCCGGTACCAAGCAGGGTGCTAAGCTTAAAGCCTCAAAAAATCGAAGATCGTCGCCCGCGGATATTGCTAGCAGCGCCACGACAAGTTGGAAAGGACGGCCAAATCATTTCCATCAAGATTTGAATACTTGCTGGACCGTACCGACGTCACCATCGCCAAATCTATTTTTGCAATACGCCAGGCGTAGAACATAGACGCCTGGGGGCCCATGCTTCCGACCGGTCGCGCGCGCTCCTCGCTCCCGCATAACTGATCCGACTACTGAACGACGTGCAACGCCATCACCGGAGGAATTTCCCACACTGCGCATTCTTTCGGTGTACCTCGTCGGTATCTTCCCGATTGGAGTCCGCAAACGCCGTCAACTTTTCATCCGCATGCACAACGAAACGCTTTCCGTCGTCGCGATGTGCGTCAGCAACAAAGATCGTTCGCCCCGCGAGAATCCACGGCTGAGACACAGCCCCCAAGTCCAAACGACTTTGCTGAGATTTCCAGCGATGGTTTCCCAATACTTCACGCGGATGGATTGTGTTCTTTTTGCTCTCCACACAGCAATCTCAAAATGATATAACCCACGCAATGACATCGGCGACAACACTCATCGTTGATCGCGGTTTTACCGCACTCAGTCTAATAACAACGCTGCTGCTTTGCGCTTGTTCCTCTCCAAATCTGGCGGTTGAAGGCAACCCGATGCCAGAGAAACAGGTCGCGAATTACATGACATCCGTTACACCTTCGAGTGCTTATGATACGCCGCCGAAGTTCTTGAAAGGCTATGCCCCTTTTTTTCCTGCGAGGGAATCCAAACGGCGTCATTGGGGTTATGCCGTTGTTGAGTTCAGCGTTACAGCCGATGGTGCGACCAGCGATATTCGCCCCATAACAGCCACAGCTTATTCATTTGCAAAGGAAGCAATGTATGCCGTGCAAACTTGGCGGTTCGACCCGGCGCGCAAACTTGGCCAGCCGGTTGTAGTTCGGATACGAATCCCGTTCACCTTCCGAACTTGAGTACGAGATCAACCAACCGAAAGATTGGCAATCGAAATCGCAGTTAGCGCATACTCAGTGCCCCGTACGCCCGTTCATAGGCGCGAATCGCACGACGAGTTTGCGGCCCCATGATTCCATCAATGGCGCCATAGTAGTAACCCGCTGTAGCCAACCGGCGCTGCAACTGCGCAATGGAAGATCGATCGGCGTGGCCGTAACTGTAAGCGGGGTCGCTGTAGTAATCATTACCGTACCCATACGAACGATTATACCCATAAGAATAATAGCCGTAGTTAAACGCGTAAGGAACGCCCCAGCCCCAAGAGGGGTACCAATCCCAGTAATACGGATAACCAAACCCGTACCCGTTCGAAGGATAATACCCATAAGAATAATAGCCGTAGTTAAACAGGTAAGGAATACCCCAGCCCCAAGAGGGGTACCAATCCCAGTAGTACGGATAACCAAATCCGCCGCTGAAGATGAATCGGTCACCTCCGCTCCAGTTGTAGCCGCCCCAGTTACCGCCGCCCCAGTTGCCGCCTCTCCAATTGCGGCCGCCCCAGTTACCGCCACTCCATTTGCCGCTGTTCCATTTGCCGCCGCGGCTGAATGTCGACCCGTTTTGGCTGAACTTGTGTCCGCCTCGCGCCGACATCGAGCTAAAATGTCCGCCGTGATATCCGCCATGTCCCCCGTGATATCCGCTGTATCCGCCATGTCCTCCATGGTATCCGCTGTGTCCTCCATGGTATCCGCCGTGCCCGCCCTGTCCGCCGCCGTGTCCGCCCTGTCCGCCGTGTCCCGCCCGAACCGTGCTAACGGAGACGGCGACCGCAAAAATGATCGAAAAGAACGTTTTCATGGTACTAAAGTATCGTTGCCGCCAGCTCGTGTGCGTTTATCGATTTTCACCGCTATGCAACTCAAGGACAGTATGAGTTTTGCGTTCACAGACTATTTGGGTGTCTACGCATTATACATCTCATAACGGGAAGAGTCTCGGGTATTTTTCTGCCTGTCACTGAAAATCTCGCCGTGACTTTGAATCGCCTTTCATGCTCGACATCCATGCCTGACGCAGCCCCAACTCCAACCGGCTCTGCTGAGATTGCTAGCGATTTTTTCCCAATATCTCACGCGGGGAGTCGTCTCGCGATGTGGCGAAAGTAAGCAGGTATAACCTCCCGATGAAATCATCGGCAGGTTCCAAGCTGCATTCGGCGCTTCCGAACGGGCCCGCCGAGGATGGCGGGAGTTAAACCAGCTTGCGCGGAATCGCGCACACTTCGCATGCAATCGCCGGTTTCATCAGCGTCGTTCATACCCCTGCCCTATCAGTTCACTCCGTGTTGCGCGTCACGACGATGGTTGTGGCGTCAAATCTTCCCGTCGAGGGAAAGCCCATCATGAGTCTGATTGCACCAAACTGCCGCGCCACGGGACGCAATGCTGAAATGATAGTGTAATCCGCCTGACCGGAGGCTCCAGCACCAGACAACACGGTGTGCGCGGTGGCTGCTGAGGCATTGATGTTCAGCGTCACTTGAACGATAAAGACCTGGTCCCGTGGGAACGTTCCGAAGAGGGTCCCTGGGTCGTCGTCGATACGGACGCGGTTGTCCGGCATGAAATCGAGATGCAGAAATACCGTAGGCAAATCGGGACTGACCACCTCCTGGCTCTCAAAACGGATTGTCGCCGGACCGCTCCCGGAAGGAATGAAGAGGATCGTTGAAAAAGTATAAGTGCCATCGCCCCGGACCTGGGCAAGAATACCCTGTAGCGATGCCACAAACTGCGGTTCGCCGGGCTGGCTGATCTGCACCCACTTGCCTGAGGCTGTGACAGGCGGGGCCACGACTATCACGCCGCCTGCGGGACCGTCCACATTTGCTGTTCCGACCGCTTGGGCATGTGATGGCGGTTGACCAATGGGGGTCTGGTCAAAGTTCGACTTGAACAGTGTCTCTCGGGCGCAGCCGGTGAAGAGAATCAGCACCGCCAGCAAG
>WNGC01007635.1_pt1 | contig 11751 bp, 17 predicted proteins | sample 5400051 | NCBI WGS metagenome assembly WNGC01 (sample SAMN13153368, study PRJNA577476) | soil metagenome | isolation source: 20 cm soil or saprolite under grassland replicate 2 | place: USA:California | collected 2016-06-15 | reverse complement strand
AACAATATCTCGATCTGCCAAGACGCGTGCCGAAAGCGAAATTCGAACTCGCGATGCACATGAGTCCGGACGATCCCGAGCGCGAACGATTGCGAAAACGACGCTGGCACGTTGTCGATCCACACTGCGTCGCGCGAACGCCGAAAAAATATCGTAGCTACCTGGCGAGCGCGCTGGGCGAATTCACCGCCATCAAAGGAGTCGATGTGAGCTGGAAAACGGGTTGGTTAAGCGATCGCGCCGCAGCTTTTCTGGCAATGGGGCGACCAGTTGTGACGGAGGACACGGGTGCGGCAAGGTATCTGCCAGGCGCGAGCGGCTTTCATTTGGTTGGCGATTTGAAAGACGCGGCGGCGGCAATCGAAGATCTGCTGGCAAACTGGCCGCGCCGCTCCCGCGAGGCGCGTGCATCCGCCCTCGAGGTCTTCGATTCGGCGAAAAATCTGCGCAAAATCCTGGCCGCTTAACTCCACTCGTTTTGGCATTGCAAAACGTTTTTCGGGTGTTACTCGTTGTCACCGTTATGGCCGACTTGATGAAAGCGCCCGAATTGAAAGAGCGCCTGAAAAAGATCCCGGAATGGGAATTGGAGAAGAAGCACATCGAACGCACTTTCGAGTTCGACGATTTTGCCGATGCCATCGATTTCGTAAATGCGGTCGGGGAAGTGGCTGAGGAAGAAGAACACCATCCAGACATCGACATCCGCTATAACAAAGTGCGACTCGTCCTTTCGACCCATAGCAAGGGCGGACTGACCGAGCTCGATTTTGCGTTGGCCGAGCGGATCGATACACTTTCGGAATAGTGACCAGCGACCGGCCAAACGGCGGCACTTTGCGGTGGTGGATCGCGACGATCGCGGTGGCCCTGGTCGTGATCGCGGTCTGGAAATTTATTGATTACCGGATGCGACCGCCTCCGCCGCCGAATAAGATCGTGATTCCTGTGCCAGCTCCAACGCCCTGATTTTGTTTGTAGGGTGTCTGTGTCAGACGCCGCTTACTCGTTGAATTGAAATTGATATGGCCAATCATCCGCAACGCTGACGAGGCCTGCACGAACCGGATTTTGACGGATATATTCCCATTTTTCGCTGAGAGATTCGTCGGATCGAAGTAGTCGATCAAAACAGCCTTCTTGCCATTTCCAGGTTGATTCGAGCTTTCGGACGGGCTGACTAGAGGATGAGGCTACAAATGCTTGGTTGAACCAACGTTTGAACCACTTTGCAAAACTGCTCACCGACGCGTCTCGATCGGCGGGTGCAGCTAACATGTGAATGTGGTCTGGCATTGCTAGAGCACTGAGGATTGTCCATTGATCAAGCTTCTCGAAAACATCGCAGCAGGTGCTCCAAGTTCGGCTGTTTGCGAGGACGGGTTTTCGTTCTTCCACACAAAAGGTAATGAAGTAAATCGTGCTCTGATCGTCCGGCAGCCAATTGGGAATCCGCGGCGGGCGGCTCATGTTCTGGGGTTGCGTGCAGTTATTGTAGGGCGTCAGTGTCAGACGCCAATCGATTTATGTGCCGTCTCGCAGAGACGGCCTACAATTTAGTCCGGCGCCGGTTGGAGCTTTTGGTTCCCGACCAATAAGCGGCCTTCGTCGGCGTCGATGAAGGTGAACATCGTCTGGATCTCGGAGCGGCCGGCCATACCGGCTTCTTTCTTCCGGCGTTTGAGGATTTCGGAAAGCTCGTCGTTCCAGCCCCGTTTCCGCATAAATTCATTCCACACGTAAATCTCATCTTCTGTCGGACAGTGCCCCATGCCGAAACACCATTGCAGGATTTCGTCGTCCGTGCCGCCCTGCTTAACGCGTTCGACAAGTCGATTGTAATCGATGCGCAAAAACGTGGTGCAGCTGGAATCAAAGCCGCGGCCGAGGTTTGCCTGATAATCGGAGGGCAATTGTCCTTTCGTATTCTGTCGAATTTTATCGATCAGTCGCCCAAAATAAACGATGCCGCCGACTTTCGCGGATGGACTGCGCAGGCCTAACTCCCTCATCCGGCGGTGAGTCTGCGCTTTTTTTACGCGACTTTCAAGCCTGCGCTGGCCGGCGCTAAAAGCCGCGCACGCAAACCTCTCGCGCCAACTCAGCGGGCGGTCCGTAGAGTGCGCGATTGACCTCGTCGTCCGTCAATTCGAACACGAAGACCGAATAGCCGATTTGGGCGGCGGGAGCCTGATGACGCAAATAGGCACACAATCGCTCGAACCGGAGCCGCTCGAAGTCCTTGATCTTTTTGGCCCAGTTAAGCGCACCATCGTTTGTGATCATTGCCACACGCCTCGCCGGATCTGAAGCTGTATTGTGATAACGCCGTATCTCTGCCGCTGCGGCTTGGTAATACTGTTCGTAAGGCACGCACCACGGGCCGAGCTCCAGAGTGTAAACACTTTGCAGGGTCGTCGCGCTAATGCAGTAAATGCCGCCGGTGAGCGGTGCAAACGCACGATCGCCCGATGAGTGATTTTCGGGGAGCAGTCTGGCGTTAATTTCATACGAGCGCGGATCGGCCGTGCCGAAGTAAGCGAGATAGAGTGGCTTTCCATTGACAATGGCCGTGTGATTATCGAGCCATGTTTTCAGCGCGGGCAAATCCTGGCCCCAATCAACCGAGCTGTCGGCCAAGTGCTTGTAACCATCACTCGGTCCACCGGCGACGTCGTTGAAGTAGGCGAGATAATTCGGCCTGATCGCAAAAGATTCCCCGATTTGCCAAAACAAAATGATCCCGACCGTGGTGGTGAGGATTGCCGTGCGATTCTTGCTGGCGAGATCAACTACCGCACCACAGCCAATGAAGAGCGCCGGATAAATCGGAAGAAGATGGCGGTGCCCGATGTTTAGCTGACTCGTAATTGCAATTGCGCCGTAAACGAGAGCAAACATCGCCAATGGATTGAGATTTGAAATGCGCCAGGAATGACGCCGCGCGAGCGCGGCGTAGAACGCGAGCGACAGCAATAACAAGAATGGGAGCGGTGTTTTGTAAATGAACGCTCGCGGAAAGAATGATCGAAATCCGACGACGCTCCATCGATTGTCGAGAAACGCAGGGCGATCGATCTCGTGTTTATGCACGTAAGCGAACCCGTAGAGATACGCTTCCGGCAGGAGACGATGTGCACGTGCAAAATTTACCGCGCTCTCGAACGTTCCCTGATCTTCGAGCAGATAATTCCAATGCCAGCTCGTGCCTTCATGGCTCGAGCCGTTATCGGTCCACGCCGGGTACCGAAATGAAAACGACAGCCAAATTGCAAAGAAGACCGTCGCACCAAGAGCGATCCACGAAACGCCGACGGCGCAGGCTTTCTTCCATCTTTTCGTCAGCTCGATTCGGATTTGTCCGAACTGTAGATCGATCTGACGCCGCGAGAAAATTAGCAAGATCGATATCGTGCCCAGAACTGGCGCAACGATTGGCGCCGAGAACTTTGTCAGAAAAAGTCCGGCCAGACCGAACGCAGCGATCGCGAACCTCATCGGCGAAATCTTTTGGAACAAACGCCAGCTGCTCCAAACGGCTGCTGTGAAAAAGAAGGCCGCTGGAACGTCGGAGGCCACTAGCGCGCTGTGCGCGAGGAAGTTTGGATCGAACGCGGCCAGCGCTTCGGCGAGCAAACCGCCGCCGACTCCAAAGAATTCGCGGGCGCAGCGATAAATTAAAAGACAGAGCGCCGCGCCAAAGATCGACATCATCATTCGCGCTTGTTGTAACATTTTGTCGGGATCGTTTCCGGCTTCGTAGAAAAACTGGTGACCGGTGCGTCCTTCATCCGCGCGATGCCACGCGCGATCGCTAATCGGAACAAACTTGGTCTTGCCTAACAGCAGCGGCAGAGCCGCCCACCGCGCCGGTAGGTTTCCGTTTTCGGGATCGAGGCGGAAATCGTTTGTTACCCAGTAGCTGTAACCTGCGGTAAGGTGTTGGGGCTCATCGAACGTCGGCGATTTTGTATTTATGGCAGTCACCGCCATCGCTGCGTGCAACAGAGCGATTAAAATGGCAATCAGCCAGACCCGTTGCGAGGAGAACGCGGGCGTAGCTATTTCCTTGGAGAGTTCCATCCAGGCTCGTTACAGAGCACGCCGCATGCGAAAAGATTTAGAGATTTGCCGATTCGATGGTTAAATCGTTAACCGATGGACCGGATCGTCGGGATCGAAACGGAATACGGCTGCTTGATGAGCAGCGAAGAGTTGCGCTGCAACTCCGAGGTTTGGCCGGCCAAGGTGAAGAATTACCTCTTCAACAAAGCACGCGCCGGCACGATCGATCTCCACTATCGCGATTACGAAGAACCGCCCGGCAACGGCGGCTTCCTTTTAAATGGCGGCCGGCTCTATCTCGACATGGGCCACATCGAGTACGCGTCGCCTGAATGTTTGCACCTCCACGATCTAGTCACTTACGAAATGGCCGGCGACGAACTGTTGCGTAGCTCGCTCGTCGCGCTCGAAGCCAGCGATCGCGTTTCATTCATCAAGAACAATGTCGATCATCACACCGGCGCGACATTTGGTTGCCACGAAAATTATTTGATGAAACGCGAGGCGCAGTTCACGCCTTCGGTTCTCGGGACGTTGCTCACGTTTCTTGCGACGCGCCAGATTTTTACCGGCGCCGGCAGAGTGGGGCAGGCTAATCCGCTCGCATTCGATTTCGAGCCGCCGCAAGCGGAAACGCCGGTCGCATTCCAGCTGAGCCAGCGCGCTGACCATATCGTCAACGACATCTACCAGTGGGTGCAGTTCAACCGCGCCATCATCAACGCGCGGGATGAGCCGCTGGCCGATTACCGCAAATATCGGCGACTCCATTTGCTCATTGGCGATTCGAACATGAGCCCGTTTGCTAACGCGCTCAAGATCGGCACCACCGCCGCGGTGCTCTCGCTCCTCGAACAACGCCAGCTGCCGCGTAATCTTGTGCTCAACGACGCCGTTCGTAGCACGCGCGACATCTCGCGCGACCCGACTCGCAAGTGGATTGTCGATCTTGAGAACGGTAAAACTATTGGCGCGCTCGATGTCCAATGGCAGTTCCACGATCTCGCCCAGCGCCATCTCCGAGAAAGAGATCCGGAGACCGATTGGCTGCTCGAGACTTGGAGTTTTGTTCTCGAATCAATCGAGCAAAATCCACAGGCACTGATTGGCGGCGTCGATTGGATCACCAAGAAATGGTTGCTCGAAACTTTCATGGCCTCGGAAAAAGTCGGCTGGGACGATCCCTGGCTGCAAAGTTTGGACCTCGAATATCACAACATCGATCCCGTGCGCGGCTTGTTCTTCGGCGTCATGCCGGGGAAACGCGTCGCGGAATGGAACAACAGTTTTCAACCGGCGAACGCGATTCGCGTTCCGCCCGCGAATACGCGCGCATCAGGACGCGCTCGCGCCGTCGCCTATTTTCAGGATCGACATCAACCCTACGTGATCAACTGGGACTCGATCGCGCACGACAGCCGCGACTTCCTGGTCATGGGCGACCCGTTCGAAACATATAACGACGAAGTCGACAAGTTTCTCGCCAAACCGCGGCCGGTGACTAATCACGAAGATCACGAATGACACGAAGATTCCTAATCGTTTTCGTCGCGGCGCTTTTTATCGTGTTAACGCTGAGTGCGCAGAACCTGTCCACTGAAGTCGGTGCTGCAGTGGATGCGAATGGCATCCGCCATGTCGCGAAGGGTTGTGGCAGCCGCCGTGGTTTGCTGATATGACCAGAAAGGGCAAACCAGATTATCCCTACAGTGAAAGAAGCTTGCATCACGAAGGATCCGGATTTTTTCGACTTACGCTCCATCCGAAAACTGGCGCCGTCGCTAATATTGAGATCGTTCGTTCGACAGGATTTCCGAAGCTCGATGAAGCGGCGATTAAAACGTTTCGGGACTGGCGATGGAAACCTGGTAAATGGAAGGAAGTCGACGTGCCAATCACGTATACATTCCCGCCCGCAAAGGGACCGCAGTCGCCGGAGGGAGTCGGTCCGCATTTCTAATGATCTCTATGGCGGTGTGATGGAGCCAATCGACGGTTACTTCTTGATTAAGCCGAAGGATCTCGGGTGGCGGCCGTCGAACCTGATGAAAATTCCGAACACGGATTTTCTGGAACGAACCGGAAGCGAGATTCGATAATGAAGGAGACAAGATGAAGGAAGGAGAAGAGAAGGCGGAGACAAATGCGAATCTGAGCGCCGCCCAAAAAGTTTTGCTCCAACTCTGGGAGGAGCACGTGCGACACGAGTTCGCTACCCATAGTTATGACCGGCGGTGTTGGGCAGGATGAGCTGCGCGAGTTTTACTCCAAACGTTTCATTCCGCAGATGCCTCCAGACACGGAGATGATTCCGATCTCGCGAACGATTGGCGACAACCAGCTAGTGGACGAAATGGTGTTCAAGTTTACTCATACCATTCGGATGGATTGGATGCTGCCTGGTGTAGCTCCCACCGGAAAACCAGTGGAAGTGCCGCTTGTTGCCATTGTCCAGTTTCGTGAGGGCAAGCTGGCGCACGAGCACATTTATTGGGACCAGGCATCGGTTCTGGTTCAACTCGGCCTCCTCGATCCGGCGAAGCTTCCGGTCGCAGGTGTAGAGAGCGCCAGAAAGGCAATGGACAAACAGTTACCATCAAATGCGCTAATGGACCGTGCGGAGCAGGCACAGTAAGTCTTCGGCGCGACTTCAGGATGCAGCCAAACATCTCTCGCTTGTTTAGAATCGCCCGCACCGGTGCGGGCCCGCAATAGAGATGGCTGAAGCCGCATCGGAAACACCGGTACCGCAGAAAAATAAATTGCTGCGGATTCTTGGTTTGGGTTTTGGATTGGCGGTGGTTGTTGGCGGTACCATCGGGGTCAGCATTTTTCGTTTGCCTGGTCCGACGGCTAACTTGCTCGGAAATACTTGGCTGATTCTTGTGATCTGGACTCTCGGCGGAGCGTTTACTCTGTTGAACGCAAATTATACGGCCGAGCTTGCGACGATGATACCGAAGGCGGGGGGTCCTTATGTTTATGCCCGGCATGCTTACGGTGATTTTGCCGGCTTCGTCGTTGGTTGGAGCGATTGGCTCGGCAACGTTGCCGCGGTTGCTTTTCTGCCGATCGCTTTTGCTGAATATGCGATTGGCCTGTTTGCCCCATCTTTTGCCGGAGTCACCACGGTTGCGCTGGCGTTCCTTCTTTTGCTCGCGTTCCTGAACTGGATCGGCCTGCGCGCGGGTAGCGGAACTCAGAAGCTGACGAGTTTTCTCAAGGCAATTGCGCTGCTTGCATTTGTTGTTGTCTGCTTTGCCCTAGGCGGGCACCACAGCTCAGTCGACGCGGGACAAACGACGCACCCCGCGCCTGTTGGTTCTTTCGCCGCACTGGTCGCGATCGTGTTGTCGTTTCAACTCATTCTCGGCGCTTACGGAGGTTGGAACTCTGTCATTTATTTTGCCGAAGAAGACGAAAATCCTGGCCGCAACATTCCGCGCTCGCTTCACGCTGGAGTCTTGTCGGTGATCGCAATCTATCTGCTCGTTAACGTCGCGTTGCTTTATGTCTTGCCGCTGCCTCAAATTGCGGCGTCAAAACTCGCCGCCGCTGACGCAATGCGAGTTGTTTTCGGAGCGCGAGGCGGACAAATCGTCACTGGACTCGCATTGCTTTCTATCATCGCCATCGTCAACGCGATTTTGATGTTCACGCCGCGCACCCTTTATGCGCTCGGGCGCGATGGTTTGTTTTCAAGTAAAGCTATCGCGGTGAATGAAGGCGGTACACCGGTCGTCGCTCTGGCTGTTACCGTTGTTATGGCGACGATTTTGATTAGTCTCGGGACCTTTGAGAAGTTGATGGCGATCTACGCGTTTTACGCGGTAGCAAATAACATTGTGCTGATCAGCGCGCTATTTGTTCTCCGGAAACGCTCGCCGGACTTGCCGCGGCCGTTCCGGGCATGGGCGTATCCGTTTGCGCCGCTCGCGGTGCTGTTGGTTAGCGGCACGCTCGTTGTCGGATTCACCGTGAGTGATCCGAGAGACAGCATTTACGCTCTGGTCCTACTGGCAGCGAGCTATCCGATATATCGTTTAATAAGAAGGAAGTCAGTCGAACAACAAAGCAGGAATTAAGAAGGATGAAGCCAATCGACGGTTATTTCTTGATCAAGCATGAGGAGCTTCAGTGGCGACCGTCGAACATGATGAAAATTCCGAACGCGGATTTTCTGGAGCGAACGGGAAGCGAGATTCTCGGCGCGCGATTGTGGAAATTCCCGCCGAAAAGCGCGAACACACTGCATCGACATCCCAAAGCCGAAGAATTTTATTTCGTGGTCGAAGGCACGGGGCGAATGCGCGTCGGCGATGAAACAATCACCGTTCCGAAATACAGTGGCGCCCTCGTCGGTCCGAAACTGCTGCGACAAGTGTTCAACGACACCGACGAAGAAGTTCTTTGGTTAATCGTCGGCGCGCCGGAAAGAGAATTCGAAGAGGGCGAACCGCACGACATGAAGGCTTATTATCCGGTCGATCCGAAACAGCTGCCGAAACAGTTAGATGGTGTGGCGTGGCCGCCGCAGTAGAATTTCCTGTGTCGGAGTTCATCACCGTTTTTGAGATCACAAGGAATAGTAACGGCATCTTTGCCGACGTACTCTTCCGGCTGCTGATCGGCGTCGCGTGCCTGATCGGGGGCTTATTCGTCGTTGCTCGTAAATGGCGGCGTGGCGACGGCGCCGCAAGTCGGATCGCGCCACTGTTTCTGATTGTTTGGAGTTTGGCTTGGCTCTACCTGCACGATTTCCCTCATGTGTTCGGCCATATCAACAAATTGCTCAACGCATACGAGGAGAAAAAATATCAGGTCGTCGAAGGCCTGGTGGAAGTGCTTCACCAACAGCCAGCGACCGGACATGCTAAAGGCGATATCGTCGTTGTGAACGGAAAGCAGTTTGAGGTGAACTATTTTTACGCCACACCTGCATATCACAATACACTCGCGCACGGTGGTGTTCTCGGCCGGGACGTTTACGCGCGCATTTACTATTACAACGGCGAAATTTTGCGGATCGACATCCGGGAGCGATAAAACCGACTGTCTGCTTCCGATTCCGATTTAATCAGCAGTCCTCAATGGGAGTATGCCCCGAGGGTATTCAGACATTGACATTAAAGCCGGCTTTTCCGAAACGAATGTGATGAAGCGAATATTTCGAAACACAATTGTCATCGCCCCAATTGTATTTCTAACGACCGCCGCCTTCGCGGCTGACCAACCTCAAGACGAATTCGCCATTCGCGCCTTGGAGGCGCGGCAACAGGAAGCTTGGAACCATCACGACGCGAAGGCGTACGCAAGCCTGTTTGCTGAAGATGGTGACTGCGTGAATGTGGTCGGCTGGTGGTGGAAAGGCCGGGCTGAGATCGAGAAAAAGCTAACTGACGGCTACGTTTACGTTTTTCGAGAAAGCACTCTCACGATCACGGGAGTGGATATTCGGTTTCTCACTCCGGAGTTTGCGGTAGCGCATGTCCGTTGGACGATGACCGGCGCGAGAATTCCGAGTGGACTTCCCGTCCCACAACAAGGCATCCAGACGCACTTGCTGCAAAAAGTCGGTGGCCAATGGCTGATTGCGGCCTTCCAGAATACTAATTCGTTGCCGGAAATGCCTTTTCCCAAAGGGCCGGTTGCGCCGCAGCCTGGATCAGCGCCGAAGTCTTGATTAAATCATTTCTGTCTCGGACGAAGAACAGACGGCCGGATACGAAATCTGCGACTTTCATCGTCACATTGTTGTTAGTCGGCGTCGTTTTTGGCGAACCCGGGACCCCGGCGAGCGACACGCGCGAAAATCCGTTGTGGAAGCAGCTCGACAATCGCGTTGGCGAAATTGTCGGGCGGTTCGATGGGGTGATGGGCTTGGCAATTGTCGATCTTATCGACGGTCGAACGATTTTGCGCAATGCCGATCGCGAGTTTCCGACCGCGAGCTCAATCAAGATCGCGATCCTACTGGAGTTGTATCATCAGGATCAGGAAGCGCGGGCCGGAGCGCAAGGTAAAGCAAAGCTCGATGACGTTTATGACTTCGATCCGAAAGAGCTGGTCGAATTTAGTCAGATCATGTCAGGTCTGACTCCGGGCGTGACGCGGGTTACTAATCGTGATCTGGCCCAATTCATGGTTGCCGTGAGCGACAACACCGCCGCCAACATTCTGATCGATCGCGTGGGCAAAGATAACGTGAACGCAATGCTGCGTAGCCTGGGCCTGACGAAAACGATGTTGCGACGCAAGATGATGGACTTCGCGGCGGCCCGACGCGGAGAGGAAAATATTTCCACTCCTCAAGAAATGACGCGGCTGTTGGAAGCGATCTACAAAAGTAAGTTGCTGAACAAGGAGTTAAACCAGCAGTTGATCAAACAATTATCGACGTTGAAGGAGAGTTACATTCCCCACGATCTGCCAGCCGGCGTGCAGGTGGCCAATAAACCAGGCAATTTGCAAAATGTTCGGACTGATTCAGGCATCGTCTTTGTAAAGGATCATCCGTTCGCGATGAGCGTGATGACGTCCAATGCCCGCGATGAGCGCGCGGCGGAACGTGCGATCAGTGAGATCGCGCTCGAAGCGTATCGTTACTTCGAAATGCGCGGTAAAGGTTCCCAATAGCGATTTGCGCAATCGGATCGATTCGGTCACGTTTGTTTTGAAACAAACGATAAAAAATGAAGGCACTAACATTTACAGTTTTGGTCTGGATAACTTTCGCGGCGACAGGCTTTAGTCGGATCGGTGAGGACGAGAAACAGATCGAGGCCAGATACGGCAAACCGGGCAAAGACTTGGGCACCCATGGGGATGTGCATGAACTGGGTTACATATCGGGCGGATTTATGATTTTGGTCGATTTTGTGAATGGAATCAGTCAGCGGGAAGGTTTTGCAAATCCGGACACATCACCGCTTTCACCCCAGAGTGTCGAAGAGATATTGCGGATAAGCGCGCCGGAAGGAACAAGCTGGAAGGAAGCGCCGGCAAGGGGAGACGACAGATCATGGACCCGCAGCGATAACAAGGTGATCGCAATGTTTCCCGCGCTAAGAAAATTTCTTTTTGTTCAGGACGTGACCTTCGTCCAGCCGAAGCAGTAGCTCGGAAGAAAGTAAAAATTAAAAAGTAGGAAGTAGAAAACTAGTCCAGGCGCTGGAGGGAAGGGATCCCGTAGTTTTCCTGCAGATTGGGCGCTTCAGCATCAATACTCTTGGCCTCGAGTTCGATTTGTTTGGGATCTTCTTCGGTTTCGATTTTGATGAAGCCGCCTTCAATTGGTTGTTTTACGGCGGCGGCAAGATCATTGAGCGATTTTATTTCCTGGCCGTTGACCTTGAGCACGGTCAGATAGGAAAACTCATCATAGCCGATAGTGTTATTGGCCGGAAGCACCTGGCTCAAAATCACGATGCGGCGATGTTCGCCGGGAAAAAGCTCCGATTGAAACCGGTCGAGATAAACGAACCGCTGGGGCGCTTCCCGCTGCCAGTTCGGCCCCCATTCCTTGAGATACTGGCGGGATAATTCCTGAAAAATGAGACCGCCGAGCACAAGATACTTCGGCGCTTCATCGAGTGCATACGGTGGGCTGACGTAGTCTTTTGCGTCGCGATGTTCGAGCGTGACCTTCAACTCCATCGGCTTTCCTTCACGCTGAATTTGAAACGG
>WNGC01004968.1_pt1 | contig 11752 bp, 9 predicted proteins | sample 5400051 | NCBI WGS metagenome assembly WNGC01 (sample SAMN13153368, study PRJNA577476) | soil metagenome | isolation source: 20 cm soil or saprolite under grassland replicate 2 | place: USA:California | collected 2016-06-15 | reverse complement strand
CCTTATATTGTGCCGGAAGAGATTTGACGTCTGGGGAGGCCGCGGCTAACCTTGCGCTTGCTCATTGGTGGTGCATCTCTGCTTATTGTGGCTGTGTTTTTAACATCCCTGGTTTTGGCAGGTCCCCGTCCCTCAGACCGCGTCGGCGTCTCCGTCAACGAAAAAGCCCGCCGTGTGGACGTCTCCGTTGACGGCCAGCCCTTCACGTCCTACATCTGGCCCACCACGCTCAAAAAACCAGTTCTCTACCCCTTGCGTACCGCCACAGGCACGATCGTCACCCGCGGCTTTCCCCTTGAGCAGCGCCCCGGCGAACGCGTCGATCACCCGCATCACGCCGGCCTCTGGTTCAACTACGAGAGTGTCAACGGCATCGATTTCTGGAACAATTCCGAGGCCATCAAACCCGAAACGGTCCCCAAAATGGGCACCATTGTCCAGCGCTCCATCGTCTCGGCAAAAAGCGGTTCCGAACAGGGCGAGCTCGACGTCGAAACCGATTGGGTCACGTTCGACAAGAAAGTTTTGCTCCACGAACACACCCACTTCGTTTTTCGCGGCGGGCCGCGGTTCCGCAGCGTCGACCGCGTCACCACCTTGCGCGCTCTCGATGAAAAAGTCGATTTCAAGGATGAGAAAGACGGCCTCTTGGGCCTTCGCGTCGTCCGTGCACTCGAAATTCCTTCCGACAAGCCCGAGGTCTACACCGACGCCAGCGGCCACCCCACCACCGTCGCCAAGTTGGACAACACCGGCGTCAACGGCACCTACCTCACCAGTGAAGGCAAAAAAGGGGACCTCGCCTGGGGCACCCGCGGCCGCTGGTGCAATCTCAGCGGTCTTGTCGGCGATGAGCCCGTGACCATCACCATTCTCGACCACCCTGCCAATCCCGGCTTTCCCACCTACTGGCATGCCCGCGGATACGGCCTTTTCGCCGCCAACCCGCTAGGCCAGAAAATTTTCAGCGAAGGCAAGCAAGAATTGAATTTCTCGCTAGCCCGCAATTCGAGCGTCACCTTTCGTTACCGCATCTTGATCAGTTCGGCGATCGCCACGCCCGAAGCCACCGAAGCCGCCTACCAGGACTTTGTCGCCGCCTATCGCTGATGGGCCGCGTCTTTCATCGGATCATTTGGCAAAAACCAAGATTCCAACTATTCTTCGCTTCTGACTTGAGACTTAGGAATAACTGAACACTTTTCATGACTTTCCACATCGGCCTCATTGGCGGCGGCAATATCACGGAAACCCACGCCCGCGCCGCCCGGGCCCTCCCGGGAGTAGAAATCTCCGCGATCCACGGAACCAACGCAGAAAAAATCGCCCGCCTCTGCCGCGAACACGGCGGCACCCCCTATCAAGACTTCCAGGCCTTCTTGCAACATCGCCCCATGGATCTCGTAATCATCGGTAGCCCTTCCGGCCTGCACTCGACCCAAGGTATGGCCGCCGCCCGCCGCGGCCTGCACGTGCTCACGGAGAAGCCGATCGAAATCAGCACCGCGCGCGCCGATGCCCTCATCGAAGCCGCCAGACAATCGAAAGTCCAGCTCGGCGTGATTTTCCAGGACCGCATAAAGCCGCACATTCGCCAACTCAAAAACTGGGTCGATCAAGGCCTGCTCGGCAGACCGTTGTTCGTCGATGCCCGCGTGAAGTGGTATCGCCCCCCCGAGTACTACGCCAATTCGCGCTGGCGCGGCACACTGGCGCTCGACGGCGGCGGTGCGTTGATCAATCAGGGCGTGCACACCGTCGACTTGCTCCTTTGGCTGCTCGGTGATGTCGTTCGCGTGCAAGCCCGCATCGCCACCGAGCTTCACAAGATCGAAGCCGAAGACACCGCCGTCGCCATCCTCGAATTCGCCAGCGGCGCCTTAGGCCTTTTCCAGGCCACCACCGCCGCCTATCCCGGCTACCCTCGCCGCGTTGAACTCTCCGGCTCGGAAGGGACTGTCATTCTCGAACACGACCGCATCATCGCCGCCAACCTCCGAAACACTCCCCAGGCCGCCGCTTCCGCCGACCTCGACGAGAACGAAAGCGCCTCCTCCGCCGTCGTCAGCGATTTCCGCGGCCACCAAACGGTCCTCGAAGATTTTCTGCAAGCCATCGAGCACCATCGCGCCCCCGCCTGCGACGGCCCCGAAGGCCGCCGCAGCATTGGCCTCGTCGAATCCATCTACCGTGCCGCCAAAACTCCCGGCCACACTGCTGCAGTGTGACCGGAGAATTTTCGAATCATTTGTCCAAATTCGCAGCATTCGTGTAGAGTTCGCTGCATCACACGAGGTGCGCCAATGGCCACAACTCTCGCGGCTGCTGAAAAAGGCATTCTGGCCCCGACCATTACCCCTCGACCCCGGCCCGCAACGAAACGCTATGTGGCGCTGGATGCGTATCGCGGGTTCATCATGCTGGTCCTGGCTGCGGAGGGATTTGGCTTCTCCGCCCTAACGGGTGATCCCACCTGGGGCCGGATCGCGAGCTGGTTCGAGCATGTGCCCTGGGAAGGCGGCGTGTTTTGGGACATGATTCAGCCTGCTTTCATGTTTATGGTCGGCGCGGCCATGCCGTTCGCTATGGCCCGTCGCATAGAACTGGGCGCCACACCTCGGGAAAATTTTCGTCACGTGCTGACGCGCTCCATCCATCTCATCATCTTGAGCCAAATCCTCATCTGGGTTTCCGCCGGCCAGATCAAGCCGCAATTGATCAACGTTCTTTCCCAGATTGCCTTCACCTATTTCCTTACCTATCTCATCATGCGCTGGCCGTGGCGATACCAGGCCCTCGCGGCTTTTCTGCTGCTCGCCGGATGGACGGCATTGCTTTTCGCTTTCCCTGGGCCTGATGGTCCGTTCTCTCACCGGAATCACATTGGGCTTCGGGTCGACCGCGCCATCTTTCGCTACGATTACGACCCGGCATACTCCACGCTGAACTTCCTCACCAGCACGGTGTGGACCTTGGCGGGCGCTTGGGTGGGGCGGATGCTCATGAGCAACAAATCGCATCGGGAGAATCTGACCAAACTGGCTGCCGGGATGGCGCTCTGTTTCGCGCTGGCCTTCGCTTTACACCCGTGGATTCCCTTCATCAAACAGGTTGGCACGGCGTCCTTCGTGTTGTATAGCCTCGGCTGGGTGCTCTTGATGTTCATGGGGTTCTATTGGTTGGTTGAAGCACGCGGCTATCGCAAATGGACATTTCCCCTTGTCGTCGTGGGCATGAATTCCATTTTCATTTATTCGTTGAGCATGATTCTGGTCGGATGGCTGGATCGTGCCGTCGGAGTCTTCACCTTGCACTACAAATTCGTCGGGACACTCGCTCCGGTAGCGCAAGCATGCACCATTCTGCTGGTCATGTGGTACATGTGCTATTGGCTGTACAAGCGGAACATCTTCTTGAAGCTATGAACGTGCTCATTGAATCCGTCTATCTAGCAAACCGCAGAAAATCCTCGTCGTGTCGCCACTGCCTGACCGAGACTACTGGATGGTGACCATCACCTTGGTGTTCGCCGAGATCCTGGGGAGGGCGGCGTCGGGGCCGGGCGTCGTCGCAGTCACGGTAATCATGTAGTTGCCGGGTGTCGTGCCGAGAATTCCTCCACCTCGACCGCCACCCGTGCCGGCGCATGCCACGACACTGCCGACAATTACCATAACGAAAAAGAAACTCAACCAGGAGAGTGGCCTGCGCCCTCGGGCCCGGATTCCGAATACGACCATGCCGAGCAGGGCTACCGCGAACCAGCCCATGCGATTCGGCGAGGGAAAGACGAACGCGCTCGAACTCGCAGCGGTAGAACTGATAATCATCGTGGCGGTCACCACTCCTGTACCTGTAATGTTGACAGAAGACGGAATACCGCAACCGGGAAGATACTTCGCCGCCGGTGGGGAGGCAGAGAGCGCACAAGTGAAACTGACCGCACCGGTAAATCCACCCATTGGTGTGACCGTCACGGTTGAAGTGTTGCCCGTCGTTGAACCGGGAACCACGATGGTAACCGGAGTTCCGCCAACACTGAATGGGACTGTCTCACTTGCCAAGATGCGCGCATGGGCCGGGGCGTAAGTAGAGTCGCCATCGTAGGAGACATCAAAAGTGATCTTTCCGGGATTGAAAGAGTTGCCGTCCCCAGTGAAGGTTGCCGAGCCGTTTACCAGTGCCGCAGCACCATTAAAGGAAGACTCCTCGCCGTAGCCACGGAATTCCGCGATTCCGGTGGGAGCCGGTAAGCCCGCAACGCCGGAAACGGTGACCGCAAGGGTGAAGGACTGCGCCTCATTAAAAGGATTTGGATTGACGACGGCGGACACGCTGGCGGGTTGCTGGACCGTGATGTTGATGGCAGAAGATGTGGCGGGATTGCAGTTGGCGTCGCCACTATAGGTCGCGGTGACGGAGTCTACGCCCAGCGGCAAAGCGGTGGTGCGAAGGATGGCAACCCCAATGTGAGGATTGAAGGGATCCGGGTCAATTGATGCGGCGCCTAGCACGATAGAACCGGAGTAGAACGTAGCAGTACCGGTGGGAGCTGGTGCGGTGTTGGAAGCAAGAACCAGCAAGGTGAGCGCTGTAGTTGAGCCCACCACGACGCGGCTGGCGTTCGCGGAAAGGTGAACCGTGGGTATCACCTTGATGATCGTAAAGGTGAGCGGAGTAGTGCTCGAAGATGCGTTGAAGCTGGCGTCGCCCGAGTAGCTGGCATTTAGACTATGCGTTCCGGCCGGGAATCCACTGCTGGGGATCCACTCAGCCACACCGTTGGAGGTGAGACTGACCGGGCCGGAGCTGGCCGTGCCAGTGCTCGCCGTATCGAGAAAGTTGGCGGTTCCCGTGGCGATTCCGTCCGTTGAGCCTGGGGCAGCATTGACACCCGTGGGTTGGGCATCGATGGCGATGTAGGAGCCGTAAGGGTAGCTGCCACCGTCGGAGATACTGACGAATAAAAGGCTGTTGAAGTTGAAGTAGCTGCCAAAGACAGACGTAGTGCTGGCTTCCGGGGCCACATTGAGGGTAACCGGAGAAGAACTGCTTGGCGCGAAGATGGTGTCGCCGGCGTATTTCGCAATCACATCGTATTGCCCGCCGGGAAAATTCCTGAAACTGCTTGCTACCGTGCCGCCTTCGAGCGCGAGTTCGCCCACGCCCGTATTGATGGGAGGAGTGGCGGTGGTGACCAGGCCAACCTGGCCGGAAGGCGTGCCGCCATTACCGGTCACACCGATGCTGACGGTGACGGGAGTCCCGTGTGTAAAACTCGTCGGGCTAAGGCTAAGTGTGGTGGTCGTGGGCGTGAATTGCACGGAAGTCCAGTACTTGAGGAGCAGAGCGGCGTCGACGCTGCCGAGGCCGGTGGCCTGATCATAGCCTGCGCCCGCATAGTATTGGCCCAGGGTGTAAAAACCCTTGGTGTTGTCGTTGATAGTGCTGAGTGCACAGGAAGGTGTGCCCTGCTGGCAAGGCACGTTGTTGCTACTGATCGAGATGTCATGGAACACCGAGGGATGCTGTGCGGCAAGCGGATAGAGTGTGAAGTTGGCTTGGCCCTGTGGCCCGTATTTCTGGTTGATGAGGGCCATAATGCCGGCCATGGCGGGCGAAGAAGCAGAAGTGCCGCCGACGCCTACGATCCTTACGCCCTCCTCGTCCGGGATGCAATCATCAGAAAAGGCGCAAATGGGATAGAAGCTATCGTTCGCGTTGTCGGCGGCGAACAGAGAAATATCGGGAAGGTCGCGTACCCCGTCGGCGGGCACGCCACTGCCTGTTTGCCAGGCTGGCTTGGGATAGCCGCCAGCGCAGGAGGCGAACGAGCCGCTGGAGGCAACGACGCCCGCAGTACAACTGCTGGCGCCACCGCTGCCGGCAACGATGGTGGGGTTGCCCGAACTAAAGACTCCTCCAGTCGAAAGATTAAAGCCAAAGGCGTGGTTCCAGGGTTGTTCAGGAATAGGTTTGAGGAGAGAGTTGGCTGGCAGCATCGTTGGCGTGAGGTTCCAGAAGGTCGCCAGCTCAGCGTTCTCTGCGGCAGCCGTGCCGTTGAAGGTGCTGTAGAAGAAGTCGGTGCCCCCGACAGATATGTTCCAAGGAGTGGAGGAGAAACCGTTTACCGCAAGCCCTTGTTGCGCGACCTGCGGGATGTCGAAGTTGTCGCAGCCCGCTGAGCCGCCGTCCCCGGCGGAGACGAAGGACGTCTGGCCTTGGGCGGCGGCCTGTTCCCACACGGCGGCCCAGAATTGGTTTCCGGCCGAACCAAGAAATTGTTCGCAGTTCCCGTAGCTGGTACTGAGGACGGCGGCCTGGTCGTCGTCGACTGCCCGCAAGGCGGCAAGATTTAGACCGGATTCGAGAGCGCTGTCCGCAGAAGTGTAGAGATTGATTGCGGCGCCTGGCGCAACCGCGCCGGCAAGTTCAACATCGAGGTAGGATTCAAGGGCAGCCCCGTTCAGGCCAGGATCCTGGCCGTCGATGACCACGTTGAGCGCCTTGGCGGGCAGACCAAAAAGGGCGCGATACGCGGCAACGATCGCAGGGTCGACGTTGGAGGCACCAATGATGCCGATGGTCACACCGTCGCCGTTGATGCCTGCGCCGTAGAGGGGATTCAGGTCGTACTGAACAGCGAAATCACTAGGGGCAAGCGCCAAAGCGAAGGCATGGAGTGTCCACTCCGACCTCACCTGGTGTGTGCTGAGTTCATACGTGGCTCTCCCAAGCACGACGCTGTGCGACTTCGGCCGGAAATCGTTCATCGCGGTGATTCCCGCTACGACCGGCGCGAGCGCGGCGGGAATTTGAGGATCGCGATCGTTGGCGTGATGCTCTTCTCCCTGGACGAGGTAGGTGTGGATTTCCGTGTGGAAGGCCCGGCGGATTTGCCCGGCATTGCCCGAGAATTCAATGGCTGTTTTGCCCCTGCTGACGCGGGCTACGGAAAAGCCATGCGACCGGAGCCAGGCGACGACCGCCGCGACATCCGCATCAGCCGGGCCGTACAGCTTGCCGAACTGCTCCGGCGTGAGCCACTGGTGATAGCCGCGGCTGCCAGGAGCGTGGGCATCCTCAATAAACTGGCGAAGTGCGGTCTCCCGCGCGGGGGAGCGCTTAAGGAGGAGAAGCATGCGTTCACCTGGAAACGAATCAACAACCGCGCCCTGATCGTAGCGGGCCTGGGCTAGCGGATGTATGTTGCCTCGGAGGGTGACGCGCTGGCTGTTATCGATGGGCTGCTTTGGGGAAGAGACGGACGGCCATTGCCCGAGCGCTACGCTGCTCGTGATGGCAGCGAATCCCGCCAGGAAACCAAGTGACCAAAAACGCCCAAAGGCTCCGGACACTATGGACCTCCCCACCCAAAATGCGCAGCGGTCCAATCACCGACTTCATGAATTATGAACTACGTCGAATCCGTTTCTTTCCCGATAAAACGTTCCGGGCGACAAGACTGGAAACCGGCCAAAGAGAAGGCCTCCGAACCGGCAACGGGCGGGTGTTACCTGTACCTAGCATACGTCTACCGGAACAGATCTGTTACCCCTTTTTGCCCGGAGTGGCGCAAGCGCAGCACTTCAGGGCAGGGTAAGCGCGCCTTAAGCAGTGGATTCATTCTCTCTACCGTGCCAGATGGCTGCGTTCGCCACATCGTTCCTCGTGCGGCGGGTGCTTTCTAGTGGATACCACACTCGCTTCGCAACACCAGCAGTAGTAGCTCCTAAGAGGCGCAATCTCCATGCAGATAGAGAAGGGCTTCACGGACATCAACTGGCTTCATCCCACACCGGAACGAAAGTTAAGCAGAGGTCCGGGCTGAACCGCAGCGGAATGTTTGTACGCCGGAACTGGCTCGCGAAACGCCACGTTTCCCAAGTACTGCAGCGCATCCGACAAGGCGTAATACGCAGGATCACCCGCCTCCCAGAGCCGGTCGCGTTCGGCGAATTTCTCCGGGGCAAACGTCGCCAGTCCCAGCAAATAATCCGATCCGTACTCGATCATGTTGATGCCCAGATCGTTTCCCGAGTAGATGCGGAAGTCCGGCCGGTGCGCGTCGCGGAGCGCGAGCCGCTCCAGCTCGATCAGCCGATCGAGTGAAGAATGTTTCATTCCCTTGATTTCCGGAATGTCCATCAACCACCGAAAAGTTTCTTCATCAAAGATTTCTCCGTTCGGGGCAAACACTGGTCCCAGCTCGAAGGACAGCACGTGCGCGTATCCCCGGCACGTTGCCCGATAAGCCGCCGCTTTCTCGGCGGCGGATTTCCCGTGCAGCCGGCTGGTTTGAAACAGAATTGGAATTCCGCCCTGTCGCACAATGGCATCCATCTGCTTGCGGTAGAGTTCGACGATGTCTCCTGGCTGCCCTTCGATATAGGCGCCGCCTACAAATTGCGCGTCGGTGCCCAGAGCTTCTCGGGTCCAGCGCAGCACGTCAAGTTTTTCCGTTGCGCTCAGATAATTGACGTAGCCGGTGTCCATGTTCACGGCATTCATCAGTCCGGCGAGGTGCGTGGCACGCAGATGATTTTGAAAAGCTTCGACCGCAATTCGCCCATGGGCATTAAATGGCAGAAGCGCCGCGGCGATGCCCTGCACCTTGCGTCCAAGTTGTTGCCGCTGATTGATGGATCCGATTTTCATCGCTTCGCTTTGGCAATCTTCAGCTGCTCCGCCAGTGCGGAAGTCTTGTAGTAACTGTCCAGCGGATAGCAACCGGAAGGCAAGCCCTTCCGGGGCGCGGTTGTGCAATCGCTGAACGTTCGACAAATTCGCCGGTGTTCAATGATTTTTCCTTCGGCGGCATCCCAGAGCAACTCAGGATAAGTCAAAATCATTCTTCCCAGACCAACTGCGTCCACCCATCCCTGGCGCACGGCTGCTTGCGCCACGTGGGGCAGAAAATCCTGCAAGTAACTGTAAGCCGTTCCCACCAGGATCAGCTTCGGAAAGAGCCGCTTCAATTGTTGGGTGACTTTCATCTGCCGCGCCACGCCAACCAGGGGATCTTCCGGAGGCTGATATCCATCGGATGGCGGATAAAGCGCCGGCCGTTGAACATGCGGATTGTAGTAGGGACTCCCCGCGGTGATGTTCACAAGCCGGACCTCCAGATCCTCGAGCAAGGACAGAAACCGGATCGTCTCGGTGAGATCCGCCTCGGTGGGATGGAACGGATTCACACCGAATCCCCAGCGGTAAGGAATCAAGCTGTCATGCGACTCGGGAATTCCCGGTCCCAACTTTCCATTCGCCGATTGCGACGGATCGGGACGAAATGGCACGGTGTCAAACGCCGAGAGCCGCACGCCGATGTGAATTCCTGGCGCCATCGAGCGGATCCCTTCGACCACTTCGCGCAAGAACCGTGTGCGGTTCTCGAAACTGCCGCCGTAGTTTCCTTCTCGCGTATGTGCGCTTAGAAATTCGTGCCCCAGGTATCCGTGGCAATGCTTGATGTCCACGAAGTCGAAGCCTAATTCCTGCGCCATTTTTGCCGCGCGATGAAATTCATCAATGATCGCACCGATTTCGCCGTCGGTCAGAACCACATAGTCAGGAGACAATCCCACTTTTCGATCCAAGATCGGATGATGATAAAGAATGCGCGGCTCCGCTCGATCGTGAGCATTTGGCCGGCAATAGCGTCCGGAATGCGTCAACTGCAATCCGATGAAGAGTCCTTCCTCCGAGCCCGTGGTCCGCTTATGTTCTTCAACCAGGATTTCTCGCAATCGCGCCAATCCCCCTCGGGTATGCCGCGCAATCACCAGCTGATTCGGATTCGCGCGCCCTTGGTGCGAGACCGCGACCGCCTCACCTCCCCAGATTAGTTTTGCCCCGCTGCGTCCGAATTTTTTCCAGCGGTGGATGGTGTGCTCGCTCGGATTCCCATCCGCAGTGCCATCCCATCCTTCCATCGGATGAACGGCGATGCGGTTGCCGATCTTGATTTCGCCGCGCGAGAGCGGCCATCCGAGCGGTGCATGGGCACCGCTCGCTATCTCGCTATCGCAGGGAATCGTCAATCCCAGTGAGTGAACATGATCTTCAAAGCGCTTTACATCCTTCACCGTCCCCAGCCGCAGAATCGGCAGCGTGTTCATGCTGGTCTTTGTCCCTTGGCCAGTCCCTCGACCGCTGAGGCGCCCAGCAAAGCCATGCCTAGGACGCAAGACAGAACCACAAACGAAGTCGCCGCGACTTCAAGCAGCCGACGGTCTGTCTCCGGCCTTCGCTTGGAGTTGGGATTGCCAGAATCCACGAGGTTGCTCTTTCTCTGTACCGCCATCTGTTCGCTCCATTCGCGCCCGTACCGAAGGCTTGGCCGAAACCGCGCCTCTTGACAATTGACGGCATGCTAAAGATTCTTTGTCTCGATGTCGAGGAGCTTCCCTGGCAGCATTTGGTAGAATGCGCTGAACAAGGCGTTTGCGAATTGCAAAAGGAGATGTAAATGTCCATCAGGCGACGTGATCTATGCCTCTTGCTTCCGGCAGCTCTGTTCCCCACCGTTCTGCGGCCCGAGAGCGTAGCCGCACAAGAGGAATCCATCCCATCGGCAATGTATCCGTTCGAAGCGCTGCCCATTCGAACGCCGAACAACGCGGAGATCCGCGACGTTCTGAAGGGCAAGCTGGCCACCGGCGAGTCCTTGGAGGTGCATGAAACGACGCTGCCTCCGGGCGGGGCGCCGCACCCGGCACACCACCATGTGCACTCCGAAATGTGGCTGATTCGAGAAGGGACGGTCGAGCTGACCGTCAACGGCACGAGCTGCCGTCTCGGGCCGGGCGCAGTCGGATTCGTGCGTTCGAATGACCAGCATGGGATCAAGAATGTGGGCACCACGCCGGCGACATACTTTGTGGTGGCGGTGGGCCCCGGCGCGGGTTCTTGACCCAGTGGGCGAGCGCAAGCCCAGCTCAGGGCGGGGTAAGCGAGCCTTAAACAGTTAAAATAGTGCGTGCAATTCGGGACCTAGGGGTGTATGTCAAACTCGACAGCGTAACGGTTAAGTGGAACAGTAGGCGCTGGGTTCTGTCGGTCGAGTGCCAGGTCGCAATTACCGCGCAGACACACCCATCGGACACGATCGTCGCTGGCGACTTTGGGGTGGTTCGTCGGGTCACCCTCTCCGATGGCGTGCTGGTCCCGACCATCGATGTTTCCTGGGAAGAAAAGCGGAAAAGCTTCTACCAGCGTGGGCTCAAGAACAAGCGCAAGTTCAGCCGGAACTGGAAGAAGGTGGCTCCGAAGATTTCGAAACTCGAATAGCCAATATCAGGCTCGAAAAACCGTGGGTAGCAGAGCAAGCCGTGCTGAAATCAAAGGAGTTAACGTCGCGAGCTCAGTAGGCAATCCCCTCGATCATGAGCGGGAGGATGTCAAGAATGCAGCTTCATCTCTTCCAACTTTGCGCTGCCAGACTGACCTCAAGGAAAAGCCTCCGGTATGAGTGGCGTTAGAATAAAAGACGTCGCCAAGTTGTCTGGCGTGTCGACCGCCACCGTGTCGCATGTCATCAATCAGACGCGCTACGTCAGCGATGAAACGAAACGAAGGGTTCTGGGCGCGATTGAAAATGTAGGCTACACGCCAAACATACACGCGCGCAATCTGGCGTCTGGTCAGAGCCGCACGCTGGGACTGATTATTTCAGACATTACTAACCCGTTTTTCCCAGACCTTGTGAAATCCATTCAGGAGAGAGCCCTGGAATTGGGGTACGACGTTA
>WNGC01004837.1_pt1 | contig 11753 bp, 13 predicted proteins | sample 5400051 | NCBI WGS metagenome assembly WNGC01 (sample SAMN13153368, study PRJNA577476) | soil metagenome | isolation source: 20 cm soil or saprolite under grassland replicate 2 | place: USA:California | collected 2016-06-15 | reverse complement strand
GTGCCCTGCTTGTAGCTCGCATCGTGCTCCTCGTCCACGACGATCGCGCCGAGGCGGGGAATCGGGGCGAACACCGCGGACCGGGGCCCCACCGCGACGCGTCGCTCCACGCGCCGCAGCGCGCGCCAGGCGTCCGCGCGCTCGCCCTCGGACAGCCCGGAATGGAGCACCGCCACCTGGTCACCGAACACGCCGCGCACCCGGGCGACGGTCTGCGGCGTCAGCGCGATCTCCGGGACGAGCAGGATGGCGCCCTGACCCTCGGCAACCAGGCGCCGCATGACTTCGAGGTAGGCGAGCGTCTTCCCCGAGCCCGTCACGCCGTGGATCAACACGGGGACGTCGGGTGGGGTGTCGGCGATCGCCTCCACGACGCGCGGCTGATCGGCGGTCAGGACCGGCGGCGGAGGCGACGACAGCCCCGCGAACGGGTCGCGCTGTTGCGCCACGACCTCGAAGCGAGCGAGGCCCTGGGTCACGAGCCCGCCCAGCACCGCGGCCGAGAAGCCAAGCTGTGTCACGAGGTGCCGCACCGGAGCCGATCCCCCTAGCGACTCGACGGCCTCGTATGCGACGCGCCGCCGCGCGGAGCGCTTGAACGCGCGCTCCCGCTCGAGCAGCGACGGCAACGCCCGCGTGAGCGTCAACACGCGCTCGCCCGCCTCGCGCGGCCCCGCGGGCCGCGCCGCCTGCCACAGTGGACCGGGCAGGAGGGCGCGCAACGCGAGGCCGAGGGGAGCGCCGTAGTAGTTGGCGATCCACCGCGCCAGGCGCAGCAGCTCCGGGGTGAGCGCGGGCTCCGCGTCAGGAGTGGCCAGCACGTCCCGCAAGTCGCGGCCGGGCTGGGGCTCGATCAGCGCGGCGACCACACCGATCATCCGCAGCCGCCGCACCGGCACGACTACACGGGCGCCCGGCACCGCGTGCGCGGCGAGGCCATCGGGAATGCGGTAGGTGTAGGGGCGGGCGACCGGGAGGGGGAGAATGACCTCGGCGACGGGGGGGGGCGGCGGCCCGCTCATCGCCGCGCGACGCCTAAGCCCGGCGCGGTGGGCAGGACGATCTGCCCGCCTTCGACGGTCGCGCCAACGAACGGATCGTTCGCCGTCAGGGCCGCGCCGTCCAGATCCGCGGCGTCGAGCAGGGGGGTGAAGTGCGCGGCAGCGGTGATGCCGAGCGACGACTCGATCATGCAGCCCGCCATCACCAGCATACTGTGCGCGCGGGCGACGGCGATCATGCGCAACGCTTCCCGCAGCGAGCCGCACTTCGCGAGCTTGATGTTGATCCCGTCCGCGGCGTCGGCGACGCGCGGAATGTCGCTCGCCACGATGCAGCTTTCGTCGACCACGATCGGCACCACCGCCTGACGCCGCAGCGCCGCCAGCCCCTCGAGATCTGCCGGGGCAAGCGGCCAGGGGTGTCGAGTCCAATCGTGAACGAGGAGCGCGGTGCGCGCGTCGGATCGAGTCCCCACAACCGCCACACGGGCTGCCCCAGGCGCTTCCCAACCAGGTCGTGCAGCGCCGCCGAGAGCGCGGAGCGCGCCGCGGCGCTGTTCGGCGCCACGTGCACGAAGCGCGCCTCGGCTTGCTCCAGGCTGAACGGATCGGCGGGAAGGTGCGGCTCCAGCTTGCTCAGGGCCGTGAGGACCGTGTCGGCCGTCTCACCGTAGTACGCGGACGGATCCGCCTCACCCCATCCTTCCACGCCGTCCCGGTCGATCAGGCGAACCCACACGACCCGGTAGTCGCTCGAGCCGCCGCGGGCGATGACGAACGGATGGCGAGTCTGGAGCGTGATGACCTGCGTGGCCAGTTTCAGGGGCATGCCGAAGTATCCCGCCTCTCTCTCGAATCAAGCAAGCGCGCACACGTGCGCCCGAGCTCCGGCCGCGAGCAGCTCCAGACTGTAGCCCCCTTCGAGCACGCCGACCACGGGGGCCGGCGCCACGCGGTCGCGCAGCGCCACGGTCCACGCGGCCATGTCCTCGGGCGCGAGGGTGAACCCGCCGAGCGGGTCGCCGGCCAGTGAGTCGAAACCGGCGGACACGAGCAGGAGGTCGGGGGGCCAGCCGTCGAGCGCCGCGTCCACCGCGGCGAGCAGATCCCGCACGTACACCTCGCGCGGCAGCCCGGGGGGACGCGGCACGTTGAACACGTTGCCGACGCCGCGCTCGTCGGCCGCGCCGGTCCCGGGGTACCAGGGATACTGATGTATGGACACGTAGCGGACCGACGGGTCGTCCTCCACGAGGGCCTGCGTCCCGTTGCCGTGATGCACGTCCCAATCGACGATGAGTATCCGGGCGCGGCCGAGACGCTGGGCATGACGTGCCGCGATGACGACGTTGTTGAGGAGACAGAAGCCCATCGCCCGCGCGGCGAGGGCGTGGTGCCCGGGGGGCCGGGTCGCGCCGAACGCCGAGCCCCCCTCGAGCCCCCGCTCCACGGCCGCCAGCGCCACCCCCGCCGCGGCGAGCGCGCTCTCCCAGCTGTGGCTGCCCATGATAGTGTCGGCGTCCAGCACGCCGCCCCCACGAGCCCCCAGCCCCTCCAGCAGATCCAAGTATTGGGCCGGATGGACCCGGGCCAGCGCCTCCCGTTGGGCCGGTCGCGCCTCACACCATTCGGTCGACCCGTTGAGCTCCGGAGCGCGGAGCGCCTGGAGCACTGCCTCGATCCGCTCCGGGCGCTCGGGATGCCCCGCCCCCGCGTCGTGCAGTCGGCACGCGGGGTGCCACACGACTGTGGTGGTCACTCAGTCATGAGGATGGCGGCCGGCCAGCAGCTCGCGAATCGACTCGACCTCGCGGCGCATCTCGCGCCGTGCGGCGTCGAGCTCGGCAAGGGTGCGTCGGTAGCGGCGCCACGCGAGCACGACCAGCACCGCTCCCACGGCGCACACGCCTCCCGCGACGGTGAGTAGGGGCCGGCCCCAGGCGATACCGCCGTACGCCAGGAGCAGCGCATCGAGGGAGAGAAACCCCACCGCAGCGGTCGTCAACGTGCGACTGGGCGGTTTCATCGCACCGGCCGGCGCCGCGCGGGCAGAATAATGAAGGGTGCGTTCGCGCCCGCGCCTACCTCCGCGAGCGTCGCGGACTCGTCCAGCAGCGGTGCACCGTGGAACTTGACCACGTACTCGTCCAAGGGCGGCGCGGCACGCTTCAGCGCGCGGGTCAGGGCCTCCCGCTTGAGCTGGGCGACGGTGGTCCGAGGTTCCACCGCGATCATCACTTGATCCCACACGTCGGTCACCATCACTCGCACAGCGAAGCGCTCCGAGACGGCGGTCATGCGACCTCCACCCCAGACTCGAGCGGCAGCGTCGAAAGAAAGCGGTCCACGGCCTGATCGAAGAACAGCGTGGACGCCCGAACCTGGCTCCTGCCCGCGGCGCCCTCGAGCGGTCGAGCGCTGATCGCAAGCTCCTCCCCGCCCTGCCCCCGCAGCACCACGAACTGAGGGCCCTCCTTCTCCACGAACGCGCTCGCGTGGGGCACGCGCTCGGCGAAGAATGCCTTGGCGCGCGCGAGGATCTCGGGCGGCGGCAGACCAACGGTGGCGGTATGCGTCATGGGGAGGTGAAAGATAGAGGTAAATGCCGTTTTGATCGATGCGGGTGCCATTTCGGGCGCCGCCCATGCCAAGGCGACAAACGACGGGGGCCGGAATCCGGCATGCCGCTTGCCAACCAGCCGCGGCGAGGCAACCCGCCTCACCAGCGCACATCGTTCTCTCAAGCAGGAGGTATCCTGAGATGTTCTTGACCACACGCAATTCCTACGACTTCGGGTCCCGTATCAATCGGCTGCTGAACGACGCTCTGCCGGGGTTCGACTGGCAGGCCCCCGAAAACGCCACCACGGCCTGGGTGCCGGCGGTGGATGTGTTCGAGCAGCCCGACAACATCCGCATCGTCGCGGAAGTCCCGGGCGTGAAGCCGGAAGATGTGAAGATCTCGGTCGAGGGCAACGCGCTCACGATCCACGGCACCAAGGAGCAGACGGCCGAGGAGAGCACCGAGCGCGTGCACCGCTACGAGCGGGTGTACGGCGCGTTCGAGCGTAGCTTCACGCTCCCCGCGACGGTGGATCCGAACGGCATCAAGGCGAGCTACGAGCACGGCGTCTTGACGGTCACGCTGCCGAAGGTCGAGAAGGCGCGACCCAAGCAGATCGAGGTGCAGGTCAGGTCGAAGTAAGCAGCTCCGTCAGCCGGCGCTCGACCTCCGAGTTGGGCACGGCGTCGGCGCCGGCGTCGCGGGCCGCCCGTAACAGGTCGGCCCGCACGTGCGCTCCGTAGGCGAGCACGCGCGTCCCGCTCGCCACCCAACCCTGGATGCGGTCCACCGCGTCGGGCGCGTCTACAGGCACGACGGCGAGGTCGCACGCACTCGAGTCCTTGACCAGCTCGCCGCCGTGTGCGGCGACTACAGCGCCGAGCTTGGCCCGGAACACGAGGTCCCGAGCGGCGAGGAAGACGCGCCTAGCCAGGGAGGGCCTCCACGCGCACGGCGCGCTGCTCGGCGCCCGGGCGCCGCCAGAGGTCGAAGAGCGACGCACGCCGGGGAATCACGAGCACCGCCTCGCCGGCCGGCGGCGTCAGCAGTCCCTCGAGCACGAGAAACAGCGGTGGTCGCGCGTCAGCGGCCGCGGCTACCCGGTAGCGCCGCCCATGCCACCGGAATTCGCACGCCTCCCCCTTCCCTCGTCCCTCTTCCCCTTCGAGAAACACATCGTCGTCGACCTTGTACACGCCGGGGGCGACCTGCTCGCCGGACTGGTAGAACGCCGGATCGAATCGCTCCCCATCCCGGCGCGCGAAGTTCTGCTCGGCCGCCCAATCGTAGGCCTCGAGGGCGGCCACGTTGGCGCGCCATTCGAGGTGATGGCGGAGCTCGTGCGACAACGTGTCCCGCGCCTCGCGCCGCCAGTCGAAGTCGCCCTTGTCGAGGCGGGCGAGCGCGGCGAACGAGCCGTGGTACAGGACGATCCGGGAGTGGAGGTCGGCCCCGTGCCCGCTCCATTCGAGCGGAACGCACTCGCCGAGGGTGAAGACGTCGGCGCGCACCGGATGAGGCACGGTTTTGGGACTCACATCGATCGCGACGATGCCATCGCGGAAGTCGGCGGGAACCTCGCCGGCGAGGCGGTCGATCAGACTCCGAAAGTCGTCAAAGCGCATGACCTCACGCCGTCAGTTTCTCCGCGAGAAAGGTCCCAAGCCGCTCCGCCGCGACCCGCTCCTGCTGCAGCGTATCCCGGTCGCGCACGGTGACGCTCCCGTCGCTGATCGACTGGCCGTCCACCGTGATCCCGAACGGGGTCCCCGCTTCATCCTGGCGCCGGTAGCGCCGGCCGATCGAGCCCGAGTCGTCGTAGAAGGCGTTGAAGCGCCCGCGCAAGTCGTCGAAGATCCGGCGGGCGAGCTCCGGCATGCCGTCCTTGTTCACCAGGGGAAAGACCGCGGCTTTGATGGGCGCGATCCCCGGGTGGAACCGCATCACGACTCGCTGGTCGCCCTGCACGTCCTCCTCGTGATAGGCGTCGCACAGCACGACCAGCGCGGTGCGATCCGCCCCCACCGAGGTTTCCACCACGTACGGCACGAACCGCTCCTTGGTCTCGGGGTCCAGATACTCGAGCTTTTTCCCCGAGAATTGCTGATGCCTCGAGAGGTCGAAATCGGTGCGGTTGTGGACGCCTTCGAACTCGTGCCACCCGAATGGGAACTCGTATTCGATGTCGTAGGCGTCCTTCGCGTAGTGGGCCAGCTCGTCCTTCCCATGCTGGTGAAAGCGCAGCTTGTCCCGCCGGATCCCGAGCCCGCAGTGCCACTCCATCCGCTGCGCCTTCCAGAACTCGAACCACTCGCTATCCGTGCCGGGCTTCACGAAGAACTGCATCTCCATCTGCTCGAATTCCCGGGTCCGGAATATGAAGTTCCCGGGCGTGATCTCGTTGCGGAACGCTTTCCCGATCTGCGCGATGCCGAACGGGATTTTCTGCCGCGAGGATTGCTGCACGTTCAGGTAGTTCACGTAGATCCCCTGCGCCGTCTCCGGTCGCAGGTACACGAGGGCGGCGGCGTCTTCCACGGGCCCCATGAAGGTCTTGAACATCAGGTTGAACATGCGGGGCGCCGTGAGCGTCCCGCGTGAGCCGCAGACGGGGCACTGGGCATCCGGCTCGCCTGGCTTCCCCTTGATGCGCGGGTCGTCGGCGCGGAACCGGTTCTTGCAGTGCTTGCAGTCGACCAGGGGGTCGGTGAATCCGGCAACGTGCCCGGATGCCTCCCACACCTTGGGATGCATCAGGATGGCCGCGTCGAGGCCTTCGATGTCTTCGCGCTCGTGCACCATGGAGCGCCACCAGCGCTCCTTGAGATTCTTCTTGAGCTCCACGCCGAGCGGCCCGTAGTCCCACACGGAGCCGAGGCCGCCGTAGATCTCGGACGACTGGAATACGAACCCCCGTCGCTTGGCGAGCGATACGAGCTTCTCCATCACGCTGTTGGCGGCGGGCATAAGGGCGGGAAGATAGGGACGCCGCTAGGGACCAGGCAACCCGAACGCTTCGCGCGTCGCGCGCGCCGCGAGCGTCGCGATCTCGGCCGCGTCGAGCATCCGCCCGTCCCCCCCGACCGCGTGAACGCCGATCAGATCGTTCACCGTCCCCGCCACGACCGCGACCTTCGTGCGCGCAGCCTGGGCGCGGCGTACAACTTCGCCGGACGCCTTGCCGACGAGCGAGGTCCGGTCGAACGACCCTTCGCCGGTGATCAGCAGGTCCGCCTTGGCGAGCGCGGCATCGAACCCCACACGGTCCAGCACCCAGTCGGCCCCGCGCAGCAGCTGCGCCTTGGCGAAGCAGGCGAGCCCGGCACCCAGCCCGCCCGCGGCTCCCCCTCCCGGCAGCGTGGCGAGGTCGGGCTGGCCCAGCCGCCCGAAGTGCGCAGCCAGCACGTCGAGCCCGGCCGCGAGCCGCCGCACGCCTTCCGGAGTCGCTCCCTTCTGCGGACCGAACACGGGGGCTGCACCCTGCGGGCCGGTGAGCGGCGTCGTGACGTCAGCGAGCGCCACCACCTGTGCGGCGAGTCCCCATCCCCCCTCGAGGCTCGCGAGACTCTGGAGGGCGCCGCCACCCTCGGCGAGGGGTGCCCCTGAGGCATCTCGCAGCGTCCAGCCGAGGCCCCAGGCAGCCCCCGAGCCGCCATCCACGGTGGCCGAGCCACCTAAGCCCACCACCACGGTCCTCGCGCCCCTGTCTACCGCCTCCCAGATCATTTCGCCCACGCCTCGGGTCGTGGCCCGTAACGGATCGAGCTGGTCGGCCCGGAGCAGAGCAATCCCGCACGCTGTCGCACTTTCGAAGATGGCCGTTTCACTGTCGAGCCACCCCAGGAGGCCCTGCACTTTCGAGCCGAGCGGCCCGGTCACAGGCACGCGCTCGCGCAGCGCGTCTCGGGGCAGTACGGCCTCGAGCAGTCCGTCCCCACCGTCCGAGATGGGACATTGAAGGACCGTGGCGTCGGGGAGCGCCAACCGCACCCCAGCCGCGATCGCGTCCGCCACCTGGCGAGGGCCCAGGGACCCCTTGAAGGCGGCTGGCGCAGCGAGAACTAGACGAGGCATGGCGCAAAATGCACGAAATCGTGCATATCGCTATACACGTATGCTCAATGGGACGACAGACACGCGCTTGGTGACGTCCAACACGGAGTCGGCATCGTTCTTGCTTGAGATTGCGGCAGCATCTCTCTGTTCAAGGGCAAACCGTCGGTGACGGCGGGGCGCAAAGCCAAGGGGTCTCAAGCGAGACAGCCCAGCTGCCAGAGGTCGGCAGCGGCCCCACGCCCTCGAGCAAGAGCGCGGGGCCGCGTTGCGTTTGGCTCCCCGAGCATGGAGTTCGTCTCGCTCGCATCGGGTTCTAGGGCGCACGATGTCGGGCAGGCGATCACCCCCCAGGGGTAACTCTGGGGGGTTTTGCTTTGATGTGGGCGCAGATCAGGTCGCCATGGGCGCGGCCGTTCTCGATGAACACGCGGTTGGCGTCGTAGCCGCACGACAGCACGCCGGCGATGTAGACCCCGGGGACGTTGGTCTCCATCGTCGCAGCGTCGTGCTGGGGCACGCCAGTCTTCTCGTCGATCCGCACGCCGGCGGCGCGCAACAGTCGCTGATCGGCACGATACCCGGTGAGCGCGAGGACGAAGTCCGCGGGGAGCGTGTCCGTCGACCCATCGCGCTCCGACCGGAGGACGATGCTCCCCGGCTCGATCCGCACCACTCGGCTGCGCCACCGGACTCCGATGCTCCCATCCTTCACGCGGTTCGTAATGTCGGGCAGGACCCACGACTTGACCCCCCGATCGAACTGCTCCAGGAAGTGCACGATGGTGACCCGCGCACCCACGCGGTGCAGCTCAAGAGCTGCCTCCACGGCGCTGTTCCCGCCGCCCACAATCACGACACCTTGCCGCCAGTAGGGGTGCGCCTCGACGAAGAAATGCGACACGTGCGGCAGGTCCTCCCCGGGGACGCCGAGCAGATTGGGCGATTCGAAGTATCCCGTCGCGTACACCAGGTGCCGCGCAGCGATCGGTTCGGCCTCGGCCTGGCCCGGCCCGCGCACGTCCAGCTCGAATCCGCCGCGCTCCCCGCGCACCCGCAGCACTTCGTGATACTGCCGCACGTCCAGCTGGAAGTACTCCGCCACCTTCCGGTAGTAGGTGAGCGCTTCGCGACGGGTCGGCTTCTCGCCGCTCGTGACGAACGGCACGCCTGCGATTTCGAGCCGCTCCGCCGTCGAAAAGAACGTCATGTACAGAGGGTAGCGGAGCAGGCTCGAGACGATGGCGCCCTTATCGAAAAGCGCGGCGCTGAGGCCGGCCCGCTTCGCAGCCGCGCCCGCCGCCAGGCCGCACGGGCCCGCACCGATCACCGCCAGATCCAGCATCGAGGCAGGCGCGCCCGTCACGGCACGTCGATGATCTGGTCCCGCCGGGTCCCGACGCTGACGTACTGGATCGGCGCGCCTGCGAGGTCCTGCAACCGGTCCAGGTAGGCCCGCGCCGCGGGAGGGAGCTCCGCGAGGCGGCGGATGCCGCTGAGCGATCGCTGCCAGCCCGGCAGCAACTCGTACACCGGTTCCACCCGCGCCAGGCGCTCGACCTCGGCGGGCATACTGTCGAACGGCTGGCCGTCGAGCCGGTACCCGACGCACACGGGGATCTCGGAGAAGGAGTCGAGCACGTCGAGCTTCGTGACGGCGAGCCCGGTGAGGCCGTTGACCCGCACCGCGTACCGCACGACCACGGCGTCGAACCAGCCGCAGCGCCGCGGTCGCCCGGTCGTGGCGCCGAACTCCCCTCCCAGGTCGCGCAGGCGCTCGGCAACCGCCGGCTCCGCCTCGGTGGGCAGGGGTCCGTTCCCCACGCGCGTGGTGTACGCCTTCACGACGCCGACCACGGCGTCGATGGCGGTCGGGCCGATGCCCGCGCCGACCGCCGCCCCCCCGGCCGTCGTGTTCGACGAGGTCACGTACGGGTACGTCCCATGGTCCACGTCGAGGAGCGCCCCTTGGCGCCCGGTGGTGCCGATCTGGTCGCGGCGCTCGCGGGCGCGGTCCAGCAGCTTGTGCAGCGGCAGGGTGAGGTGCGCCCGGTCGGACACAAACAGCTTGTGCTCGGTCCGCACCCCGCGCGACCCCAGCGCGTCGAGCTCGGTGAAGAACGTCTCCGGATCCAGGACCACCCCGTTCCCGACGAGACACACGGCGCCCTGGATGATGCCGGAGGGAATCTGGTGCAGCACGAATTCGCCGGCACCCGTGTCCACCGTATGGCCCGCGTTGGCCCCGCCCTGGTAGCGCACGACCAGGTCGGCGCGCTCGGCGAGCACGTCGACGACCTTGCCTTTGCCCTCGTCGCCCCATTGGGCGCCGACGACCACGACGCAGTGGGTTTTCGGTCCGAACATGGCACCCCTACCGCAGCAAAAACGCCCCGACGAGCGGGGCGTTCGAGTATCCTCTGAAGGAAGCTAGAGTCGCGATCCAGCTCCGTCAACGCGCGTCCGCAGCACGCCCGCAATCGCCTCGGTTACCTCCCGCACCCCCTCGAGCGTCAACCGCTCGGCCCGGTCGCGCGGTGTGTGAACCACCACCGTCGTGCGCCAGTCCCCCCGCATGATCGTGGCACACTCCCGCGCGGCGCGGGCAAGCGCCCAGCCATCCACGACGACCGGCAGGAAGCGAGGCCGGCGGGCGCGAAGCGCCGCCGCGATGGCGTCCACCGTCGGGCCGGCGCGGTGCGTCAGGCAGAGGATCGCTCCGCGGTCGTCGATCCCGTCCAGATTCAGTACCGCCGCGCCCGCGAACAGGTTGGCTCGCTCCCGGACGAGCGCGCTCGCGCCCAGCAACCCGTACTCCTCGGCGTCCGGGAACACGACCCCCACCGGCGCGTCGGAGGGTAGACGGTCGAGGATCGCGAGCACAGCGACAAGCGCCGTGGCGTTGTCCACGGCGCCGGGAGACGTGTTCGTCGCCCGGTTCTGGAGCAACAGCAGGCCTCCGACGAGCGCCGGAGCGGCGAGCAGCAGCTCGGCCGGACGGCTCCACACCGCGTCCCCCACGCGAAGCGCCGCGACCGTAGCGAGCCCCAGGGTCCCCGCCACGGCCAGCGCTACCGCGACCAGTCGCCACAGCATCGAGAGCGGCTGCCCTTTCGAGTCGTAGTGCGCCGCGAGCCACACGGTCACACGGCCGCGCGGCCGGACGCCGATCAGATTCACGCCGACCAGCGCGGGACCCTTTCCGTGGCCGCGCAGCGCGAAGCCGACCACCAGGAGCGCGGCCAGTGCCGCGCCCGCGGCCGTGACGCGAGCCCCTGTGCCCAGCAGCGCCACGCCGACCGCGGCCCAGACCAGTGCGCCGCCTACGTAGAGGGGCCCGGCGAGGCGGCCGGGTGGGACCACGGGGAACTCGTGCTCGAGAATTTTATAGCCACGTTGGCTGAGCTCCCGCCGCAGCACCTCGCGAGTGCGGGCGTGATGCGGAGACCCCACGATACGGGGCGCCGCCAGCTCGTGGAGCAGCTGCCCGTAGACATTCACGCTGCCAGCAGGCGCGCCAGGCGTTCCCGCTCGGGGGATGGCACCGGCGCGAGCGGCGCCCGGCAGGGGCCCCCGTACAACCCCACCGCATCCATCGCCGCCTTCACGCCCGCGGGCCCGAACTTGCCGACGATCTCCTTGTCGAGCGGGGCCAGGCGCTGTTGCGCACCGCCGGCCCGCTCGCGGTCGCCGCGCCGGAACGCCGCGTACACCTCGGCGCACAACGCCGCCGCGAAACACGCGACGGCGAGGACGCCGCCGTCGCACCCCATCTCGAGAGCCGTGTACAGGAGCGACCCCGAACCCGCGAGCACCGACCACCCCGGCGCCGCGTCCCGATAGGCGGCGAGGTTCTTCGCATCCCCCGAAGAGTCCTTGACGCCGACAATATTGTCGTGGCTCGCGAGCTGCCGCAGCAAGCCGGCGGCGAGGGGCAGGTGCGTGTACTTGGGAATGTTGTAGATCAGGACCGGGACCGGGCTCGCGTCGGCCACGGCGCGGAAGTAGTCGGCGAGCGTGGCGGGGGTCGTCCCGGCGGCGAAATAGGCGGGCGGCCGCACCAGAACGGCGTCCGCCCCCGCGCGCGCCGCTGCCCTGGTCAGGGTCACGGCCTGGCGCGTGGACTCGGCACCCGT
>WNGC01004117.1_pt1 | contig 11753 bp, 10 predicted proteins | sample 5400051 | NCBI WGS metagenome assembly WNGC01 (sample SAMN13153368, study PRJNA577476) | soil metagenome | isolation source: 20 cm soil or saprolite under grassland replicate 2 | place: USA:California | collected 2016-06-15 | reverse complement strand
GGGGGAGGAGCTCGATGGCGAAGGAGATCTCGATCGTCCACCACGCCGACCGCCGCACCGACGTGATGATGCCCTACGCGCCCGGCATCGTCGTCCGGCGCGGGAGCCTCGTTTTTCTCTCGGGCGTGACCGCGGCGGCCGTCTACCACAGTCACCCCCACCGCGAGGAGGAGTTCGACCTGCCGGCCACGATGGAGGCGCAGGCGGTGCGCGCGATGGAGAACCTCAAGAAGACGCTCGAGGCCGCCGGCTGCACGCTCGGAGACCTCGTCACGGTCACGCGGTACCTCACGGACGTCGCCGAGCAGGACGACCTCAACCGCGTGTGGGCGCGCTACCTCGGCGGGCACCTGCCCGCCACGACGACCGTCGAGGTGTCGCGTCTGGCCACGCATGCGCGGTGCAAGCTGGAGATCAGCGCGATCGCCGTCGCCGACGCCGAGGCGGCGCGATGAATGTTGGAATGAGAGGCGGCGTGCGGAACGGAGCCGGGTCGCGCCGCGTCTCGGGCCACCCACCGACGGCGCCGGCCCCGCGGCTCTCGTTGCAATGACGCTCGGCTTCGTCGGGCTCGGTGTGATGGGCGGGCGCATGGCGAAGCGGCTCCTCGACGGGGGCCATCGCGTGATCGGCTACAACCGGACGCGCGCGAAGACGCGTTGGCTCGCAGATGCCGGGATGCGCGTGGCAGACTCCCCGCGCGAGGTCGCCGCCGAGGTGGACGTCGTCTTCACCATGGTGACCGACACGGACGCCCTCGACGCCGTCTGCCGCGGTCCCGCCGGGATCCTCACGGGGCTCCGCCGCGGGGCGGTGCACGTGGAGATGAGCACCGTGAGCCCGGAGGCCGTGCGCGCCCTCGCCGCCGAGGTGGCGACGCGGGGCGCCGACCTGCTCGACGCGCCCGTGTCCGGCTCCCCCGCGACGCTCGAGGCCGGCCAGCTCTCGTTCATGATCGGCGGCGACCCCGCGACGCTCGAGCGGGTGCGGCCCTACCTCGCCGTGATCGGCCCCGCGCTCACGCACGTCGGCCCCGTCGGGCTCGCGAAGGCGATGAAGATCGCGATCAACCAGGGGCTCGCCGTCCAGATGGTCGCGTTCGCGGAGGCGGTGCTGCTCGCCGAGAAGGCGGGGATCGGGCGCGAGCGCGCGGTGGAGGCGCTGCTAAAGAGCGTCCTGGCGTCACCCATGGTGAAGTACCGCGGTCAGTTCGTGCTCGGCATGCCCGCCGAGGCGTGGTTCGACGTGGGGATGATGCAAAAGGATCTCCAGCTGGCGCTCAACCTCGGGCGCGCGAGCGGCGTGCCGCTCCCCAGCGTGGCGATCGCCAACGAGCTCCTCACCGCGGCGCGCGGGATGGGGCTCGGGCGCTACGACTTCGCGGTCGTGTTCGACGTGCTCGCCGCGTTGAGCGGCCTTGCGCCGAGTCCGAAGACCTGACGGCCGACGCGGCAGCGCGTGCGGACACCCTCCGTTCGAGCACCGGCTTCGGGGGCGGGCGGACCGCGGAAGCGAGCGAGCCTCAGGCTCGCTCGGGGCGCGAACAGGGGAGCTTGAGGGGGGACCGTCGCGGGTCCCCCCTCAACATCATGGACTTGCTCAGCGCGGCGTGAGCGTCGCGCGACCAGAGGCCGCATCGACGGTGAGGGTGAACGCGTCGAGGGCGTCCCGGCCGAGCAGGCCGTCGGCGGACTCGACACGGCCGGCGGACGGCAGCGCGTGGACGATGACGGCCAGGGGGCCGATCCGGGCGCCGGCGATGTCGAGCAACGGCACGGTCACGAGCGTCGCGGTCGCCATGCCCGTCGCTCCCATGATCTGGACCGGCCGGCCGGCCTGGTCGCCGAGGCCCGCGCGCTCGATCGCCGACGGCGAGAGGACGGTGCGATCGGCGCCCGTGTCCACGACGAGGGTGAGCGGCACGCCGTTGAGCCGAGCGGTCACGGTGATCGGCGCGTCGGGGCCGACCCGGAGCTCGGTGGGCTCCGGCCCGGGCGGCGGCGGCTGACGCGGCTGCGGCGCAGCCAAGAGCTGCGCGGCGTCGCGATAGGCCGGCGGGATCGCGTCGACATCGGCGGTGTAATGCACCGTCCCCTCGCCGTCCGTCCACCGGTAGAGCTGGGCGGCCGCCGGCGTGGCGGTGAGGCAGAGGGCGAGCGCGGCGGCCCAGATTCTCAGCGTGTCAGTCCCCCACCGGCATCGTCACGGGCTCGCCGGCCCCGTAGAAGTACGCGCCCCGCCCCGCCGCGGCCCCGACGACCGCGATGTCGAAGCACGTCGGCTCCTCGACGACCGGCACGGGCAGATCCGGGTGGTCCGCGAGCCATGCGAGCTCGGGATGCGCGGTCTGCATCGCCTTCGGCTCCTTGTTCAGCATCATCGTCCTGAACGGCAGGCGCGCGGCCCGGTAGAGCGCCTCCTGGATCTCGCGGCGACCCCAGCCCGCCTTCGCGAAGATCTGCGCGTGCTCCGGACAGACGAAGAGCGTGTTGTGCTCCTTCTCCTCGGTCCTCGACCGCGGGTCGGCCCGCCGACCGATGAGCCAGAGGCCGGTGCCGACCTGCGCAACGTTGTTGGCCGCCGTCGCGAAGACCTGGATGAGGTCCTCGGGCGTCGTGGATCGAAAATCGTGGAGCTCGCACATGCCGTACACGAAGTGCACGGTGACGGTGGACGCGTCTTTCGCGTGGCCCCGCGTGACGTGATATGGCTCCCACGGGCTCTCGCCCTCGTTCTCCGCGCAGCAGAGGCTGTACTTGAGCGGCGAGCCGATCGTGTCCATGTCCGACACGCCCACGTACGTGTGGCCGACGTTCATCATCGTCAGCCGCACCGCGCGGCCCAGGACGGTGTTGCTCGCGCCCGTTGACGAGCACGAGGGGCGCGTGGGGGCCGGTCGACATGGCCTTGTTGCGGATGTACATCTTCGGCTCCGCCAGGCAGCGGACCGCCGCGATCAGGAGCGGCAGGTGCTCGGGACCGCAGCCCGCCATCACGGCGTTGACCGCGAGCTTCTCGACGGTGGCGACCCCGAAGCCCGGCTCGAGCGTCGCGATCACGTCGGCGGGGCTCGCGTGGGCAGACCGGAGCATCGCCGCCACGGCGCGCTCGGTCGGCGGCACGAGCGGAAACCCGTCGGACCAACCGCGCGTCAGGAAGTCGGCCTGCATCCGCCCCCACGCCTCCAGCAGGTCATCGCCCTCGTAGCGGAGCCGCTCCTCGAGGGGAGGCCGCTCGACGGCCTTCGGCGGCTCCACGGCCCGCGTGAGCCCCGCCTGGACCTGGTCGAACGCCAGCTCGGCCATCCGATGAATGTCCCCGGGCTTCTGGTTGGTGAACGGCAGCGACACGACGGCGAGCGGAAGGCCCGCCAGCCCGAAGCTCGCGGCGCTCCGGTTCGCGTCGTGCACGAACGTCTGCGCGGTGAAGAGGACGGTCGGGATCCCCCGCCGCTCCAGCTCGACCATGTCGTGGGCCCCCCACGACGTGCACGACCCTCAGTCGGCGGTCGTGCCGACGACCGCGTCCACCTCCGCCGCGATGCGGTCGGCGTCCTCCGCCGTGCAGTGGCGCATGAGCCAGCCCACCGAGCCCGTGTAGCGCCGGAACTTCGTCCCCGGGAACTTCGCGTGCAGGAGCGCCTCGGTGCGGTCCAGCGCCGCGTCGCCGCCCGCCTTGATGTTCCAGTAGAGGCCGATCGTGGCGCCGTCGAGGGTCGCGAGCCGGGGCGCCGGCTTCACCGAGTGCTCCACCGTCTTCGCCACTGGGTTCAGGATCTCGAGCCGTGCCATGGGTCCGTCCTCCTACAGGATGACTTTCTTCGCGCGGAGCTCGGCGATCCGCGCGGCGCTGTAGCCGTGCTCGGCGAGCACCTGGTCGGTGTGCTCGCCCTGGAGCGGGGCGGGAGTGCGGACGGCCGGCCGCATGCGGGAGAACTTCACCGGCGTCCCGACCACGGGGATCTCGCCTAGCCGGGGATGCACGACGCGCTCGATGAGCTGGCGCGCCGCGGTCTGCGGGTCCTGCATCACCTGGTCCACCGTGTTCACGGGCGTTGCGGGGACACCCGCCTCCTCGAGGATCTCGAGCAACGGCTCCCGATCGTGCTTCGCGATGGCCTGCTCGAGCTCCGTCTCCAGCTCGTGGCGGTGCTTCACGCGCTCGATGTTGACCGTGAAGCGCGGGTCCGTCGCCATCCACGCGAGCCCGAGGGCCCCGACCAGGCGATGCCAGAACCGGTCGTTGGCGCCCGCGATGAAGACCCATTGGCCGTCGCGGCACCGGAAGTTCCGGTAAGGCGAGAGCGACGGGTGAGAGGAGCCGAACGCCCTGGGCACGGCGCCGCTGAGCAGATACCCCTCGGCGTGGTAGTTCAGGAGTGTCACGGCGGTCTCGAGGAGCGAGCCGTCCACGCGCTGGCCGAGACCCGTCCGCTCCCGATGGAGCAGCGCGTTCACGATCCCGAACGCGCAGAGGATGCCCGTCGTCAGGTCGAGGAACGAGACGCCGCAGCGGACGGGTGGCCCGTCGGGCTCGCCCGTGATCGACATGATGCCGCTGAAGGCCTGCATGAGCGCCTCGTAGCCGGCGCCCTCGGCGCGGGGCCCCGTGCGTCCGAACGCCGAGATCGCGCAGTAGACGAGCCGTGGGTTGACGGCCGCGAGCGCCTCGTAGCCGAGACCGAACGATTCCATCGTCCCGGTGCGGAAATTCTCGATGAGGACGTCGCTGCGACCGACGAGATGTGTCAGCACGTCGGCGCCCTCGGCCGACTTGAGATCGAGCGTGATGTCGCGTTTGTTGCGGTTGATGACGAGGTAGGCCGCGGACTCGCCCTCCCTGTGGGGCGGCCACGTGCGCGACTCGTCGCCCGTGCCCGTGTCCTCCACCTTGATGACGTCGGCGCCCAGGTCGGCGAGGAGCATGCCGCAGAAGGGGCCGGCCAGGACGCGGGAGCAATCGATGACACGGATACCCTCGAGTGACAGGGCCGGGCTCGTCATGTGCGCTACTATACCTCTATGTTGTCTCTTCGTGACGCGCTCGGGCAGCGCATCCTCGTCCTCGACGGCGCCATGGGTACGATGATCCAGGCCGCGGGGCTCACCGCCGCCGACTTCGGCGGTTCCACCTACGAGGGCTGCAACGAGCACCTGAACCTCACGCGGCCGGACGTGATCCGCCAGATCCACGCCGCCTACCTGGACGCCGGCGCCGACATTATATCGACCAACACGTTCGGCTGCGCGCCGTACGTCCTGGGCGAGTACGGGCTTGCCGAGCGGGCGTACGAGATCGCGCGGGCCGGGGCCGGCCTGGCCCGCGAGGTCGCCGGCACGCGATTCGTCGTCGGCGCCATGGGCCCGGGGACGCGCTCGATCTCGGTCACGCGCAACGTCACCTTCGACGAGGTGCACGAGGCGTACGCGGTCCAGGCGCGCGGGCTGCTCGACGGCGGCGTGGACGCGCTGCTGTTGGAGACCCAGCAGGACACGCTGAACACGAAGGCCGCCGCCATCGGGGTCCGCCGCGCCATGCGCGAGGCCGGTGTGGACCGGCCGCTCATGGTCAGCGGCACGATCGAGCCGACGGGCACGATGCTCGCCGGCCAGGGCGTGGAGGCGCTCTACGTCGCGCTCGAGCACCTCGACCTCTGTGCGATCGGTCTCAACTGCGCGACGGGCCCCGAGTTCATGACCGACCATCTCCGGACGCTCGCGGCCATGTCCACCCGGTTCGTCAGCGTCTACCCGAACGCGGGGCTGCCGGACGAGCGCGGCCAGTACGCCGAGACGCCCGAGAGCCTCGCGTTCAAGATGCGGCGCTTCGTGGACGAGGCGTGGGTCAACATCGTCGGCGGCTGCTGCGGCACTACGCCGGCCCACATCACGGCGCTCGCCGCGATGGTCCGCGGGCGCCCGCCGCGCGTCCCGGCGACGCGCGAGCCGCAGGCCGTCAGCGGGATCGAGGTCTTCTATCCCGCCGACGACACCCGCCCGTTGTTCGTGGGAGAGCGGACCAACGTCATCGGCTCGCGGCGGTTCAAGGAGCTGATCGTCGCCGGAGAGTTCGAGGACGCGGCCGAGATCGGCCGCGCTCAGGTGCGAAACAGCGCCCAGGTCCTGGACATCTGCCTCGCGAACCCCGATCGCGACGAGGCGGCGGACATGGACCGGTTCATGGCACAGATCACGCGCAAGGTGAAGGTCCCGCTGATGATCGACTCGACCGACGCGCGGGTGATCGAGCTGGCGCTCCGGCAGTGCCAGGGCAAGGCGATCGTGAACTCGATCAACCTCGAGGACGGCGAGGAGCGGTTCGAGAAGGTCGTCCCGCTGCTCCGGACCTACGGCGGCGCCGTCGTCGTCGGCACGATCGACGAGGACAAGGCGCAGGGCATGGCCGTGACGCGCCTTCGCAAGCTCGCGATCGCCGAGCGCAGCTACGACCTCCTGACACGAAAGTACGGCGTGCCCGCGCGCGACCTGATCTTCGACGCGCTCGTGTTCCCCGTGGGCACCGGCGACGCGAACTACATCGGCTCGGCCGTCGAGACGATCGAAGGCATCCGCGCGATCAAGGCGCGGTTCCCCGAGTGCAAGACGATCCTCGGGATCTCGAACGTCTCGTTCGGCCTGCCCTCGGCGGGACGCGAGGTCCTGAACTCGGTCTTCCTCTACCACTGCACCAAGGCGGGTCTCGACTACGCGATCGTGAACACCGAACGCCTCGAGCGCTACCCCTCGATCCCGGAGGCCGAGCGGCGGCTGGCCGAGGACCTCATTTACTGGCGGGGCAGCGACCCCGTCGCCGCGTTCGCCGCGTGGTTCAGGGAGAAGAAGACGGCCCCGCCGGCCGCCAGCACGCTCTCCCTCGACGAGCGGCTGGCGCGCTATATCGTCGAGGGGAGGCGCGACGGTCTCATCGACGACCTGAACGCGAAGCTCCAGGCGGCCGCGCCGCTCGACATCATCAACGGTCCGCTCATGCGCGGCATGGACGAGGTCGGGCGTCTCTTCAACGACAACCAGCTGATCGTCGCCGAGGTGCTCCAGTCGGCGGAGGCGATGAAGGCCGCGGTCGGGCACCTCGAGCCGTTCATGGAGAAGGCCGAGTCGGCGACCCGGGGCACGCTCGTGCTGGCCACCGTGAAGGGCGACGTCCACGACATCGGCAAGAACCTGGTCGAGATCATCCTGTCGAACAACGGGTACCGCGTGATCAACCTCGGGATCAAGGTGCCGCCGGAGGAGCTGATCGCCGCGTACCACACCCACAAGCCGGACGCGTTCGGCCTCTCCGGGCTCCTCGTGAAGTCCGCTCAGCAGATGGTGGTGACCGCACAGGATCTCCGCGCGGCGGGCATCGACCTGCCGCTCTTCGTGGGCGGCGCCGCGCTGACGAAAAAGTTCACCGCGACGCGGATCGCTCCGGAGTACGGGGGCGTCACCCTCTACGCCAAGGACGCGATGGACGGGCTCGACCTGGCGAATCGGCTCTTCTCGGCGGTGACGCGCGACGGCCTCGTCGAGCGCGTGCGTGCCGAGCAGGCCGCCCTGACGGCGGCGGACGCGAAGGGCGGCGAAGGCGCGCGCCCCGTGCAGGCACCCGATCGACCGCGGGCCCGGCTCGAGCGGATCCCGGTGCCGACGCCGCCGGACCTCGAGCCGCACCTCCTCCGCGATGTGCCGCTTCCCCACATCTACCCGTACCTCAACCTCCAGATGCTCTACGGAAAGCACCTGGGCCTGCGGGGGCTCGTCGAGCGGCTCCTCGCGAGCGGCGATCCGAAGGCCCTCGAGCTTCACGAGACCGTCGAGCGGCTCAAGCACGACGCGGTCGCCGAGCGGCTCGTGAGGGCCCACGGCGTGTACCGCTGGTACCGGGCGCGCGCCGCCGGCGACGCGGTCGTCGTGGTCGACCCCGGGGGGCGGGAGCTCACGCGATTCGAGTTTCCCCGGCAGAAGGACGGCGAGGGCCTCTGCCTCGCCGACTACGTCCGGGCCGATGTGGACGACTTCGTCGCCCTCTTCGCCGTCACCTGCGGCGAGGGCGTGCGGGAGCTCACCGGCCGGTGGAAGGACCGGGGCGAGTATGTCCGATCCCATGCCCTGGCGGCGCTCGCCATCGAGTCCGCCGAGGCGTTCGCCGAAATGCTCCACACGCGCCTGCGGACGCTCTGGGGATTTCCGGATCCGCCCGATCTTGGGATCGGCGAGAAGCTCAAGGGCCGCTACCGCGGGATCCGCGTCTCCTTCGGATACCCGGCGTGCCCGAACCTCGCCGACCAGGCGACCCTCTTCAGGCTGCTCGAGCCCGAGACGATTGGCCTCCACCTCACGGAGGGCTTCATGATGGACCCAGAAGCGTCGGTCTCGGCGCTCGTCTTCCACCACCCCGCCGCGAAGTACTTCAAGGCCGAGTGAGGCTCGGGGGCCCGGGAGGCCCTCTGCGAGGAATCGGGGGAAAGCCCCCCTCCGAGGAAAACGCGACGGGCCCGAACCGATCCGGTCCGGGCCCGCCGTGGATGCGAGGAGTGTCCGACGCCTAGAACTTGATCTCGAGCCTCACCGTCGGGAAGCCGAGCGACTTCTCGTTCGGCTCCACCGTGAGGAGCGTACCGAAGTCATCCGCCAGGTAGTAGGCCGAGCGGTTCGCCCTCGGCGGAATGCGCTTGCCCCTGGCGTTCACCGCGAACGGGAGCCGGAAGGTCCCCGTGAACGTGAACGCCGTGTCCTTCTCGGGCTTGCACTGGCGGCGGCCCACGTCGAAGCAGCCCTTGCCATCGGTGAGGAAGCCGACCGGCGCCACGCCTGCGAACGGCAGCGACAGGTTGGCAGCGCCGGCGAAGGCGCCGGTCATCACGACGAACTCGGCGGCGTCAGCCGTGTCGCTGGCCTTCACCACGACCGCGAAGGTGCCGTCCAACGTTCCCTTGCCATCGGCCAGGCTCAAGTCGTCGGCGCCGCTCGCGTTGACCGTGCAGTTCTTGGCGCCCGGCGTCAGGATCAGCACTTCCCACGGGCAGAGCGGCGTGCCGAGCTTCGCAAATCCGGAAAGCTGCGCCACCGCCGACCGACGATGCGCATTGGCGAGGGCCGAGACCGGCACTCCATTGTGGTCCAGGAGATACATGTCTTCGGTAACTTCATAGAGGACCACGCCAACGCCGGGGTTGACGCCGCCCGCGAACGCCGGTACGGCCATCAACGCCAGGAGCAGGAACATCAGCGGCATCACCGTCGCTATCGCTCTGCTGCGCCCGTTAAACGGGTTCATTGTCTTCTCTCCTCGTCCACGATATTTGTCATTCATCGGTTGCATCCTGGACGGGAGAAAATGCAACGCCAGGGCCAATCGCCGCCTTCGGTCACCGTTCTGATTTCGTTGGCGTTTCCAGCTAAATTTCCGGATCGTTTGCGGTGTTCGCGGATCGTTCCTGACCACACCGGTTCTCAACGCACCGCCGGCGAAAAACTTCCGCGGTTGAGCGCGAGAGGTCCGGGCGGTCGTGACCGACAATCCGGAAATGACGCCAGAGGTGATGCGCGTGAGGCGGGACTTACTCGTCGCTGTCGGTGAGCGCGGCGCCGGGCTTTGCCGGAAGCTTCACGACGAAGGTCGAGCCACGGCCGACCTCGCTCTTCACCTCGATCGTCCCGCCATGACTCTGGACGATCCCGAGGCTGACCGAGAGGCCCAAGCCCGTGCCGCTCACGTCGGGCTTCGTCGTGAAGAACGGCTCGAAGATCCGGTCGAGGTGCTCCGGCAGGATCCCGGTGCCCGTGTCGATGACCTCGACCTGGACCGTGTCGCCGACAACGGACGAGCGGACCGTGAGAGTCCCCCCGTCCTTCATGACGTAGACGGCGTTGTTGATGAGGTTCAAGAACACCTGCTTGATGCGTGGGACGTCCACCTCCACGGGCGGGAGCTCGGAGGCGTACTGCTCGACGAGCGTGATCGCGTCGAACGCGCCCTGGCGGCGCACCATGACGAGGGTCTGCTCGAGCACCACGTTGAGATCCGTCATCTGCGGCACGAACTCGCGCTGCCGGCTGAAGTGCAGGAGGTCGCGCACGATGTCGCGGGCGCGTCCCGCCTCCTCCTGGATCAGCTCGAGCTCTTCCCGATTCGGTGCGCCGGGCGGAACCCGCTCGGCCAGGTATGACGCGAAGCCCAGGACGCTCGTCAGCGGGTTGTTGATCTCGTGAGCGATGTTGGCGGCCAGCTCGCCGATCGCCGCGAGCTTCGTGGACTGGATCAGCTGCGCCTGCGTTCGCTTGAGCTCGGCCATCTGCCCCTTGACGCCTTCGTACAGGCGCGAGTTCTCGGCCGCCACCGCCGCCTGGAGTGCGATGCCTTCGGCCAGCCGCAGCTCGTCGGTCGTGAATCGGTGCGGCTCCTTGAGCCAGGCGATCGCGAACCCGCCGATGGTTCCCCCTTTCCAGCGCATCGGCTGGATCAGGAGCGACTTGTGGGGCAGGAGTCGGGTGATCGGATGCGCGAATCGCGGGTCCGCCGCGCTGTCGCTCGAGTAGACCGCCCGCTCGTACTTCCCCCACTCCTGCAGCATCAGATCGGTCATCACGATCTCGGTGCTCGCGAAGGTCTGCAGCGCCTCCTTCGGCACGTGGTACCCCACGATCGGCACGAAGCGATCCTTGCCCGGGCTCACGAGCCACGCACCGCCGGTGTCGGCGCCGAGCGCGCGCACCATCGCCCGCGTGGTCCGGCGCAGCACCTCCGTCAGCTCGAGGGTCGAGCTCGTGTCCTGGCTCACCGCCAGGAGCGTCTCGGTGTGGCGCAGTCGCTCCTGCGTCTCCTCGTAGAGGCGCGCGTTCCGGATGGCGGTCGTCGCCGACGTCGCCAGCGCCTCCCCCAGCGCGACCTCGTCGGGGGCAAAGGCGTGGGACCCGCGATACCAGACCGCGAGGACGCCGACGAGCTGGTTCTCGAGGAAGAGCGGGAGACCGAGGAACGACACGAACCCTTCGCTCCGCACCCAGTCCAGATACTTGAGGCCGGGATGGGAGCGCACGTCGCCGAGGGCGAGCACGGTTCGGTGCTTGACGATCCAGCCGACCAGCCCCTCGTCGTCGTCGGCCACGTGCTGGGTCGACGCCTTCGGCGTGCGCGTGGTGCCCGCCTGCGCCTGAAGACGGAAGCGGCCGGGCGTGTCCTCCGCGATCAGGATCCGCACGACGTCTGCGCTCAGGCGGGTTCGCACGAGCTCGCTGAGCCGGTGGAGGATCCCGGAGACCTGGAGGGTACCGGCCAGCAGGCGGCCGGCCTCGACCAGGCTCTCCTGCTCCGCCGCCCGGCGCATGACCCCCTCGTAGAGGCGGGCGTTTTCCACCGCGATCGCGACCTGATCGGCGACGATCTTGAGGAGCTGCTCCTCGTCGGCCTTCGCCCCCGCCGGCATGGCGTGCCGCGCCACCATCGTGCCGAGCTCGCGACCCCGCACGGTGAGGGGCAGCGTCCACTCGACCTCGGCCCACTCGTCGGCCGGTTCGACGCCCGATCCGACGAGCACGCTCCGCGGCTGGTCGCTGCCTTCTCCCGGCACCACGAGCTTCACGCCCGGTGGATCGGTGAGCTCGACGCGGAGGCTCGTCGTACCGATCGCCTGCGCGAGCGCTCGCAGCAGCCGCTCGAGCATTTCCACCACGCCCAGCTCTGAGGTGATGTCCTGGACCGCGCGGTGCAGGTCGGCGAGCTGGCTCGCGCGCCGGACGAAGTGCTGGTTG
>WNGC01003866.1_pt1 | contig 11772 bp, 11 predicted proteins | sample 5400051 | NCBI WGS metagenome assembly WNGC01 (sample SAMN13153368, study PRJNA577476) | soil metagenome | isolation source: 20 cm soil or saprolite under grassland replicate 2 | place: USA:California | collected 2016-06-15 | reverse complement strand
GGAAGTCTGGGAATTCGTAACCGAGATTTTCGAGGGAAAATGTGAGCCGCTCGGCCAGGCGCGATGTGTTTTCAATCGCTTCCGGCAAATCGCGAAAGAGTTCCCGCATTTCCCGATCGCTCTTCAAATGGCGTTCGGCGTTTTGGGTTAGCAACTTGCCGGCGACATCGAGGTGGGTGTGCTCGCGGATGCAGGTGAAAACATCGAGCACTTCGCGGCCGGACGGTTTCGCGTACTGAACGCCGTTCGTCGCGATGATCGATAATCGATTGGCCCGGGCAAGATCGATCAGCTGTCGATTGATCTGCTCTTCGCCACGAACGAAATGCCGCTGAACCTCGACAAGCACATTTTGCCGTCCAAACGCGTGGATCAGAGTCTCAAGTGCGCTTTGCAAACTTGACCGTTTTAAGCGGCCAAGTTTCGCGCTTGCGTGCAGGTAGGGGCGATTGCCCTCAATCGCCCGTGGAGGGCCGGGAGGAGCCTGTCCTGAGCTTGTCGAATGGGTCGTGTCCGGTTTTTGTTTGTAGGGGACGCTGCTAGCGTCCCGTCTTTTAATTGGGAAGCAAACTGCTTCCCCTACAAGAACAACCAATCCTTCGGCGAACTGTGGCAGCTCGCTCGATTGCACCGCGCATTTTCCTTTTTCGCTGCGGAGATGTGCCTGGGTCAGCAATTCGCATAAATTTTTGTAACCGGTGCGATTTTCGACCAGCACCGGAAGGACACCGCCGTCTTCCATCGATAATTCGGCGCCGATGATCGGACGCACATTCTGTTCGCGGGCAGCGACCGAAAATCGTTGCGCGCCGTAAACGCCGTTGCGATCGAGCAATGCCATCGCCGGCATTTCCAGCTCGGCTGCGGTGTGCGCTAATTGCTCGGGAAACGATCCCCCCCGCAAAAAACTAAACGCGCTACAAGCGTGTAGCTCGATGTAGCTCATTAAATTGTTGAGAAGTTATCCCCTCACCTTTCTCCTCTCTCCTTGCGAAGGGGAGAGGGTACGGGTGAGGAGTTGAGTTTTCGCTTCAGTCATAAATCCCGTCGATCTTCCAGGTTCTTGCAGCTCCAGCCGCGGAACCTGTTACGCCGTAGCTCTGCGAAGGCGGACCTGCCACGCCGTAGCCGGGCGAAGGCGGGCTCTCGTGACAACGAATCAGACTATTGTCGTCCAACTGCATGTCCCACTCAGCGCGCGCCCACGATTTTTCGTCCCACCAATTTCCTGAAAACAAAAATGGACCGCTTTGATCGACGATTTGCCCGCGGATCTTGTCGCTCTCGAGATAACGCGCTTCCGAAACGAACACAGATGTGTTTGCCGGCGGCCGAAATCGGCGAAGAGCTACTCTCGATTTCTCATCCTTTGATGGCGGGCGATTAGGGTCAATCGCCCCTACCTGCCATTCGAACGGTTCCATCCGAAACGCGTCCGGACGATGCGTTTCTTCTTTTATCGGGGTGCCGACGCGATCGCTTCCAAGCAGCGCGCTCAATCGCGCCAACGTTTCATAAAGTTGCTGCGGATTACGCAGCGCGGTTTCAAATAATCCAAATTGTTGTGACGCGGGTCGAATCGGCTGCGCAGTCAGCGCAACCGCCACGATCGGATGTTCCGATTTAAAATTCTCCAGGTGTGTCTGAAGCATTCGAAAGAGAAGATCGACATCGTTGGTCGGCTGCGGGATTTTGAAAACGCGCTCGTAACTTTGTCGATTCGAAAAACTGATCACCAACGTCAATTCTTTCGCGACGAGATAGATCCCGCTTAATCGCAGGGCGAGCTGCTCCAAAAAACGTCGAAGCATGAAGAGCAACGGCTCCACAGTTTCGATCTCGTGATCGAACTCGAAACTTTCCTCGAACGCTTCCGGTGGCTGAACAAATTTCAGGAGCCGAGTCGCGGTTCCATTTGCCCGTTCCCAGAGTCGAACAGCTTCCGCCCCAAGCCGCGCCCGAAGCTCTTCCTTATCGAGCGTCGCCAGCTGTCCGAGAGTATGAATTCCCCACTTGTGGAGGATCGCCAGAATCTCCTGTGTTAAATGCCCGTCCGGTCCGCCAGTTGGACGGACTCGTCCCGTGGCGAGCTCGGACTCCATGCCGCAATTTACAGCAGCTGACTGTATATGTTCAAGCGAACATTTAGCCTAAACCACGCTGCGCCGCTCGACAGACCACGGATTACTACTCCGTTGACCAGCCACTATCTCGGAAGGGGTTTCTAGCGCGCGCGCATCGCGCGTTACCCACCTTTTGAACGCACAATAAAAAAGAGAGTCGAACTGAGAAGGCCCTTCGCGGGGCGAGACCCCGTTACTCGACCAGCCAAACATGAACTGGAAAGTCGCCTTCTCCTTGACAGCTGCAGTCGCCACATTTGTTTTTATGACGGACAGTGTCTCGCGTGGGCAAGCGTCCCAGAGCTCAGCTCGGGCCGCGGCGCGTGGAGATGTAGCGATGGACCTCGATCAAGCGAAAACCACCCATCACTTCAAACTCCTAGCAGAAGGTGGGGCCATTGAGATTACTGCCAATGATCCGTCTGATGTGGCCAGCCGAGACGCGATCCGGCAACACGTCGCGAAAATTGCGACCATGTTTGGCCAGGGAAACTTCAATATTCCAATGCTTGTTCACGGTCAGAAGCCGCCGGGCATCGACACCATGGAGCGGCTGAAGGGCACGATTTCTTACACGGCGGAGAATGTGCCGGACGGCGGGCGGGTGCGAATTACGACCGCAGATTCAGCGGGTCTGAAGGCAGTTCACGATTTCCTGCGTTTCCAGATCCAGGAGCATAAAACTGGTGACTCGCTTGCCGATCCGGTGCCAGCCAGGCGGAAGCACCCAGCGAACAATCTCGGCCACGACGCGCGGCCAGCTCCACCCTAACAGATCGGTAGAGATGTAGCGCTCGTTAGGTAAGCGCGCTCTCCGCTCTCCAAGGGAGAGCGCGTCTCACATTGCAGCTTTGACGCAGTCCACTAAAGGGTTACGTCACGGCGCCTTCACAATCTCGTAGAACCCACGCCCGTGTGTCGCTGCACGGAGGTGACCGTCGGCACTGATCGCCAGATCAAAAACTGCCACGTTGGGCAGAGCAGTGCCATATTGGTTCCAAGTTGCACCGCTGTCAGTAGAGAGGAAAACACCCCGGTCAGTGCCGGCGTAGAGATGAGTTGAATCTGCCGGATCCACCACGAATGCGTTCACCGAAACGTCGGGAATCCCAGTGTCCACTTCGGTCCACGTGACGGTGCCGGTGCCAGTCAGATTGAGATTGGTCGTTTTAAAAATGTGCTTCAGTGTTGGGCTACTGCCATTGCCGTTGTAGGCGACGTATGCCGTGTTCACATTGTTTGGATCGACCACGGCACGCGCGAGGTATTTAGCGGGCATGCCGGTTTGGGTAATGTCGGTCAACGGGTTACCTCCGGTGATCGTGGCAAACACTTTTCCGTTGTTGAGGCCAACGATGCGCACATTGTCGCTGGTTCGCGAAATACCGATCGCGCTGACGATAGAAGGGAAGGCCTGACTGACAGCTGGCATGGTGTCTCCTTTATTAGCCGATCGGTAGAGTTTATTCGTGCCGAAATAAACTGTGTTTGGATTCCCCGGCCCGAGCGCCATCGGCGCGTAAAAATTCACCGGATCGCTGAGGGAAATTCCGTTGAAAACGTCGGTGGTGCCGTCGCAGTGGACAGTCGGATCTACTGGTGGTGTATAGGCCCCCCTAAATGACCACTGCCCTTCGGTCGCACAGCTCGTTTTGTTCACCCGGCTGAAGCCGATCAGGACACCGGTTATATTGAAATACGTGTGATACATCGTCACGTGTTCCGTGTCTGTGGCGTTCTGGTCGATTAGCGAGTAACCGCCATCACCGAAGTCAACCCGGGTCCATGTTCGGTTTGGCTGAAAGAAATTGGTCCCGTTGTCCTGCGTGCCACCAATGCTGAAGTTGGCATCGGTCGGATGGACTGCAATGCTCTCAAACTGTGTCGCGCTGAAGGTAGACGTGTTGCGATCGATCCAGTGGCCACCTCCATCGTTCGACCGCCAAACACCGCCATCGTTCCCCGTGTAAACGACCAGTGGATTGGATGGTGCCACCCCAACCATATGGCTATCCACATGGAGCGTGTCTGTGCTGGGGGTAAACGTCACTCCGCCATTTCTCGAAAAAATGAAAACTCCATTCGGACCCTGATCAATCCCGCCACCGGCTGCGGCTGCGTGGGCTGCTTGGTCCCCGGTTCTTTGGAGCCCGTCATCGATTAAAGGGACGCCGCCGTCGTTTTCACCGTTAGCGCTAAGCGTTCCCGCCACATAGATATTGGAAGCGTTCTTCGGATCGATCGCTACAGCGATGTTGTAAAAACCCTGGCCGCCGGCAAAGCCCCGTGCTGCGTTCAATTCAGTGAAATTCAAGCCACCCGGAGTTATTTTGGTCGCATCGTAGACAGCCTTGTAAGCTTTGCCTTGGTTACCATCGGGAACGCTTTCACCGGTTACCGCCACGACTGTAACCGTGTTACCGACCTTGTTGGCCGCGAGCTTTATCGGAGTAAACTCGCTTGGAACGAAATTCTTCCCGGTTGCCCCGCTACGACCAGAGAACGTTTCAAGAACTCGAGTGAAAGTTGGAGTAGCGGCGCTCGCATTGGCAGTAAAGTAAATGCCACCGATGAAAAGCGGATCGATGTTACCGCTGGCATCTGCGATACCAACAAACATACGATCGGAACTGCCCGGCTCATAGGCGATTGAGGTGACTCGGAAGTCGGCCGTCGCAAGTATGTTCGCCACTGCCAGCTTTGTGAAAGTGGAGGCGCCAGAAAAGAAGTTCGTCGAACGAAAGAGACCGCGTCTTGGGGCGCCGACAAATGCCTGCGGCCCGATCCCCTGCTGGCCAGTGGAACTCCCGACATAGACGATATCATGATTATTCGGATCGATCGCGAGACCCGGAATGCTGCGCTTGCTAAAAACATCGGCGGCGGCCGTGTTTTGATTGAACGGCCCGCTCAACAGCGGGCTGCTTTTCAGATTGGTAATCTTGTAAACGCCCAATCCGGCAAAACTGTCGACCGCGAAATTAGACTCGCCGCTGCCGATCAACAGGGTGTTCCCCGTCGCATCCGTTGGATCGAGCTCAAGGGAGCCGACAGCTTGCGTATTCGCGGCATCCATCAGAGCTATCCACGTAGTGCCGCCGTCGCGTGTCTGATAGACACCACCTTGCGCTGCGCCAACATAGGCAGTGTTCGGATCGGTGGGATCTATTGCCACCGCTGTTAGACGGCCGCTGACGGGGGCTTGAGTGAGGGAGATGCCGTTTGCGTCAGCTGGTTCGGTCTGACCGTTTGGGATAGGCGCGGGGCCAATAGCCGTCCAGGCCGGGCCCACAATCAAGGGGGTGATCAAAGGAGAAGTCGGGGAAATCGCAGATCCATCGACCGGCTGAGAGGCGCTCTCGTCGATTCTTGGCCGCGGTTTTGGCGTCTTTGCAGTTGGCTTGTGCGGATTCTGCGCTTTGGCCAGTGTTGGCGCCGCGAGCAGCGCGACAGTAATGAACGCAAACAGAGCGGTGCGACAAAAGCCGATGCGGGATTTGGGTGCGGGACTGCCGATGGAAGATGGTAATTTCATATAAGGGTCGTTGTACTTGATTCTGAACGCCGGACCGGCACCAGGGTTCGTTTAGGTTCTCTCTGTGGCCGGTACCTTTCCCAAATCGCGTAGTCGGTGAATTCCAACAAGATCGGAAAGGTAACGCCGTTGTTACTTTTGCGGACTTGCCGCACTGGCAGCTCGTCTCTACTGCGTGAGTTTTTGGATTCGACCCAGGTAACGCGGCGAAGAAATATCGCGGGACGACACCGCCAGGATAACTTGCGGTTGCGACGGGAAACGCTGCTCGATCTTCTTGGATTGCCCGAATCCGGGATCACTCGTGGAAAAGAAAAAATTCTCTTCTACCACCGGCTCAAGATCGACAAATACCGCGACCAGCACGAACAACACGGCCTTCTCCCCCCAACGTCAAATAGCCTGCTCGCGAAGACTTTCGGAGTTTAGATCTGACCCCTTTTTCCTTCCCAGTGCGTGGAGAACTTTCCTGCCAAGACGCGAGGCTCTTGGTTGCGATTTGCTTCGGATAGCGCTTAACTCGATAACACCAGCTTCCTATGAACAAGGAAGCGTATGATGAAGGCTATATCGATCCGGTCGATCGGTGCGTTGGGAGCGATCATCGCCGGCTGTTTAAACACTGAGCACAGTGCCTCAGCCACAGGAAAGCGCTATCCGTGGAAGAAAAATATTGTGACAACCGTCTTTTGGATCGGCGAGCGGCCGAACGGAAACAATCCGGTGCCGAACCGCATGAGCTCATGGGACAAAGATTGGAGCAGAAGTTACGGCGGATTTGACGATCCAAATCCGGCGCATCGCAGCAATTACATTCCGGTAAAGTTCACGCCTCGACAGAACCCGTTTTACTGCGCCCTGCCATACAACGACAAGGCAGTCACTGGGCACCGTCCGGAAGCACCCCGCGTCGTTCCGTGGTTCAAGGAAGCGTACCAAGGCCCCGGGGTTTCCACCTGCAAGGGTCGATGGGTCGCAATTCGAAAAGGGAATCGAACGGCTTATGCGCAATGGGAAGACGCAGGCCCTTTCCGCACCGATTATTGGCAATATGTCTTTGGCAACGAGCGTCCAAAACCCAAGTTGAACAAAGGCGCGGGTCTCGATGTGTCTCCCGCTGTGCGTGACTATCTCGAATTAAACGAAACGGATGTGACCGACTGGCGCTTCGTCGAGTTTAGCGAAGTATCGCGCGGACCGTGGTCGGCGCTCGGAGAAAACAACACATTTGTAATCAGCGATCGCAAAACAGGCAAGGGAATTGGCCGCGGCGTCAAAGCGCGCTGAAGGCCGTGCGATTTCGCGATAATTTCGGCGAGCGCGCCGGCAGGTCGACTTCAAGATGATGATCTAAACATTTCAAGCGAACATTTCAGTTACATGCTATTTCAACAACGGATTCCTACTCCGTTGGACTGCGGGAGCCTCGCCAACGATGTACTTACTTAGAATGGCCCGATGGTGACGGTTCCACTGTAGTTGGAACCTCCGCCGCCAGTTGCGCCTCCGATAACGGTTACGCCGTTCATAGCGTTTGATTTAAAGTTCGCAGGAGTGCCCGCGTGGTCAGAGTTCTGGTATTGACTCGCCTTATTGTCGTCAACCGGCTTGACGCCCAGCGAACTATAATTCGTGCTGAACTTGTCATACACTGCTGCTCCGCCGCTTAAGGTAGTTGCGTTTGTAAAAACTGGGGGGCGGCGGCGCCTGAATCCCTGAAGCAAGAAACCCCGGTTGCGCGGGATTGTTGAAGCCCCGGGTGCAGGCTGATTGAAGCCACAGCCACCCGAACGCAGTAAATTCAGCGCACGTGAAAGCTCTGTCTAATCCGTATATGATTGTATGAAGATGAAGATTGTTGATCGCGCGGAGAACAAGGCGGTCTCCGCCAGAAATGGAACGAAAACGATACGGAAATGGCCGGTGCTCCTCCTCTTGCTTCTGCTTCCTGTTACGTTCGGTCTAAGCGGATGCGAAGACGAGTATTACGGCGGCGCGCGCCCGGGTTACGGACCGTATTATGAGGGTGGTTATGGCCCCGGTTACGCTGGTCGCCCTGGCTATGGCCCTTACCCAGGCGCAGTCACGGTCGAGATTGGTGATCGACCCTATTATAATCGCGGCCCTGGTTATTATGTGGGCCGGAGCTATTACGTCTGGAGGCCGGGACATTGGGTACGGCGCAACGGTCAAAGAGTCTGGATCCACGGCCACTACGTTGTGAGAGGATAATCGGGGGGACCGCTCGGTGTCGCAGCATCCCCCAACTGGGATTCCTTGGGGACGGGGTGGCAGGCCTTGCTCGTACGTGGAATCTTTATTGGGGATACCTCGATTACGACGGCGCTCTGACTGAACTAGAGGTTGCCCGCCAGACCCTACCCAATGATCCGCATAGCTTGTTTTGCACTCGGCAGATGGTCGGGAACAATCTGCACAATTGTGCCGAGTGTTACCCGACTAAAAAGCGCGGCCACATCGTTGGACCTCATTCGGATGCAACCGTAGCTGGCTGGGCGCCCGATCATTTTCTCTTGGGGCGTGCCGTGAATGTAAATGCATCGGCTGAAAGCATGCGCGTTGGCCATTTCCAGACCGCGCAACCAAATGATGCGGGTGACGATGGGATCACGCCCAGGCGCATTCGGGTGGAGAATTTCGCCGGTCCAGTGGCGATTGTGAAACACGGCTCCCGTGGGCGCGTTGTCGCCAATTTTTTGCACGATTTGCAGAAACCCAAGCGGCGTTGTCATCCGTCCGCAATCATCGCCCAGACCGAATTTGGAAGTGGAAACGGGATAAGTGATTGGCTTCACGCCGCTCTGGACAAACATTAGCTTTTGGTCGCGCACGCTGATGATGATTCGGCCGGCAGGCTCGGTCAAAAGTTCGGCACTGCGAGCCAGCGAAATACAAGCGAAGAGGGCAAGGGCCGCAACGCAGAAACGAAGCATTCGCGATGATTTACTCACTCCCGACAGCCGTATATTGGACTTTAGTCCTATAGGTTCAGGAACCGCAAAGACGGCAAGGGCTGTGCGGGCCTTCGCGACGGGAGCGCGTTCTGAAAGAAAACAAAGCACAAAACAGTTCCATCAGAGCGCCGTGCTGACTCTGCTAAAAGTTGGACAAAGCGAGCGCGATCCCGCTCGTCCTGAAAAATGCGCTGTCGCGCGTTGCCACGTCCACAGAGATGATAGACTCGGACTGGCCGCGCTCGCCGGCGTTAATCTTTATCTGACCGTGTTCGCCACCGGACTCGCCATTCATTTTCACTGGATCACGCTGGCACCGGATTACCAATCGCTCGATGTGCTTGGTAACCCGTGGGTCATTACGATTGCCGGCGTTCTTTATTTTCTCGAGTTTCTGGCCGACAAAATTCCGTGGGTCGATTCGATCTGGGACGCAGTTCACACCGTGATCCGCCCAATCGGCGGCGCGCTGCTCGCCATTCAAGTCCTCGGTCACACTAGTCCGACGTTTACGGTGATTGTCGCGGTGCTTGGCGGCGGCACCAGTCTGGTTAGCCATACCGCAAAAACGGCGACACGCCTGGCGAGCAACACTTCGCCGGAACCATTTTCGAACATCGCTCTCAGTATCGCGATTGCGGCGTTTTTTTATTTCGCACCGAAGATACTGCGTTCGATCAAAGCGAAACTGTGGCTGGCCTGGAAAAAATTAAACGTGCCGGCTTATTTCGATGTTCCGGCAGAATTGCCGATCGCGTTACCGAAAAAACTCGTAGACGTGTTCGGCGCGCAACAGGTCGGCCAAACCACCGCGTGGGCGGTGCCTTGTCTGAGCGGGCGCGGACGCGGCGTTCCAGCAAACCTCTTCGGCGCGCTGGTGGCGATGAACGAAGAACCGCGAAAATTGTTGTTCATCGCCCGGAAGAACGGGCGCCCGTTCGCGCAATCGATCGACCTCGAAGGCATGAGGGTGGCGCGAGAACCGAAATTTCTTTCCGAGAACCTGAATATTGTTCCGGCGAGCGGAAAAGGCGCGCGCTACGTTTTCATTTTCCCGCGCGCGGATGCGGCCAAGGTCGAATTGATCGTCGAATATTTACGCAAACATTTGGGTCAAGATGGACCCGTTGGTGTCGATTCCGATCTCAAGGCGACAGCGACGGTCTGACGAAATGTTAAATGTGTAGATGTGACCCCAATTGATCAGGGGTGAGGTGACACGCCGGCGCCGGGTACGCCCTTCAGCTCGACTAGAATCATGTGCAGCGGCTTGTCGCCGATGTTCTCCGCGGCGTGAGTCAACGGTTCGCGATAAAGAACTTCGCCGGTCTGAAGTGTGCCCTCCGTGATCTTGCCGTCTGATGCGTAGTTGCGATATCGCCCGCCGGCGAGCACGTAGATCACGTAGGCGGGATGCGAGTGGACTTGCTCTTTGACACCCGGCGGCAAATTCGCCTCGAGGACGCGGACGCGTTCGTTTTCGAACCGCACTTGTATTGTCTTTGCGTTAACCACCGCCGGATCCTGGGCCGATGCAGGCGTTACCCAAACGCCGAACACCAACAGAGTCCTGACAGCGAAGATGTTTAGGAATCTCATACGAATCAGGAAGACTGCGCACCGCGCGAATTGCAAGTCATTAGTCCGCGTGACCGCGAGGCGCTCGCCTGGCTTGCGCGCGCGGGAAATCCAATGCCGAGATCGGCGCCATTCTCGGAATCGGCGTCGCGGCCGTTAATAAACATCTTGAACACATTTATCCAAAGCTCGGTGTTAAGAACCGGACGGCGGGGACGCGCGACCCCGCTCTGCTACCAAAATGCTCTCGCCAATGTCAAATAGCCTACTCGCGAAAGCTTTCGGAGTTTAGATCTGACCCCGTCCTCGTTGGACATATTTCGGCGCGATTAAGCCAATTGATCAGGATTTGACTGACGCCAGATCGCCAATGCCACCAAATAAGCGGTTGTGCTGAAGACAAGGCTTGGTACAAGGACTATCAAAAGATTGAACCCAAAAACCGTCCAAAAAGTTTCGTGTGAATGAAGTAGAAGATCTACCCAACATGTTGCGACATTCGCGGCTATCACGACTGCAATCCACTCGACACCCTGAAGCCAAAAAGAATATTTCGACCGACAAAAGCGCCGTTCAAAGAATGCTCGCGCAAGAGCTAGAATAATCGCTAGTACGATCCAGGTTACTGTAGGGTTGAGAATTAGGAACCAGATCCCGCTAGCAAAGTCATCTCCGAGCGCCTCCAGGAAAAAATACTGCACCAAAAAGAGGCTGATTACTAAAAGATCCGCAGAGATTCTTTTCATTGTCGAAGGCTCACGGAAATGTATTCCACCGATGACCCATCTGAGACTTCAGGATGTTCCTAAAGAGGAAATTCGGCACCTCCGGGCTCCCAATATAGAAGCCATCGATTATCACAGGATATTGATTACCACCTGCAATTGCATGGTCTCCGGCCTCGAGAATCTCTTCAGTCAGGTCAGCGCAATTATTACTCGGGGGTATGATTGAGCGATAAAGGTCCCGGTAATGTTCGTCGCCATATGTAGTCATTGCTAAATCTTCATCTGGCGTCGTTCGAATATGATATGCTCGCGCGTACCTAGACGACTCGGTAACATCGTGTCTAAAATCTTGGTAAGTCTGGTAAACTCGAAGAACGCTGTCGCCAGTTCCAAAGCCGTATTGCCCAGCGCCATAACCGTTGCGACTGTAGTATGTCCAACCGCTCGAATTACTGCCCACCAAAACCGCAATATGACCTTGCCTCCATACTGCCCTGGGAGCGAGAAGGACAATGACGTCTAAGCCAGTCGGATCGATCACGCCAGTGGGAGTGTTGTCGGCGTAGCGATATAAGTTCACGCCCGCTGTTTTTCCCTTCGGATCGCGGCTGAGCCAGCGGCCAAGATCGGTATCGTAACCGCGAAAGAGAGCGAGATTAAGATTGCTCGGGGCATGGTAGTAGTGCCCGGTGAACCCGAAGGCGGCGTCCAGCGTGCCGTTGATTTTCGTCCGGCGTCCGTACGGATCGTAGTCGTAACGTGCTTGCACAACGCCGCTGCCGTCAGTGAGCTCGCGAATACTGCTTAAGTGGTCGCGCGTGTAAAAATAACTC
>WNGC01005404.1_pt1 | contig 11776 bp, 10 predicted proteins | sample 5400051 | NCBI WGS metagenome assembly WNGC01 (sample SAMN13153368, study PRJNA577476) | soil metagenome | isolation source: 20 cm soil or saprolite under grassland replicate 2 | place: USA:California | collected 2016-06-15 | reverse complement strand
CTCGCGAAACAATCACGTGATCGGGATGGAAACGGTTATCCATCAATTCGCAGATCGCTTCCCGATGAAGCAGCTTCTTTGAATTGCGGTCGAACAGAAGATCGACTCGTCCTACGTGGATGCCGAAATGATCTGCCTGGGTGAAAAGCGCACCGTTGGTCAGACGACTTGGAATCGCCTGATGCGTATGACCGGCTATGAACACCGTCAGCTCCGGAAATTCGGAGGTTAGAGCCATTACAGTATTGGCAAAATCATCTCCTCCAGTGCGCATTTTCAATCCCATATGCCCACTAAGCACAATCGCATCTGCACCTTCGTCCTTTGCCCTGGCTATCGCCCTGCGGACGGGTTCGACCGGATTTTGAAACTCGATGCCGCGCGTGAACTCCGGGCCGAGCCAGAACGGCATTCCCGGCGTTGTCACTCCAATGACCGCGAGCTTGATGCCCGCGATTTCTTTTATGATGAGCGGCTGGATCTTCGCCAATGGATGTTCCGATTCGGAAGATGCGCCGGCCGGCTTCCCGTTCAGAAGCGTGTTTGCAGCTAGCACCGGCATTGTCGATCGCTGCAGCGCGTTAAGAAACGTCTCGATCCCCCAGTCGAATTCATGATTGCCGACAATCCACGCGTCGTATCTGAGATGATTGAATAGATCGATCATCAACTCGCCTTTGTTGCGCAAACTGACATCCGTCCCCTGATACACGTCGCCGACGTCGATCAAAATCGAGTTCGAATTTTGCCTGCGCCACCGACGAATTTGCGCCGCACAACGCGCTAATCCGCCGTAATCAGGATTCCCGTCGTAATCCGCGGTTGGCAAAATATGACCGTGGAGATCGGTTGTGTGCAGGATTGAGATGCAAACCGTATCGGACTCAAGCGCGGCAGCCGCACTCGCCAGCGTTGGGCATGCGCTGAGCAATCCAGCCCGGCCGGCGAGCTTCAAGAAATCCCGCCGCGTCCAGACCCTATCCAGATGCAACACCGCGTTAGCTTTCGTACCGGCAGCATCTTACCGATGTAGTGGCCATTAGCTCAATGAAAATGCTGCGACTCAAGATGTTGACCGCGTGACCGTTTCAGTGACACTTCGTCATGCTCAACGAAAATTCTATCGCCGATTTCAAAGCAAATCTACGCGGACGCCTGATCGAGCCGGGTGACAAGGATTATGATGAAGCCCGGAAGGTCTACAATGGAATGATCCACAAGAAACCGCGGATGATCGCCCGATGTGCAGATGTCGCAGACGTAATTCGATCCGTGAACTTTGCGAGAGAAAATGATCTCCTTGTTGCGATTCGCGGCGGCGGCCACAACGCGGGAGGTTTGGGAATTTGTGACGATGGCTTGGTGATCGATCTTTCGTCGATCAAGTACACCCGGATCGATCTCACCGCCCGCACCGTGACCGTCGGCGGCGGATGCGTCTGGGGCGATGTGGATCATGCTACGCATGTGTTCGGGCTGGCTACTCCGAGCGGAATCATTTCTACAACAGGGGTCGGTGGATTAACTCTGGGCGGCGGGGTCGGACATCTGACGCGCAAATGCGGGTTATCGATCGACAATCTCCTCTCGGCTGATGTAGTGTTGGCAAACGGCAAATTTGTTAAGGCGAATGCCGATGAGAATTCCGATTTGTTCTGGGCACTTCGCGGCGGAGGCGGAAATTTTGGGGTAGTAACGGCGTTTACATTCAAGCTGCACCCAATCGATATGATCTACGGCGGTCCAATGCTGTACGAACTGAGCGAAACAGCCGACGTGATGAAATGGTATCGGGATTTCATTCCTGCAGCACCGGACGATCTGAATGGCTTCTTCGCATTTCTCACCGTTCCGCCAGCGCCGCCTTTCCCGGAACATTTGCACATGAAAAAAATGTGCGGTGTGGTCTGGGCATATGTCGGACGTCAGGAGAAAGCGGAAAAAACATTCGAACCAATCCGGGCATTCAAGAACCCTGCACTCGATTTTGTAGGTCCGCTGCCACACCCAGCCTTGCAAAGCATGTTCGATGCCCTTTATCCGCCGGGGCTGCAATGGTATTGGCGCGCCGATTTCGTGAATGAGATCAACGACGACGCAATTGCGCAGTACACTCGCTTCGGTGAAACGCTTCCATCGATGCATTCCACGATGCATATGTACCCGATCAACGGCGCTGCAGCATGCGTGGGCAAAAATGATACGGCTTGGAATTATCGCGATTCCAATTGGGCGCAGGTGATTGTCGGCGTGGATCCTGATCCCGCGAACAACGAGAAAATTATTTCGTGGACGAAAAATTTCTACGATGCGGTGCATCCGTTTTCCGCGGGCGGAGCATACGTAAACTTCCTGATGGGCGACGAAGGAGAGGAACGCGTGAAGAAAACCTACGGCAGCAATTACGAACGGCTGGTCACAATCAAGAATAAATACGATCCCGATAATTTCTTTCGCGTGAATCAAAACATTAAGCCGAGCTAATTGTAGCGACGAATGCGGCGACCGCTGAAACGCGGCAAATAGATCATCTGATTGCTTGTCTCATTAACACACGGCTTTAGCCGGGTGTTACAGGCAATGCAGCGAATAAGCCGTTTTAACGGCTTTTCTTCACATGCAAACCGTTGAAACGCCTTGTTCTTTGTTGAGCCGGTTGCACCGGGCTGAAGCCCGGTGTTAATAAGAGCAGCCTCCAAATTTTCGATACCTACTCCGGAGAATGGCTGATGACTGCTGATGAGCTGAGATCGTTGCAGGCGCCTCTAAAAGCGCAATATCGGGAGCGTCCCGACAGCGCGCTCGTGACTTTGCGAGCGGAGGGACGTGTCGGTGAAAATGTCACATGTAAAATCGAAACGGGAAAAGCGTGCGTTGAAGCAGGTCTTCACCCGGCAACCGGCGGTGATGGAAGCAGCGCCTGCTCCGCAGATATGTTACTCGAGGCGTTGGTAGGATGCGCAGGTGTCACACTGAACGCAGTCGCGACCGCTCTTGGCATCCCATTGCGCGACGCCACGATTCGAGCAGAGGGCGATCTGGATTTTCGGGGGACGCTTGGCGTTTCCAAAGATGTTCCCGTCGGCTTCAAGCAGATGCGCCTAAACTTCGATTTAGACACTGACGCCACGGAAGAACAGCTCGCCACATTGATTCGACTGACCGAACGTTACTGCGTCGTTTATCAAACGCTTAGTCAGCCTGCCGAGATCAGCGTCTTGCATCGCGTTATATCGCAGTAAATTGAGCGCCTATGCCGCTATACATGGACATTCACAATCTTCCGGAGGGAACGACCCCTGAAGATGTCGCAAAGGCTCACGCGAAAGACATGGAAACGCAGCGCAAGTATGGCGTCGAATACACAAAATACTGGGTCAACGACACTGGGAGAAAAGTCTTTTGCCTCGCCCATGCGCCAAGTGCCGAGGTGGCAGAGCAGGTTCACCGTGAAGCACACGGTATGATCCCCGAGAAAATTATTGAGGTAGAACCGGATGTAGCAGAAGTATTCCTCGGCGGCACTGAAACGAACCCAGCGGGAGCAGTTCTGCTGCCCGGTGGCGCAGCCAATGAGCGCGACCCCGGGATTCGAACCGTGCTATTCACCGACGTTGTGAATTCAACAACGTTGACGCAATCGCTGGGTGACGAAGCCGCGCTTGCAATCCTTGGCGTGCACGACACGATCGTGCGAGATGCATTGTCCGCGTTGGGCGGACGCGAGGTAAAGCATACCGGGGACGGAATCATGGCATCATTCGTTTCGGCAGCGAGCGCAGTGCGATGCGCAATTCAGATTCAGCGGGAATTGGACAAGCACGCGCAAGCGAACCCTGAACGTCCGCTCAAGGTGCGAGTCGGCGCCGCAGCAGGTGAACCGGTCGAGCAAAATAACGATCTGTTTGGATCGACAGTGCAACTCGCGGCGCGTCTATGCGCTCACGCGCAGCCGGAACAGATTCTGGTATCGAATGCAATCCCAGACCTTTGCATCGGCAAAGGACTCTCATGAAGTTGTCCTCAAAGGTTTCGGTTCCCCAGTCCGCGCCCATGCCGCCGGGTGGCGGCAGTGATTGTACAGATTTTATCTGCAATTAATTGCAGGTTTTTGGGGCCGAATTCTCGTTAGGCGTATCAACGTGCACTCTAGTAGCTCACGTCTAATCCTTGTTCTGCTGGCGATACTCGCGTGGAGTAGTGGCGCCATTGCTCAGGGAGACCGGGTCAACTACATAGGCATGTCGAAGCGCGAAATCGTGCGCCGCCTCGGCTTGCCAGTTGAAATCGAGCTCGAGACAGTAGATGCCCCTGCTTTCGAGATTTGGTTCTACTACTACGACGACCCACAGCGTGGACTCACTCGGGCCGACTTCCAGTTTACTGGCAACAAGGTATCCGGTCACGCTGCTTTCTTCGATTCGAGACGGCTCGTTTCCACCGAGACGCGAGAAGGTTTTGACCGCGTCTACGCGTACATCTCTAGAGAGCGCAAGCGTCACCGCGAATGACAGCCGCAGTTCTAACCAATCGATGAAACCAACGGCCCCATTTCGATTCAAGCTCAGCGTGTTTGCCACGACGCCCTGCCGTGGCTTATCTCTTTCTCGTTAGGTCTTGTGAATGTGTCTTCAATATTTTGAGGTACGCCAGCAACAGTGATCATTGGCAAAATGACTTTTAAATTTCCCATACTCGTCGACGCGGGCTTGCTGGTCGGTATTGCTCTCCTGATCGCAGCGTGCTCGCCGCCGGGTTCCACGGCCGGCACGTCGGCGCTCAAGCCGATAGACCAGGCTGCGCTGCAGACCATGGTGGACACGACCGCCAAGGAACTCCTAATCCCCGGCGCCGTGGTTCTCTTGCGCACACCGCAAGGCGAGTTCACGGTCACCTACGGCACCACGTTACTAGGCGCTACAAGCCCACCTCGCGCCGACACCCACTTCCGGATCGCCTCTAATACCAAGACGATGACGGCCGCGGTCATCGTGCTGCTCGCCCAGGAAGGCAAGCTCAGTCTCGACGATCCAGTCTCGAAGTACGTCCCGGGCGTGCCCGACGGCGACAAGATCACCATCACCGAACTGCTGAAGATGCGCAGCGGCCTTTACAGCTACGACGACGACCCCGAGTTCTGGGCGATCCTCGACCGTGACCCGACCAAGGTCTGGTCCCCAGCCGGAGTGCTGGCGATCGCGTTCAAGCACCCGCCGTACTTTCCACCCGGTACGGACTTCCATTACTCCAACGCCAACTACGCGCTCCTCGGCCTCATTGCGGAAAAGATCGACGGGAAGCCGCTGGCCAGTTGTTTCCAGGACCGTTTGTTCGGACCGCTGGGCTTGAAGGACACTCTGCTCCCCGCCAGCACCTCGAACACCCTCCCCGATCCCTACTCGCACGGTTATCTGTACGGCGGCTGCTCCTTTAGTAATCTAGTGGACAAGCCGTACTCACCCGACCTCCAGGCCGCGGCCCGGGCCGGAAACCTCAAGCCCGACGACTGCACGAGCCAGAACCCTTCCTACGCCACGGCCGCCGGGGGCGTCATCTCTACCGCCAACGATCTCGCCACCTGGATCCAGGCACTGGTCGGCGGTAAGGTGCTCAACGCCGACTATCAACGCCAGTGGCTCGACAGCTTGCAGCCCGAGGTGCCGAGCAAGCCCGAGGGCCAAAAGTACGGGTACGGCATCAGCCAAATTAGCTGGGGACCGAACACGATTTATTTTCACGGCGGCGAGATGCCCGGCTTCAACTCGAAAATCAGCTACGACCCAACCAACAGGCTGACGCTCATCATTTGGACCAATCTGACTGTATCACTCGACGGCCAGCAGACCGCCAATACCCTCTTTGTGAAGATGCTCGATCACATCTACGTGGTGTCACCGCTGTCGCCCTCCCCATCGCCGACCAAGTCTACCGTCAAGGGAGCGCAGCTTTAAACCTACTGGGATTAACGACGGAACCGGTTCGGGCGCTTGCCAACGCGTTGAGGACAACGCATTCCACCTTTATGGTCTCAGCGATTCTGTAAATTCTGTCCGACATCTCATGCAACTCGAAGGTATTGATCACGTAGCCATGGGCGTGCGCGACATTGAACGCTCAGCCAAATGGTACATCGACGTTCTCGGGTTCAAGCGACTTCACGAAGGCATGTGGAATGGGGTGCCAACTTTTATCGGCAAAGGAAACACCGGGCTAGCGTTGTTCCCTGCGAGCTCGAATGAAAAATCACCGCCTTCGAGTCACCGCGGTCTTTGGATGCTTCATCTCGCGTTCCGCGCGAACCGGCAAAATTTTCTTGCTGCGCAGCGCGAACTCCAAAATCGCGGAATCAAATTCGAATTCCAAGATCACGAAATCTCGCACTCCATCTATTTTCGCGACCCGGACGGCCACAACCTCGAGATCACGACTTACAAGCTATAGATGGGACAGCGCCTGTAGGCGTTTAGCGTTTTCAATTTTCGCTGTCATGTTGAGCGGAGCAAAACATCCAGCTACTTCACCGGCTAATTTTTCTGTCCAGGCACGAGCGCCTGCACGTTCTCAAGATTGCCGGGATTAAGCTCCCTTGGAAGTAGCTGGATTCGTCGCTTCGCTCGGAATGACAAACGGGAAGGACCTACCCGCTACACCTATCGCATGAGGCCGGTGCGCTCGTAGATCGCCGTCATAGGCAGTGCGCATTCGATTTCCGGCAGGTTGAGAACGTCTTCTTTTTTAGTGAGAAGTTCCACGATCCACTCGTCATTGTTGCGATGATAGACCGTCACCGCCAGACGCAATTGGTCGACTAATACATACATGACAAGCGACGGGAGCATTTGGTAATTGTACAATTTTTCCACGCGATCGGTTCGCTCGGTCTCCGGAGAAAGGACCTCGAAAATCACACGCGGTTCCTCGGCAACGTAGGAATCTCCAGCGAGCGAGGAGCAGTCCACAGTCGCATCGGGATAATAAAAGAAACTGGAGGCACCTCTTCTGATCCGAACCTTCATGTCCATTGAGAAAACCTCGCATTGTTTTCCCGAAAGTTGGTTACCCAAATGTCGAGCGATATTGGCTGCGATCCGCTGGTGATCCGCACTCGCCCCAGCCATGGCATAAACAGCCCCGGCGAGGTATTCGTGTTTCTGCTCGGCAACACGCTCGGCAGCCAGATATTCGTCCGGAGTTTTGAGATAACCGGGACACTCGAGCGTCGTCATAATTGTTAGGCGACCCTACCGCAACAGTTTTTGTATTTTTTGCCGCTGCCGCAGGGGCACGGCTCGTTGCGGCCGACTTTTGGCATTGAACGACGAATTGGAAGATCGATCGAAACCTCCCCTGCTCCATCGCTGTCTCCATCTGCGGCGACTGCAGCCATTGCGCCGACTGGTTGAGGCTGACGCGCGCGCGACGGAGCGCCCGCCGTGGGCGCGGTAGGTGCGTGCTCGCGCAGCAGAAACTGCGGCAACGTCGCCAGGAAATTCTCGAACGCCTGCAAGTTCGAGGTGCTGCGGAACAGGTTGTTCAGGACTTCATTCTTAATGTTCGCCATTAATTCGACAAACATGTCGTAGGCTTCGGTCTTGTACTCGATGAGCGGATCTTTTTGCGCATAGCCGCGGAGATACACGCCCTCGCGCAACGCGTCCATGGCGTAGAGATGCTCCTGCCAGAGACGGTCGATCGCGTTGAGGATGATGTAGCGCTCGAGGCTTTTTACCGCTGTGGCCTCTTCGTAAGCTGATTTGCGCTCGTAAGCGTTCTTGATTTTTTCAACCAGAAACTGCGCGTTTTCATCGACACTGCGCGTTTCAAATTCAGCTTTTTCTTTGGTCAAACCGAGCGGGAAAGTTGTGTTCACCCAATGGACGAAACCGGTGTAATTCGGCTCATCGACGTCGAGATACTCTTTCACTTTTGCCGGGATAGCGTCGTCGATCACCTCGTAGATGAGCCTGCGCGGCTCTTCGGAATCGATGACTTCGTTGCGATAAGTGTAAACCACCTCGCGCTGCATGTTCATCACGTCATCGAAATCGAGTGTGCGTTTTCGAACCAGATAGTTGCGCTGCTCAACGCGTTTCTGCGCCGTCTCGACCGACTTGTTCAACCATCGATGCTCGAGCTCCTGGCCTTCCTCGAGGCCGAAGCGCTCCATGATTCTCGTCATCCGATCGGCTGCGCCGAAATTGCGCATCAAATCGTCTTCAAAACTAACATAAAACCGTGATGCGCCTGGATCGCCCTGGCGCGCGCATCGTCCACGCAGTTGCCGATCGATTCGGCGCGCCTCGTGCCGCTCGGTCCCGATCACCATCAAACCGCCCATCTCAGTCACACCCTGGCCAAGCTTAATGTCTGTGCCACGCCCAGCCATATTAGTTGAAATCGTAACCGTGCCCGGTTGGCCGGCGCGCGCTACAATCTCCGCTTCCTGCATGTGAAACTTCGCGTTCAACACGTTGTGCGGAATCTTCTCGCGCTTCAGCATTCGGCTGAGAAGTTCCGAGGCTTCCACACTCACCGTGCCCACCAGCACCGGCTGAGTTCTCGCGTGAGCTTCCTTAATCTCCTTAATGACCGAGTTGTACTTTTCACGACGCGTTTTATAGATGCGATCGTTGTGATCGGCGCGCCGCACCGGTCGGTTCGTCGGAATCATGTTCACGTCGAGTTTGTAAATATCGTGAAACTCGGCCGCCTCCGTCTCCGCCGTGCCGGTCATTCCCGCCAATCTTTGGTAGAGTCTGAAATAATTTTGGATCGTGATCGTCGCCAACGTCTGCGTTTCGCGATCGATCTGCACGCCTTCTTTGGCTTCCACCGCCTGATGCAATCCGTCGCTCCAGCGGCGTCCTGGCATTTTGCGCCCTGTGAATTCATCAACGATCACGACCTTGTTATCCTCGATGACGTACTGGACATCCTTTTCAAACAAGCAATAGGCCCTCAGTAGCTGTGAGATGTTGTGGATGCGCTCGGCTTGGGCATCGCAATGCTGCTGGCGGTCCGCTTTTTTCTTATCTTTCTCTTCAGGTGTGAGTGTCTGGTCCAGATCGATCTCGGTGAACTCGTTAATCAAATCCGGCAACACGAATGCGTTTGGATCATCGGGATTGAGGAAGCTGCGCCCCTGCTCAGAAAGATCGGCTTCGTTCGATTTTTCGTCGATGGTGAAGAACAGTTCTTCCTTGAGCGCGAACAATTCTTCCTTGCGCGTATCCCCGTAAAACGAAAGCTCGGCTTTATCGATGGCGCGGCGCTTGTCCGGATCTTCCATCATCCGTAGCAGCTGCTTATTACGCGGTTGACCGAGCTTCACTTTGAACATGAGACGTCCGCCGGTCTCCACATCGCCCTGTTCAAATTTTTCAATCGCTTCGCTGGCCACCCGGTTACAAAGCATGTTCTGCTTGCGAACCAACTGCTCGATGAGCGGTTTCCATTTGTCGTACTGATGGGTGGAAATCGTCGCCGGGCCGCTGATGATGAGCGGCGTGCGCGCTTCATCAATCAAGATGGAATCGACCTCGTCGACAATTGCGTAGTGATAGCCGCGCTGGACTTGTTGCTCACGCGTTGTGGCCATCCCGTTGTCGCGCAGATAATCGAAACCGAACTCGCTGTTCGTGCCGTACGTGATGTCCATCGCGTATTGCTCGCGACGCGCATCTGGTTCCTCATCATGTTGAATGCAGCCAACCGTCAGTCCGAGGAAATTGTAAAGTTGCCCCATCCATTCCGCGTCGCGTCGCGCCAAATAATCGTTCACCGTTACCAAATGCGCGCCGCGGCCGGTGAGCGCGTTCAAGTAGAGCGGCAAAGTTGCGACGAGCGTTTTGCCTTCGCCCGTCGCCATCTCCGCGATCCGTCCCCGATGCAAGACAATCCCGCCCAACAACTGCACATCGAAGTGCACCATGTCCCAGACCATGGGCTGATCGCACACTGTGAAGGAGTGCTGTCGTTCTTTCAGGCGTCGCGCCGCGTTTTTCACCACCGCGAACGCTTCCGGCAAAATTTCATCCAGCTTTTTCCATTGATCTTCCAGTCCCGGAATCGATGAAATCTCTTCCTTCCACGCCGCCGTCTTCGCGCGCAAATCGTCATCGGACAAGCTTTTGAACTGTTCATCCAGTTCGTTGGCTCGGCGCACGATTGGCATGAGACGCCTCAGCTCGCGCTGGTTCTTTGACCCCAAAATCTTCTTTAAAATCCAACCAACCATTTGAGCGTGTAATATCGGTCAGATTCCCGCACTATCAATTATCGGCACCGATTAGCTCGCCAGCCTGTGCATGTTCGATGCTACTGACGTAGGGCGGCCAGTCCTCTGCACGCCGATTCGCTTGCAATGCAGGGCGGAGTGCACGAAGTGACCTCGTTCGGAGTTCCGCATTTATGCGGTCTGGTCCAGCGCCCAACGCAACGCCGCCTAAAGGCGGAACTCCAAACCTGGCACGCCGATGCCTGCTATTTTTAAGAGGCTTCAGAGGAATTTCCGCGGCAGATCGACCGCTCTTTGCAAGAGGCGCAGGTAATGGTTTCGCGAAATTTTAACACCGCCAAACTGTTGCAGGTGCGGCGTGAGCCATTGCGTGTCCAACAAGACGAATTTGTGAGCGCGCAAATGATCCACCAGCGCCACGAGTGCAATCTTGGAGGCATCAGTCACGCGATGAAACATCGATTCCCCAAAAAATGCGCCTCCAACTGCGACACCGTAAAGGCCGCCGGCGAGCTTGCCTTCCTTCCAAGCTTCAACCGAATGAGCGTGACCGAGCTCGTGCAAGCGCGTGTAGCTTTCTATAATCTCCCGATTAATCCATGTATCTTCCCGTTTCGCGCAGGCATCGATCACTTCCGAAAACGCGTTGTTAATACTTGTTTCAAAAACTCTCTTGCGGCGCACACGTCGCAACGCGTGCGGCACATGAAAATCGTCCAAGGGCAGAATGGCGCGCGGATCTGGCGAAAACCACTCGATCGAATCATCCTCCATGGCCATCGGGAAAACAGCGAGCCGATAGCCTTGCAGCAAAAGTTCGGGATCAATCACAGTCGTCAGAGCGTTAAAGCGTTGAAGCGTTAAAGCGGCAACAACATTGTCATTCTGATCTCGCACTCGCGGGAGAAGAATCTCTGATCGGTTTCGCCGGCGAACTTAAGGTGACAATCAGAGATGTTTCGCTTCGCTCAACATGACAACATAGGGGGCGGTCTTGATGCTTCAATGCTTCAACCTTCTTGCAATGGATCAGTCGCCTCCTAAAATGAGCAGATGAAGCCCCTTTCAATTGCGCTCGTCATCGCGTGCCTCGCCGTGGTCGGCTGCACGGACCCGCTGGAACAACGCACGACTGGCGAAGTGCAAGGGCAATTGGAGCGCGGCGTGACGGGTCAGGGAACGCTAGGCCCATTGGAGCGATCGCCCGACGATCCGGCCGCAGAGCATAGCATCCCACAAACCCATCCGTAGCGGACAGAGATGGCAGCCCCCTCAACGCACTCAAAGGTTCTCATCCTCGATTTCGGATCGCAGTACACGCAGGTCATAGCCCGCCGTATACGGGAATGTCAGGTGTATTCGGAAATTATTCGCTTCGACACGCCCGCCGCAGAAATCGCCGCGTTGAAACCCAACGGGATCATTCTCTCCGGCGGACCAGCCAGCGTTTATGACAAAGGCGCTCCGCAAATCGATCCAAAGCTTTTTTCGCTGGACATTCCCGTGCTGGGCATTTGTTACGGGCTGATGCTGATGGCG
>WNGC01007227.1_pt1 | contig 11778 bp, 6 predicted proteins | sample 5400051 | NCBI WGS metagenome assembly WNGC01 (sample SAMN13153368, study PRJNA577476) | soil metagenome | isolation source: 20 cm soil or saprolite under grassland replicate 2 | place: USA:California | collected 2016-06-15 | reverse complement strand
ACAAAGGAAGGCGATGAACGCCATTCGGATCACCGATGAATGCAAGCGAATCATTCAAGACCACTACGGGCTCAAGCGCCAGCTCACGCACAACGAGCTGGTGGCCGAGGTAAAAAGACTTGTGCGCAAGTGGGGCGACGGCTCAATCGACTACCGGGCCGAGCATCTGTATTTTCGGCTTGACTTGGCCGGGGCGTTCTCTGCGGCTACGCCGAAGTCAACGCGCCCTTGATGGCGGTGCGCGGATTCACGTGGCGCACGAACTCCGCGACATAATCATCGGCCGGCCGTTCGACGATGTCCCGGCCGGTGCCGGTCTGCACGATCCGGCCCCCCTCGAGGATCGTCACCTTGTCGCCGAGCTTCAGAGCCTCGTCCAGATCGTGGCTCACGAATAGAATCGTTTTTTTGACACGCTCCTGGAGCGCGAGCAGCTCGTCCTGGAGCTTCCTGCGGATCAGGGGATCGAGCGCCGAGAACGGCTCGTCCATGAGCAGGATATCCGCATCGGTAGCCAAGGCGCGTGCCAGTCCCACGCGCTGCTGCATGCCGCCGGAGAGCTCGCTGCAGTAGCGCTCACCCCATTGCGAGAGGCCGACCAGCTCGAGGTGCTGGTCGATGATACGGCGGCGACTGTCGGGGGGCTCACCGCGCAACTCGAGGCCCAAGCCGACGTTGTCGCGCACCGTCCTCCACGGCAGGAGGCCAAACTGCTGAAACACCATGGCGATGCGCAGCCGGCGGATGCGCCGCAGCGTGGCCGGATCGCAGTTGACGCCGATGTCGACGATGGTATCGCCGTCGCCCACCAGGACCTGGCCGCGCGTGACGCGATTCAGGCCGTTGGCCGCGCGCAGCAGCGTCGACTTGCCCGACCCCGAAAGTCCCATGACGACGGAGATCTCGCCGCGCTCGACGCTGAGCGAGGCGTTCGCCACGCCCACCAGCACGCCGGTCTTGGCGGCGATCTGCGCACGGGTGTCGCCGGCATCCAGCGCGGCGAGCGCCTGCTGGATGGCCGCGCTGCGGGCGCGGCGCCCCGCCCTGGCGCAGAAGAGGATGTCGACGGCGCGGAACTCGAGAGCGGCACTCATGGCGCGGGGCCCTTGTCGGGCGGGCGACTGATCCGGTCGAGCACAATGGCGAGCAGCACGATCACAAAGCCCGCCTCGAAGCCCATGCCGACCTGCACCGTGCTGAGCGCGCGCACCACCGGCACCCCGAGTCCCCCGGCTCCCACCAGCGCCGCGATCACCACCATGGACAGGCTCAGCATGATGCACTGAGTGATCCCGGCGAGGATGGTCGGGGCGGCGCTCGGCAGCTCCACCTTCCACAGCAGCTGCATGGGTGTGGCGCCAAACGCCTGACCGGCCTCCAGCAGCGCGGTCGGCACGGAGCTGACGCCCAGCTGCGTCAGTCGGATGGGGGCGGGCAGGGCGAAGATCACGGTGGAGATGTGCGGCGTAGAGGCGCGGCCGGTGCGCCGCGGCGATGCCGACGGGCACGCCGATGGCGGTCGACACCAGCGCGGCCGCGATCACCAGCGACAGGGTCTCGAGCGTGGGCTCCCAGTACCCCTGATTCATGATGAAGAGAAGCGCGGCGACGACGAATGCAGCGAGCGGCAGCGAGCGCCGCAGCACCCAGCTCAGGGCGGCGGCGCCCAGGATCAGAAGCGGCGAGGGAATCGCGCGCAGCAGCGCGGTGAGTCCGTCGACGCTGCCGCGGATGACGGCGGACACGCCATCGAACAGCACCCGGCCATGGGTCTTCACGTACTCGATCATCACCGCGACGCTGTCGCCGACCGGAATCTTGTGATCGCTCACCCACAGCTCCAGGCTGAACCCAACGCGGAGCTTGCCGGCGCCGCTCATGGCCGAGAGCGCCGGACGTCCGTCGAAGGTGGTCACCCCCTCGAGCCAGCCGGCGACTACGGCGGGGTTCGCTTTGAGCCAGCTTTCCGCGGCCACCTCCGGTGGCTGATGGCGATCGAGAATGTCGGCCATCACTCGGCTCTCCTCTTGTGTCGTGAACGAGAGGTTGCGGAGCAGCCGGCCGATATTGGGGCACTGCGCCGAGTAGCCGGCGCGTGTGTTGGTGTCAACGCGCGCCTCGCCGTAGTTCGGTCCGAAGACCGCGTCTCCGCCGGACAGGTAGCGTAGATCGAAGCGCATGTTCATCGGGTGCGGGTCCCAGGCGAGAAACACAATGGGCGCGTGGGCGCGGAAGGCGCGTTCGACCTCCGCCAGCATGCCCTGCTCGCTCGACTCGACCAGTTTGAAATTGCCCAGGCCGAAGAGGTTCTGCCGCAGCATCCCCAGCACCAGGCGGTTGCCGTCGTTCCCCGGCTCGATGCCGTAGATCGAGTTGTGGAGCTGCGCGGCGTATCGCTCGATGTCCGCGAAGCTGCGCAGGCCGGCCTCATAGGTGTAGGCGGGTACGGCGAGGGTGTACTTGGCCCCGGTCAGGTTGGCGCGTATGACTTCGACTGACTTGTCCGCCACGTAGCTCTTGCGGTCGCCTCCCTGCGAGGGCATCCAGTTGCCGAGGAATACGTCGATGTCTTTGTTCTTCATGGACGCGTAGGTCACCGGCAGGGACAGCACGGTGATCTCGGGACGGTACCCCAGATGGCGTATCAAGGCGGCGAACAGCGCAGTCGTGGCCGTCACGTCGGTCCAGCCGATGTCCGACAGCCGCACGATCCGGCAGGCCGCGTGGTCCGCGAGCGGCCGCGGCGCTGCCGGGACGTCGGGGGAGGCGACCGCTTCCGAGGTGGCGAGCGCAGTCAGCGCCGCGCACGCCGCCGCCCGCCACACGCGCTTGAACCCGCCGGCCGCCCCGACCCCCCTCAAGACCCTCGACTCAACTCGCGCCATGTGCGCTCCACTTGACCCGTGAGGCCGCCGACTCCATCATTTCCGTCTGGGCCTGAATAGCCGTTTAACGGACGGTCTGTCAAGTGCCTTTCGATCAGGCAAGTCACTGAGTAATAAAGCAGTATCGACTCGACAACTGGGGCGCCGCGAGGCGCCACGCAGCCGCTCCCGGACGAGTCTCTGGAGCACGCCGTTGAACAGGCAATCAACCACACCCAAAGACCTCGTGCATCACAGCGGCTCCCCCCGGGATGAAGGCGAGGAAGCGCGGCGGGTGCAGCTGGTCGAGGTCACGATCGACAGTCTCGCCGAAGTCGGCTACGTCGGCACGACTCTCGCGGAGATCGCGCGGCGCGCCGGGGTCTCGCCGGGTCTCGTGGCGCATTACTTCGACGACAAGGACGGACTGCTCGAAGCCGCCTTTCGCACACTGGCGCGCACGCTCGCGGCGCGGATGCGGGCGCGGCTGGCGCTGGCGCGCACGCCGCGCGGCAGAGTGCAGGCTGTCATCGACACCAATCTGGCGCCCGAGGAATTCGACCAGCGTACCGGAACCGCTTGGCTGGCATTCTGGGGCCAGGTGTTGCACGTGCGGGGGCTCAAGCGGGTGCAGACCGCCTATCAGCGCCGCATGTTGTCGAACCTGCGCAGCGATCTGCGCCGTTTGATACCGGGCGAGGAGGCGCGCAGCCTCGCCTCGATGATCGCCGCCATGATCGACGGCGTGTGGCTGCGCGCCGCGCTCTCGGAATGGCAGGAGGCCGACAGCGAGAGCGCGCGGGCGCTGCTCACGGCATTCGTCGAAGGAAGGCTCAAGGAGCTGGCGCAGGCAGCAACGTTGCGCGTGACGGGTGAGTCGGTGGCGCGCGCGGTGAGCGCCGGCGGCCTCCTGCGGGTGATCAACCCCGCCAATGGTGCGGTGCTCGCGGAGTTGAGCGCCGACGGTGCGGCGCAGGTCGATGCCGCAGTCCTCAAGGCGCAGGCGGCGCAAAAGAAGTGGGCCGCCCTGAGTGGGGCGGAGCGCGGGCGCGTGCTGCAGCGCGCGGCGGGCATGCTGCGCGAGCGCAACGAGGAGCTCGCCGTGCTCGAGACCCGCAACACCGGCAAGCCGATCCAGGAGACGCGCGCGGTCGATGTGCTCTCGGGTGCGCAGTGCCTGGAATACTACGCCGGGCTGGCTGCGGCAATCGCCGGCGAGCACATCGATCTGGGGCCACAGGCCTTCGGCTACACGCGCCGCGAGCCGCTCGGGGTGGTCGCCGGCATCGGCGCCTGGAACTACCCGCTGCAGATCGCCTGCTGGAAATCCGCTCCGGCGCTCGCGTGCGGCAACGCCATGATCTTCAAGCCCGCCGAGCTCACTCCGCTCACGGCCATCAAGCTTCAGGAGGTGTTTGCGGCTGCGGGACTGCCCGAGGGGGTATTCCAGGTGGCGCAAGGCCGGGCGGAGACCGGGCGGCTCCTGTCGCGTCATCCCGGCATCCGCAAGATCTCGCTCACCGGCGAGGTCGGTACCGGCAAGGCCGTCATGGCCGATGCCGCCGCGACGCTGAAGCAGGTAACCCTCGAGCTCGGCGGCAAGTCCCCGCTCATCGTGTTCGACGATGCGAGACTGGATAACGCCGTGGCGGGCGCGCTGCTCGGAAATTTCTACTCGGCGGGCGAGGTGTGCTCGAACGGCACGCGTGTGTTCGTGCACCGCAGCGTGCACGCCGCGTTCGTCGAGCGCCTGCGGACGCGCGCCGCCGCGATGCGTGTCGGAGACCCACTGGATCCGGCCACCCAGGTGGGAGCGCTGATTTCCGCGGAGCACATGGAGAAGGTGCTCGCGTTCATCGCCCGCGGCCGGGCGCAGGGCGCGCGGCTGCTCACGGGCGGCGCGCGGGTGACGAGCGGGGATCTGGCGAATGGCTGCTTCGTCGCGCCCACGGTATTCGACGGCTGCCATGACGACATGGACATCGTGCGCCAGGAGATCTTCGGCCCGGTGATGTCGGTGCTGGAGTTCGCAGACGAGGACGAGGTGATCGCGCGCGCCAACGCCACCGAGTTCGGCCTGGCCGCCGGGGTGTTCACCAACGATCTGACGCGCGCGCACCGCGTGATCGCGCAGCTGCAGGCCGGCACCTGCTGGATCAATCACTACAACGTCACCCCGGTCGAGTTGCCGTTCGGCGGCGTCAAGCTGTCGGGTCTGGGGCGCGAGAACGGCCGCGCCGCCATCGAGCATTACACGCAGCTGAAGAGCGTGTATGTCGCCATGGGCGACGTCGACGCGCCCTACTAGGTCGTGGAGACCGTCGATTACCTGATCGTCGGCGCCGGCTCCGCGGGCTGCGTGCTGGCGGATCGTCTCACCGAGGACGGCAAGGACAGCGTACTGGTGCTCGAGTACGGCGGCTCGGACCGCTCGCCCTGGATCCAGATGCCCAGCGCGCTGTCGATCCCCATGAACATGGCGCGCTACGACTGGCGCTACTACACCGAGCCGGAGCCGCACCTGAATGGCCGCCGACTGCACACTCCGCGCGGCAAGGTGCTCGGCGGGTCCTCCTCGATCAACGGGCTGGTGTACGTGCGCGGCAACCCGCTCGACTTCGAGCGCTGGGAGGCCGAAGGCGCCGCCGGCTGGAGCTATCAGGATGTGCTGCCGTACTTCAAGCGCGCGGAACGCCGCGCCGAGGGAGGCGATGAGTACCGCGGCGGCGATGGTCCGCTCGAGACGCGCCGCGGGCTTCTCACCAACCCGCTGCACGCGGCCTGGCTGGAGGCGGGGCGGCAGGCCGGCTACGCGCTGACCCCCGACATGAACGGCTTTCAGCAGGAAGGATTCGGGCACCTGGACATGACCGTGGGCGGCGGCCGGCGCTGCAGCGCCGCGAATGCCTACCTGCGTCCGGCGATGCGCCGGGGCAACCTGACGGTGCGCACGCACGCGCTCGCCACGCGCGTACTGTTCGAGGGGCGTCGGGCGGTCGGCGTCCGTTATCGGCGCGGCGGCCTCTTTCACGAGGTGCGCGCACGGCGCGAGGTGATCCTGTGCGCCGGTCCGATCAATTCGCCCCAGCTGCTGATGCTGTCGGGCATCGGCCCGCGACACGAGCTCGCCGCCCACGGCATCGACGTGGTGCGCGAGCTGCCGGGTGTGGGCGAGAACCTGCAGGATCACCTGGAGTTCTACTTTCAGGTCGCCTGCCGCGAGCCCATCACGCTTTACTCGCAAGTTTCGCTCGTGCGCCGCGCGCTCATCGGCGCGCGCTGGCTCCTTGCCAGCGATGGACTGGGCGCCAGCAATCACTTCGAGAGCGGCGGCTTCATCCGCAGCCGCGTCGGCGTGCGCTACCCGGACATCCAGTTTCATTTCCTGCCGCTGGCGGTGAACTACGACGGCTCGGCGCTGGCGCGCGAGCACGGCTTTCAGGCGCACGTGGGGCCGATGCGCTCGCAAAGCCAGGGGTGGGTGCGCCTGCGGTCCGCCGTGGCGCTCGACAAGCCGCGGATCTGCTTCAACTACATGTCCCGATCCGCGGACTGGGAGGAGATGCGCGCGTGCGTGCGGCTCACGCGCGAGATCTTCGCGCAGCCGGCGTTCGATCGCTTTCGTGGCCGCGAGATCCAGCCGGGAGCGGGGGTTGAGACCGACGAGCAGATCGACGCCTTCATCCGCGACAAGGCCGAGAGCGCCTTCCACCCCTCGTGCACCTGCAGGATGGGTCGCGTCACCGACCCCCGAGCGGTCGTCGATCCGCAGCTGCGCGTGATCGGCGTCGAGGCGCTACGGGTGGTCGACTCCTCCATCATGCCGTCCATCACCACTGGAAATCTGAACGCGCCCACCATCATGCTGGCGGAGAAGGCGGCCGATCACATTCGCGGCGCGGCGCTGCTGCCCAGGGCGGCGGTCCCGTACTACACCGCTGCGCGCTGGCAGAGCGCCCAGCGATGATCGGCTGGCTGAAGCCGGCGGCGGTTGCCGCGCCCCTGCCGGTCGCGGAGGTTGACCCGACCTATCGGCGGCTGCGCCGGCGGGTGTTCGCCGGCATCTTCATCGGCTACGCGGGCTATTACCTGGTCCGCAACAACCTCGCCCTCGCCATTCCCGACATCCTGCGCGAGCACCCGCAGTACAACAAGGCGGCGCTCGGCAGTGCCCTCACCGGACTGTCCATCGCCTATGGTCTGTCGAAGTTCCTGATGGGGTCGGTCTCCGACCGCAGCAACCCGCGCTACTTCATGCCGCTCGGCCTGCTGCTGTCGAGCGCGATCATGGCCGCGTTCGGCCTCATCCCGGCGCTGTACGGCTCGCTGCTGGCCATCGCCGCCATCCAGGTGCTGAACGGCTGGGTACAGGGCATGGGCTGGCCGCCGTGCGGCAAGACCATGGTGCACTGGTTCAGCACCCGCGAGCGCGGGCTCACGGTGTCGGTATGGAATACCGCGCACAACATCGGCGGAGCGCTGGTGGCGAGTCTGGCGTTCGTGGGCGTGCTGCTGTTCCACGACTGGCGCGCCAAGTTCTACTTCAATGCATTCATCGCCGCGGCGGTGGCGCTGGGCGTGTACTTCCTGCTGCAGGACACGCCGCAGTCGCGCGGCTTGCCGCCGGTGGAGCAGTACCGCAACGACTACCCGCCCGGCTACAGCGAAGCGCACGAGCGCACGCTCGGCTTTCGCGAGATCCTGTTCGGCTGCGTGCTGCGCAACCGCTACCTGTGGGCGATCGCGGTGGCCAACGCGTTCTGCTACTTCGTGCGCTACGGCGTGGAGAACTGGATTCCGACCTACCTCGAGACCGCCAAGGGCTTCTCGTTCAAGGAGTCGAGCATCGGCTGGTCGCTGTACGAGTGGGCGGCCATTCCTGGAACCATCGCCTGCGGCTGGATCTCGGACAAATGGTTCAGGGGCAAGCGTGCGCCGGCGACCATGCTGTTCATGGCGCTGACGCTGGCCGCCGTCGTGGTCTACTGGCTCAACGGCAAGGGTCCACGTGTTCGGCTCGGCCATCTCGGGGACCGGCGTCGGCTGGATCGCCGACCACTGGGGATGGGGTGGGGTGTTCACGACCATGGTCGGGTGCTGCGTGCTGACCATCTTCTTCAGCGCGCTCACCCTCGGCCACCAGGCGCAGAGCGCGAGCCGCCTGCCGCAGGGATCGGCAGCGGCACTTTAGACGCGGTAGCGCGTCAGCGCATCTCCGAGGGCCTCGCGCAGGCGTCCCAGCCAGGGCTCGTAGTGACGCCACTGGTCCAGACCCTCGCGGTAGATCGGCTGGCGGACCTGCTCCGAGCTCGCGGTACGCACGCTGCGTTCGGTCCTGTGGAACTCGACGCAGGCGGGCTCGAATTCGAGCTCGCAATAGTCGAGCAAGCGGCGAACATTGCCTTCCAGGTCATCCACCAGGTCCTCGTGCTGCACGCGCAGCACCCGCCCGGGCAGGACGGCATCCCAGTGCCGCATGAGCTCCAGGTAGGTACGGTAGTAGCGCGCGATGTCTTCGATGCTGTAGGTGAATTCCTGGCCGTGCGCGAACAGCTGCTTGAGGTTACCGAAACAGCAGGCCATCGGCTCGCGCCGCGCGTCGATGATCCTGGCGTTGGGCAGCATCAAGTGGATGAGTCCGAGGTGCCGGAAATTGTTCGGCATCTTGTCGATGAAACGCGCCTTGCCGGTGCGGTAGACACGTGTATCGCTCAAGTACTTCTCGCCGAGGCGGCGAAAATCCGCGGCACTCATCTGCGACAGCACCGCCGGATAGCGCGGGTTGTCGAGGCTCCAGTCACGGCCCTGCAGGTCCACCACGATGCGCGGGAGATCGGCGAGCTCGTGCGTGCCTTCGACCGCGGAGTGTGACGCCAGGATCTGCTCGATCAGTGTCGAGCCGGAGCGTGGCAGGCCCACGATGAATATCGGATCCACGGCGCGCACGCCGCCGTCCGTGTTACGGGCGAACAGCTCCGGGGTACAGACTTCGATCTGCAGGCGGGTGTTGAGCTCGAAGACTTCCGGTCGATAGCGGCTTTCGGCGCGTTTGAGGGCGTTGCCGCGTGCGTAGTACTCGAAGGACTTCTCATACTGCTCCTGGTCCTCGAGCGCCTTACCGAGCGCAAAGCACAGATGGTATCGATCGACCACGGAGGTCGTCGCTGCCGATTCCGCCTCACGCATCCGCTCCAGCTCCCCGTCCTCGAACCGGTAGGTCTTCAGATTCGCGAGACTCCACCAGGCATCGCCATAAGCGCTGCGGGCCGCCGCCGCGGCGCGATACGCGGCGATCGCCTCCTCGCGCCGCCCGAGCGTCTTGAGCGAGTGAGCGATCGACAGATGCAGATCCGCCGGCTGCGTGGCGCCGGCCAGGAGCTCCCGGTACAGCTCGATGGCGCGCTCGTGCAGGCCAAGACCCACGCAGGTCATGGCATGGAGCGTGCGGTAGTTGCGATTGGCGCGATCCACGGCCAGCAGTCTCTCGGTCTGCTCACGCGCCTGTTGGTGCATGTGGCGCTTGCTGAGGACCTGGGCATACTCGAATCGAGCGGCGTGATAATCAGGCGTCAGATCGAGCACCGCCTCCAGCAACAGTTGCGCGTCATCGAGTACGTCTCGCTCGAGACCGATGCGCGCGAGCAGACGCATGGCCTCGACGTGGTGGCCGTGCTTGATCAGGAAGGCGCGAATGAGCTGCTCGGCTTCCGCCAATTCGCCGTCCGAGAACAGCGCCGTCGCCGTCACGACCTCGGGGGGCAGTTCTTTCAGCGTCGCGACGTGCGCGGCCGCCTCCGCGGCATTCGCAGCCTGCCCGGTCATCCGGTACAGGCCCTCGAGCATGCTCCAGCTTGCCGGCAGGGCCGGATTGATGTGCACGCCGTGCAGAAAGGCATCGATCGCCTCGGGTGCTTGCTTGAGCACGACGTAGCAATGACCACGCTCCTGGTGCAGGCGGCTGAAGCGGGGATGCAGTTGCTCAAGTGCGGCGAGCGTGGCGAGCGCCGCGGGGATGTCGCCGAGCAGACGCTGTGCCTGCGCGCGCAGATACAGGACGTCGCGATTCTCAGGCACCGCGACCAGCAGCGCGTCAGCCGCCTGCAAGCCTTCCGCGAACCGCCGCTCGCTTACGAGCTGGCGTATCCGCCGAACCTCGAGCTCCACCGCCGAGGGATGGTTCAGAATTTGTATCCGAAAGCCGCGCCGAGGACCCGCGGTCGCAGGGGCGTCTGCGCGACGATGAATTGATCCGTGCTGACGAACACGCTGGCGTTCGAGTTGCTCAAGTTTTCACCGTACACGTTCACCCACCAGGCATCCTTCGCGACGCCGAAGGATGCGTCGTAGCTCGTGTAGGCGGGGTTCTCGAAGCGCAACCGGCCGGTAGAGACGGCTCCGGCTTGCGCGAACGTAGGATTCGAACCCGCCTGCGTGAAGGAATGCCCGTTGTGGGTTGCCGCGACTTGAATGAAAGGGGTGTATCCGCCGGCGATCGACCAGTCATAGCGGGCGCGCAGGCTGAACTGAATCGGCGGCGCATCGGCGCTCGGGGCGTCGATCGGGCCGAACGGGTTGGTGACCGGCGCGCAATTGGTGCCGAAGGCGTTGCAGGCATTCGTGATCGGCTGGCCGAAGTTCGGGCTGTTTGGAACGTTGTTGAGCAAGATCGGCGAGTTCGTCTGCCGGCTCTGGTTCCAGGACGCTGCACCTTGCAGCGTCAGCCCGGTCACGACCCGGGCCAGCAGTGAGGTCTCGAGACCCTTGATGAGGAAGTTCTGACCGTTGGTGTTGAAGAAGATGTTGCCGACCACACCCGGATCGAAGAAGGCGACCTGGACGTCGTCCCAGGTCTCCCGGTACACGGCCCCGTTCCATTGCAGGCGATGGTCGAGGAATTCCGTCTTCCAGCCGATCTCATTGTTCGTCAGCTTGTCCGACGAGTAGGACTTGGGAATGATGAACTGCGGTACCAGGGCCGGGGTGAAGGCATGGTGAGAGCCGCCGTTCTGATTGAAGCCACCCGGGCGAAAGCCTTGCGAGAACGTGTAATACACCATGGTGTCCGGTGTGAGGTGCCAGGTGAGGTTCGCGCGGCTCTTGAAGCCGGACTCGGTGTCCTTGAGATTCGCTGCGTTGAGGTCGTAAGAGTAAAGTGGATTGTGGCAGCCACCGGCTGGCACGCCGCCTTCGAAGCAGCCGAAACTGGCGAGCACGCTGCCCGCCGAGGAGTTGTCGAAGCGGAAATGACGCGTGCCGGCGGTGACCGTCAACACCTTCGGAATCAGGTCGAAGTCGACCGAGGCAAACAAGGCCGTCTGCTTGGTTTCACGCACGGTGTCCTGATAGAAGGAGGTGGGGGCGGGATGAACGCCTGGGTTCACCACGGTCGTCCCGGGAAACGTGCCCACGTCCGCGAAGCAGCCGGTATTGCCATTACCCGGCGTCCCCGGCGTGGCGTTCGAAGTGCACGAAGGAACGTTCTTGTAACCCCAGCCGGTCTGGTCCAGCAGCTCATTGTCTTCCCAAAACGCACCGGCTATGGCGCGGAAACGCCACTCGTCCGGGGTGCTCAGGCGCAATTCGTGCTGCTGGTGCGTGTTGCGTTCGACCGAGTGCCAGGTGGCGCTCGGCGAGAAGCAGGTTGAGGTGAGGCTGTTGTCGTAGCCCGTTCCGGGACCGAAGCACTGGTAGTAATCGGCATAGACGCCGCGCGCGTAATTGGTGTAGTCGCCGACCTGCTCGACGTTGCGCACCAGGTAGCCGCCGGTGTAGACAGCCTTCAAACTGCCGAACTTGCCATTCACCGTCCAGGCAGTGCTCTCGAACTTGTCCTTGTCGTGGGTGCTGTTGAACAGCGTGACTTCGAGCGCGGACAGAGCCGCGCCATCCGAGGCATTGGGCTGCTGGTAGAACA
>WNGC01002646.1_pt1 | contig 11787 bp, 11 predicted proteins | sample 5400051 | NCBI WGS metagenome assembly WNGC01 (sample SAMN13153368, study PRJNA577476) | soil metagenome | isolation source: 20 cm soil or saprolite under grassland replicate 2 | place: USA:California | collected 2016-06-15 | reverse complement strand
CAAGGGAAAAATGCAAAAAAACTGAAAAAAATTGCCAAACGCCTGATTTGACGGGCTATTCTGCGTTTTGCGACAGAAACTAGACTAGACTAGTTCCGGCCGCCTCTGGAATTTCTCGCGAACCCCAATTTGATGCGGATCAACCCGATCCACGTCATCTTCAGAAGTAGCAACCCATGGCGAAATCGCTGGATATTGGTTTCGCCGTACGTGCGCGCCAGGTAGCGGATCGGTATGTCGACGATTCCCAGGCCCAGAACGGCGGCCGGGTAGAGCAGCTCAAAATCGCCGAACGGATCGAAGTCGCCGAAATCGCGCCGCCACGCCACCATGCGCCGGTAATCGAAACGCGTAACGAGTTTCGTCCCGCAGAGCGAATCGCCGATGCGAACATCCAGAACCCCGCTGAGCGTTTTTGCGAAGAAAATATTTCCCAGCCGGTTGAGAAAGCGCATGGCGTCCCCTTCCATCGGGTACACCAACCTCGAACCGTTAATGAAATCGCCGAAGCCTTGGCAATAGGCTTCGTAGAAGCGCCCCAGCATTTCGGGAGGCATGGTCAGGTCCGCGTCCAAAATGACGAGAAGCGGCTGGGTGGCATGCGCAAAACCGAGTCTTACCGCATCCGCCTTGCCTTTTCCGGTCTGCTGCAGCGCCTGAATTCGAAAGCGGTCGCCATAACGTGCGGCCACGCGCTGGATCTCCTCCCACGTTCCGTCGCTCGAATGCCCTTCCACAAAAACGATTTCGGTCTCGCAGCCGAGGCTCGGAAAACGCTTGAGCGCATTTTCGATGTTGCCGCGCTCGTTACGCGCCGGAATGACACAGGAAATTCCAGGCCGGGTTTGCCGACCAGTCGGGCGTAAAACAACGATATGCGTCAGGCTTAACCACCGGATCCAGGGACAGTAAACCGCCAGTCGTGTACGGACAATCTCAAAGCCCGCCACCTTGACGATGTTCCGAAGATCAACTTGCGTCACGAAAGTGCTTGGCAGTTCACCTTCTCTAATTCCCAACCGGTTTGCGAGGCTGTATAGCGAGCGCAGGTACGGATTGTACAGGACGGCAATGACGCGGGACGTTCGTGATAACCTCGGTTTCAGTTGCGACAGCAACCCCTGAATATCGAATTCATGATTGAACGTGCCATTTACCAGAATGGCGGTGCGTTTATCGCTCTCGCCGGTGAGGTCGGGGAACACTTCTTCTCTTCCGATTGTCTCTTTGACGGGAGCATCCATCGCCGCGAGCAGCCCGCCCTTGTCATCATCGCGCGGTACCCACTGAATCAAGCGGTCGTAATATCTCGTCAGGGTAGACAACTCCCCCGCGAGAAACGAATTTACATAATTCTTCCACCGTGCCACGCCACCGGCGGACGTCTCTCGGTTTTGTTCACCAGCTCCCGGCGGCGTCATGGGTTGTGTCTCAACGCACGTAGTTATGGCCGACCTCAATTCTTCTTTCGAACGGTAATCAACAGTCCCCATGAAAATCGAATGGTCAGGCGCGCATCGCAATCTTTGCATTGCTTTCGAACCACCGAAATGTTTCCCGTAGTCCATCGCGCAAGAGAGTTTTCGCACGCCAGCCAAATTCCGCAAATGCTCGCGAAGTATCGAGGCAGCGGCGTGGCTGGCCGTCGGGTCTAGTGGCATCCCAGCGCAATGCGCCTTCATAACCAACCAGCGACCGGATTTGTCCCAGCAAGTCACGAACGCTGATCTCTTCGCCCGAACCCAGATTCACGAGATCGGCTTTCCCATATTTCTCCGCGGCCAAGATGATGGCTTCCGCCGCATCCTCGACGTAAAGAAACTCTCGTGTGGCGCTTCCAGTTCCCCATGCAAGAACCTCGGCGGCACCCGCCTGTTTCGCTTCCCAGCATTTCCGTATCAGCGCCGGAATGACGTGGGAAGTTTCCACATCGAAATGATCCCGTGGGCCGTAAAGATTTACCGGCGCCAGGTAGATGCCGTTCATCCCATATTGCTGTCGGTACGCCTGCAACTGAACCAGCAGCATTTTTTTCGCCAGGCCATACGGTGCGTTGGTTTCTTCCGGATAGCCGTCCCAGAAACTCTCCTCTCGGAATGGCACCGGTGTGAACTTCGGATAGGAACAGACGGTACCGGCGCAAACGAACCTTTCGATTCCCACAATGCGCGCAGCTTCGATCACGTGCAGCCCCATCGCGGCGTTGTCGCAGAAGAACCGCCCGGGATTGGCGCGGTTGGCGCCGATACCGCCGACGACTGCGGCGAGGTGGATGAAAATATCCGGGCGCGCTTCCTCATAAAGGCGCAGTGCGTCGGCCTTTTCACGTAGGTCGTAGTCGCGGCTGCGCGGAACGATGATTTCCCCGCAGCCTGCGGCGCGTAGTTTTTCCACGACATGCGAGCCGAGGAAACCGCTACCCCCGCTGACAACTACCCGCCGAGTACCCCAAAAACTCATCGTACCTCTTTAGTGCTGCGAAGCCTGCCCGCTGACGGCTTGCACCACGCGAGTAACGGAATTGTGCCAGCGGTTCCAGTGGCCGATTTTTTCTTCAAGAATGGTCTTGCCTTGTCCGCGCGGTTTGAGTCCGGCGGCTTCGACGTCGGCATCCACCATGATGGCGACCAGATCGCTGAACTCGATCCGCGATTGCCAGCCGAGTTTTGTCCGCGCCTTGCTTGACTCCGCAACGAGTACGTCCACCTCCAGAGGACGGAGGTAGCGTTCGGACATCTTGACATGTTTCTGCCAATCCAAACCGGCGTAGCTGAATGCTGCTTGAACGAATTCACGAACCGAATGCGTTTCGCCAGTGCCGATGACGAAGTCGTCGGCGGCATCCTGCTGCAGGATTTGCCAGATGGCTTCCGTGTACTCAGGCGCGTAGCCCCAGTCGCGGCGCGCGTCGAGGTTGCCCAAGTAAAGCGAATCTTCGCGGCCGGCGAGAATGGCGGCAACTGCGCGCGTAATCTTTCGAGTCACGAAAGTTTCGCCGCGCCGCGGGCTCTCGTGATTGAACAAGATGCCGTTGGCAGCGTAGAGATGGTAGCCTTCGCGGTAGATGCGCGTCATCCAGTGTGCGTAGACTTTTGCTGCCGCATACGGACTGCGCGGCTGAAAAGCGGTTGTTTCGCTTTGCGGCGGCGGTGCGGAGCCAAACATTTCTGAGCTCGACGCCTGGTAGAAACGCGTCTTCGCGCCGCTGCGCCGAATCGCTTCAAGAAGCCGCATTGTGCCGAGTCCTGTGATGTCGCCGGTGTACTCCGGAATGTCAAAACTGACTTTGACGTGGCTCTGTGCCGCCAGGTGGTAAACCTCGTCGGGTGCCAGGCTGTAAATCAGGTTCAAAATCCATTCGGTGCTGGAGAGATCGCCGTGGTGCAAGAAAAGTTTCGTCCCGGGATGATTGGGGTCCTGGTAAATGTGATCGATCCGCGAAGTATTGAATGTACTGGCGCGGCGAATGATTCCGTGAACCTCGTATCCTTTGGAAAGCAACAACTCCGCAAGGTAGGAGCCATCCTGTCCAGTGATTCCGGTAATGAGTGCGCGTTTCATGCCTTTGGTCCTTCTGCATCAAGTTTTACAGCTTAAGCGCGCAACAATCAGATGCGTCGTATGCAGCCCGTACCCTTAGCTTCCTAATTCTTAAATTCAAGCATAGCAACGGTCGCCGTGAATCGTCTTTCGTGTGCGAGCGCCGTGTCCTAGAGGAGACGGGCTCGTCAACGATTCGCCGTTGCCCCTGACTTTGATCCAGAGGCGTCCTCCCGAGAAAAACTGCGCCCGCGTCTGGTTCAGCCATGATCATCATCATCGCGGTTGCGTTTCCAGATTGCGCTCCCAGATTTGAGCCGTCCAATCCCCCAGGGACACCGGATCCGGCAACAGCGGTCTGACCCGATGGTAGTGGGTCATCAGGTACTTCCCGAGGGTCTGGTCGAAATCCATACCGAACCGGAGAACACCGTACTCCGGGAAAAGCCGGTTCGACCAGATAAGGTAGCGTATCCGTTTTCGCTCGATCCCCCCGATGACATCGTCGGTCATTTTTCCTGGTACCACAAGGCCCGGAGTGAAAGCGAAAACGCGCAGCGGGCAGTTCAAGCCTGAAAGAAAGTACAAGCTGGTATCTTCCGGAACAGAGAGAACAACTTCGCCCTGGGCATTCTTTTCTCTCATGAATTGGATAGCCGCTCTATATTGTTCCGCCAAGCTCTTTTTGACGACGATCGTTCCGCGTTGCGTCGTCAACGGCACCCAGCCCGCCGTCTCACTCACGACTTTTTTGGAGTATAGCCCGGGCACCGCCACGCACCCCAGACAGACCAGTAGCTCTGCCATAAGAACGGAGCGGCGCGCTTTGCCGGCCTGAGGAATCAGTGGACGCAGGAGCAGTAGAAAGGAGAGAATTACGGGCCCGTTATAATAAATTGCGTAGTCCCAAGGAGTCATTCTTAACAGGATTCGAAACGCCACAAGACTGGTAAAGATCAACAAGAGGATCAATCCGGGAGCGCGCTGCACGTCTGGCTCCCACCAAAGGAATAAGAAAGAGACGATGGCTGCCACCGAAACATACAGCACCATACCTTGAGGAAAGAAGATCACTCGCAACAGGTCTGCCCTAGGAACGTAAATCGCCATGTAAGAGATTGCGGCAACAAACAGCACCGCCCTCAGAAGAATCGAGCGTCGGTCGGCTCGTTTCCGGGTCAGAATTAAGTGTACTCCCTGCCAGAACCCTAGAAGGATCAGTGTTTGCTTCGCAGCTTCGGCAAATGCGGGAAGCGACAGGCTGAAGCCGGTCTGAGCGAGCCAGAATTTACCGTAGGCCTTCATGAAATACGATGTCGGCCAGCTCATGAAGTTCTCCTGCAGGATGAAGTCGACCCCCGCAATCGATGTCATCCATCGAATGACCAACCCGCAAATAAGCGCTCCCGGCAGAATGGCGGTCACATCGCTGCCAATGGACCTCCACAAACGCTGCCGAAGACCGCGCGTCATAATTAGGATTCCGAGCGTGAGATAGCTGGCTACTCCGAATTCCAATTTCAGCAGCAACCCGGCGGCGGCGGCCATTCCCGCAGCAAACATCCAGCCCCATCCCTCGGAGGTAGAAGCCGATACAACCAGCCAAAGAAATAGGCACGCGGTCAGGCATGCGTACACGGTGTTGTAGCTGTACGGCAGCGGAAAGCAGAAAAACGTGGGATGAAAAGCTTCCAGCAGCAGCACAGCTCCCGCGCTCCAACCTGCCAGCCACGAAGTCAATCGCATCCCGATAAGATAAAGAAAAATCGCCGAGCCCAAAGCCGAGAGCGAGCCGGCCCAATAAAGTACATTCAAATGCACGCCAAAAAGACGGAAAAGGAAACTATTAAAGTACGGCGCGAGCGGACCATACATGAACCACACATCCCGGTAGAGCATCTTTCCTTCCGAGAGCACGGTTGGAACATACATTTCATGGCCCGAGTCGATCGTCAAGTTGCCCCACGTGGCCCAGGTCGCGTGCAATAAGGCGGCCCAGAGAACGATCAGCGTGAGCAGAGCGCCCCAGGTTGTAAGATTCCAACGTTCAGGAGATCCAGAAGTCAACCGCGAAAAATAGAGCTGGGATGGCCCGGGGATGCCGGCGGAACAGCTGTCCGATGCAGTAGGCGTCGGTAAGATTGCTGAGGCCATTCTCGTAACATCCAGAATACCAACAGCCCGGTTGTGGTTTTAGGCGAGATAGAAGCGATGGTGCCTTAGAGGGAACGCCTTGAACGCCTGGGCCCACTTTTCGATCCGCAGGAATTAGCGTAAACTAAGGTTGTAGCACGTTGGTGGGAGTAGCTCAGCTGGTAGAGCGTCGGTCTGTGGCACCGAATGTCGCGGGTTCAATCCCCGTCTCCCACCCCAAGCCTTTCCAACTGAAAACAAAGTCCTTCCCGATTTTGCCTAGCTCGCCCACGGCAAAATTCATTGCACAGCCATTGCACAATAGCTCTAGGGATCCTCCCGATCACCACGTTTTCCCGCAATAAATTTGCCCGATTTGTGTCAGCCTTCCAATGTCTAGGAGCTTGTAAGCCGGATTGGCTAAGTCGCATAACCGGACTTTCATCTGAGGGTCGCACTGCAGCATCATGGTCGCCGTTCGGAAGTTCTCGATGCCCTCCCATGAAAACGCTCTGCGAAGGATCGCCAGTTGCCGCTCAGATCTTCCAGGTGCTAGTCTTTCGGCCTCGGATCCTCTGGCTTCGCACCGTTCCCGCTCAAAGGCTGTGCCTTAGTCACCCTCCCCGGCGTCACGTTGATCGCGCTGCGATCCGGCCGCGGCACATCGAGAACTACAACTTCAACGCCAGCCCGCGCTGCGAGCTGTGGATCTTTCGGCGGGAATGCATTGAGCAATTCGAGTGCGGTGCGCGTTGCACCGAGCTGGATCGCGCGCGCATTGACTTCCACTCTGTCCGTAAACTTGCCCTCGTGCTGTGCGAACTTCGTTTCCACCGCGTTCATGAGAGGGACTAGTTTTTTCTCTACCACGCTCTCCAGCGTAATTCCAAGACGCGCCATTACTTCCGGCACTTTTTCCTTCAACAGTTCCATTGCTTTGTAGCCAGCCTGGGCAGCGTGCTTCGGAGCGTAGCCAGCAATGATCGCGGATCTTGTTTTGTTGCGCGTCTTCATGTACGCAGCAGCGAACCGGGACAAACGCGGAGTCACGTCAGGCGAGGCCTTTATCTGTTTCACACTCCGGAGCTTTGGTTTCTTACCCGATTTTCTTCTTCCCATGGCTCACATCAACATAGTGGCTCGGAGCTGCGGCCTGTTGCCGTGCATGCAGATGCAGCCGACACCGCGAGCCGTCGAGAAACCGGTCCTCGTACTCTCTAGTGGCAATCTTCGCACAAGACACTGAATGAAGGGTAGAATGCGAGGGATTCTTGCCGAAGCCCCGGACGGCTGCTTCTTGTACTGGATTTTCTAGCCCTAGACCCCCTCATCCTGTCCCGCCAGACCTCTTGGAGGAATTTATCCCGGCTCCCAACGTCCCTCGAGTGATGGCAAATCAGCAGCATCGAATGATTTCTCCCAGACTTTGCCGTCTCTGTCAGTCAACCTGATCTTGATAGGAAATCAAGCACGCAGGGGGTGATTTGCGTCAATTACGTTACGAAATATACGGTGAGAAGTCATTTCAACACAGCACACCAGTTTGTCGTCTGAGTCAGAAAGGTATACTTCCAGCGGCGGCATAAATCCTCTGCGCTTTACAAGGGTGAAGATCTGGGGCACCAGAGCGTGGGCTATCTCATCGAATTCATTTGGTTGCAAATGCTTCATCCGATCGTTCATGGTGCCCTCTCTGCCGTTACACGACCTACAACATAAAGGGGCAAGAAGATAAAACCCTTGATGACCATTGCCTCAAAGCGTTGCCTGTCGGCCAAGCAATAAAAGTTAAGCGAGGAGAAGGCGGCTGGCTTTTCGCTGACTGGGACGAGGACAACACCCAGTGGCACATGGGATTAAATATAGAAAAAGAGGAACTGAAGGTGGAGTCGAGGTTAGAGCGCTAGCAAGCTGCTGAGAAAGTCGGAAATTTTGTAACGAAGCGACGCGCGAAGCAGGAGCTACCCACCTTCCTTCTTCGTGGGCTCTTCGGCAAATTTCTCTGCGGGTTTTTTGGCAGGCTTACCGGGAACAAGATTGATCGTGTAGTTCTGCTTCCAGAAATCACTGTCTGGCTTCGCTGCGCCAAGATTGTTAACCTTTACCATTGGGATCCTCGTTTCTCTCTCAGATTCTTGCTCCTAAACGTGAAACCTGTGTCCCCTTGCAGCCGGGATCTTACAGATCTGCGCATGTACTCTGGCGACGTCAGCCAAGCTGTTGCTGCGCGTTAAGTCGAGCTTGAGTGCGGCTTCAGGTTCCTCTTGGCGTTCACGCTCCAATTCGCCTGGATAGTAGAAGTGGAAACCGTCGTAAAGATCGTTCCTGTCGGGGACACGACGCGGTTCGAGTGCCTTCTCTTCTACTTCTCTGCTGCGGACCAACTCCTCGTGGATCGCGTCCTGCTTTTGCATGAAATAGCAGACAACAAGCCAAGCCAGCATCAAGGCGACGCAAAGCTCTCCCGAGAAGGTCCAGGCGATCCAACCTAGAACTCCCCACTGGAACAGCCCCTTCAAGGTCACTTCCCCGCGATCCAACGCTCTCGGAACTTCTCGCAATAAGCCGAGAAGGTCTCAGGAGTGGTGCCCAGAACAGACTGGTATCTGGCCACAAATTTCTTCCACAGCTCTGCGCGAAATTGGATCTGTGCAGGTGTCGAGTTCATACGATCCTCCGGCCTCTAGAATGCTAAATCTTCGCACAGCCAGGAATGGTACGAGAGTACTTAGCGTTCATTGTTAAACGCTCGAGCTTCCTTCAGGACATCCTGCGGGCTATGCGAACCCGATGAGCGCAGAGCACCTCGCCCACCGTCGATCTCCAGTGGCCCTGCCCGAGCGGACAAGCGTGTCCGGGAGTATAATCCGCACTCGAATCAGAACGAACGTGCAATGAACCCTTCCTTCGAGCAAACACTAGTCGAGGTCTGGCGGCAAGCTCTCGTCGAGAACGCGAAGGTAGTCGAGCTCGGGAAAGAGCGTTACCCCGTTTGTAATATCCCAAGCGCTACTTGCGGCAAGTGGACTTCGTATTCGACGGGAACGAGATTCATGGGCTGGAGCAGAACTTAATCCTCGCCCGTTCTGATTTCTATTTTTCAAACTTGGGAGCATCTGGGAGCAAAACCCGAGCGATTTTGTCCGCCAGCTTCTTCTGCGCTTCGGGCAATTTGTCGGACTCAACAATAATGTCAAAAAGGGTGTCTGTGGCGATGGCACGCAGAATGCTAGAATGTTGCCAATTCCTGAGCCTCTCTTTAGGAGGGCGATATGGACAAAAGCGACCAGCCCAAGGATGATCTGAATCCCGCAAGTCTTGCTTCGCGCGACGGGAGCGATGGCTCGCCTACTCTCGGCGAGTCGCGTGGTCTCGGGGCGTCGGGTGCTCTCGATGGGGACGTCACTCTCGATTCTCCCGCTGCGGTGATGGGTGCGCCCGAGCGCGGAGGTGTTGAACCCAGGTCCATTGGTCCCTACCGGCTGATCAAGAAGATCGGGGAAGGCGGCATGGGCCAAGTATGGCTGGCGCAACAAAGTGCTCCGCTGGAACGAAAGGTCGCGCTGAAACTGATCAGAGTCGGTATGTACGACGACGACGCGCTGAAACGCTTCGCCTCCGAGCGGCAGGCGCTGGCCAATATGAACCATCCTGCGATCGCCAAGGTGTTTGACGCGGGAGCCACTGCGGATGGCCAGCCGTACTTTGTGATGGAGTATGTGCAAGGCTTACCGATCAGCAATTACTGTGACGAAGATCGGTTGAAGATTCGCGAACGGCTGGAGTTGTTCATCGAAGTGTGCGAAGGAGTGCAGCACGCGCATCAGAAGGCGATTATGCACCGGGACCTCAAGCCGGCGAACATTCTCGTGGTCAAGGTGGATGGCAAGGCTAGGCCGCGCATCATCGACTTCGGGCTGGCGAAAGCTGCTACGTCCCGAGCTGGCGGCGAGGGGGCCTTTACTCAAGTGCAAGGATGGGTCGGCACACCAGGATACATGAGTCCGGAACAAGCTGATCCCGGTGTGCTGGATGTGGACACCCGCACCGACGTGTACTCGCTGGGTGTGATTCTGTACGAACTACTGACGGGCGCTCTGCCATTCGATCCGAAGCTGTGGAAGACGAAGCCCTTCGACGAGGCTCTGCGCCACTTGCGCGAGGATGAAACGGATCGTCCGAGCACGAAGGTCAGCTCCGATCGGCAGGGCGCGACGAGCGCAGCGTTGAATCGTGGGACTGAATCGCAGCCGCTTGTGGAGCTGCTGCGCGGCGATCTCGACTGGATCACAATGAAAGCGCTGGAGAAGGATCGAGCGCGTCGATATGACTCTTGCTCGGCGCTGGCGGCTGATGTGCGGCGCTATCTGAACAGTGAGGCGGTGTTGGCAACGCCACCTTCGTTCGGCTATCGTGCCGGCAAGTTCGTGCGACGCCATCGAGTACCGGTCATCGCCTCGAGTGCAGTTGCTGTCTTGTTGGTCGCACTTGCCGCGTCGATGACCTTGCAGGCGGTGCGCATTGCCAGAGAAAGGGACCGAGCGAATCGCGAGGCCGCAGCGGCGAAGAGCGTCTCGGAATTCTTGACTGGACTCTTCAGAGTCTCCGATCCAAGCGAGGCGCGCGGGAACAGCATTACAGCGCGGCAAATCCTGGACCAGGGGGTCAAGCAGGTTGAGGCGGGTCTCTCCGGTCAGCCGGAAGTGCAGGCTCGTCTGATGGGAACCATGGGAGAAGTGTACTGGTCACTGGGCCTCTTCAAGGAGGCGGCCCCGCTTCTGGAAAAGGCAGTGGAGACGCGGCAAAGAGTGCTTGGGCCAGAGCACCCGGACACGCTGCGATCCATGTACCTGGTAGGGAAGAACCTGAATGATGATGGCCGATACGCCGAAGCTGAGAAGCTGCTGCGTGAGGTGCTCGAGGCTCAGCGGCGCGTGTTGGGGCCCGAGCACCCAGAGACGGTGTCTTCGATGATCGGAATAGCGGGGGTCATATACGAAGAAGGGCGTTATCAAGAGGCCGAAAAGCTGCAGCGCGAACTGCTGGACATACAGCGGCGCGCGTTTGCCCCGGACGACCGGCGCGCACTGATGGCGATGAACAATCTGGCGGTGAATCTGGACACCCAGGGCCGATATGCCGAAGCCGAGCAGTTGTATCGCGAGGCCCTCGAACTAGAACATCGCACCTTTGGGCCCGATCACCCGCTGACACTCCAATCGATGACGAACGTGGCTCGCGTGCTGAACAATGAGGCCAAGTACGCCGACGCCGAGAAGCTTTTGCGCGAAACACTTGACATGCAACGACGCGTACTTGGGGCGGAGCACCAAGATACGCTATGGTCCACGCAGGTTCTTGCCGAGAGCCTGCGCGCTGCGGGCCACTTGCTGGATGCGGAGAAACTACAGCGTGAGACGCTCAGCATCCGTGAGCGAGTGCTTGGGCCAGAACATCCGGATACGCTCGGGTCGATGGAGGTGCTGGCAGTGACGCTGGACATGCTGCACCGCTACCCCGAGGCGGCCGAACTGTACCGCAAGGCAATCGACGTCCAGAAGCGCGTTCTCGGACCGGATCATCCCGCTACCGCAAGCAGCAAATACGACCTGGCGTGCAACTTTGCACTAAGTGGGCAGCGCGATCAGGCGGTTGCGACGCTGCGCGATGCGGTGGAGCACGGACTGTCTGCTAGGACCGCTTCCGCAATCGACAAAGACTCCGATTTCAACTCACTTCATGGCGACTTGCGCTTTGAAGCACTGGTCGCCCGGGCGAAGGGCGGCGCCGCCCCCGCACAAAAATCACACTCCGAGTAGAGGAGACCTGGCAGAGCTGTAGGTGTTCTTTGGCTGTATCCACCGTTTCCAGTTTCGTGCCCGATTAAGTCCACCATGGCTCAGCAGAATCTCCCCCCTCACGGCCCCGCCGTGCAGATTTTCCGCAGCGGGTTCTTCAGGCGTGACTCCCCGCTTCCGCCCAAGTGTGTGTGATCCGCGGCAGCAACAACGGATACTGGCGCAGGATTTCTGCAAATCTCTCCCACGTCAGCGGCCGTCCACGTGTGCGACGACTCAGCCATTCGCACCAGATACGGCGGACCTTCCGATAGAA
>WNGC01003598.1_pt1 | contig 11788 bp, 8 predicted proteins | sample 5400051 | NCBI WGS metagenome assembly WNGC01 (sample SAMN13153368, study PRJNA577476) | soil metagenome | isolation source: 20 cm soil or saprolite under grassland replicate 2 | place: USA:California | collected 2016-06-15 | reverse complement strand
TGGCGAACCCGGCACATCCGCATCTTGTGGTTCGCGGTCTTGCGTCTCCAATTCGGCGGCCCCCGTGATCACCTCGCTGGCGTCGGCTTGCTCCCCCTGCTCTTGCATTTGCAGTTCCTCCTGAACAGCAAGTCCAGGCTCGTGCAAATATTTGCGAGCGACTACCGAAAAATCGTCGTCCCCGTGACCCCATTGCATCTGCTCAAGCAGCTGGTCACGGGCCGCGGCGGTCACCCCTAAGTCGAGATAATGCGACGAACCAACGTGATTGGCGATCTGCATATCTTTCAGCATGTGCTTAACAGAAAAGTGCGGCTCAAAATCCTGGCTGAGCATTTTCGGCAGTTTCATCGCCAAAGTTGCCGAGTGACTAGCATTGCTGCGCAGCGCCTCGACGAATTTTTCCAGCGGCACACTTAAAACTTGAACCAGCGCCAGAGCTTCAGCCGCGGCCTGGACGCTCGCGGCAGTGATCATGTTCGTTGCGATTTTGATCGCACTCGCCTGGCCAATTGCCCCGATCTCAACAATCTCTTTGCTGCTGGCTTCGAGGATGGGACGCGCTTCCCGCAACACAGCATCGTCCCCGGCTACATAAAAAACCAACTCTCCCTTTTCCGCTGCAAGCTTGCTCCCGGTAAAGGGCGCCTCGACGAATCGCGCGCCTCGATGTTCGACAATTTCCGCGGCAGCACGCATCGAATCCGGAGCGACCGTTGAATGCGCGAGGACGAAGTGACGCGGTGTCAGCTTTTCTCTCAACTGTTCGACAGTTTGCAACAGAGCTTCGTCATCGGAGACAAAGATCTGGATGTAATTGCAAATTTCGGCAAGTTCTGCAGGGGACCCCACGAAATTTGGAACAGGGCGCGGCGACCGGTTCCAAACGAAAACCGGAAACCCTTTCCGGCGCAGATTCCCAGCCACTCCGCGACCGATTATTCCAAGTCCGATTACGCCAATGTTTTTGCGCGTTAGATGCGACTTAGAGGTCAGGCGTTCCATTGAGGTGGCAATTGATGATCAAACTGTCGGGAAAAATGCTCCCAGGCAATGCGGAAGTGTCAGAAAAATGACGAAGCATGAATGCCGAATCCTGAAGCATTGGGCATTCATTCGTGATTCGTGCTTCGACATTAATTGACCGGGGCGCCGCTTCATTTCAGCGTCCAGCATTTTTCAACGCAAACTCAGACAGGTAATACAAGGCGACCGAACCAACAATCTTCAGGCTTTCTGCATCAAGCTTATCCATCGTGTCCTCGGCTGTGTGCCACCAGGGATAATCAAAATCAATTACGTCGATCGTCGGAATCCCGATGGCATTCAGTGGTGTGTGATCGTCAATCAACTCCCGATCCAGGTAGGTGAAATCACTTCGCAAATTGAGGGCCTCCGCCGCCGCAAAAATATTTCGCGCCATTTCGGCGGGCGAATCCGCTGGAAGCGTGATACCGAGGGCCCGATCGCCCACCATGTCGAACAACATCCCGCCGTGAAATCGCTTCGCTCCGCTCTCAAGTTGCCTGGCAAAATAGCGGCTGCCGTACAAACCATCCGTATCAGAAAAATGTTCGTATGCTTCTTCGCCATCAAAAAACACCAACTCAATTTTCGCAGCCAGATTTGGATGCTGCCCAATCACCCGGGCTAATTCCAAAAGCAGGCCGGTGCTGGAACCACCATCATTCGCTCCGACGAACCGGATCGTGTCGAACGTTTTTGTGTCGTAATGCGAGCACAATAAAAACAAGGGCGACGCCTTCCCCTGCCTGGGAAATTGGGCAATCAAATTCACGAACTGCACCCTGCCTTGCGGTGTAGTGTCACTGAACGCCTGCCGTGTTACCTGCCAACCGGAGCGCCGGAGCTGGCTCTCAAGGTAATCTCTCGATTTTTCGATAGCCTCAGATCCGGGCGGGCGCGGCCCGAAATCTACCAATCGCTGAACATGAGCGAAGGCTTTCTGGCCCGAAAATTCTTCCCAAATCTTCGGTGCACCGGCTTTGATCACTGATGGCGCGCTCAGCAAAAGCGGAACCAACACTGCAAATGTAATCACTGTTCGCCTGTTCATCGCTTGAACGCTCCAACGCTTCAACGCCCCGCAGCGGAGCGAATTCAACTCTCGCCCTGCGGCAGTCCTAGAGCCGTAAGGATCCGCTGGAGATCGTCATTTCCGTAATACTCGATTTCAATTCGCCCACGTTTGTCTCCGTGATGAATGGTCACGTGCGTGGCGAGATACTCTTGCAAGCGGTTCTGCAGATCTTCCACTCCTGTTGAAGAAACAGCCAGCTCGTTCCCGAGGCGTCGGGACTTCCGCCGTAGGGTCGAACGCACCGTGGCATTGCGACGTAAAACCGTTTCCGCAGCCAGCAGTTGTTCCTCGGGCGCTTTTAATGCTAACAAGACCTTTGCGTGACCGACCGAAAGCAAATTCTGAGCGAGCCAGATTTGCACTTGTGGATTCAGATCCAAAAGCCTTAGTGCATTGGCCACCGACGCCCGGCTACGTCCAACCTTGAGCGCGATGTCTTCCTGTCGCATTCCAAATTCATTCGCCAGCCTGGAGTAACCCTGGGCCTCTTCGATTGGATTAAGATCGGCGCGCTGCAGGTTTTCGATCAGAGATAACTCGAGCGCTTCCAAGTCATTCGCGCTCCTAATTATCGCGGGCACTTCAGTAAGACCGATTTCTTGCGCCGCGCGCCAGCGGCGTTCGCCTGCGATCAATTCAAATCGCGCGCCGACCTGACGGACGATAAGCGGTTGAATGATCCCATGTTGCCGAATGGAATTGATCAGTTCCTGCAACGCTTCGCGCCGAAAATCTTTGCGCGGCTGCAGCGCGCTCGGGACAATGCTTGCCAAATTAATCTGGTGCACTCTCTCACCGGACTCGGCGACATCCGTCCGCATGGCCACTGACGGAGCGCCGATTAGTGCGCCAAGACCCTTGCCTAGACCAGACCGTGCCATGCGCCTGAGGCTACGGGAACAGCCTCATCAACGCAAACAGCAAACCGCCCCGCAGTGCAGTATCTGTTAGCGCTCACGAGCGTCGAACCAGTCGAGCTGCGGGCCATCTCGAGGCTGCCAACCCGGCGAGGGACAGCACGGTGAAGCGATCACGCTCTCATCCGACATGTGATCAACTGCGTGTCGGTGAGGTCTCGGCGCGCTTCGCCGGCCTCGGGATGACAACACTAATGGCTCGGTGGGGAAACGTTCCACGCGATGAACCGCGCGCTCTCCTCTTTAACAAATGCGCTTTGCTGATGCCAAATACATGCCAGCCAAGATGGCCGTCCCGCAGTCGCGGAAGATCGCCCTCTCGATTTCCGGAACGCCTCAATTAAAAAAAATAAATAAAATTGATGTTGACACCGAGAGACCAAATTCATTATCAATGCGGCGGGCTCCAAAGAGACAGAGGATTTTTACCCGGTAGATTCTTTGTCTGTTCGGATCCCAAGAACGACAAAACAAAATGAACACGACCGGGAAAGAGAAAGAACAGATCCATGTATCCACTCATTCAACTTAAAACATTAGTTTCATGCGGACGAGATCCGGCTCGCTCGCTGCCTTTGCGGCGCGGGTTCCTTCTCATCCCGCTCATTCTGGGGTGCTTTGCGCTTTCGCCGCAAATGCAAGCAGTCAGTCCGGCACCGGACGGGGCCTATCCCAACTTCACCACAGCAGAAGGACAAAAGGCGCTTCAAAATCTCGTCGGCGGTTTTGCCAACACAGCGCTTGGTGCGTTTTCGCTCTTTAGCGACGTCAACGGCAGCTTCAACACTGGTGTTGGCGCTGGAACGCTTGACCTCAACACTGCGGACTCAAATACAGCCACTGGCACTGCAGCGCTTTTGCTGAACACCACTGGCACACAAAACACGGCCAATGGAACAGCTGCGATGGAATCCAACAATGACGGCAATAATAATACGGCTGTCGGCGCCTTTGCGCTCACTAGCAATTTTGGCGTCACCACGATTGCCGGGGAAGGCAGCTTCAACGATGCCGTCGGCGCTAATGCACTCTTGTCAAACACGGACGGATTCAGCAACAATGCTCTTGGCGAGAGCGCGCTCTTTTTCAATCAACACGGTGCTGAAAACACAGCCGTGGGTGATCTCGCGCTCCAGAACAATGATTCGAGCGGAGGCGCTCTTGGAAACTTCAACACGGCTGTTGGTTCCGCGGCGCTCTTGAGCAATGTTGATGGCGATTCAAACAACGCCGTTGGTGTTGATGCGCTCACTAGCAATGTCGGCGACGGGACCGGTGCCGGCAGCTTCAACAATGCCATGGGTTTTGGGGCGATGGGTGACAATGTAAGCGGCGCTGGAAACGTAGCCGTCGGTGACTTAGCAGGAGCCGGCAATACCACCGGTAGCTTTAACACTTATCTCGGTGCAGGCGGTGCGGTTGTCGATGGCGAAAACGACACGATACGCATCGGCGACCCCGCTTTCAACGTAGCCTGCTTTGTGGGTGGCATCTTCGGTGAGACAACAGCAGCTGGTGCCCTCCCAGTAGTCGTCGATGCCAACGGTCAGCTGGGCACGATCGTCTCGTCTCGGCGGTTTAAGGACGACATTAAACCGATGGATAAAACCAGCGAAGCGATCCTGTCGCTTAAGCCGGTGACGTTCCATTACAAGAGCGACAAAACCGGCGCGCCGCAATTTGGATTAATCGCCGAGGACGTAGCCGCAGTGAACCCAGACCTGGTCGTGCGTGATAAGAAGGGCGAAATCCTCTCAGTGCACTACGAAGCGGTGAACGCGATGTTGCTCAACGAGTTCCTCAAAGAGCATAGCACCGTTACAGAATTGCAGTCTATGGCTGAAAAACAACAGGCAACTATCGCTCTGCAGGAGGGACAAATTAAAGCCCTGACCGCGAGCCTCAGGGAACAAGCCGCGCAAATTCAGAAGGTGAGCGCCCAGGTTGAAATGATCAAGCCGGCGCCGCAGGTCGTGGAGAATCGATAAAACTGTTGACGGAGCGTCTGTAGAGAAGTCAGCCACTCCTAACACAGTTATAACAAACAGCCGTCGCGCGTAATCGCGCGGCGGCTGTTTTGTTGTACGGCGGAGCACGGCCAATGTATCTGGTGGTCAGCTCCGAACGATTTGGGGGCTGGTTATTGTCGATGTCCCATCCGGGGACGCGATCAGTTAGCCACATTGGAAATAAACCTAACTCGCCAAATGCGGAGCGGCGCATGCTTCCAGCTCCGTTTTTGCTCAGGCTCATGGGAAGTCGGTCGCATAGGAAGTCTTCGGGCGGCGAAACGGCGAACTGGAGGCCCTGCGCGCAGCAGGTTCGCGCAGCGATGCGGCCGTGGCCGCCGCTCCCTGTGGGAGCCGTCGATGGATTGCGACGCGATGGAATATGCGCAGTGTAAACCATGTCTCGGCGTCGCTCTGGAGTCTCGATTCCTAAAACCTTTACACTGGCCCATTCACCCGATCCGGATGACGCGTTCATGTTTTATGCGATGGCGGAGAATAAGATCGATCTGCGCGGCTACCGATTTGAACATCGATTGGAAGACATCCAGACGCTGAATGAACGCGCGTTGCGCGGCGAGCTGCACATTTCCGCTGTCTCAATCCACGCGTATGCGTACGCCGCCAGGAAGTATGCGCTGCTCCCTTGTGGGGCGAGCATGGGAGATGGCTATGGACCAATTCTTGTCAGAAAACGCTCAACGCTTAACGTCCAAGGTCCAACGCCAAATGCAGATGCCGATCTTCGTGAGTCGTTGCGCAGCTGCGTAATCGCCGTGCCGGGTAAGATGACGAGCGCGTTTCTCGCACTTCAGCTTTTTGTCGGAGATGTCGATTTTGTCGTCGTTCCATTCGACCAAATTTTCGGTGCAGTCAGAAGCGGGCGAGCGGATGCAGGCTTAATCATTCACGAGGGGCAACTCACCTATTCGCAATCGGGTTTTGAGAAGATCATCGATCTAGGCGAATGGTGGAAGAGCCAAACCGGCTTACCATTGCCGCTCGGCGGAAATGTGGTGCGCAAGGATATTCCGCCACCGGTCCGCCACGATATTCTCGGAATCATTCGCGAAAGCATCGAGTACGGGCTAGCGCATCAAGACGAAGCGGTGCGCCATTCCCTACCCTACGCGCGCGACATGGACACGAAGCTCACAGGTAAATTCATCGGCATGTATGTCAATGAATTTACTCGCGATTATGGTGACATTGGACGCGCGGCTATCCGCAAATTTCTCGCTGACGCGCGCAAGAAAGGTTATATCGACGTTTCGATCGCAGTGGAATTCGTCGAATGACTCAAGGAGCGACCCCCGAAAGCGTATCTGTTTAGGGCCAGAGGCGCTATTTCACTTTTACCCTGGGGCATCGCCTCAGGAATTTTGATTGCCCATTAAGCAAGCGCTGAAAGCGCGATTCATCCAGCTTTTGTACTTGGCCCGCGGTGAATCGCGCTTTCAGCGCTGATGTTTGGGCTTCCATGAATCCAGGGGCGTTGCCCCAGGCTCGATATTAGATGCTGCGCCTTCGGCGCTAAACACAGACCCGAAAGTTTTCGGGGTCGCTCCCTGGCTTCTAAAATCTTCTTGCCAGAAGCTTCGCTAAAAACATATCAATGATGGCTCGGTGAAGGCATTGCTGCCAACCAGCCCCGAAATTTTTCCTCTCGTCCGAACCGGGGGCGGTCTTGTCGCGTGCGCGCTTCTCGCTTTTACAGGCTGCAAGAAATACGAGCCGATCGACGAAGCGAAAGCAGCTGGCCTAACGACTGCCGGTTTTCCCCAGATCACTGCGGACATTTTCAAACCGATGGATGGCGGCGTCGATTTTTCGCCTGAAGAAATCATGGGACGGAACACCTGGAATCTATGGAGCGCGGGCAACCAGCATTTTTGGAATCGTGCCGCGCAGGATAGCTACGGATTGATGGACCTCCTAAAGATGCTCGATAACCGGAAATATCCGCGCGGTCAGCGGTTCAAAACTTTGGGCGTGGTGAACGAACCGGGGTTTCGCGCTGCAAGCAAACCGGATGAATATGGCTTGTGGCTCGATGAGCAAGCGGAACCCGAGCGAGCAGGGATTGACGAGAAGGTTTACGGCAAGCCTTCTGGTGTGCTCGGCTACCGCTTGTTCCCGAATCCAGATTTCAACGACGAAGCACGCAAGAAATGGGACGGCGATCGTTTCATGAACGATCCGACCTATTACAACGATAACAAACTTATTCGTCCTTATCGCGTCGGCGTTGCCTGCGGCGCCTGTCACATCGCGCCGTACCCAGATAACCCGCCAGCCGATCCGGAAAATCCGCGCTGGGAGAACCTGGCGTCGGCAATTGGCAATCAGTACATCAATGAAGGAAAGGTCTTCGCCTGCAACGTCGAGAAGGGTGGTTTCTTCTACGAAATGTTGGCTACCCAGCCTCGCGGCACTTCCGACACTTCCCGAATCGCGACGGATCACATCAACAATCCAAATGCGATCAACCCAATCTTTTTGCTTGCGGAACGCGAGCGGATCGCCGTGCCGGAAAAAATGGCTGGCGGAACCCTCGCCTTGCCAGGAGAAAAAGAGGAGATGCCGGTGCCGCACATTTTGAAGGACGGCGCGGATTCCATCGGGGTGGCCGGCGCAACCATTCGCGTTTACGTCAACATCGGCATGTTTTCCGAGTATTGGTTGACGCTCCACGATCGGCTGATCGGGCTCCTCAAACAACAAAAGCCGTTCGAGATTGCGTATGCGCGCGATCATTCGATCTTCTGGCGCGCGACCGAGGAACGCCTGGCAAATATCGCTGCGTTTTTCCGCAGGCTAAAACCCTTTTACCTCGCCGACGCTCCCGGCGGGCAGGCTTACATCACCACGGATGCAGCGATCATGACGCGCGGAAAAGAAGTCTTCGCCGAGAGCTGCGCAGCCTGTCACTCCAGCAAGCAACCGCCGCCAAATATCGATCCGCGTTCGGGTGAAGGAAAAACCTGGTTCCACGCAGCCGTGATGACGCCCGATTTTTTGGAGAATAATTTCCTCTCCAACGACAAGCGTTATCCGCTAACCAAGATCGAGACAAATTCTGCGCGCGCTTTTGCGACCAATGCGAAGGCTGGTCACGTGTGGGACAACTTTTCCTCCCAAACTTACAAGGAACTTTCTCCTGTCGATGAGCTGGAATTTTTTAATCCGTTTGATGAGACGCGTCCGATCAAATTCAAACCAAAAGATAAAAACGTTGGACCCGGTTACTATCGGACTCCATCACTCGTCAGTCTCTGGAGCTCTGCGCCGTTCCTGCATAATAATGCACTGGGAAACTTCAACGGCGATCCGTCGGTAGCGGGACGCATGGCAGCGTTTAACGACGCGGTGGAGAAATTACTCTGGCCGGAGAAGCGGCTGAACAAAGCGTCGATCTGGCGCACGCAGAATGAATGTTCGCTGCATTTGCGAAAAGAATTTGTGCCGAAACCGCTTCGCCGATTCGCCGATAGCGATGGCTATATTAAGATCGGGCTCATCCCGAAAGGCACGCCAGTTAACTTGGTTGCCAATCTTGAACCGGATTCTCAACACGCCGGCGCCTTTTTCAAGATCGCGGAGAAGTTGATGAAAATTAAGATCGGGAAGCTTTCGTCCGAAGCAGCCGCCGCCGAGCTGCGTAAGTTGGTTCCCGAGCTCATCGCAGCAAACAAATGTCCAGATTTTATCGAGGACAAGGGTCACTACTTCGGCACCGATTTGCCTGATAACGATAAACGCGCGCTGATCGAATATCTCAAAACCTTTTAGCGCAAACTCAACGAAAAAGGAGAGAACATGGCGGTTACAGTTGCAGAAATGTTAAAAATGTCGCAAGCGCAGCTCGACGATCTTTTCACGCAGAGCCCAGCCGGGGAAATCCCGAGTGCAGAGGCCAAGGGAACGGCGATCGTTGCGCCGGGAACAACTTACACCCAGAACATAGCCGATTTTATCAATCATTTTGCGTGGCAGGGTAAAATTTTCGATCCAGCCAAGGGCGTTTTGCGCAACAAAATTCTGCCATTCGGGATCAACGCGATCATCGCAAAGGTCTATAAAGGCCCCAGCTGGCTGGATAACAAGGAGTGCATCGTGCTCGACTATTCGGACACTTCGCTGCTGGCCCATTGGATTCGCGACGAAATCCGCGAAGTCGCGCCGCGGGTTTATCTCGGCAAAGTTTACTGGAGCAAAAAACGGCTGATTGATTTCGCGCTCGCGTTTCCGGCGTCGGGATAATCGCGCTCTGCGGTCATGGCCGACGTTCCAGACCAGCCTGCGAAACCCCAGCGGTGGAAGTCGCGTTCCGCAACTCTGGGACTAGTGGTCATCGGGGTTATCGCACTCGGCTGTTTATATCTCGTTAACCGTTTTACGCGCGACGATCCGGTTAGATATGCTGACCCGGAAGAACACTTCAAATACGGCTCAACCGGCGGCGAACGCGAATCGGGTATTCCCTATTGGATTTGGAAGGTCCTGCCGAAAATGTTTCCAGAATATTTGCCCGGGAAAACGTACACTCCGGGAACAGAATATGTCTCGTTAGGCTTTCTGTACGAGCCTGGAAAAGATTTGCCGATCGGTGTCTCACGTCGCAATACGCAGGGAATTGATCGCGTTTTCTTAAACTGCGCGATTTGTCACGCTGGTTGCGTGCGCGAAACGCCGCAGAGTCCGCGCAGTATTTATACCGGCATGCCGTCGAACACGGTCGATCTTGAGGCGTTCGAGCGCTTCATTTTTGACTGCGCATCGGATCAACGGTTCAACGCTCCGCGGATTATGGCCGAGATGGAGGCGATGGGCGCGAAATATGATCTTATCAATCGCTTCCTCATGCGCTACTACGCCATTCCCCTCATGCGCGAACGATTGCTGATGTTGAAAGGTCATTTCCGTTTCATCGAATGGGAACCAGACGCTGGTCCCGGCCGCACCGACACGTTCAATCCGGCCAAAACGCTTTTAGAATTTCCTCTGGAGAAACTGCAAACGCGCGAGCTGGTTGGTTTGTGCGATTTACCCTCGATTTGGCTGCAAGGCCTGCGCAAACAGAAGAATTTTCACGCTCATTGGGATGGCAACAACAGTATGATGGAGGAGCGCAACAAGAGCGCGGCGTTCGGCACCGGCGCGTTTCCGCCGACGATTGATCTTAAACAGCTGGCGCGCATCGAGCAGTGGCTACTCGACAAGGAGCCGCCCAGATATCCGTTTCCGATTAATGCGCAACTCAGCGCGGAAGGCGAAAAACTCTATGCGCAATATTGCGCCAATTGCCACGGGCGTAATGGCCGGGATTTCACAGGTGAGTACGTGGGCGATGTGGTGCCGATCGACAAGATTGGCACCGACCGTCACCGACTCGATTCATACCCCGAAGAACTGGCCGCTGCGCAAAACACTCTTTATGCAGGGTATCCCTGGCGGTTCAGTCATTTTCGAAAAACTTTCGGCTACGCGAACCTGCCGCTCGATGGAGGCTGGCTGCGCGCCCCATATCTTCATAACGGCTCGGTGCCAACATTGCGCGATCTGTTAAATCCGTGCGCAGAACGTCCTGCCGTTTTCTACCGCGGGTATGATGTATTCGACCAGACGAAGGTCGGGTTCGTTTCTGACGTAAGCCGCTTCGATCAGGATGGGCGCAGCAAGGATGATCCCGAGAATCCCCGCCAATATTTCAAGTTCGACACGCAAGCGAAACCCAATGGCTTGACCGCGCGCGATCGCAACGAGGGCAATTCGAACGCCGGCCATGAAGGACCGGCATACGGAACGACGCTGTCTGCTCCAGAAAAGGATGCCATCGTCGAATATCTGAAAACATTTTGACCAACAGCTTAACACACCAATGAGTCTTCGACCAAAAACGAAACGCACTCTTTGGGTCTCCACTATTGCGCTCGTGATTTTGATCGCGCTTGGCGCCTCCTTTACCTGGACGAAATTTTTTCGCGAAGAAAAGGAAGTCTTTGCAAATGAGGAGGAACATTTCAAATACGGTTCGCTCGGCGCGGAAGGAGATCGCGGCATTCCTTATTATCTCTGGCTGGTTTTGCCGCGCATTTTTCCCGACCTGATGCCTGGACCGGGCGGCTACAAATCGTTTGGCGTGGTATGGGAGGAAGGCCACGAAATTCCGGTTGGCTTTTCGAAAAAAGTGGTGGGTTTCGCGCGTATCACGAACAACTGCGCCGTCTGCCACGTCGCCACCTACCGCTTGAGCGAGGACGAAGTGCCGCACGTCGTGGTCGCGGGCCCGGCCCACACCCACAACGTGCAAAGCATGTTGCGATTTTTGTTCAAAGCCGCGCACGACCCACGCTTCAATTCAGACATTCTTATGAACCAAATCCGGCTCGTCAACGCGAACAACTACGGCAATGGCGGCCTCTCGTTCATCGATCGGCAGATTTATCATTACCTGCTGATTCCGTTGACCAGGAAAGCACTGCTTCAGCAGGAAAAACAATTCACCTGGATGGAGCGCTATGTCACGGGCGGCAAGCCAAAGCCACAGTGGGGACCGGGTCGCGATGACGCCATGAATCTCACGAAATATTTCATGACCAGTATGCAGGAGGACAACACGTTTGGGCCTACCGATTTTCCGTCGATTTGGAATCTCGGTATCCGGAGCGGAAAAGACAACACGGGAAAGCAAATGTTGTTGAATTGGACTGGCGACACGCCAGCGGTGCGCTCGGTGTTGATCGATTCGGCGCTGGGTC
>WNGC01003042.1_pt1 | contig 11797 bp, 13 predicted proteins | sample 5400051 | NCBI WGS metagenome assembly WNGC01 (sample SAMN13153368, study PRJNA577476) | soil metagenome | isolation source: 20 cm soil or saprolite under grassland replicate 2 | place: USA:California | collected 2016-06-15 | reverse complement strand
TGTGTTGGGCTACTCGATGACGAACCCCTTAATTGTGTTGGGCGCGTTCGTTTGGTGGACGATTTGCCAGATCATTGCCAATATTCTGCTTGCCATTGAGGATTAGTCACATGACGATGCAAACGGCTGTTTTTTTGGGCATGGGCCTGATCGTGCTATATGCCGTGATCACCCTAGTTTTCGCTCTATGGCTAGCGAAAAAAGCCGAGCCGACGAAAACTCGCCCGGCGCATTGACGCGCTAAAGACCAAGACCTGCAGGTAGTAGAGCGTGTCAGGACATCGGGGGTAGCAGTGATCTTCACCTTCTCCGACCGCGCAGAGCAGCAGTCGCTCGATTTGTTCCGCGAGGCTGGGTTTAACGCCTAGGTCCAGGGACGGGTGGGCTGGCAGTGTAACAGTCAGTCGCGTCGAGCCATGCGACTCATGGCATCGAGAAAGTCAGTGGCTTGTTTCTGGTTGTAGAAGAACACCCAGCGCCGGACGCTTCCTCCCCGGTTTGAAAGGTCTATCAACCACCGCCCCTTGTTCTGAACAAGCTGTAGGTCTGCTAGGTTCGAAAAATAATACGTCTCGCGTTTCTCGATGCCCGCGAGAGCTCCCGACAAAAAGCTCGATTTGACCGTCGAGAATCCTAGCCGAATTGCATCGTCCCCGATTTCCACAGCAACCGGGCGGAGCTTCTCAGGTTGCTCTTCAAACGTCCGTTTCAGGGTCGACCGAGCTTCCTCGCGAGTCAAGCGCGCGTCTGGTTCATATGGAATGACTGTGGAGCAGGCGCTCATCACTAGCACAGCACCTGTCAAAAAGGCACAATCGAACACCCTCATCAGATTCTCCTCGCGAATACTCTAAGGCCCGCACAGATCCACTCCGGGTTGTCGACTAGGCCTAGACATACGCACTCCAAACCTTTGCGGCAAGCAACGTGAAGAAGCCGGCAGCAAGCAAGTAGTTGCGGATGAGATACCAACGTCCAGCGGCCCGTGACTGTTTCTCGCCTAGCTCTCGCAGTTCCGGCGCGGCTTCCCCCAGCGCGGCGATCCGTGCTGTAACGAGGTTAGGCGGAATCACCTCACCGGTGCTCTCGTTCATGAGGATACCGCCCGCACGTTTGGATGTAAGGGAGCCGTGCTCTTCCAAAGCCCTAAGATACAAATGATTCGTTCTGTAAACCGTGACAGCTGCTTCAATGCGACGGAAGCCTGCAACGACCGAAGCACAGAGCAGAACGAGCGCCAGAAACTCACTGCTGTTCGGAGAGAACGCAAGCGGTCTCAGGACAAGTGTCTGAGAGATGTAGGCGCAGAGAGCACCCGTGACAGCGAGGACAAAGTAATCGAAGCGCTCACTTGATTGGCGCCACGTCTCGTGAACCTTGTCGCTGCGATCGGTTATCACGTTCTAGGCCCACAGGCCGGTCGATTGTGGGGTTCGGCGTCTCCGAGCAGATCCCTTGCGGCTGCGCCGGTAAGCTTGATGGCCGTGGGGTCAAAGTGGGCGTAGGCAGATAGGACCCCAAAGACTTTGAACGCAGCCCAATGGAAACGCCCAAACGTTTGCGAAGCGGATAAACTCCTCCAGTTTTGTTTTGATGTCCTCAACCGACAAGCCATGGGCGAGTTCATTCCTGGCGTCATTTAGCTTCGCTATTGCACCCCAAAGCCACGTTCTATGCTCAAGATCACTGACGCTGCGTGCGAGGAAGGTCTTTTGAGAAAATGTTAGCCGTGCCTTTTGCACGTAGTTTGGATGCTTCGTCGAGTCAAGGAGCACTTTCGTAAGCACTTCCTCGACCAGTAAATGACACTTGAGCAGCGAGAGCTCAAGATCCCCATTCTTCGGAAGATGCTCGATGAAGCGGGTCAGAGGGGTAGAGTCGGCCTTCATCTCCAAGACGCCGAACATATGGTGAACTACGTAATGCCGTGTAATTAAACACCGCTTCCTGTCCGACTGTCATCTGTTTCCAGAAATTAAGTGTTTAGTCTTTCGCACGTGTTTTTCAGTTCCTCACGAAGGCACCGCCATTCCGCGTTTCACCGCCGGCCTTGCGCCGATCGCGTCGAACCAGCGCTTGACATTCGGATAGACGTTCAAGTCCGTCTTGTGCCACTCGTAGCGCGCGACCCAGGGATAGGTGGCGATGTCGGCGATCGAGTACTCACCCGCGAGGTATTCCGCCTCGCCCAGGCGCCGGTCGAGAACTCCGTAAAGGCGGTCCTTTTCCTTGGTGTAGCGTTCGATGGCGTAAGGCACCTGCTCTTTCGCCGAGCGCAGGAAATGGTGCGCCTGGCCGAACATCGGCCCGATGTGGCCCATCTGGAACATCAGCCATTGCAGGGCCACGTACTTGCCCCGGTCCGACTTCGGCAGGAACCTGCCGGTCTTGGCCGAGAGGTAGATCAGGATCGCGCCCGATTCCATCATCCGGATGGGTTTTCCATCGGGCCCATCCGGATCGACGATAGAGGGAATCTTGGCGTTGGGGTTGATCGCAACGTAATCGGGAGCGAACTGATCGCCCCCGCCGATGTTGATCTTGTGAGTATTGTAGACAAGCCCACATTCCTCCAGCATGATCGAAACCTTGCGTCCGTTGGGCGTGCTCCAGGTGTAGAGCTCGATCATCGTTTTCCTCTGCGACTTTGGAAGCCGCGCAGTGTATCGCGAAGCCCGGTAAAGTAAAGCCATGCTGAAATGGGTCCTGGCGGTCGCGATCGCGCTTGTCGTGCTCACGGTGCTCTCGCCGTGGCTGTCGAGTCACGGGCTCGGCAGGCTGCCGGGCGATCTTACCGTACGCTACAAGGGGCGGCTCTATTACCTTCCCTTTGCCAGCACGATCGTGCTCTCGCTCGCCCTGACGCTGCTGGCACGGCTCCTCTGAGGCGGCTCTATCGCCCTCGCGGCGAGGCGCTTCTCGAGCGCGGCGAGCTTCTTTCGCATCGCGGCGCCCGCGAACATCTGCGGGTTGGAGGGCGGATAACCCTCCTCCCGTTCCCGGTCGTCTACCGTTTCTCTCGCGGCCTCGAACGCCTCGACAAACGAGAAGGTGTCGCGCAGCGCCTCGTCGTAGAACGCCTGGCTGAACCAGGTGTAATCGCTCTCGTAATCGCAGCCGAAGGAGGAGTGAAACGCGTCTGCGGCGGTGATGATGAGGGTGTTGTCGTCCTTGAGCGGTTCGATGTAGCCCCCGGAGAAACACGCCGAGATCACGATCACCTTCCACTTGATGCCGCTGTCCGCGAGCATGCGGGCGAGCGCGCTCGGCGTGAGCTGCGCGAGCTCGAGCGGCGGAAGATCCAGCACGAGCTTGTAGTCATTGCCCCCGTGGGTGGCGATGTGCAGAAGCACGATGTCCTCGTCGGTATTGATCACGTTGCCGAGATGCGCGAGCGTAGCGCGCAAATTGCTCGCCGTGGCGATGGGATAATTCTTCAGCGTCGCGGTATTGTTGATGAGCGCGATCGACCTGCCCGCGGCGTCGAAACGCTCCTCGAGCAGCTCCTTGACCGAAACGAGCTCCGAGTAAAAAGTGTCCTGCTGGCTGTCGCCTGCGACTCCGACGAAATACAGATCCACGACGCCGGGCCGCTCGGGACTGAGCGCTGCAAGCTGCTCATCGAGGAGGATCCCCTGCCGGTGGAACACTTCCTCCTGAGTCAGTCGCGGACGCGCGGCTTCGGCTCGGTCATCCCGGGCCGCGATCCAAAGCTCGGTGCGCGGGAAACCCGCGACGAGGACCGCAAGAAGCCCCGCAAACAGGCCGAACGCGAGCACCGAGGGACGGCCGCGCCAGCCGGTGAGAACGTACAGGGTGCGCGGGAGCACGGCAAAGCCCCAGGCGACGAACGCCCAATACACGGCATCGGCGTCGAGCTCGATCGCTTCCAGGTGCGTCGCCGCCTGGACCGCGACTCCCGCGACTTCGAAAACGGGGTCCGTCGCGACGAGCAATACCGCGAACGCCACGGCGAGCTGCGCTTCCCGAAACACTCTCGCGGCAAGGAGACAGGTGCCGAGCAAGAGCGGGATCTCCGCGAGCGCCGTGGTGAGCGCGCCGAAATCGACGGTGCCCGGAAAGCCCGCGCGCAGCATTCCGCCGGCGAGCCGGAACGCCAGGCCCGCGAACACCAGCGCGACGTACTGTCCGATCGAGATGCGGAAGTCGAGCGCGCGCACCGGCAGGAAAAGCGCAAGGCGCGCGCCGGCGAGGAGATTCTGCTTGAGACCGTCCCACGGCATATCGGTTTCGGATCGGGGTTCCATCTCAGCAAAGCGCTTCGATTGCGGCGATGCGCGCGCGGCGCAGCTTTGCGGCGATATCGGATTTCGCGCTTTGGGCGGCGATTTTCGCGGCATCGACGCCGGCGGCCGCGCCCAGGGCCCGCCGCAGGACCACGCGCGGCATGTAGGGTATTTCCGCCCAGCCGCGCTCGCCCCGCTCGAGGCAGGCGAGGAGCGCGAGCAGCTCGTCGAAGCGCTCGGGCCGGCGCAGGGCGTCGCAATGCTCGAGCAGCGCAAGCAGGTCCGGCGCGCCCAGTGTGGGGGCGCGCTTCATCGTCTCGCCGTGCCGCCGGGCGAGCAGGGCGAGGTCGCGGCACTCGCCGGATGCCTTGAGGCGCTCGCTCAGCGCGCACGCCGCCTGCACGGTGAGCGCGCCGAAGGCGACCAGAGCAAAACGCGGCGCGAGGCCGAGCCGCTCGGCGGCGGCGCACTCGAGTGCGCGGACGAGAACGCGGGCGCGGTCGTTCGCCGGCCGGCCGTGCTCGAAAGCGAGCTTCAACTCGGGCAGTAGCTTCTCGAGGAGGCCCGCGTCGGCAAGCACCGGGAACATCAGAGCCGCATCACCCTCCATCAGGCCCCTGGAGAACTCCTGCCATACGCGCTCGGGCACAAGAGCGTCCGCCTCGCCGTTTGCGACCATGGAGCGCATCAGCGCCATGGTCTCCGGCGCGACGGCAAAACCGAAGCGCGCGGCAAAGCGCGCAACCCGCAGGATCCGCACCGGATCCTCGACGAAAGCGGGGCTTACGTGGCGGAGCAGCCCGCGTTCGAGATCGGCCGCGCCGCCGAAGGGATCGACGAGCTGCCCGGCTTCGTCGCGTGCCATCGCGTTGATGGTCAGGTCGCGCCGCGCGAGGTCCTGCTCGAGCGTGACGTCGGGAGCGGCGCGGATCTGGAATCCCCTGTAGCCGCGCGCGACCTTGCGCTCGGTGCGCGCGAGCGCGTGCTCCTCGTGGGTCAGTGGATGCAGGAACACAGGGAAATCCTTGCCCACCGGTTTGTAGCCGAGGCGCTCCATTTCCTCCGGCGTGCTCCCGACCACGACATGGTCGCGGTCTGCCACCGGCAGGCCGAGGAGCTCGTCGCGCACCGCGCCGCCGACGGCGTAAATCTTCACCGGGACCTGCCTTTCAGCGCGCCATCTCGAACTGCGGCAGCGTCTCGGCCTCGGCTCTTGCCGCCGCGCGCCATTCCTGCATCGGCGGCAAGGCGAGCATTGCGTCGCAGTAGGCGCGCGCCGGCGGTGCGAGCGGCACCGAGTAGCCGGTGACGCGCCACACGACCGGCGCGTACATCGCATCGGCTGCGGAGAAACGGCCGAAAAGGAACGGCCCGCCCGCCCCGTAGCGCTCGCGGCAGCTTTGCCAGAGCGATTGGATGCGTTCGATCTCCGCGCCGACCTCCGCGGGCCAGGCACGCGGCGCGAAAACCTGGCGCACGTTCATCGACAGGTTCTGGCGCAACGCGGGAAAGCCCGAGTGCATTTCGGCGCAGACGGACCGTGCGGTCGCCCGCGCGACCGCGTCGGCGGGCCACCCTTGGACGCCCGGATGTGCTTCCGCCAGATATTCGATGATCGCGAGCGAATCCCAGACGCAGGTCTCCCCCTCGATCAGCACCGGAACCTTCCCGGATGGCGAGTACCTCAGCAGCCGCTCCTTGGAGCCCGCCTGGTACAAGGGAATCCGAACTTCTTCGAAGGCGATTGCGTTCTGCTTCATGAACAACCACGGCCGCAGGGACCAGGACGAGTAGTTCCTGTTGCCGATGACCAGGATCCGGGCCGCCATGGTGAGGGAAGGTGCTTAGCGGCCCGCCTTGTAGCGGAACCAGCTGTAGCGCGAGCGCGGGAAGACGCCGCGGAGATAGACGGGCGCGACCGCCTCGAGCGGCGTGGGCTGGATGGAGAAGGGGAAAGCAGCGTTCGAAACGCTGTCCACTTTCATCGAATTGTAGTTGTCGCGCGACATGAGCTTTTTGCCCGGCTTCCATTCCAGGGCCCAGGCGCTCAGGAAAGACAGGCGCTCGGAAAGGCCGACGACTGCCCGCGGGTGGCCGCTCGCGCTGCCGGCGTACTTCACCAGCTCGCGCAAGGTATAAACGCGCGGCCCGCACAGATCATAGCGTTTGCCGATGCTGTCGCGATCGGCGAGGCTCGCCCTGAAACAGCGCGCCACGTCCTCGACGTAGACCGGCTGGAAACGCGCCTGCGGGCTGGGGAGGAGAACGAGCGGCAGCCAGCGCTGGAGCTTGGCGAAGGTATTGAGAAACTGGTCCTCCGGCCCGAATACCACCGAAGGCCGGAACACCGTCACCGCCTGCTCGTTCTGCGCCGCGAGCACCCAGGCCTCGCCTTCGCCCTTGGAACGCAAGTATTGGCTGGGGCCTTCGGCGTGGGCGTGCAGCGCGCTCATGTGCAGCAGGCGCGGCACGCGCTTCTTGCTGCAGGCCTCGACGATTTTTCTTGGGAGCTCGACGTGGGCGCGCGCGAACTCCGGTCCATAGGGGTGGCCCGGGCTCCCGTGCAGGATACCGACGAGATTCACCACGGCGTCGCAGCCGGCAGTGAGCTTCGCGAGGACCTCCGGGTCGTGCACGTCGGCCTCGACTACATCGACCGTCGGCAGGAGAATCAGGTGCTTGGCCCGCTCGCGCCGGCGCGTGGGCACGACGACGAAGTGCTCGTCTTCGACGAGTTGGCGCACGAGATGCCGGCCGACAAAGCCGCTGCCGCCGATGACCAGAATGCGACTCATGCTGCTGCCAGGGGAAAGCGCTAGTGTAACCTCGAAGCGCGCCGGGCAGGTGCGCCGGATCGCTTCGATGGCCCCGCTGCAAGGCCTATTGAACGACCGGCGGGTTCTGAATCACCGCCACGCCCTCGGAGGAGCGCCGAGGCAAGACCACGCCCAGGCGCGCCTTCAATGAGATTGGCTCGATGCCGAGGATGGCGGCGTAGTAAACGGTGTTCGTCATCACCTTCTTCACGTAGTCGCGCGTCTCGCCGAAAGGGATGGTCTCGACGAAGATCGCGCCTTCGACCGGAGCGGTGCCGCGCCACAGGCGCGCGCGCGTAGGCCCGGCGTTGTACGCCGCCGCGGCGAGAACGGGGCTGCCGTCGAACTGATTGAGGACGTGCTTGAGGTAATACGTGCCGAGCGCCGCATTGAGATCCGGTTCGTGCAGCCGCGCCGAGGAAAAGTTCTTCATGCGCATTCTCTGCGCCACCCACTTCGCGGTCGGGCGCATCACCTGCATGAGGCCGGTCGCGCCGGCGGAGGATTTTGCGCCGGTGATGAACCGGCTTTCCTGGCGCACCACGCCCAGCACCCACGGCTCCTCCAGATCGCGCGAGCGCGCTTTTTCCGCAAGCACTTCGCGATAAGGCGCAAGGTAGCGGACTGAAAAGTTGTGGGCGAATACCGTTCTGTCCGCGGTGCCGATGGCCCGGTCCCAGGCTTCGTTGCGGCGTGCGAGCTCCGCCGCCGCGAGCAGCTTGCGGTCGTCCATGCCGCGGATGGTCCAGAGCCACTCCTTCGTCGCCTCGGTCCGCATGTCCAGGCGATAGAGCGCGAGCGCGCGATCGAGCCCGGGGATCGCCGCGACCTCGGCGATCTCGCTTTCGGTGGGGAGAGGAGCCCGGGCGGGAATCCGCAAGCTCACGCCGAGCTCCTCGGCGGCAAGGCGCCCGTAGAAACTGTGTTCCCCGGCGATGCGCTCGAAATAACCTTCGGCTTCCAGCGGGCTGCCGAGCGCACGCTCGGCGCGGCCGTACCAGTAGATCCAGACCGGGTCGTTCTTCGCGAGCGGAGACATCCGGTCGATCGAGCTTCGGACCTCGGCCCACCTGTCTGTCCTCATCGCGATTCGCGCACGCCAGCCGAGTTGCTCGTCGGTGAGCGCTCCGGGCTCGCCGAACCAGTCGAGCGCCTCGGGCACCTGTCGGAGCGCGCCGTTCATTGCCAGTATCAGCCAGACGTACCTGCGGTCTTCGACTGCGAACGCATCGCTCAGGCCGCCGCCCCAGAACCCCGCGGCAGCCCGTGCGTCCGTGTCAGCAACCAGCGTGAGGGCGGCGATGACCAGCTCCCGATCGGTCACCTTGGCCAGGTCGACCTGTGGATTCCTGAGGAACTTGACCGGGGAGCGGATGACCGTCGCTAGCCGTCTCGCGTCGATGGCTTCGCCGCGCGGCAGAAACTCCATGGCGCGCTTGGCCGCACCCATGAGCCCGGCGGCGACCAGCACGCGAAACCGCTCCCAGGCTTCGCGCGAGCCGAGTTGGCCGCTCTTGTGGATCGCCCGGGCCAGAGCGAGGCAGCCTTCGGGAAGCTCGCGCGGCGCGTTCCAGAAGGGCTTGAAATCGCCGAGCACCGAGGGATCCTCGCGCTTCCAGCGCGCGAGCAGCATGTAGCAGGTCACCTCGGGATCGTCACCGGAGAGCGCCGGATACTCCGCCTGGAACAACTCCCATCGTCCGCTCTTGCCGAGCACCTTGAGCCAATCGGCGCGCAACTGCTCGGCGAGCGCGGTACCCGAGTATCGGGAAAGGAACTCGCGAACGTCTCCGGCCGGCGCACCCGGAAGCTTGAAGAAGAGCTGCCAGTACTCGACATAAGGTGCGAGCAGATGGCCTTTGAGCTCGGGGGCGAGCGTTGCGAGTTTGGTCCGGTGATTCGCTTCGAACGCATCGCGGGCGGCAAGGAATACCGCGTCCTGCGGATCGAGCTTCGCCGCGTGGCCGGGCGCGGCCGCGGCGAGGACGACAGCAAGGCAAACCGGACGGAGCAGCGCTCGTATCAAAATTTACTACCTCCTTTTGATAGAATACAGGCATTTTTCGTGCCAGATGTGGGGCCGCTGCACATGACTCCTTCCGAGCTTTCCGCTTGGCGCAAGAGCGAACGCACACGGCTTTTGCGGGAACGCGAGGCGCTTGGCCAAGAGACGCTCGCCGAGCTGCGCTCACGGATCGACCACCACCTAGAACGTGCGTTCCCGGATCTGGTGCACGGAATACTGGCGTTTTTCTGGCCGTACAGGAACGAATACGACGCGCGCCATCTGGCTGCGGCCCTGCGGCGGGTCGGGGCGAGGACCGCGCTGCCGGTCGTCGTCGCCCCCAGGACCCCGCTCATCTTTCGCGAATGGAAGCCCGGGCTGGAACTCGCCGTCGGGCCGCTGGCGATCCCTTACCCTGTCGGTTCGCCCGAGGTCAGCCCGGATCATGTGCTTGTGCCCATGGTGGGATGGGACGCGGACGGATACCGTCTGGGATATGGCGGTGCTTTTTTTGACCGCACCTTGGCGGCGCTCGCCAAGCGGCCCCGCGTCATCGGGATCGCCTACGAGCAGGCCTTCCTGAAGACCATACACCCGCAGCCGCACGACGTTCCCATGGATTTCGTCGTCACCGAACGCGGCGTGTACCGCCGCGAGCCGCAGGGGCTCAAGTTCCTGGACGACCCGAAAGGCTACTCTTCACCGCCGTGCTACGCTGGAGAGATCGCGCCCGGATACTTCGGAGAGGAACCGAAGACCTAGTCTCAACCGAGAAACAGCCGGTACGCCGGATTGCGGCTTTCGTCCACGTACGGATAGCCGAGCTCGGTGAGAAAACGCTGGAATTCGCGCATCTCGTGGCGCGGCACCTGCATGCCGACCAGCACCCGGCCGTAGTCGCTCCCCTGATTGCGGTAGTGGAACAGGCTGATGTTCCAGTCGGTGCGCATGCCCGACAGAAAGCGCATCAGCGCCCCGGGCCGCTCCGGAAACTCGAAGCGGTAGAGCAACTCGTCGGCGGCGCGGCGCGCGTCCCTCCGGATCGCCAGCGGAGCGTGCCCGCCGACCATGTGGCGCACGTGGAGCTTGGCCATCTCGTCGTCGGAGAGGTCGAGCGTCTTCAGGCCCTGGCGCTCGAGGACCTTGACGATTTTCGCGGACTCGTCACGGCTGTGCACCTCGACGCCGACGAATACGTGAGCGTCCTTGGGATCGGCGATGCGGTAGTTGAACTCGGTGATGTTGCGCGCGCCGAGCGTGGCGCAGAACTTCTTGAAGCTGCCCGGACGCTCGGCGATGGTGACCGCGAGTATCGTCTCGCGCCGATCGCCCACCTCGGCGCGCTCGGCGACAAAGCGCAGCCGGTCGAAATTCGTGTTCGCGCCCGAGGCGACGGCGACGAGCTTCTTTCCGCGCACCCCGGATTTCTCCACGTAAGCCTTGGCGCCGGCGATCGCCAGTGCGCCGGCGGGCTCGAGGATCGTGCGCGTGTCCTCGAACACGTCCTTGATCGCCGCGCAGATCTGGTCTGTGTCGACGAGGATCACGCCGTCGAGGAGCTCCTTGCACAGGCGAAACGTCTCTTCGCCGACCTGCTTCACGGCGACTCCGTCGGCGAAGAGACCCACGTGATCCAGTACGACGCGCCGTCCGGCCTTGAGCGAGCGCGCCATGGCGTCGGCGTCCACCGGTTCGACGCCGAGGACCTTGATCGCCGGGCGCAGGCGCTTGATGTAGGAAGCGATGCCGGAAACGAGCCCGCCGCCGCCGATCGGCACGAACACCGCGTGGATCGGGTGCGCGGTCTGACGCAGGATTTCCATTCCGATCGTGCCCTGGCCCGCGATCACGTCCGGATCCTCGTAGGGGTGGACAAAGCCGAGCCTGCGTGCCTTTGCCAGGCGCTTCGCCTCGACGTGCGCTTCGTCGTAGGTATCGCCGTGCAAGTGCACTTCCGCTCCGCGGGCCTTGACCGCGTCGACCTTGATCTTGGGCGTGGTAGACGGCATGACGATCACCGCCGCGCAGCCGAGCTTCTGGGCGGCAAGGGCCACGCCTTGGGCGTGATTGCCGGCCGAAGAGGCGATGACTCCGCGGGCGAGCGCCGCAGCGGACAGATTCGCCATCTTGTTGTAGGCGCCGCGGCACTTGAAGGAGAACACCGGCTGCATGTCCTCGCGCTTGAGCATGAGGCGGTTGCCGAGTCGCGCCGAAAGATTCGGGGCGACCTCGAGCGGCGTCTCCACCGCCACGTCGTACACCCGCGCTCTCAGAATCCGTTCCAGATAATCGTTTCTCATTGGGGCAAAACCCTTCGAGGGCGGTTTTTCGGGACCCCCCTTTAGGGGGTAGGCCGATACTCTACACGAGACCGGTTTTTGCCTCTATTCTTCGTGCGTGGAAACCCGAGTAGAATGCCGGCTCGGGAGGAGCGGATGCCGAAGCCCGCGAAAAAAGCGAAAAAGGCTTTCTGGGAGCGCGGCTACCTCGCGCACGGATACTGGCTCGGAAAAGAGCGCCTGGGGCAGGTCACGCTCGGCCCGAAGAAGGAATGGGACGGAATCTACCGCTGGCGCGCGGGCAACCATTCCGGCGAAACCGCTACCCTCGACGAAGCGAAGCGCGCGGTCGAACAGGCGGTGCTCGTCGGCGCCAGTCAGCCAGGGTTGTTTGACAAGTAAGAGCTTGTCATTCAGCTACGCTGAAGTCAGCTTCGCGTATTCCAGCGC
>WNGC01002255.1_pt1 | contig 11798 bp, 9 predicted proteins | sample 5400051 | NCBI WGS metagenome assembly WNGC01 (sample SAMN13153368, study PRJNA577476) | soil metagenome | isolation source: 20 cm soil or saprolite under grassland replicate 2 | place: USA:California | collected 2016-06-15 | reverse complement strand
ACCATGCCACCGTCCACGAAGACGGCACCAAAGAGCAGCACGCCGACCAGCCGCACGGGAAAGCGCGCCACGATGTTCACGACCGTCATGAACGTGCCACCGGTCGCCGACGTACGAATCGTACTGTCGGAGCCGACGACGCGGACGACGGGGCCAAGTTGGTTTTCTGGGAAGCCGCGAATCGTAGTTGAGCCGCCGGCGAACAAGCGCTCTTCCGGTGGAACGTAGGATCTGTTGCCGGACGGCAGATTGACCTTCGGGGCGAACACCGTCCCGGCCCGGATGCGCCAGCTGAGCACGCGCCCCGGCGCCCCATTGCCGATCGTGTGATGCGCTGTGAAGCCCGCCGTGAAGCGCGCAAAGCGCATGAACTGATCGGATCCGAGGAAGTCGGGCGATACCCGCACTTCCGTGACGAGTGTCGTGCCGTCGGTGGGATCGTTGATCGAGTTGCTGCGGTCGCGCACCAGCTGCAACGCGACGACGGAACGGCGACGGCGCGCCCCGAAAATGGCCTGATCATCCAAGGAACAGACGTTGAGCAGGGCGCAAAACGTCGCCGGCGTCGCCAAGGTGCGTCCGTACGAGAACGAATACGATGCTTCGAGCGGTAGCTGGGTTGCGATTTGCCGGGTCAGCGCGAGCTCGCCGCCTACGGCTTCGCGCAGGTACGCGCCGAACTCCGTGTGGCGCTCGAAAAACAGCGTCGCCATCCCTGTGGTCTGATTCCAGCCGAGCAGCGGATCGTGCAGGGTAACGGCCAGGTTGTAATTCACCTTCAGTCGGCTCGTGTCCTCGTCCGCGAGCTGGTGGCAGGGCCCGCCTTCGAATCCCCAGCTGGTGGGGTTGCCCACGCCGAGCTGGGAGGTGCGCGCGCGGAACTCGAGCCGCCGGCCCTCGCCGCTGAAGTTGAAGAGATCGACCGACCCCTGCGCGCGCATGCAGTCGAGCGTGCCGTAGCCCGCCGAGACGCGCGCGCGCCGCAACGGATACTCCGCGAGCTGCGCCCGCACGCGCACCGTCAGGAGCGAGTCGGTGGGGCTGCTCGGCGCCGTGTCCACGAGACCGATGCGCACCTGCCGGAACAGCTCGGTGCGCTGCAGGTTCATCATCCCGGCGTGCAGCGCGCTGTCCGAGTAGACCTGTCCTTCCTTTATCATCAACGTCTTCAGGACGACACGCTTATCGATCGCTTCGGTGCCGCGCACTTCGATGTTCGCGATGCGGGCACGGGGGCCGGGCTCGGCCGTGAGCGTGACGGTGACCGCGCGGGGCGGATCTTCGTTGGTTGCCTGGAACCCCCCCGTCACCCGCGCGAACGGATGGCCGCGATCGCGCAGTAGTGCTTCGAGCACCGCCACCGATGTCTGAAATGCGATGCGGTCGAACGGCGCGCCGGCTTGCAGTGGCAGCTTCTTGCGAACGTCAGCGAGGCTCTGGACCGTATCGAGGCCGACGATCTGCACCGAGTCCACGACGATCGGCTTGCCCTCGGCGATGCGGAAAATGATGTCGAGCACGGCGCCTTTGTTGCGCAGCGTCGTGTCGATCTTGGCTTCGGGATATCCGTGGACGCCGTACAGCGCCTGAATGCGCAGCACGTCGCGGCGGAACTCCATGGCATCGAAGACGGGCGGATCGCCGAGGCCAATCCAGCGCGTGAGCGACAGTCGATAGAGAAGGGGGGCTTGTTGCGTCGCAATCGAAGCACGCAACGTCTTCTCGTCGATGGTGTGATTGCCCTGGAACTTGACGGTGCGGACGACCTTCACGCCTTCGACTTCCTGGGCCATGCCCCGAGTCGAGAATCCCAAGGTCGCCGCTATTAGACACAACCATCGCATACCGACTAATACCCAGTAGTGCCGCAGCCCTGTAGGCGGCTTGAACTAGATCGTGCGAAGCACCCCGGATGGTGTAGTAGTGCGCTATGTCATCCCCTCCCAATCGTACGCCGCTGGCGCTGAAAATCATCGCGGCGATTCTGACGATCGCGGCGTTGACGGTCGGCCGAGAATTTTTCATTCCGATTGCGCTCGCGCTCTGCTTTCATGCGTTGTTGCGGCCGGTCGTGCGCGCGTTGGAAGGTGTGCACCTGAAACCCGTCTTCGGCGCGACGATCGTCGTGCTCGGTGCGCTCGCGCTGTTCATCGTGGGAGGGATGGCGTTGTCGGGGCCCGTGGGAAATTTCGTTTCCAAGGCACCCGCCAGTATTGCCGCCGCGCGCGAGAAGGTCCGCAAGATTGCCCGCCCGTTCGACCGGATGACGGATGCGGCCGCCGGCAAGGCGGACGCACCGGGTGCGACGACCGCCCCGCCGCCTCCCCCGGGACCACCCCCGCAGGCTGCCCCGGGGCCGCAACCTCCCGTTCCGACGCTGCTGTCCGAACTCCTGGGACGCGGCACGTTGTTCGTCGCTGGGCTAGTCGAAGTGCTGGTGCTCCTCTATCTGATGCTTGCCGCCGGGAATATGCTGTTTCGCAAGCTGGTGAAGGTCGTGCCGGGGCCGGATGAAAAGCGCACCGTGAGCGACGTGCTGCACGAGACGGAGTCGATCGTCGCGCGCTATCTCCTCGTGACCGCGCTGATCAACATCGGGCAGGGGATCGCGGTCGCGCTCGCCATGTGGGCAATCGGGATGCCCGACCCGCTGATGTGGGGGTTGCTCACATTCGTGATGGAATTCATTCCGTACCTGGGCGGCGCGATCAACGTCGGGTTATTGCTGATCATCGGCTTCACAGTATTTCCGGACATCGGACACGTCTTGCTGGCGCCGGCGATTTACCTGGTCATCACAACAATCCAGAACAACGTCGTGTCACCGTATGCGTATGGTGGACGTTTGAAGCTGAATCCGTTGGCGGTGATGATCTGCGTGATGTTCTGGTGGTTCATCTGGGGCATTCCGGGTGTGTTTTTGTCGATCCCGATCGCCGCGACCCTCAAGGTCTTGGGCGACCAGGTACCGAGGATGAGCGCGCTGGCGGAGTTGCTTGGAGAATAAAGCGGGAATGGTTACTTTTCCGGCCCTTCGGGGCTGTAGCTCAGCTGGGAGAGCGCCTGGATCGCACCCAGGAGGTCAGGGGTTCGAGCCCCCTCAGCTCCATGTAAAACGCTGCCCCTTGGTGTAACTGGCAACACGCCTGACTCTGGATCAGGAGAGTCCTGGTTCGATCCCAGGAGGGGCAATTCAACGGCGGTCGTGCGGCCGCCGTTTCTATGAAAACCCGTCCTCTCGGCAAAACCGGCTACAGGGTGAGTGAGCTCGGCTACGGCGCCTGGGGTTTGGGAGCCGACATGTGGCGCGGCGTCGATGACAGGGAATCACAGCGCGCGCTGCGCGAAGCAGTCGACCAGGGCATCACCTTCTTCGATACAGCCTTAGCCTATGGCAGCGGGCACAGCGAGCAGCTCATCGGCGCGACGCTGAAAGAAGAAATCCGCGCCGGCCGGGCCATCGTCGCAACGAAGATCCCCCCGATGAATCATGTATGGCCCGGCAAACCCAAGACGCCGCTCGCCCAGGTCTTTCCCGCCAAACACATCACGGCATGCACCGATCAGTCACTGAAGAACCTCGGCATCGAAGCCTTACATCTCCAGCAGCTGCATGTCTGGCACGACGCCTGGCTGGATGATCCGGAGTGGGAGAAATCGTACGTGCGAATGGCGCGTCTGAAGGAGGAAGGGAAGGTGCTGCACTGGGGAATCTCGATCAACGATCACGCGCCGGAGACGGCGCTCAAAGTGCTCCAGGATCCGATCTTCGAAACCGCACAGGTGATTTACAACATCTACGACCGCACGCCCGAGAAAGAGCTGTTCCCACTGGCGAAAAAGAAGCCGCTCGGCGTCATTGTGCGCGTCCCATTCGATGAAGGAGCGCTCACCGGAACGATCAAAGCCGATACCGTTTTTCCCGCCGGCGATTGGCGCGCCGCGTATTTCGCGGGCAAGCGCCGCGCCGAAGCCGAACGGCGCAGCACGGCGCTGGCGAAGCTGTTAGACGGCGAAGTGCAGACGCTGCCTGAGCTGGCCCTGCGATTCTGCCTGTCGCCGTCTGAAGTATCGACCGTCATTCCGGGAATGCGTCGCCCCAATCATGTGGGGCAGAATGTCGCGGCGGCCGCAAAGGGTCCCTTGTCGCCGCAGCTGTTAGCGCAGCTCAAGGCTCATGCCTGGGATAAGAATTGGTATCCGGAAGACTAGCTGGGCGGCTTTGAGCCGTGTCCTCCCGCTCCTCGCGGCGAGTCGTGTACGCCGCCCTCACTGGCAACCTCCTTGTCGCCGTCACCAAGACCATCGCGGCGTTTATCAGCGGCAGCTCGGCGATGCTTTCGGAGGCCGTCCACTCCGCCGTCGACAGCATCGATCAGATGCTGCTGCTGTACGGGATGCGTCGTGCCAGGCGGCCGGCCCACGAAGCGCATCCGCTGGGGCATGGTCGGGAGATCTACTTCTGGAGCTTCGTCGTCGCGCTGCTGATCTTCTCGCTCGGCGCCGGCATCTCGATCTACGAAGGGATTCTCCACCTTCATCATCCCGAACCGATCCACAAGCCGCTCGTCAATTACGCGGTGCTGGCGTTGGCATTCCTCTTCGAGGGGTGGTCGTGGACGATCGCCCGGCGCGAATTCGACCGCCAGCGAGGGCCCCGCGGGTTCTTCGAGGAGTTCCGCCGCAGCAAGGATCCGCCGGCGTTTCTCGTGCTCTTCGAAGACAGCGCCGCGTTGCTTGGCATCGCGATCGCCGCCATCGCAACCGTTCTCGCCACCAGGTTCGGGGTCGAGCGGGCGGATGGCATCGCGTCGATTCTCATCGGCTTGATTCTGGGCGCAATTGCGATCCTGCTGGCGCAGGAGAGCAAGAGCCTGCTGATCGGCGAGCAGGCGGATCCCGCCTTGCGAGAGGCGATCGTTCGCATTGCGAAGGAGGTCAGCGCCGTCGAGGAAGTGAGCGTGGTACTCGCGGTCCAGCTCTCGCCCGACCAGATCGTCGTGGCGCTACAGCTGCAATTCCCAGATCATTTCCGCTCTCCCGAGATCGCGCAGCAGATCAAGCAGATCGAGCGACAGGTCAAGGTCAAGTATCCGGAAGTCCTCGCGGTGTTCGTGCGGCCCCGTGATTAAGGGCGCAGATTAAGACATGCACACCGGCGGGCTTCATAGTTCCTGCGAATCAATCGCTGGGGCACATCCCGGCAAATCGGGCGTGTTCGCGCTGCCCGAGGGACCCGACGCGTTTGCGGCGCGCGTGCTGCTCGCGGGCGCGGCGGAGCATACGCTCGATGTGCAGTACTACATCTGGCACAATGATCTTTCCGGGAAATTGCTGTTCGAGGCGCTACACCGGGCCGCAGACCGCGGCGTGCGCGTGCGGCTGCTGCTCGACGACAACAACACCGCTGGCCTCGATCGGATCATCGCGGCGCTCGATGCGCATCCCAATATCGAGATCCGGCTCTTCAATCCCTTCAAGCTGCGTACGTGGCGCCTGCTCGGCTACGTCACCGACTTCGCGCGCCTCAATCGGCGCATGCACAACAAGTCGTTCACCGCGGACGGCGCTGCCACGATCATCGGCGGGCGCAACGTGGGCGACGAGTACTTCGGGATCGGGCAGGAACTCTCGTTCGTGGACCTCGACCTGCTCGCGGTGGGCCCGGTCGTCGAAGCAGTCACGCGCGACTTCGAGCGCTACTGGACGAGCGCCTCGGCGCAGCCTGCCAAGGCGTTCGTGCCGGCTGCCCCCGAGACCGCGATTGCGGACCTGACGGCCGCGGTACATCGCGCGGAGCATGATCCCACCGGTGCCCGCTACATCAAGGCGCTCGCAAACTGCTCGTTTATCCGCGATTTGGTCGCGGGCCATCTGCACTTCGAGTGGGCCACCGTCCACATGGTAAGCGACGATCCCGCCAAAGGCCTCGGCCGCGCCGCGGATGATGGCATGCTCTGGACACGGCTAAAGCAGATCATCAAGACGCCGATGCGCGAGCTGCACCTCGTGTCGCCCTATTTCGTGCCGGGTTCGGAAGGCGTCGCGGAGCTGACCACTCTGTCCCGCGCGGGTGTGAAGATCACCGTGCTCACCAACGCGCTCGAGGCGACGGATGTCCCGGCCGTGCACGCCGGTTATGCCAAGCGGCGCAAGCCGCTGCTCGCGGCGGGGATCCGATTGTTCGAGCTGAAGCGGCTCGGCGGCGGATCGGCCCGAGGGTCCGGGTTCATGGGAAGCTCGTCATCGAGCCTGCACGCGAAGACGTTCGCGGTCGATGGCGCGCGCGCCTTCGTGGGCTCGTTCAACTTCGACCCGCGCTCGGCCCGCCTCAATACGGAAATGGGCTTCGTGATCGACAGCCCGGTAATTGCGCAGACGATTGCCGACGCGTTCGCGCGGGAGATTCCGGGGCGCGCCTACAAAGTCTCGCTGAGCGACGGGGGCGCGCTGCAATGGACGAATGACGGCCAACGTTTCAGGCAGGAGCCCGGCACCAGTGTTGGCAGGCGGCTCGAGGTGGCGGCGCTATCGCTGCTGCCGATCGAGTGGCTGCTGTAGACACCGCAGCATTGGTTGCTCCTTCACTTAGTTCATTCTTGCGACGCGTGGGTCTAATTCCCGGTTGAGGCGGTTATTCCGTTGCGGGTGTAACCCTGTTGTGAGACGACTCCGGCTCGGAATGCCCGATCTGGAGCGGCTGTAGTTGAACTTAATTGGAGGCACCATGAGCGCAGACGATACGCGGATGAAACAGAGCCGCGATCAGTCGAATGTGCCGAGCAAGACCGGCACGGACGACGACAATGACATCAATCAGCAGGGTGGTCAGAAGCAGCAGAACTACAAGCCCGGGCAACAGGGTGGTCAGAGTCAGCAGGGCGGTTTCAAGCCGGGCCAGCAGGGCGGTCAGAGTGGTAAAACTGGTCAGAGTGGTCAGAGTGAGCCGGGCTACAAGCAGGGTCAGCAGGGTGGTGGTAGTCAGCAAGGTGGTGGTTTCAAGCCGGATCAACAGGGCGGTGGTAGTCAGCAAGGTGGTGGTTTCAAGCAGGGTCAGCAGGGCGGTCAACAGGGTGGCCAGAAGAGCGAGCAGGGGTCGCAGGGCTCATATGGTCAGAGTCAGCAGAAGTCCGACGAACCCGAGGAGGATGTCGAGGGCTTGGGCAGTTCCCGCGACAAGTTCAGCGGGGAGAAAGGCGAGTAACTTCGCCTAATTAAGGAAAGGGCCAGCTCACCTTGAGCTGGCCCTTTCGTTTGTTAGATCCCAAACACCAGACGATCGAGCGCGTATTTCCCACCACCCAGAATCGCGAGCGCCAGCGCCACGAGCAGTATCAGGAACTCGAACTCCCATCCCGCCACGTTCTCGCCGGTGAATTTCCGGTGCACCTTGGTGATCAGGAAGCGCAGCGCGCCGAGCATTACGAGCGCCAGCCCCAGGGCTGCGAGTTGTGTGAGGAAGCCGAACAGGACGCCGAGTCCACCCGCCGGTTCGGCGATCGATAAGAAGCGCAGCGTGCGCAGGAGACCGACCGGCATCTGGGGCGATGGCTGAGCTTTCCAGAGCCGCTGCTTGTGCCGTCCGTGGACGATGAAGATGGCGCCCAGTCCGACGCGAAGGATCAGCAACGCGACGTCGGCGAATTGGTGCAGCTGCCAGAAGAGTCCCATTATTGGAGGTCCCCCGCCCGAAACAGTAGTCCCACGGTTCCTCGCGTCACATCCACGTGCGGTCCCAAATCCTTGAATGTCGCCGAGCGTCCCTGAGCTTCGGCGCGTACGCTGGAGTTCTGGTACAGCGGGTAATAGCCGATCGCCATTCGCACGGCGCCCGGCGGCACCGCACAATTGCACGAGACCGCTACGCCTGAGCCGGCGTTGACGATGATCGTCAGCGGCTGGCCCGTTTCGTTCGTGATGAGGGGCGCGAAGTACGCGCCGTTCCTGGGCCGGGCGGTGGCGCGCAGCAGCACTTGGCCGCGTGGCTGCATCGCGGCAATCGTGTCGGCGACCAGGACCCCGACGGCGCCCGCGGAGGTGCGCGGTCGTATCAAGCTCCACGTCAGCGAGAGTGGCTGACGCGCCAGCGCCGTCTTGAACGTCCCCCCGGGCGCGACACGAACGCTGTGACCGGCGAGTTGTACCGCGACCGTATCAACGAGATCGTTCTCGAACCTCAGCCGAGGTCCTCGGAACCAGAGCGCGCCGGCGCCGAGCGCGAGGACGGGTACCGCGATCGCGAGCAAAACCCAGCCCAGTCGACGCGGTCGTGCCGACGTGGCGACCTGCCGACGTGTGGTAGGCCCGGTGCGCGCTCCACTCACCAACAATTCCGTCGCCGCCTGCGCCGCCGTCGCGCGCGAGCGGATCGTGCTCGGCTGCTTTTCGTTCTCGAGCGCCGTGATCACCTCGGCGGCCGACTGGAACCGATCGCGCGGCTGCTTGGCGAGGAGTCGCAGGATCACGTCGGACATTTCGCGCGGCACTTTCGTGTTCACTTCACATGCGGCAGGCGGTGGGTCGGCGATGTGCTTGCCGACGATCTGCTGCGACGAATCGCCGTCGAACGGCGGCGTGCCGGTCAGCATCTGGAACAGCACGGCGCCGAGGGAATAGAGATCGGATTGCGGTCCCAGCTTGGGATCGCCGAGCGCTTGCTCGGGGCTCATGTAGTGCGGCGTGCCGATGACGAGGCCGGTCTGGGTGAGTCCCGCGCCGGCGCCCGAGTCGAGGCGCCGCGCGATGCCGAAATCGACGAGCAGCGGCCGGCCGCGCGCGCTGTCGAGCATGATGTTGTCGGGCTTGATGTCGCGGTGCAGCAGACCGGCTTTGTGCGCGTGATCGAGCGCGTCGAGAATCGGGATGATGATCGCGAGCGCGCGCTCGGGCGGCAGGGCGCCGGATTTCTTTAATAGCTCACCCAAGGAGAGTCCGTCGACGAAGGGCATCGCATAGTACACGAGCCCTTCGCCTTCGCCCACGAAGTGAATCGGCAGGATGTTGGGATGCTCGAGCCGGGCGGCGGCGCGCGTCTCGCGCTGGAAGCGCTCGACCATGCCGCTGGTCCAGGCGACGTCGGGCCGCAGCACTTTGACCGCGAGTCGACGTTCTAAGTCCTTGTCCCACACTTCGTAGACCTCGGCGAAGCCGCCCGAGCCGACCAGGCGGCGGACTTCGTACTTGGGGCCGAGGGCGCGGCCTAGCTTGGAAAGGGTATCGGCCGGATCAGGCATCGGGCGCTACTATGCGCCGCCCAACGCTCCAATGCAAACGGTGTGACGGTTCTCACGGATATTTGGGCTGGAGCGAGCCAATCTATAGTCGTCCAGTAATCCCCCGTCACCCTCCGTAGCCCCTCTCGCCCTAGAGGACAAGGAAGGCTCATGAAGGCCGTTCGTGCTCTAGCGGTCGTGGTTTTGGTATTGGTCGTATCTACCTCCTGCGGGAAGTCTCCAACCGCACCAGCCACACAAGCCACACCAGAAGCCAGTCTCATCGGGTCACTCCTGGGGCCGACAGGGCTCCTCAAGTGCTCGAACCTGCCCTACGACTCGAACACGGTGACGATCGGACCGCTGGGCGGCACGATCAGCGCGGGGCCGCACCGGCTCACCGTTCCAGCCGGCGCAGTGCTCAGCCCGACGGCGATCACGATGACTGCGCCCACGGGGCAGGGTGTAAACGCCGTCAAGTTCAAGCCGGCAGGCCTGCATTTCGTGACACCTGCCGTGCTCAGCATGAGCTACTCGAATTGCAGTCTGCTCGGCATCGTGCTGCCCAAGCGGATCGCCTACACCGACGACAATCTCAACATCATCTCGTACCTGCTATCGCTGGACAACCTGCTCAGCAAGCGCGTAACGGGTAAGGTCAATCATTTTTCGGAGTATGCGGTTGCCTGGTAGACCGGCCGCCGATCTGTTGCATGAGGCACGCGCCCGCGAACGGGCGGCGTGTATCCCCGAAGCAATCCAATACTTCGAAGCGGCGATCGCGACGGCCGAGCGGAGCAGCGAGCGCGCGGTACTAGCCGAGGCGTTGCGGCGACTTGCCGTAGTGCGTCATCACCGCAATGAAACGACGGCGGCGTGGGAGCTCTGCAATCGCAGCTACACCGTCGCGTGCGAAGCGGGAGACGATTTTCTCGCCGCCGAAGCGCTCAACACTCTGGGTGGGCTGGATTTGCGCTCCGGCAAGCTGGAGGACGCCCGCGAGCATTTTATCCAGGCCCGCAAGCGTGGCGGGCGCGCCCCCGAGCTCCTGGCGCGGATCGAACAGAACCTCGGCATTCTCGCGAACATCAAGGGAGACATCGAGGCCGCCGTGTCGCACTACGAACGGGCGGTCGAGTGGTATCTCGCCACGAATGACGAGCATGGCTGCGCGAACGCGTACGTGAATCTCGGTATCGCGCACACCGACTTGCGGCAGTACGACTGGGCCGAGAGCTACTTGAGCAAGAGCTTGGAAATTGCCCACCACGCCGGCGATCGGTACCTCCAGGGATTGTGCCTCGTGAATCTCGCCCAAGCGCATTTCGAGCGCGCGCGCTATGAGGAGGCGCGGCTCAACGCGGAGGGTGCGCTCTCGCTTTTTGATCAACTGGAAGATCGGAGTGGGAAGTCCGCGGCATACCGCACCATCGGTGCCGTGTATCGCGACACCGGACGACCTGCACTCGCCGAGTCCCGGCTGCGGCAGGCGATCGAGCTGGCCGTGAGTGCCGGGTCAATCTTGAATGAGGCGGAAGCGTCGTGCGAGCTGGCGCTCTTGATGCAAACGATGGGGCGGAATCAGGACGCGCTCACGCTGCTCAACGCTGCCCACCGCTTGTTCCGCAGGCTCGATGCGCGCGTGGATCTCGTGTTTGTCCGCGGCAAGGTCATGGAGCTCGAGACCACATACTTCGAGATGGTGCGCGAGTGGGGACAGTCGATCGAATCGGCCGACAGCTACACATTCGGGCACTGCGAGCGGGTGGCGCAGCATGCGCTCGCCGTCGCGCGCCTGCTGGGCCTCGATGATACGGCGGAGACGACAATCCGCCTTGGGGCTTATCTGCACGATCTGGGCAAGGTGCGGGTGCCGCACGAGGTCTTGAACAAACCGGGGCCGCTGACGCGCGCGGAGTTCGAAATCGTCCAGATGCATCCCATCTGGGGGCTCGAGCTGTTGGCGGCGGTCGAGTTTCCGTGGGACTTGAAGCCGATCATTCGCTGGCATCATGAGCGCTACGACGGAACCGGGTATCCGGACCGCCTGCGAGGCGACGAAATCCCGGTGGCCGCGCAGATCGTCGGCATCGTCGACGTCTTTGACGCGCTGACGACGGTGCGCTCCTACCGGCCGGCCGTCCCGCGCGAGGCGGCGCTCGCGGAAATGGAGGCTTCGCGCGGGTGGTGGGCGCCCGCCGTGTACGACGCCTTCCTGACGTCGCTTGGTTCTGCCAACGCGCCCGCATTGCGGTCGTTGGAAGTTCCGCTGGAGGAGACTCAGTGAATCACTGCGCTTGAAGCGCAGTGTATTATTGGGCCCACTCTTCAGAGTGGGAACAGATCAACGAAGCCCGCTTCACATCCATGATTCCGCGAGTGGTTTCGTCGTGTGATTTGATCCATGCTGAAGCATGGGCCCAGCAAGTCACCGCATTACTTCGATCAGGCTCCACTATACGCGCGCGGCGAATTTCGGCCGGCGTGGTTTACGCTGGAGGAGATCTGCCGGGAAGGCTCTAGTGGCGTCGGCCGCCGCCACTCCGGCCGCGGCTACCACCAAACGTCCGCACCGAAGGACGCGAG
>WNGC01002254.1_pt1 | contig 11799 bp, 8 predicted proteins | sample 5400051 | NCBI WGS metagenome assembly WNGC01 (sample SAMN13153368, study PRJNA577476) | soil metagenome | isolation source: 20 cm soil or saprolite under grassland replicate 2 | place: USA:California | collected 2016-06-15 | reverse complement strand
AAGGCAAGAGTTTCGCTGCCGCGTCCTGTCGGTTTCGGTTTCGGTCCGAAATTAAACTTGATCGTCTTCCAAGTATCGCCGCGCTTCGCCTGCAAACCAAGGCTCGCCGTCGGTTCGTACCCGCAGTGCACCATGCAGTTCTCGCAGCGCGGATCGCGCGCCACGCCGTCCACCACGCCATATTTCCCCCACTCCACCTTCTCCAGCAATTCGGAGTAGCTCGAATAATGCGCGTCGGTCATTAAATAGCAGGGACCTTTCCAACCGCGGATGTTCCGGGTCGGAATCGCCCAGGCCGAACAGGTCAGATCGCGATGGCCGGCCAAAAATTCGAAATAGATCGGCGTCCCGAAGAGCGTGTAACGCTGCATCCATTCCTCGATCTTGCTGAACTTCTCGACCGTCATTTTGCGCGTGAGAAAGAAATTTTCCGGCTGCAAATTCAGCCGCTTGATCATGTCCTTCTTAGCCGCGTCATACTCGTAGCCGGGCGAAATGGTGTGGCCGTCCACGCCCAGATCGGAAAGATAATCGAACATTTGTTCGACCTCTTTCATATCGGTCTCCTTGTAGATCGTCGTGTTGGTCGCAACCTGATACCCGAGAATTTTCGCCATCTTGATCGCGAGAATGCATTCTTTGAAAACACCTTCGCGCTCGACGATCAGGTCGTGAATCCGCTCGAGTCCATCGAGGTGGACGTTCCAATACATCCACCTGCTCGGCCCAATGGTTGGCTTATTTGGATCTTTCGGGCCTTTGCGAACCTCGGCCGCGTCTTTGTCAGTAATCAAACCGGCCCCAATTAATTCGCCGATCTTGTCTTCCACGAACTTTGGCTGGATCGACAATTGCGATGCCATCCATTCGCGCATTTTTTTGCGCATGAACATGGCGTTGGTGCAGATGTAAATGATGCGCTTCTGCTCGAGCAATCCCTGCACGAGCGCCTCGATATGCGGATAAATCAGGGGTTCGCCGCCGCAAATGGAGATCATCGGCGCATTGCATTCTTCGGCCGCGCCCAGACAATCTTCCAGAGCCATCATGTCCTTGAGCGAGGTGGAGTATTCGCGAATCCGTCCGCAGCCGGTGCAGGTGAGGTTGCAAGTATGTAGAGGTTCCAGCTGCAAAACGGTCGCGAATTTTTTCGTGCCGCGCAGCTTCTGCCCGATGATGTAGGCGGCGATCTTTGTCGTTAGTGCGAGCGGAAATCTCATAAGGGCGTGGAAAGTAACAACGCTCTCAGGCGTGTCAACCCGACGCTGGTTTGACGAAATAGAGCCAAATGTATTGCAAAAGCCAGCAAATCCTCCGCAACGTCGGACGCCGCCTGTGGTTCAATATTTGAACCTTTTTGCCGTCTAAGAGACGAATCTAATATAAAGAACATGAAAACATTACTCGCAGTTTCGCTCGCGCTGGCTTTCATCAGCTGCGCCAACGCTCAATCGAACAACGGGACCTCCGCTGCGGCGTTAGGCCCACGCACCGGACCGGCATATTATTCGCCGCCGAACTCGCCCTATCGCAAATGGACAACCAAGCAGCTCCAGCAACGGCGTCTCGATTTGTATCGCCAAATTCCGCAGAGGCAAACAAACCTACCGGGACACCGGGGAGAGCCCGTATTCATTCACCACGAAGGCGAAGGCGAATCCGACCAGCAAAAGGAGATCTATGCGATCGAAGCCGAGCTGAATCGGCGTTATCAGCATGGCGATAAAGATGCTGAACTGAAACGCGCGATGCCCGGCCAGCCGCATCTGTAGCCGGCAACAGGGTAAGTTGATTGAGCGACCCAGGCACGCGCTAGTGCGTTTGCCAGCCGCGGCGGATCAGACTTATTGCGATCGCCGCCAGCAGGAGCGCAATAATTTTCGAGACGCCGCGCAGTCCCTGCGTTCCCATCCAGCGCGCAAATCGATCGGCGTTGCACAGAGCGATTGCGACGATCGCGAGATTAACCAGCAACGAAGCGAGCGTAAACACAAGCCCAACCGAATCGACCAGAATCAAAAGTGCGGTGAGCAGTGCCGGCCCGGCAATCAACGGCATTCCTAATGGGACGACTCCAAACTCGTCACTGCCGCCGCGATCGTGCGGGCCGAAGCCAACCAGTTCGCGGACGGCGAGCGCGAGCAGAATGAGACCACCGGCGACTTGGAAATCGGCCACGGTGATTCCGAGCGCTTTGAAAATGATTTTGCCGAGAAAAATGAATCCAATTGAAACCAGTAAACCGGTGAATAGGCCGAGAAACGCCTGACGTTTCCGACGTTCGCTTGATGCCCTCGTTCCAAGCCCCATGAAAATCGCGACCAAACCGATCGGGTCGATCGCGACAAAAACGGGAATGAAGGCGAGCAGAAATTTTTCGATGAGGGATTGATTCACGTTTTAGCTTTACCGATACAGTCTTCTACACAATCTTCGCTCCTTCGATCAACCAAACCTTTCCGCATGAAAATCTTCCGCTTCGTTCTTGCTCTTACTCCTGCTCTCGCTCTTGCCGCCACTCTTCGCGCCGAAAATTTGAAAATCGTCGACGATTTTCGCGCCGCGGCGGCAAGAGCGAATGCCGTTCTCACCATTCCCGAGTGGGAGCAAACGCCCGAAGCGGTCGACGCGATGACGAAAAACGCGATCGCGACCGCGAACAAGGCGCTCGATCAAATCGGCGCGCAGGATTTAAGCAACGTCACATTCAAGAGCACGATCGTGGCGCTCGACGATTTGACTTACCAGGCCGGCAACGCTGCGAACAAGGCGGTGATCATAAAGGAAAGCAACACCAACGAAAAAATGCGCGCGGCGGCCGAGAATGCGGTCAAAGAATTTCAAGATTGGGCCGTCGGCATCGATTATCGCGAAGACGTCTATAAAGCGCTTAAAGCGTTCGCCAACACCCGTCCCCAACTTTCCGGCGAAGACAAAAAGCTTTTCGACGAGACAATGCGCGATTATCGCCGCGCTGGATTGGAATTGCCGCCCGACAAGCGCAAGGAGGTCGAACAGTTGCGTAAAGATCTCGCCAAGCTGGGCACTGATTTCGATACGAACATCGTGAACGCCAAAGCGCCGGTCGTGTTTACAAAAGCCGAGCTCGACGGCGTCCCGGAAAGTTTCTTCACCTCACCTGGAGTCAAGACCGGCGACGACGCCTACGCCGTGCTGGCGAACGTCACCTGGCATTTCGTCACCGTGGAAGAAAACGCCAAGACCGAAGCAACCCGAAAAAAACTTTACGTGATTCACGATTCACTCGCGAAAGACACGAACCGGACCGTCCTCAACCAAATGATCGCACTCCGGAACAAGATCGCGCTGCGGCTCGGCTACAAATCGTGGGACGATTACCAGACCGAAATCAAAATGGCCAAGACCGGCGCCGGCGCGAAGAAATATATCGACGATCTCGTGACCGGCATTCAGCCGAAGTTCGCCGCCGAAGTTGCCGAGATCCAAAAAATGAAAGCGGCCGACACGCACGATCCGAAGGCTACGATCGGCGTCTGGGATTGGCGTTATTACGACAACCAGCTGGTGAAACGAAAATACGCCGTGGACAAGGAAGCGCTCCGCGATTTTTTCCCGTTCCAAAAAGTGCTCGAAGGCATGTTCAACATTTACCAGAGCATTTTCGGTTTGAAGTTTAAAAAAATCGCCGCGCCGTACAAATGGATCGACGATCTCCAGTTTTACATGGTGACCGATTCCGCGACCGGCGAGCCGCTTGGCATGTTTTATCTCGATATGTTTCCGCGCGAAGGAAAATTTAATCACTTCGCCGAGTTCCCGATTATCAGCGGAAAACTTCTACCGGATGGCAAATATCAACGGCCGGTGACCGCTCTCTTGTGCAATTTTCCACCGCCGAGCGCGGACAAGCCGTCGCTCATGACGCACTCCGACGTGGAAACGCTTTTCCACGAATTTGGTCACGCGCTGCACGAGATTACCACCCGCGCGAAGGCCGGACGTTTCGCCGGAACGCATGTCCCGGGCGATTTCGTAGAAGCGCCATCGCAAATGCTTCAGAACTGGGTCTGGAGCAAAAAGGTGCTCGATACTTTCGCCGCCGATTATCGCGATCCATCGAAGAAAATTCCGGGCGACATCATTCAGAAAATGAACGAGGCCAAAAAGGCGACCGCCGGCGTGTTTTATCGACGTCAGTTCGCGTTCGCGTCGCTCGACCTTGCGATGCACGACGCGCATCCGGAAAACGCCGCCTGGGATTGTATCGCCATATCAAACCCGATTCTCGAAAAAGTTTTTCTGCCGATCGATCCGAGCACGACCTTTGTGACTTACTTTGGTCACATGAACGGCTACGACGCCGGCTACTACGGTTACGCCTGGGCCGACGCAATCGCCGCCGACATGGCGACTGTGTTTGAAAAAGCCAAGGATGGTTATCTCGACAAACAAGCCGGAATGAAACTGCGCCAGGAGATTTACGCGCAAGGCGACGGGCGCGACGTGACGATGTCGATCGAAAAATTTCTCGGTCGCAACCAGTCGGTCGAGCCGTTCTTGAAAAAGATCGGCGTGAAGGGCGAAGACAAAAAGAAAGCGCCTGCCGGCCCGTCCCAGGAAGCTCGATAGTTGTAGAGGCGCTCGCCGCGGCGAGCGCCTGTTTTTTAATTCGGCGTTTGATACAAACGCCGCTACAACATCTTCGAAGAAATAAATATGAAAACGACCAGGATTTTCTGCGCCGTTGCTCTGGGCGCTTCGTTCTCCCTTTTCGCCGCCGATAAACCCGAAGAAAAACTCAAGCCGGCCCTCGACGTCATCACGCCGGACGCATTGCTCGCCCACATCAAGACTCTCGCGTCTGACGAATTCGAAGGTCGCTCGCCGGGAACTAAAGGCGAAGAACTGTCGATCAAATATATCTCCGATCAATTTAGGTCGATCGGACTGAAACCCGGAAATCCGGACGGCAGTTATTTTCAGGAGGTGCCGCTCGCTGGAATCAAGAGCGAACCGAAGATGGTTCTCGCAGTCGCCGGCAAGCAGCCAGTGGAATTGAAATATCCGGACGATTTCGTCGCGTCATCCGCGCGGTTGCAGCCAGAAATCAAGGTCGACAATTCCGATCTCGTCTTTGTCGGTTACGGCGTGGTCGCGCCCGAATACGGCTGGGACGATTACAAAGGCGTCGATGTTCGCAGTAAAACAATTTTGATGTTGATCAACGATCCGGCAGTACCCGATCCGAAAGACCCGTCAAAGCTCGACGAGAAGATGTTCAAAGGGAAAGCCATGACGTATTACGGTCGCTGGACCTACAAATACGAGATCGCGGCGCAAAAGGGCGCGGCTGCGGCAATCATCATTCACGAAACCGAGCCGGCGGCGTATCCGTGGCAAGTGGTTAGATCGAGCTGGGCCAAAGAAAATTTCGAGCTCGATAATCCGAACAAGAACATGGACGCCGTGTTGGCGCGCTCGTGGATCACGCTTGATGTCGCTAAGAAGTTGTCCGCTGATTGCGGCCAGGATTTCGACGCGCTAAAGAAATCCGCAATCACTAAGGATTTTCGGCCGGTGGCGCTGAACGCGAAAGCGAACATTGAAATCAAACAAGCGCTGCGCTCGTTCAAATCGCACAACGTGATCGGCGAATTCGAAGGCGCCGATCCAAAATTGAAAGATGAATACATAATCTACACTGCGCACTGGGACCATCTCGGGCACCATCCGGAATTACAAGGCGACCAGATTTTCAACGGCGCGGTCGATAATGCATCCGGTGACGCGGCCGTGATCGCGCTGGCAAGCGCGTTTCCAAAAGCCGGTTCCCCGCCGCGGCGCTCGATCCTCTTCATGTGCACGACCGCTGAGGAAGCCGGTTTGTTAGGCGCCAAGTGGTACGCCGAGCATCCGCTTTATCCGCTCGAGAAAACGCTGGCCGACATCAACATCGACAGCATGAACGTTTGGGGAAAAGCGCGCGACATCGAAGACGTCAGCTATGGCTTTTCGACAATGGACGATGCGCTTGCCGCCGCGGCGCAACGGCAAGGGCGCAAAGCGATTCCTAACAGCCGGCCCGAAAAAGGCGCAATTTATCGCGCGGACAATTTCGAGTTTTCAAAAGCCGGCGTGCCGTCGCTTTACATCGGCAAAGGCGAACATCTGATGTCGCGGCCCGAGAACGGGCCCCTGCGCTCTGACGAATTTGATTTGAAGGATTATCATCAAGTCACCGACGAAGTTCACGCCGACTGGGACCTCTCCGGCGCCGTCCAAGATGTCGATCTTCTATTCGAAGTGGGCTACCAAATCGCCAACGCCGATAAATTTCCGGAATGGAAACCGGGCGTTGAGTTTAAGGCAAAGCGTGATGCGATGCTGAAGAAGTAATGGATTAGACAGCAGTGGGCCACGCCTTGCGAAGCATGACGCCTGTCACTATTCCGTACGGTGAACTTTGGAGCGAAGCCATCACAGATGTGATTTTGCTGTTAGTCGGTGTTTGGCTGCTTTGGATGTGGCCCCGTAGTGTTCGCCGAAAGATTGAGCGCAGAGATATAAGTCAGGAAGTCGGTGAGACAGCGCTAAGGAGAATTCCACCAGAACAAGGGTATCTCATCATGATTCTTGCCATCGGACTGATGTTCGCAGAGCTCTGGAAGGCTGGTTTGTTTGGTTATTCGAGGCTTCTCGCCTTGGTTCCTGCAACGTTCAGTGTTGGCTTATTTCTCTTCTGGTTGCGTCATCGAAGAAGCGGGTAGACGTCATCACCTCTTTTGTCATTCCGACCGAAGTGGAGGAATCTCTTACTGTTGTCTGGCCCTTGTTTGATCAGAAACATTTAGAGATGTCTCGACTCCGCTCGACATGACAGAATAGAACCAAATGCGCGTTGATTTCGTAATTGGCGGGACGCAGAAGGGCGGGACGTCGGCGCTGGATTCGTTTTTGCGGCAGCATCCTGAGATTTGCATGCCGGAAACGCGAAAGGAGCTGCACTTCTTCGATCGCGAAGCTGACGACACCGATTACAAAAAGTATCACGCGAATTTTAAGCCGAAGCCGGAACATCGCGTGATTGGCGAAGCGAGCCCGATCTACATGTATTGGGAAACAGCGCCGTACCGGATCTGGAAATACAATCCGCAGATGACATGGATCCTGGCGCTGCGGGACCCGGTCGAACGCGCGTTCTCGGCCTGGAACATGGAAACCAAACGCGGCAAAGAGAAATTATCGTTCGCCGAGGCGATCGAAAGGGAACCCGAGCGTTGCCGCGAAGCGTTGCCGTTACAGCACCGAGTGTATTCCTACATCGACCGCGGCTTTTACGCGCATCAGGTCCGGCGGTTGTTCAACATTTTCGGGCGAGACAATTGTCTCGTGCTCTTGAACGAAGAGCTCAGGAACGATCACGAGAAGACGCTTCGTTGCGTTTTTGAGTTTCTCGGGGTCGATGGTTCGTTCGTTCTGCCGGAAGCAAGCGTGTTCGAGCAGGAATACACGGATAAGATCGACCATCAGTTGAGATCGCGCTTAATCGATATCTTTCAATTCGACATCAAAGAGCTGGAGCGGATTTTGGAGCGCGATTTGTCCAGTTGGTATGAAAGGTGACAAGTTGTTGGTAGGGGCGGTTCACCGAACCGGTCCGAGCCGGACTGGCATTTGCGGGCGATTGGGGTCAATCGCCCCTACCTTGGCATGACAAGATTATGAACCTTCCGATTCCAATTCTGAGCGTGCTGATCGGCGCGGTGATTTTGTTTTTCGGGAGAAAACTGTTCTGGCTTTGCGTGGCCGCGGTTGGATTTGCGGCCGGCGTGGAAGTCGCGCCTCATCTCGTCCACGACCCGTCAGCTATTCTTTCACTGAGCGTGGCGATCGTTTTCGGATTTATCGGCGCGTTGCTGGCGCTTTTTCTCCAGAAAGTCGCAATCGCCGTTGCCGGTTTTCTCGCCGGCGGAAAATTGGCGCTCGCGCTCGTGACCGCATTCTTTGTTCACGGCTCGAGTTATCCCGGCGTGACATTTATCGTCGGCGGCGTTATCGGCGCAATCCTGCTGCTGGCGCTGTTCGACTGGACGCTGATTGTTCTCTCAGCCGTGGTCGGGGCGTATTTGATCTGCCACACAATTGTCTTGCCGCAGACCGGCGCGACGATCCTGTTTGTCGCATTGGCCGCGATCGGAATTGTCGTCCAAGCAGCGGCGTTTCGGGGAAGGCCTGCGACCTAATCCGCCTTGTATCTCAGCATCTCCCGCGGCGCTCGACCGCTACCTCGCGGCTTTGCCAGCCATGTCGCTCATCCCATTCGCTCTGTTCGCTGACTACGGCATGACGGGCAAGCCGCGCTTCCGAGCATTTGTTGCTGACAAAGCGAAGATCGACATGTGAAATGTCGGCATGAACTCACAAAGAACTGGGCTTCGGGTTGCCAGCCTTATTTTCGGCCTCGTGTGTCTTGTCCATATCTGGCGAGTATTGATGGCGCATTTCACAGTGCAAATCGGTTCGCATCAACTCCCAATTTGGGGAAGCTGGATCGCGGTCGTTGTGGCCGGGGGATTAAGCATTTGGATGTGGCGATTGTCGTCCGCGCGATCATAAAACCATTAAGGCCGCGCCCATCGAATTGATGGTGACGCGTCTCCAATGAGACAATCCACTCTCGCGTTAATTTGTGGACTGATCCTTTTCGTCGTCCTGGCCTATTCATGGTGTGGACGAAATCCCCCACCGCAGGGTAATGCGTTGCTAACAACGCCGACTCCAACCCCAGCGCCGTCTGTCATAACGGCCACTCCACAGGCCACGCCGAGTCCTTCCGTTTCGGTAGCACCGGCCACAGCGACGCCGCCCATGCAAACGCCGCCACCGGAATTTCGGACAGTCGCGCGGACTGCGGCGCCGGCGATTATTGAAATCACCGTTTTCGACGCCAAAGGGCAGCTTCTGCGGACCGGCAACGCTTTTTTTGTTTCGCGCGACGGTCTACTCGTGACGAGTTGGACAATGGTTGCGAACGCAGGCTACGGCGTCGCCAAATCTCCCGATGGAAAGATTCGCAACGTGACCGGGGTGCTTGCATCCGACCAGCAAAGCGATCTCGCCATCCTTCGAGCCGAAACGAAAGTCGGCGTGCCGATGCTTTCGCTCGCTAAAAATTCCGAATCAATTGCGGTCAATGCCTGGGCAGTGATCATTGGCAGTTCGCTTCAACATAAAGACCAACCAGTCGCTGCCGGCATCATCACTTCCATCGGAGCCGATCCGAAAAAAGATGCATTCCAAATTAGCGGAGCGATCCCGAACGACGCTGCCGGCGCGCCGGTTGTCGACGCGGAGGGCGAAGTTGTGGGAATCGTCACCGCAGCCGCCAAAGACGGTTTGCGGCCGTCTGGTCTGCTCGACCCACTCTTGGCGAAGGCAAAATCAGCGGGGACCGGACGTTGGGCCGCGGTCCCGGTTGAATCGCCGGCAGTTTCGCCAACGCCCACGCCGAAGTTGGCGCGCAATCCGCGAGTTCTTTACAATCCGGCGCCGCAATATCCTTACCAGACGCGACTGCTTCGTTCCGGTCCGACCACCGGCTCGGGAAAGTTTCGGGTTACATTCGACGCGAATGGACAAGTAAAGAATGTGCAGGTGATCGAATCCACCGGACAGGGACTTCTCGACTCGGCTGCCGTTGATGCGCTTCGACAATGGAGAGCAGAACCTGGCGCCCACGAATGGAACGTGCTGGTACCGGTCACCTTCCAACCTTAGGTTGGAAGGAAGTTCCAAATCCCAAGCACCAAATCCCAAAGAATCTCCAAACCCCGATACTCAAATCCACCAGGAGTCTGTTGGAGTTGGCATAGTTGGAGATTCCCTGCGGTTTGGGTTTTGGAACCTGGGCTTTCCGCCGCGCGGTTAGTGCCTGAAATGCCGGACACCGGTGAAGATCATCGCCATTTTGCGTTCGTCGGCGGCAGCGATCACTTCCTTGTCGCGGACAGAACCGCCCGGTTGAATCGCGCAAGTCGCGCCTGCACCCGCCGCAGCGACTAAACCGTCCGGAAAAGGAAAGAACGCGTCGCTCGCGACCGCGCTGGCTTTCAACGAAAGCCCCGCTTCCTCCGCTTTCCAAATCGCGATCCGCGAGGAATCGACCCGCGACATCTGCCCGGCCCCGATGCCGAGGGTGCGATCAGCCGCGGCATAAACGATTGCGTTGGACTTCACGTGCTTGACCACCCGCCAGCCAAAGAGCATGGCGGCGAGTTCGTTTTTCGTCGGACGGCGTTGAGTCACGACTTGCTCCGGAGTTTCGCTCACGTTGTCGGAATCCTGAACAAGAAGCCCGCCGCAAACCGAGCGAAGGTCGATGGCCGGTCTCGCATCGACCGCGGAGCTCACAAGCCGGATCAGGCGCAGGTTTTTTTTCTTTTGTAAGAGCGCGCGCGCCTCCGTCTCAAAATCAGGCGCGATGATCACTTCCGAAAAGATTTCGCTGATAGCTCTCGCAAACGGTTCGTCGATCGAGCGATTGCAAACAATGATTCCTCCGAAAGGCGCCTGCTTGTCGGTCGCGAATGCTTTCTCCCAAGCCTTACGAAGATCGACATCGGAGCCAACGCCGCACGGATTCGTGTGTTTTAAAATCGCGACCGTGGGCTGCGAAAATTCCGCGATAAGGTCCGTGGCCGCGCTGATGTCGAGAACGTTGTTAAAGGAAAGCTCCTTGCCATAGAGCTTTTCGAAATGGCGATCGAAATCGCCGTAAAGTGCGGCGTTCTGGTGCGGATTTTCGCCGTAACGCAATTTCGTCACCAGCGGCAGTGAAAGAGAGAACGACGCGTCCGTGATTTGCTCGCGATTCAGATAATTTGCGATCGCGCGATCGTAATCTGAAGTTTTGATGAAAGCTTTGATCGCGAGACGCTCGCGCAGTTTCAGTGTGGTTTCGCCATTGTTCTCGCGCATGTTTTCCAAAACGGTGTCGTAATCGGCCGGATCGACCACGACGGTGACCGATTCGTAGTTTTTCGCCGCGCTCCGAATCATCGACGGCCCGCCGATGTCGATGTTCTCGGTCGCTTCGGCGAGGGTCACATCAGGTTTTTGGATCGCCTTCTCGAACGGATAAAGATTCACCACCACCAGGTCGATTGGCTCGAAGCCGCATTCCCGCGCTTCGGCTTCGTGTTTGGCGTTGCCGCGTTTGTAAAGCAAACCGCCGTGGACGCGCGGATGCAAAGTCTTGACCCGGCCTTCCAGCACCTCGGGAAACGCGGTGAAACTGGAGATTTCACGGACGGGGATTTTCTCTTTTCGCAGCAGCTCGGCCGTTCCACCCGTTGAAATGATGTCGATGCCCTGCCGCTCGAGCACGCGCGCAAATTTGGCAATGCCGGTCTTCTCCGAAACCGAAATAAGCGCGCGGGTGATTTTCATAATCGAAGCAGTCAACCGCGGATTACACGGATAACACTGATAAGATTTTGAATGGCTGCCTTAGCCTCGTCCGGAAAGCCATCCGTTAAATCCGTGTCATCCGTGGTTTAAATCCTTAACGGTCAAGAATCACGTTCTTCGCCGCTGGATACAACACCGGACAACAGCCGATCGTTTCGCAAAATGCTTTGCTGAAATGACTCAGACTGGAATAACCGACTTCGGTTGCGGCTTCGGTGACGTTATAACGGCCGGTCCGCAACAACTCCGCGGCGCGTTCCATTCGCAGTTTCCGCAAATACTGCGGAATGGTCAGACCCACCTCGCGCGAGAAACTCCGGCTCAGATAAAATGGACTGCAGCCAACTT
>WNGC01002253.1_pt1 | contig 11801 bp, 10 predicted proteins | sample 5400051 | NCBI WGS metagenome assembly WNGC01 (sample SAMN13153368, study PRJNA577476) | soil metagenome | isolation source: 20 cm soil or saprolite under grassland replicate 2 | place: USA:California | collected 2016-06-15 | reverse complement strand
CGGGTCGTTGGCGCGCGACAGAATCGCGGTGTCGTATTTCCCGGTCCCGACGCGCTGATTGACGACCGCGCCTTCCAAGGCGTCGATCTCTGCCCGCACGCCGATCGCCCGAAATTGCTCTTGCAGGAGCAGCGCGTACTGCCTCCGCAAGACGCTGGTCGTCGGAAACAGCATGTGAAATGCGAGCGGCTGCCCGTCCTTGTCGCGGACACCGTCGCCGTCGTGATCGCGCCACCCCCGGGCGTTCAGCATCCGGTTGGCCTGCGCGGTGTCGTACGGGAGCTGGCGGACGTCGGGGTCCCAGATCCACAGCAGCGCGGACAACGGGCCCGGCGGGACCTTGGCCAGGTCTCCCAGCGCGCTCTTCAGCATGCTGGCGCGATCGACCGCCATGGCGAGCGCACGCCGCACCTCGCGGTCCGCGAAGATCGGATGCGGCTTCGTGGTGTCGTCCGGTGCGCGCTGGTTGAACGAGAGGAAGGTGTAGACGTTGCCGCGGTACGTGTAGGCCGCGAGCTGTTTCGCGAGGCGCACCCGGTCCACGTTCTCCGGCGTCACCAGTTGCTCACGGACATCGGCCTGATCCGCGATGACCTGCTGGACGGCGACCTGGAGGTTCGGCGTGAACCGCCAAATGAGTCGCCGAATCCCGGGCCTGCCGAGGAAGAAGGTCGAATCGGCGACCAGCTCGATCGATTGCGCCGGCTGCCAGCGGACGAACCGGTACGGTCCGTCGCCCACGGGTTCCCGGCCGAACTCCGCGGTCCGCCACTGGTCGCGCGGCACGGGCCGGAGCTTGTGGGCGGGCAGGATGCGCATATGGTACACCGCGTCGTAGAACATCTCGGGATACTGCTCCCGGAACCGGAAGACGGCGGTGAGCGAATCCCGCTGCGTGACGCTGGCGATCCGGTGGAGCTTGGGGCGGTACGGCGAGGCCACCACCGAGTCGTTGTAGGCGTTGAACGTGAACTCGACGTCCGCCGCCGTGACGGGTTGTCCGTCATGCCAGCGCGCGCGCGGATCGAGATGGAAGACGAGCGTGAGCGGGCCGTCCCACTCCCATTTTTGCGCGAGCAGCGGTTGAAAGTCTTCATCCCCCAGCGTGTTCTCGGACATGCCGACGTCGGCGAGCTTCAGGAACAGCTGCTCGTCGATGTCGTTGGCGACGATGTCCTCGCTCGACGGGGGCAGCAGCGTGCCCGGCTCGGCCACGGCGGCGTCGATGATCGTGCCGCAGTTCTCGCCGGTACAGCCGCCGCGGCGCTCGCACCCGGCGAGCCCGGCGACGACGAAAACAAGGACGACGGTGAGCGAGGGAAAGGAGCGCCGTTGCATGGCGCTTAACATTTCACCGGGGGGCGAGAGATGCAATCTCCGGATGGACGGATGGGCTGATGGGCGGATGTCGGAAGTCCCTCCAGGTGTTGATGATGGCATCTGAGACTTCTGTGAAGCTCACCGGACGCCCGAGGACCGCTGCGAGAGTCGTTCCCCCGTTGAACGACGAAGGTTGTGTGGCATCGAGCAGGATCGATCCATGCTGCAGGAAAGCATCACCGCGCCGGACCTGGGCGGAGCCGACGAGCTTCCGGCCGTTCACGAGGATCTCGCCGCCGACGGAGGATGCAAAGCAGGACGCTGGATGGGCGGATGGGCGGATGGGCGGATGGGCCGGCGCGAGCACTGCGTCGACGCCAAGCGAGCGCAATGCTCGCCCGAGTCGCGTGTGGATCTCGCAGTAGGCCTTCCGAAGCGAACCGAACAATGCGATGGGCGCAGCCACCGCGTAGGTGACTTCGTGCTCATGCCACACAGCGTGTCCACCGGTGGGCCGGCGCACGATCGGAACGTCGCAAAACGTGTTCGGTTGATTCCGTCCCAGAGAGAGTGTGGGAGGGTCCCAGCGATAGAAGCGGAGATAGGCGCCGCCATGGCACGCGACTTCTTCCAGCAGCGCTTCGTCCATCGCCATGTTGTATTCGCCAGGCCGCCCCACCGCATCGACGCTCAGGTTCCAAGGCGGCCCATCCGCCCATCCGCGCGTCAGCCCGTCAGACCTCAGCGTACGCCTCCACCGGCGGACAGGTGCACACCAGGTTGCGATCGCCGAAGGCGGCGTCGATCCGGCTGACCGGTGGCCACACCTTGTGCTCCCGCGTCGCGGCCGTCGGGAAACCGGCGCGGTCGCGCGCGTAGGGACGGTCCCAGCTGTCGCTCAGCAGATCGGCGAGCGGGTGCGGCGCGTTCTTCAACAGGTTGTTGTCGCGATCGGCTTCGCCGGTCTCGATCTCGCGGATCTCGTCCCGAATCGCGATCAGCGCATCGACGAACCGGTCCAGCTCCCCCTTCGGTTCGCTCTCGGTCGGCTCCACCATCAGCGTGCCCGCGACCGGGAACGAGACCGTCGGCGGGTGGAAACCGTAGTCGATCAGGCGCTTGGCAATGTCTTCGACGTCCACGCCCGCCGAGCTCTTGAAGCCACGAGTGTCGATGATGCACTCGTGCGCCACCAGGCCGTGCTGCCCCGAGTACAGCAGCTCGTAGTGTCCACCTTCCTGCAGCCGGCGCGCGATGTAGTTGGCGTTGAGGATCGCGACTTTGGTCGCGAGCGTCAGGCCGTCGCGCCCCATCATCGCGATGTAGGCCCAGGAAATCGGCAGAATCGAGGGGCTGCCCCACGGCCCGGCGGAGACCGTGCCCGCGCTTTCGGCGAGCGGGATCCCGACGTCCACCACCGGGTGCGTGGGCAGAAAGGGCATCAGATGCGTGGCGACGCCGATGGGTCCCATGCCGGGTCCGCCGCCGCCGTGCGGGATGCAGAACGTCTTGTGAAGGTTCAAGTGACAGACGTCGGCGCCGATGTCGCCGGGACGGCAGAGACCGACCTGCGCGTTCATGTTTGCGCCGTCCATATAGACCTGACCGCCGTGCTGGTGCACGATGCGGCAGACCTTCCTGATCGACGCTTCGAACACGCCGTGCGTAGACGGATACGTCACCATCAGCGCGCCCAGAGTGTCGGCGTGCTCCTGCGCCTTGGCCTCGAGGTCGGCGACGTCGATGTTGCCCTGGGCGTCGGTCTTTACCACCACGACATTCATCCCCGCCATCACCGCGCTCGCCGGATTCGTGCCGTGCGCCGACTGCGGGATCAGGCAGGTCGTGCGATGGGTGTCGCCCCGATGCTGGTGATAGGCGCGAATCACGAGCAGCCCCGCGAACTCTCCCTGCGAGCCGGCGTTGGGTTGCAGCGACACCTTGGCGAATCCCGTGATCTCCGCGAGCCACTCCTCGAGCTGGCGGAACAAGGTCGCGTACCCCTGTGCCTGCGACCGCGGCGCGAACGGATGGAGGCGGTTGAAGCCGGGCCAGGTGATCGGCAGCATCTCGCTCGTGGCGTTGAGCTTCATCGTGCACGAGCCGAGGGGGATCATCGCCGCCGTCAGCGACAAGTCACGATTCTCGAGCCGCTTCAGGTAGCGCAGCATCTCCGTTTCGGAATGATGCGTGTTGAAGACGGGATGGGTGCAGAACGGCGTGGTGCGGGTCAACGACTGGGGGATCGCTGACACGTTGAGTAGGGGCGCAGCATGCTGCGCCCCTACATCTCGTCCGATGGGCCCACCGAATGCCGCGATTACATCCGCGACATCGTCGCGGGTCACCGTTTCGTCGAAGGCCACGCCGAGCCGTGTTTTCGACAGCGTCCGCAGGTTGATCTGCTTCGCGCGCGCGGCGTCGAGGATGCGCGGGAGCACATCCTGCGGCACCTCGACGGCCAGCGTATCGAAGAAATGGGGATAGGCGAGCCGGTATCCGAGTTTTTCCAATGCGGCGGCGAGGGCGGCGGTGTACGCGTGCACGCCGCGGGCGATCCGCCGGAGTCCCTCCGGACCGTGATAGACCGCATACATGGACGCGACGACGGCAAGCAGGACCTGCGCGGTGCAGACATTACTCGTCGCCTTCTCGCGGCGGATGTGCTGCTCGCGCGTCTGCAGTGCCATGCGCAACGCGGTCCGCCCGGCACGGTCTTTGGAGACGCCGATGATGCGGCCCGGGAGATGGCGCTTGAAATCATCGCGCGTCGCGAAGAAGGCGGCGTGCGGGCCACCGTAGCCAAGCGGCACGCCGAAGCGCTGCGAGTTGCCGACGGCGATGTCCGCGCCCCACTCGCCGGGTGGCGTGAGCAGGGTGAGCGCGAGCAGATCGGTCGCCGCCGTCACGAGCGCTCCGGCGGCGTGTGCCGTCTCGCACAGCGCACGGAAATCGCGGATCGCGCCATCGGTGGCCGGATACTGAATCAGCGCGCCGATCACCTTGCCTTGCTGGAAATTGAACGCGGCGGGATCGGCGACCACCACGTCGATGCCGCGTGCGGCGGCGCGGGTACGCACCACCGCGATGGTCTGCGGATGACAGTTGGTGTCGATCAGGTAGGTGAGCTTGCCGTCGTGCTTCGTGACGGCCTCCGTCAGATGCATCGCTTCGGCCGCAGCGGTGCCTTCATCGAGCAGCGAGGCGTTCGCGATCTCGAGCCCGGTCAGGTCCGACACCATCGTCTGGAAGTTGAGGAGCGCCTCCAGCCGGCCCTGCGCGATCTCCGCCTGATAGGGCGTATAGGCCGTGTACCACCCGGGGTTTTCCAGTACGTTGCGCTGGATGACCGTGGGCGTGAAACAGTCGTGATACCCCATCCCGAGGTAGGAGCGGAAGACCTGATTCTGTGCGGCGAGCTGGCGGAGCACGTCGAGCGCTTCCTGTTCGGACCGCGCTTCAGGAATCCGCAGCGATCCCTGCAGCCGGATGTCTGCGGGCACGACCGCGTCGAGAAACTTGTCGAGCGAGTCGTAGCCGAGTGCCTGCAGCATGGCCGCCTGGTCCTCGGGCGAGGGCCCGATGTGTCGTTCCTGAAACAGATCGCGCTCGCTGTCCATCTTATGGGAGTGTGAAGGATTCCCCTGGTTTCAGCACCGTGACGGCCGCGGTGTTGCCCACCAGCCGCCGGAATTCGGCGGGATCGGCCTTGATGATATCCCACGTGTTGAAGTGCATTGGAATAACGCTTTTGGGTTTCACGAATTCCACCGCGCGGGCCGCGTCGGCAACGCCCATCGTGTAATTATCGCCGATCGGCACCAGCATGAGATCGATCCGGCCGGCCAGGAGCTGCATTTCAAGCGTCAGCGCGGTGTCCCCGGTGTGATAGACGGTCTTCCCACCGATCGTCACGACGACGCCGGCGGGATTGGTCGTGTACCGCCCCGTCTCGTCGCCTTCAACGCGCCCGCCGTGGAAGGCGGGTACGAGCTTCACGGTGCCGAACGGGAACGTGTGCGCTCCGCCGATGTGCATGGCGTGGCTCGTCGCCCCTCGATCGGCGCAGAACTGCGCCAGCTCGTAGGTGGCCACGATGGGCGCCTTGTGCTGGCGCGACAGCGCGACGGCATCACCCAAATGGTCGCCATGACCGTGTGAGAGCAGAATTGCGTCGAGGGGGGGGAGCTTATCGGGTGCGATGACGGCGGCGGGGTTCCCAGTGAGAAATGGGTCGATGATGACGCGCTTTCCGTCCCGCTCCAGCACAAAACAGGCGTGTCCGTGGAATGTGGCTTTCACTCTCCAACATGCTTCGCGTAGGCGTCGGCGCGAAGCAGCCCCTCCAATTCTTTGGGGTCCTTGAGCTTCACCTTCACCATCCAGCCCTTGCCGTAGGGATCGCGGTTAACGAGGGCGGGATCCTGCTCGAGCGCCTTGTTCGCTTCCACGATCGTCCCGGCCACCGGGGAGTAGAGTTCGGATACGGCCTTCACCGCTTCGATCGTCCCGAAGACGTCGCGCTGCTTGAACGCGGCGCCGGACTTGGGAAGCTCCACGAACACGACGTCTCCCAATTCGCCCTGGGCGTAGTCGGTGATGCCCACCTCGACCACCTGCGGGTCACGACCTTCCCGCACCCACTCGTGGTCCTGCGTATAGCGGAGGTCCTTCGGCATGCTGGACATGGGACGAGAGCCTACAACAGGTCCGCGCGGGGCGCCAGCCCTGCGCCATCTTCTTCGCTGAGGGCGACGCGTGTCTCGCCCCACGGGCGCAGGTCGAGCCGTACGGCGATTGGATCGGGGTCGGGGGACAAATAATAGAGGCGGCAGGGTCGCGGCGGATCGGCCGCCTCCCAGGCGGCGCGGGCGCCGTCCGCCGCCCGCGCCGTTGCGACAATGGAGAGCGGCGTGCCGGCCTTTAGACTCTTCGCTAATCCCTTGACGGTCGTGTGCACGACTCGCATCCCGGCGTCGCGGTAGCGGCGCTCGATCGCCTGCAGTACGGGCGCGGCGGCGTCCTTCGCGTCCAGAGCGGTAAGCAGCAGGGCCTGGCCCGGAGCCTCATCCTGTACGCCGGCGCGCGCCGCCGCCTTGCGCAGCTCGGCGAAGACTTTCTTCGCCGCTTTTTCGAGCTCTGCCAATGTCCCGTCGTTCTCGATGACGTACGTGCTCCGCGGCCGCTTGCGTTCCGCAGGCATCTGGGCGTTGATCATCCGGTCGGCCTCCTGGCTGGACAAGTCTCGGAGCGTACGGAGGCGAGTCCGCCGGAGTGCGACGGGCGCGTCGATCAGGACGATCGCATCGAACTGCGCCGGATCGAGGACCTCGAAGAGCAGCGGGATGTCGTTGACGACGATCGCATCGCCGCGCTCGCGCGCCTGCTGGTGCAGCTCCAGCCGGCGAGCCTGGACGGCGGGGTGGACGATCGCGTTGAGCGCAGCAAGTGCGGCGTCGTCGCCCATGACTTTGCCGCGCAGTGCCGCGCGGTCGAGTGTCCCGCCCCGGCCCACGACGTCGGCTCCGAAGCGGCCGGCGATCGCCGCCAGGACGGTGCTCCCGGGCGCCTGCGCGTCGCGGGCGAGGCTGTCCGCGTCGATCACCGTCGCGCCCCATTTCTTGAACAACTCCACGACTGTGGATTTGCCCGACGCGATGTTGCCCGTGAGGCCGACGTTTAACACGGAGTCAGGAGCTGGGAGCCAGGAGCCCGGGCTGGAATCCAAGATCCTGGCTCCCGGCTCCAGGCTCCTTTAGAGAAGTGCAGTCTGATCCTCATCTTGTCTTGGAACCCGATGGCAATGACGACATCTGGCTTCGTAGGACTCCCGCCCGCCGACCATGATGATCGGGCTGTCCCAGAGCGCCGGCTTGCCGTTGACCAGGCGCTGATTTCTCGTGGCGGGATCGCCACAGACCACGCAGATCGCCTGGAACTTGTCCACCACCTCGGCGACGCACATGAGGATCGGCATCGGACCGAACGGCAGGCCCCGGAAGTCGACGTCGGTGCCGGCGAGGATGACGCGGACCCCCCGGTCGGCGAGGCGGTTCGCCAAATCGACGATGCCGTCGTCGAGGAACTGTGCCTCGTCCACGGCGACGACTTCAGTCGTATCGCGGAGACGACGCGAGATCTCCTCGGCGGAGTCGACGGGTTCGGCTTCGACGGTCACGCCGTCGTGGGACGAGACCGAGAAGAGACCCGCGTACCGTGCATCTAGATGGGACTTAAAGACTTGCACCTGCTTGCGGGCGATGACCGCGCGCCGCACGCGACGGATCAACTCTTCCGATTTGCCGCTGAACATCACGCCCGAAATGACTTCGATCCATCCATTACGGGAGGGTTGTTGGAACACTCAAAACCTCACGAGGCACGTCGGCACGTCGGCACGAACCTAGCGAGGGCGGCCGTATCGGGCAAACCTGCCGATGTGCAGTCGTGCCGACGTGAGGGTGCCCAGAAAGCCCAGCAATCTTGCGGATTTCCGAGGGATATCCCATAGTTCTTCAGTATTCATGCGGGTTTCCGCGCCCCCCTTCAAGGAGATCGCAGTGAACAAGGCTGAACTCACCTCCGCGTTGGCGATGCGTACGAAGATGTCGAAGGCCGATGCTTCGCGCACCGTTGAAGCGCTCTTCGACGACAAGGGCATCATCGCCACAGAGTTGAAGAAGGGCTCGAAGGTGCAGATCACCGGCTTCGGCAATTTCGAGGCACGGAAGCGCGCCGCAAGGATGGGTCGCAACCCGAAGACGGGCGGCGTCATTCAGATCAAGGCGTCGATCGCTCCGGCATTCCGCGCAGGCAAGCAGTTGAAGATGGCGGTCAACAACAAGAAGTAGCCATCAGCCGTCGGCCATCTGCCGTCAGTAAACGGGCCGTCCCCTGGGCGGTCCGTTTGGCTTTTTATGTGCGCTCCGGACGCGCTGTCACACGTCTTCCTCGTACCGAGACGCCGGCCATTCGCCGCACCGCTTGCTCGGCTACCGCGGGAGCCACATCGACGAGTGAGAATGTTTCGCGGACGTCGATTTTTCCGATCTGACCTTTTTGCAGACCGGCCTCCTTGATGAGCGCACCAACCAGATCCTTCGCGCTCGCTCGATCTTTCCGACCGACGCTCACAAAGACCCGCACCCATCCCTCAGGCTGGCTGATGGCAGATGGCTGATGGCTGACGGCCGCGGCTGATGGCTGACGGCTGATGGCCAGTAACGCGCCCGCGACCAGCGCCGGATCGTGATCCTCGAAGAGCGGCGCCAGCACCGCCAACTCCGCATCCACATCGCCCTGGGCGAGCCGTGCCCCGACCTGCGCGCGCAGCTCGGTGTTGCGATCCTGCGCGCGGTCGGCCGCCGAGGGCAGGGGGAGCGCCGTGAGTGTCGCGATGGAACGGAGATACGGAACCTGCGGCGCGAGCACCGGCACGGCCGGCGTCGCGATGGCAGCGAGCAATCGCAGCTCCTCGCGCGTGGGCAGCACCGCCGCCACGACGGCATCAGGAGTCTCGCTGGGCGGGTCGATCGGACCACCTGTCCAGACGTACGGCCGGACCGAGCGCAGCACATCGAGCACATCGCGCACGGCGCCGCGCTGGTTATTGACGACCGCGAACCGCGCGGTAGCCACCGGCCCCAGTGGCTTGCCGACCGAGTCGAGCGGCATGTCGCCGCTGATTTCGGGGCGGCGTGCGTGCCGCTCCAGGAACTCGGACAGGGCAGACGGATTCCAGCTCAGGACGATGCGGCGGGCGTTCGGGGCTTCGGCAAGCAGCGTATCGAGTTGATCGGCGAAGCTCTCTGGCCACGCAATGACGATCGTCTCGATGGACTCGAGCTTGAGGGCGGCGCGTGCGACGAGCGCGGCGAGGTCTGCAGGTGTGCCGGCGAGGACCCCGACCCGCCCTTCCTTAAGAAGTGCGGTCGTGCGAGCGAGACTGGTCACGGCGTGTGCCCGAAGCTCGGGAGGGGCGGCATCGGCCCAGAGGACGGCCTGCTCATCGTCCGCACAGACGACGACCGCACGGGGGTCCAGCAATTCCCAAACCCTGCCCGCCCGTTCCACCGCGGGAGGGAGCACCAGTACGACGTGCCGCACACGAGCCTCGATTGTCAAAGGATGCTAGGTTTTGCGCAGTGAAAGGTAACGTCCCGCTCCTCTTTCTTCTATTCGCCACCTCGCTCGGGGCACAGACGCAGCGCCCCCGTGCTCGCGATATCGGCATCGTCGTCGGCTCCATACCCACCGGTCGTTTCAACGCCATTACGGATGTCGCCGACGTGCGTGTGGGCCACACCACGATCGCACGCGGCGACTCGATCAACACGGGGGTCACGGCGATTCTGCCGCACGGTGGCAATCCGTTTCAGGAGAAAGTCCCCGCAGCGATCGTGGTCGGAAACGGATTCGGGAAGCTTGTCGGCTCGACCCAGGTGAATGAGCTGGGCGAGCTCGAGTCGCCGATCGTGTTGACCTGCACGTTGTGCGTGCCGCGCGCCGCGGACGCGGTGCTCACCTGGCTGCTCAGTCGTTCGGGTAACGAGGACGTCCGGTCGGCGAATCCGGTCGTGGGCGAGACGAATGACGGGTTCCTGAACAACATTCGCGCGCGTCCCATCACCGAGGGAGATGTGCTGCACGCGATTCAATTCGCGCTGTCAGGGCCAGTGGAGGAGGGCGCGGTCGGCGCAGGCCGTGGAACCGTGGCGTTCGGATGGAAGGGGGGGATCGGGACGTCGAGTCGCAAGCTGCCGGAAAAATGGGGTGGCTGGACGGTAGGCGTGCTGGTGCAGACGAATTTTGGCGGCGACTTACGGATTCAGGGTGTCCCGATAGAGATCAAGGTAGGGGCGCAGCATGCTGCGCCCCTACCAACCAACGGCGATGGGTCGATCATGATTGTGGTCGCCACCGATGCCCCCCTCGACCACCTGCGGCTCGCCCGGCTCGCCAATCGTGCCCTCGCCGGTCTCGCGCGCACCGGGAGCTCGATGAGCAACGGCAGCGGCGATTACGTCATTGCATTCTCGACGCGCCGAGCCTCTCAAACCGCCCAACCGCCCAACCGCCTAACCGACTCCGTCGAAGTTGTCCGCAACGATTGGATGTCCCCGCTATTCCAGGCGACCGCCGATGCCACGGAGGAAGCCATCTACAATTCCTTATTGCGGGCGGAGACGGTCCTGGGCTATCGTGGCACTGTGCGTGCCCTTCCCATCGATTCCACCATCACGATCCTCAAACGCCATGGAGCCATCCCGCGATGACTGAAGGCCTCTCCCCCAACCTGCAGCATCTCGAGACGTCGGCGACGATTGCGATCTCGGCGGAAGCCAAGCGGCGCAAGGCCGCGGGGGAGGACGTCATCGATCTGGGCGCCGGCGAGCCCGACTTTCCGACGCCGCCGATCCCCGCCGAGGCGGGGATTCGCGCGATCAAGGACGGGAAGACGCACTATTCCGCCAACGATGGCATCCTGGAGCTGCGCTCGGCGGCGGCGACGCATCTCTCTCTGCTCTCGGGCGGCCGGCCGGTCAACGCCGATCATATCGTCGTCTCGAATGGCTCCAAGCAATCGCTCTTCAACGCCTGCTTCACCCTGTTCGGGCCGGGCGATGTCGTCGCGATTCCGTCGCCGGCGTGGGTGTCGTACCCGCAGATCGTGCACCTCGCGCGCGCGCGACCCGTGATGATCGCCGGCGATCCGGAGTGGAGCCTCAAGGCGAGCGTGAAAGACCTCGAGCGCATGCTGCCCGGGGCCACCGGGCTGATTCTCTGCTCACCCTGCAATCCCACCGGCGCCGTGTACACGCATGCCGAGATCCGCGCGATCGCGCAGTGGGCGAAGACCAAGAAAGTGTGGGTGATCGCCGATGAGATCTATCGGCGGATTCACTACGGCACGGGGCCGGCGCCGTCATTCCTCGATCTCCCCGACGAGCTGCTGGAGCGCGTGGTGCTCATCACCGGCGTCAGCAAGACGTACGCGATGACCGGGTGGCGCATCGGCTTCGCGCTCGCGCCGGCCAAGATCGCGAAGGCGATGGCGGCGCTGCAGTCGCACACCACGACGGGAGCGAATCATCCGGCGCAGTACGCCGCCGCCGCCGCTCTCGGCGATGAGCGGGTGGAGCAGGATGTCAATCGCATGGTCGGAGAATTTCGCAAGCGCCGAGACATCGTCGTGGCCCGCTTCCGGCAGGACCTGCCCGGCGTCGAATTCGTCGAGCCGCTCGGCGCGTTCTACTTCTTCTTTAGAGTGGATTCGTTCGGGAAGATCACAGGGACGGACTTCTGCACGCGCCTGATTACGCAGAGCGGCGTCGCGCTCGTGCCCGGTGCGGCGTTTGGAGACGATCGGTGGGTGAGACTGTCGTACGCCGCGGCGACAGATTCCATCCGCCAAGCCCTGGATCGGATTGTGAGTTTTGCGAGGAAACTGGGGGACTAGGTTGAGGTGTTCTGACCCCGGG
>WNGC01002250.1_pt1 | contig 11804 bp, 11 predicted proteins | sample 5400051 | NCBI WGS metagenome assembly WNGC01 (sample SAMN13153368, study PRJNA577476) | soil metagenome | isolation source: 20 cm soil or saprolite under grassland replicate 2 | place: USA:California | collected 2016-06-15 | reverse complement strand
CCTCGGGTGCGTGCGCGTATGGCAGAGTTGGAACTGACTAACGCTGATCTTGCCGGGATCCCTCCGACCGGCGCGGGCAACCGCATCACGATTAAAGATCTCGAGAGTTTTTTGCGCAAGATCGAGAATCAGCAAACAGAAGAAGCGTCCGCGATTCGCGCCGGGGTTGCTGATGCAATGCGTCGAAGCTGGAGTCGGCCGCTCGCAACGATTGGGTCGTCGGTGTGCCTCGACGCCGTGTTGCAAGATCGCCAATCGCGTGACCCGAAGCCCGGCCCAGCGCTCTACGCGGTGCGCGCTCTTGCGCTTGCGCTCGCCGAAAATCCATCCGCGGCATCAAAATTAATCGGTGGCCGGGTGGTGCAATCGAATTCAATCGATATCGGCGTCGCAGTCGAGGCCGAAGACGGAATCATGGTTCCCATCATTCGATCTGCGGACAAAACCACGCTTGCCGATCTTACTGCGAAATACAAAGAGCTGGTAAACCTTGCGCGACAACGTCGCATCTCGCCCGATATGCAGGCTGGCGGCATCGCCGCCGTTTCAAATTTTGGAACGTTCGGAATGGAATGGGGCACCCCGATTCCCCTGCCCGATCAAACATTACTGCTCGGCCTCGGCGTCGGGAAGAAAGTTCCCTCGTGGAATGAAGAGAAAAAGGAATTTGTTCCAAGGACCGAAGCGCAGATCACGTTAAGCTTCGATCATCGCAGCATCGATGGCGGCGGCGCGGGACGCTTGCTCAAACGCGTAATCGAGCTGCTGGAAGATCCGAAGAAGCTTTAGCTGTTTGCAGCTACGGCGAGATCTCTTGAGCCGAGGATCAGCGCGTTGCTGGCGAATCGATCTGATTGTTTGCCGGGAAAATGCATTTGCCGGTATGTGCATCGAAAATAAAAAAACCGACGACAGTGTCGACGAAGACGAATCCATTGTCGTCGATGCCGTAAAGACCCCGACCCCACGAAAAATTGGAAACTGTGCGAACGAGCTTCGAACGAGAGCCGAGCAGCTGCCTCACGGTAATCTCCCTGATCACCTTGCCGTGGACAATGAAAGTTAATAGAACATAGTCATCTCGCGCGACGTCTGGCGGAAGCAAGTTTAGATAATCCGTTTCGGCAACAATTGTGTTGCCATCGTTCGAGACCTGAAACACGCGAAACCATCTGGGAAACTTCCATAGGGTTTCGCCGCGCGCGATTCCACCTTCTGGACCGCGATTTTGCCGATAAACAGTTGTTTCATTAGTCTGTGGATCGCTTTCCGCACCAACGTTGAAATTCCTCGAGGCCACCCTCACAACTTCTGGAGGCGGAAGTGGAGTGTCTCCAGAGAGCTTCGGCAAAATCAACGGAAGCAGGGAGCCAATTATAGCGAAATACCGGGCGCGCCAATGCATGAGAATCAGTTCTAGCAGATGGGATGGTATCTAACACTCAACATTTCACATGTTCTTTGGCGTCCCTTTCGTTCCTTCTCTCTGGGAAATCGCTGCAAAAAACCCAAGCACAACGACCAGAGCGCAAGCGGCCGCTGCCGCGCTTCCCCAGATCAGCCAATATGGCTGGTAAGTGAGCGTGAGCCGTCCATGTGAGCCGGCTGGAACCTCGACAATTGGAAATAATCCGCGATACGAACTGACCGCGAGTTTTTGGTTCCCGAGCCGTGCCTCGTATCCGCGGAAATACGGACGCGAGAAAGTCACCAACGCAGGTCGATCGCCGCTTGGCACGTCGACATCTGCCTCCACCCGATTTCGCGAATCGTTAACTGGTGAAATCGTCGCAGGGACAAATCGCTCGTCAGGCCGCGAATCAATCGAAGCGATCGAACGCACTCGCGCAAATGGCGCACCGCGCCGATGGAAAACGCGTCCTTCATCTGTCGAAACGACCAGTTGCCACTCAGCGGCCGGTTGAGGAACGGTATCCAGTTCTCGCGCGACAACGATCCCATCGACGCCCAGTCGCGCCAACTCGCCCTCGGGGCCGGCTTGGTTATTGAGTAAATACGTTCCCATTCCGGGATCAATTTCGCCGTGAATCTCGGCGTAGAATTCACGTGCGACCCCAGCAGGCCGGATTGGGCTGTAACCGTTGACGAAACGCAATCCGGCCCACATCGATGTGCTCCCGGGTCGCACGATTTGGCCGATCGGTTGGGGTTTTTTTTCGCTGCGATACGTGAACTCCGCCCATGGATAGATGCTGAGGTACAGCCGACGCGGATCGAGCGGGGACGACCTAATCAACTCTTGCGAGAGGTTGTATTTGGGAACGCCGCAGTTTGGCGGGATGCAGAGATACGTCGTGAGGAGCGCGAAAAATGTGATCGCCGGAGGTGTCCATCCGCGAAATCCGGAATTGCGCAAAAAATATTCCGAAAAGTACCAAAGCGCGGCAAGGCCGAGAAAGATCCATGTCAACGGAAAAGCGTATGAGCCGCCCGTTCGGAAGATCGACATCGTAATGGCTGTCAAAACAACCAGTGCGAACGCCGTTGTAGCCGGAGTCGCTAACCCTGGCCATCGAAGACTCGATCCCGCTCCGCGCAACGTTTGCAGCGCTTCTGCGGCGCAAATCGCGAGAATCAAATGAAAAAAAGGAAGCCAGCGAAAGCTCCAACGAAAAACGCCTGTAGTCGGCAGCATGGCGAGTAAGAGCACGACCGCGAGCAGGATCAGCTCCCATTTCATTTCCCTGACCAGTTTGCGACCGCGACCAATCAATCCTGCGATGAGGGCGGAAATTGGAACCAAGCCGCAAGCCAACTCAGTCGCCGGATGCGGGATCAGACGCGTGAAGAAATCCGTCCATTTTACTGTCCAACAGGGAAGAATAAATCCGGGCAGCGCGGCTGGCGGAACGCGCCATTGCCAATGTGCAGACGCCGCCTGTAATTCACGCGCTGAACCCTGAACGTAATCAAGAAGCGCGAGCCATGCCGGAGCGGAAAGTCCTAGTCCGAGCAGCGTGCCGAAACACAATGGTAAGATCGACCAGGTGCTTCGGGTTTGAGCTAGCGATTTGAGTGATAACCAAACGAGCAAGAGCGCCAACATCACAACCGTGTAAGGAAAGCCGCCGGTAACGACCAGATAAACAAACGGCGCCGGCCATATGAATCTCCATTTCGTTCTTTTTGTATCCAGCGCTCGTTCGGCTCCCCACCATGCCCAAGGCAGCCAAGCGAACGCGCCGAGCGCACCGAACCAATCGGTTGCGCCCCAACAAATGATCCAGCCGTTCAAGGACGCGACCAGCGCAACGAAGATTGAGAGTGGAATTGAAAATCGACGGTCCTGTGCCAGCAAAAATGCGCCGACCGCCAGGACCAAAAGATGGGTGATGGAAAGAGCAGCCGCTTGTTGTGAGAATATCAGCGAAAATTTCCAGATGAGAACGACGGCCGCATTCACAAAAATCGAGAACGTGCCGTACTGAAATTCGCCAGCGAGATTGCCGCAGACCCAGGAATAGGGACTCAAGAGCGGCCAGTGGCCTTCCGACCAGCTGCGCGCCACATCGGCGAATACGGGCAGGACCGACAATTCATAATCGTCATTCCAAAAAACGAGTGGATCGTGCCAGAGCAGGATAAGGCAAAATCCGACGACGATCAGGCCGGCTGTGATTGCACCGCTGATTGTAAAACGCGTACGTCGCGTTTCGGACATGCGGCAAATTCAACGCCGAACATCCGACTTCCAACATCCAATATCCAACTCAGCGGATTCGAGTTTCGATGTTCGATGTTGAGCGTTCGATGGTTTCATCTTACAGAACCACTGGTTTGCCCTCGGTCATAACGAGAACCTTGTCCTCGATGCCGTGGGCCCGAGCCGAAGCGAGCAATCGTTCCGGCGGCTCGTGCATTGGCTCAAAGCCGAGCGGGAAAGTTCCGTAATGCATCGGCACCAACGTTTTTGCGCGAAGCTCGAGAAACGCCCTCACCGCCTCTTCCGGATTCATGTGAACTTCGCGGCCGCTTGGCGCTTCATAGGCGCCAATAGGAAGCAAAGCGATGTCGATCTCGTGGCGCTCGCCGATGTCCTTGAACCCTGGGAAGTAAGCGCTGTCGCCGCAGTGAAAAATAGTGCGGCCGTCCACGTCGATCACAAACCCGCCAAAGTCGCGATGCAAATCTGCGAGAAATCGCGCGCCCCAATGATGACATGGCGTGAGCGAAATTTTGAGCGGCCCGAGTTCGACCGTCTCCCAGTAATCAAGCTCGTGCACAATGTGAAAACCAAGGTCGTGCACCAAATTTCCCACGCCGATTGGCACGGCAATCGGTTGATCGGCAGCCACGCGCCGCAACGTGCGCCGGTCTAGATGATCGAAATGGGCATGCGTCACCAAGACAAAGTCAATCGCAGGCAGATGATGAAGTTCGAAGCCCGGTTGTTTCAATCTTTTGATGACCTTGAGCCACTTCGACCAGTTCGGATCAATTAAGACGTTGACTTCGTGCGTTTGGATCAAAAATGACGCGTGGCCGATCCAAGTGATGCATATCTGGCCTTCCCGGATTTTCGGAAACTGCGGGCGAACGTGATTGCCGGAGCGTTTAATGAAAAGTGAAGGGATCAAGACGCTGGTGAGAAAATTGCGCTTGTGCCAATCTGCTCGCGGACGCAAGCGCACGCGCGTGGAGCGCTTGGCGCCGTCCTCCAATTCCTGGCGAACAACATTCCTCCGGCTTTTTTTCGAAAAACGAATCGGCACTTCCGCGAAAGCATATAAGCTTGCCCCAGTGAAGCAAACCTTTCGCGTCGATGAACGATGGATTGGGAATGCTCGGGAAAAGCTTTCGCTTCTTCTTATAGCGATCGCTGTTGATTGCGGATGAATTCCGCGTTGAGTTGTGCGCAATATGCGGATTTGGAAAATCCTCGTTCCTGCCTTTTTGATCTGCTCGGTGGCCTTCGCGGTGCAATCGCGTTTGCCTTTCAGCACGGTTTTTAAGGGACAGGATCAGTTCAACCGACTGGTTACGAAGGCCAAATCTGGAAATTGGAGCTCACTGCCGATCGGCGAGCGAACGGCGGTTGTCGGTCAGGCATTGACCGGAACGCGCTACAAACATTTCACTCTCGAGATCGATAACCGAATCGAGTCGCCCTCGGTGAATTTTCAAGGGATGGATTGCTGGACGTTTTTCGAAATCGCGCTCAGCTTCGCCCGGATGCTGAACGAGCCGCAATCGAATTGGACTCCGGAGCGATTATTGCATTACATCGAACTCGACCGGTATCGCAGCGGCGAATGCACCGGCGAATATCTCTCGCGCCTGCATTATTTGGAGGATTGGCTTTACGACAATGACCGGCGCGGCTTGGTGGAAGATCTGACGCGCAGTCTCGGCGGCGCGAACGTTCCGCACTCGGCGCGCGAGATGAGTGTGGGCTGGCGGCATTACCGTTATCTCGCGGCGAACCGTTCGCTGCTCGGGCCGCTCGCGCGCATGGAAGCCAACGTTTCATCGCGCCCGCTCTATCAGATTCCAAAGAACCGCGTCGCTGGAATTGAATCGAAATTACAAAGCGGCGACATCATCGGAATTATCGGACGCGACAGATCGGGGCTTTACTCCACATCGCACGTCGGGCTGGCATTGCGCACCAATGACGGCGTCTTGCATTTCATGCACGCCTCTTCCCCCGGAAATTCTGGCCGCGTCATCGTAGACACAGGGCTTTCGAAATATCTGTATCGCTACCGATCAGACAGCGGAATCCTGGTCGCGCGTCCGTTGCGTTAGGTTATTTCCCGCTCTTGGAATTCCGCGAGCAACTTCTCTAGTCGCTCAAGGGCCTCTTCCGCATCGACGCCGTGTGCTTCGAGTGTAGCGGTGGCGCCGCAATCGAGGTTAGCACGGAGGATATCGATGAGACTGGCGGCAGAATATCGTTTCCCGCCTTTCACGACCCAGATTTCCGATCGGAAACTATTCGCGCGTTTGACGAACTCGGCCGCTGGTCGCGCATGCAGACCAAGCTCATTACTGATGCGCACCTCGCGTTGCGCGGAGACAGACGCGCGCTTTTCGCCAAATCTCATGCCTGACTCGTGCCCCAGCGGCGATGGAGAAATTTTTCTATCGGAGAAAAGAAGATCTTGTCCGCAAGCAAACCGATAACAACGATCACAAGCATAATGGCAATGACTTGATCCATCGCGCTCAATTCCCGTCCGTAATGCAGAAGCTGGCCAAGGCCGAAACCGGTAAGGATCGTTACGAAGATTTCCGCGGCCATCAGCGAGCGCCAGGCAAAGGCCCAACCTTGTTTCATGCCACTGACGATGAATGGCAGCGACGCCGGCAGGATGACTTTCAACCAGATGTGCAGGCGCTTCGAACCCATCGTAAGCGCCGCGCGGCGATAGATTGGCGGAACATTTCGCACACCAGTTTCGGTGGCGATAATGACCGACCAGAGAGTGCCCATCACGACCACGAACAACATCGCCGCTTCGGTTTGCCCGAACCAAAGCAACGCGAGCGGAACCCAGCAAACGCTCGGCAATGTTTGCAATCCCAGCGCCGTCGTGCCGAGCGTATCGCGCAATAAATTCCAGCGAGCGATCAGAAGTCCGAGCGGCAAACCGACGACGATTCCGATGAAATATCCGATTAAAAGGCGACGCATCGTGATCACTGTTGCGTGGCCGAGTGTCCCATCCTCAATCGCGCCCTTGAGGTAATTTACCACTTGGACCGGAGAGGGCAGCAAGACCGGCGACCAGATCTTTGCGCGAAAAACCAAATGCCACAGCAAGAGAAGGGCAACAAAGAAAAGTGCAGCGGAAAGAAATCTTTTCATTTGGCGTCCTGGCCGCGCTCCTGGCTAAACTTTCTCAGCGAACGGATGATTTTCGTCGCATAACTCGCAAGATCGACACTATTGATATCGCGCGGTCGCGGCAGATCCACGGCAAATTCCTCTTGGATGCGCCCAGGATGTGGGGAAAAAAGCAGCACGCGCTCGCCCAGGCAAGCGGCCTCCCGGACATTGTGGGTGACGAAGACGATCGTCTTTTTGCGCTCTTCCCAAATTCTTTGAAGGTCGCCGTAGAGTTGTTCCCGCGTCAGCGCATCCAGCGCCGCGAATGGTTCATCCATGAGCAAGACGCGCGGATTTGGAGCGAGAGCCCGCGCGAGAGCCACACGTTGCTTCATGCCGCCAGACAGTTCATGGATATTCGCTCGCTCGAAACGCGTGAGCCCGACCAGTTCGAGATAATATTTCGCGACATCCCGGCGATCCTTGTTCGTCAGGTTGGGCTTCAGCTTCAAACCGAAAAGCACATTGCCGAAGACATCCAGCCACGGAAAAAGCGCTGGTTCCTGGAACATCACCAGGCGGTCTCGCCCCGGACTGGTTATCGGCTTTCCGTCGGCGAGCACATTTCCGCTGTCCGGCTTTTCTAATCCAGCAATGATGTTCAGCAATGTCGTTTTTCCGCAGCCGCTCGCGCCGACGAGGCAGACGAACTCACCTTCGTCTACTTGCAAACTCACATGGTCGAGCGCCAGAACAGTGCCTGATGCGCTTTGAAAGCTTTTCGACACGTTGTCGATCGCGAGCTTCGAGGGCGCAATGACCTCGAGCTCCTCAGTAATCGAACCCGTCTTATGCCGAAACATCAAGGAGTCTCGATCATTCGGGATATATCTGTAAAGCCTTTGGCAAAGCCGGTCTGTTTTGCGTCCTCCACAGATTTATTGACGAGATCTCGTGAAACCTCAGAAGTGAATTTGATGCGCTTCCAAGCTTGCGCAATAACATCAGGCGCAAAGTCAGAATTAGTTTCAGCTTTCAGTTCATTGATGAGCAGTTTTTGCGCTTCGGTTCCGTTCGCAGTGATCCACTGCGTCAACTCTGCATTTGCAGCAGCAACCTTTTTTGCCAGTTCACGCTTCTCTTTGAGGAACTTCACGCTAGAGGCCAACCATGTGGTGATAATGTCTTTTTCTTCGAGAAAAATCCGCCCGTTCGCCCCCCGCTCCAAGCGCGTCACCCAGGGTTCGACAGTCCAGACGGCGTTGACCCCGCCGGATTGAAAGAGCCCTAGCTGGTCCGGATTCGCAGTTGGCACGACGGAGACGTCACCGCCGGTCATGGTGACATTGAAACCCTGTGCTTTCAGCCACGCGCGGCACGAGATGTCCTGAGTATTACCGAGCTGTGGCGTGGCGACTTTTTTCCCGCGAAAGTCCGAAGCTTTGTTGATACTACCGTCCGCCGGAACGACCAGGGCTGCTCCTCCGTTGGCAGCGCCCGCAATGATGCGAATTTCTTCGCCATTCGATTTAAAGTGGGCGTTAAGAGCGGGATTTGGACCCACATAAGTGACGTCGAGCGAGCCGGCGAAGATCGCCTCCATCGCAGAAGGTCCCGCATTGTAAGTGAACCATTGGATCTCGACATTTGGACCGAGCCGCTTTTCAAACCAGCCTTTGCCCTGGCGCGCGAGGGCGTGCGCAATTACACCCTGAGCGTGAGTGATATTCGGGAAATGCCCGAAGCGAATCACCGTTTTTGCTTCTGCACGGGCGGCTTGCACGAAAAGCGCAAGCGTTCCGATAACTGCTATCAATGTTTTTGTCTTCATAGTTTGTTTTCAATAGGAGAATGTCATCATGAGATAAGCGAAGTCAGCATCGTCAGCTCGCCTAGCGTCGCTGTGACTACGAGCTCGCCTAATTTGATCGAACTAAAATATTACTTGGATGCGCCCGATGACTTCATCGAATTGATCCTCTCCAAACTGAGGATTCGCTTCCCGGAAATCCGACCAGGTATGAATATAGTTGACCATCAGCTTGAGATCGTCCCCGTGGATGTAGTAGTTGAGGCCACCGGTGATGGAGTGGATGCCGTCGTTGCCCTTTTGCCCTGGATTTAGGTCCTCCCACCTGACCGCTGCTTGAAGCTTCTTCGGGATCAGGAAGTAACCTGCCGTTATATAGTACCCGTTCGTTGTGAAGTCGGCGAACCCCGGCGGCACGCCGTTCACGGTTCGACCGTTCACTTTTTCTTGAAGGTATTCACCGATTAAATCAAATGGACCCAGTTTGAACCAAGCATCCACGCCCCACGCCGTTCTTTCATCCGCCCCCGGCAGGACGAATGGCGAGAGGGAGCCGTCGGCGTTTACCAATAGATTCAATGATTGCGAGATGTTTGTTCCCGCGTCATCGCGACTGTTGAGCACGTCGCCACCCAGCTTGAGACTGGAATCCTGACCAAAGATTTTGCCTTTGAACGGCATCAACTCCAGGCGGCCAACATACATAAAGTTATTGTTGTCGTTAACGCTGACGTTGCGTCCGTTCCCGTTGAAGATGCCTGCGTAATACGTCAGCAAATCCTTCTGGTCAGGCCAAACGTTGGCGAAAGGCTTTCCCCAAAGCTGAGCACCGATCTGCCGGTCGGGCGTGATCGCGCCGGTAGGAAGGCTGCGCTCGATAATGTACAGGGAAGTGTCTGGTGTGAGCTGCTCCAGGCCGAATGGCGCTTTCCATTGGCCAACCTTGACCTGCGCTTCCGGAAACTGATGCCAGTTGAGGAAAATGTCTGTTCCCGAAAAGGCGAGGCGGTTCGAGTTCAGGCCATCGCCCTGGCCAAAGTCGCCTTCGATCTTGAAGTCGAATTGCTCCGCGAAATCGCCGGTCAGGTTGATGCGTGCCCGGCGCAGGCGGAAACGATCTTTTTGCGCAGTCTGACCGAACCGGCCTTCGAACGCGGACACATCGCCGTCCTCAAAGTTGATCTGAATGAATCCGCCCAGGACGAGCTTAATTTCCGAGCCGCGCGGAACGACAAAAACCGGTGGTTTTTCTTCTTCCACGACCGCCTTTTCAACGTACGACTTGCCATCGTAAGTGACTTTCGTTTTCATTTTGCCCTCAGGGGCAGACGCAGCCTGCTTTTTTAACCTGTTGACTTCCTGTTTGAGCTCGGCGACGGCGCGCTCCAGTTCCTGGATCCGTTTGGATTCAGAGGATGTCTGTGCGCCAAGCCGTGGCGCCGTCATTAAAACAACTGCAGCCAGGCTCCCGCCCGCCGCCGCCCGTAAGGCGAACTTCTTGATAAACATTAGATTTCTCCTTTTTGTCGCGTTTTTCGCTTCCACTAATTTTCTTCGGTCAGTTCCCCTGCGTTTTTATTTTCTCTGTTCTCACCAATATAGGTTCTATTGAATTCAATTTTCGACGGCCCCGAAACGCCGGGTTACCCTTGGTCGGCAGCACGGACTGGAGCCCGATTGATGGCGGAATAAAAGCGGGCGTAACCTTGTCTCTGCGCAGCTTGCGCAACGTGATTTCTACGATGTCTTTAAGCGTGTAGCGATCGAGGAGCTTCGCGATGGCGTTACGCACATCGAGCATAAGCATCCGCAAACCACAGTGCACTTCGTCCGGACAACTGCACCGCGCGTAATCCGTTTGACTCACGCATCGGATCGGTGCCAGCGGTCCCTCTATCAAACGGATGACCGATCCGAACTTGATCCGCCTCGTTGGCTTGGCCAGAGAATAGCCGCCCAACTTTCCGCGAGTGCTTTTTACGTACCCGCCCAGCTTCAACTGCGCCAAAATCTGCTCCAGAAATTTTACTGGCAGTTTCTCCTTTGTCGCCAATACGCTCGCCTGCAGAATTGGAAAACCCAGCTCTTGCGCGATCCCAAGATCAATTAGCGCTCGGAGTGCATACTCTCCTCGTTTAGAAAGTTTCATATGCTAGTTATGAGCGCGAGACCGTTGGGCTAATAAGAATCGGACCATGTTCATTTTCGCTGTACGTGTGCGTTGGCCGTGCCGAACCCCATCCGAGCGACGTTTGCGCGCTCGAGCATAAAATCCATCAGCGTTCTCGCAGCCTTCCGGCGCACGAAGCAGCGCGACTAACATCGCGGCCAACATAGATGTGAGCGCACACAAACTGAGCGCGCTTCCGAGACTCAACACGATCTTGTATTCGATCCATGCCGCGCTCGCACAGAACAAGGCCAAGCACGTCGATCCCATTATCAATTTCATTCTCTTCATGTGACTCCCCTCGGTTGTTTATTTAATGTCTACTGAATTGATATGGTTTGGATATTCTACTAAATTAGTAGGGATGCAAGAACTTTTTTTAAGCCTTCCCACGAGCGATCGAAAACGGGGAGGTGTGGTGATTTTCGGAGAGGACGCGCGTCTCGGGTGCTGCTTCGGCAGGGCCACCGAAACAGTCTTGCCCGGGTTGATTACTGCCTGGAAATTGCCGCCGTCAAGGAAAGTTCGGGTGATCGCGAAGACGCGACCACCCGACCGCGAGGCGCGCGTCGCTACCCAGAAGGCAAGACCGCGAGCGGCAGCTTGATCCTACATTGGACCTAATGGTGCGCGCTGCTCGCCCAGGGCGTAGCCGAGCCGAGGATCGAGCTTGGTCAACGCGGCTGAGGCGTATTCTTGATCTTCGACTGACAGATACTCACGATAACCGCCCACCTTGCCGCGGCGTACTTTGAACGACTCCGGATCACGGACATCGCCCGGTCGCAGGATTTTCGAATCAAAAGCGCCGGCAGCCTCCATTTTTTTCATATTTTCGAACTGCGAGAAATCGAGCGCGGCTTGAAAGATCGACATGTCAGGGGCCGTTTCGCCGAGCGCGGCAAGCAGCGATCGGAAATGTTCCGCGGGGGAGGCACGCACCGATTCATATCGGATGATAGTGAAATCGTCGCGGCCTGAGAACTCATTCAGCCAGTCGTTCATCGTCTTAACGATGGCGCGAATTCCGA